>Ga0307475_10001129_pt1 | contig 15894 bp, 13 predicted proteins | sample atmos_gasesECM1C_FD_203317 | JGI IMG/M metagenome (GOLD analysis project Ga0307475, IMG submission 203317) | Hardwood forest soil microbial communities from Morgan-Monroe State Forest, Indiana, United States - atmos_gasesECM1C_515 | ecosystem: Environmental > Terrestrial > Soil > Temperate... | reverse complement strand
TTCGTAGATTTCGATACTTTCGCGCTCGAACGTGGAGAACAGCTTATCAAGCACTTCCGTGGCATGCTCCTCGACGGGAAGAAGCTCAATCACCTCGTCATGAAGGAGATACCCGCGTTCCTTGCCGAGGTTGACGAGATTGCGGACCTGCTCATCTTTTTCCTGTATTGCAAGCGACAAAGATTCCCCCAAAGAGCCACTGTCAAAGTTGGCCGGGCGTTCCTCAAAACCGTACCATCACGGAGCGAATACTCGAACGTCGTTTCGTAGAAAGGATAAGGACGGAGTACGGATGGCAGCCGTGAAAACCGGATTTCACGCCGCGCTGTACTTGAACTCTGGTTGTCCCGATCCCCTCGGGCGTTACGGTGCTTCTTGTCTCAGCAGCAAATGTATTGTAACAGTTTCGCGTCGTAAGCTGTTCAAAATAGCAGCAAAAGAGCGCCGCCAAGCGCCAAGCATGGCGGCGTAGTCTCCGTCGGGAAGCGCCGTACCCTCGCCGAGAGGTTACCCCTCCATTTGCGCTTGCAGGACTTCTCCTGGAAGCGGCACCATTCGGAGCCCCGGCGCGGATGAGACGGAAGCCATTGCGTCCCGAGTCCGGTCCTTGCGTTCTGGCCGATCGCCCACTAGAGCCAGCCTCTCCATCCGCGTGCCGAGCGTACGCTCCAACTGGAACAATTCGGATCGCTGGTCTCTTGTGAATAGAGTGGAAGCGACGCCATGCTCGCCTGCGCGTCCGGTGCGGCCGACGCGGTGGATAAAGTTCTCGGCTATTTCCGGCAAGTCGTAGTTGATGACGTGGGCGATGTCCTGCACGTGGATTCCACGCGAAGCAAGGTCCGTGGCCACCAAAACGCGGTAACGCCCCTGTTGAAAGCCGGCCAATGCGCTGGTGCGCTGCGATTGCGAGCGGTCGCCGTGAATCATCGCGGCATGAATGCCCTCGCGGTTCAGGTTCTTGGCGATTCGCTCGGTGCCGCGCTTGGTGCGCGAGAAAACGAGGCATCTGCCGCTCTCTTTAGTAAGCAGGTGTCGCAGCGCGTCCTGTTTACCATCCACGGTGACCTCGTAAGCTTGAAGGCGCACATTTTCGGATGGCTTCAGTGTTGAACCGAATGCAAGACGCACCGGGCTTCTTGTGTAGTCCTTCACGAGGTTGGCCATGGCGCCTTCCATCGTCGCGGAAAAGCATAGCGTCTGGCGCTCTTTGGGCAGTATCGCGGCTATCCTGCGAATCGCCGGAAGGAATCCCATGTCCAGCATGCGGTCCGATTCGTCCAGCACAAGGATTTGCAGCTCGCGGAAATGAATCAGCCTGCGGTCGAGGAAGTCTTCCAGGCGTCCGGGAGTGGCCACGACCAAACCGGGCCCTTTGCGGATCACATGCAATTGTTGAGTTTCGGATAAGCCGCCGACGACTAGAGCGGCGGGTGAAAGTTGTTTGCCGCGCAGGGCGTTGTACTGATCGACGACTTGCATGGCGAGCTCGCGGGTAGGAACAAGCACGAGCGCGGCAATTCCTGGCGACTTGCGCCGGAGGAGCCTTTCCATCACAGGGATAAGGAACGCGAGGGTCTTGCCCGTGCCGGTTTGCGCCGTCGCGAGCACATCTTTACCTTCCAGGGCATGCGGGATTGCCGCCGCCTGGACCGGAGTCGGTGTCGAAAAATGGGCAGACGACAGCCGCTCCTTCACATAAGTAGAAATCGGAAGTTCTGAAAAAATTTGCATTTAGCTTTCTTGCTGGCGCGGTCGCAGCGCGCACACGGAATTCCGCGCGAACAATGCGACCAAATAGCCAGTCTTCGTTTTAAATTACGCTGAAGACGTACGGAGAAGACTGAGGGCGGGGTTTCTCAGATCAAGCATCGAACCAGAGGGACCGCACAACACAACCGCGGTATTAAGCGCAAAGAGAGTATACCACAGATTACAGGAAAGCGCTCGCCAGAAGATGAATGTTCACGGCCTGAACAGATAGCAGTGGCTTCAAGATTTGCTTCTCTCGCGGGGAGCGATCTTGTTTTTTGCCCAGCGCTGAACGGCCCGCTTCCTGGAATTGAGCTGCATCTGTCTCGCGGCGTTATCCGGATCCCGGCGTTTGTTTGTCGCGGCGCCGGAATCCTGGCGAAAATGGAGGGGGTCTCTTAGATTTTGCAATTCCCGGTAATAATAGAGCGGTGTCGGGTGCTTTCCCTTGAAGCGGAGCCTTCTTAGAAATGCGACTTCCTCTTCAGTCGCGCCGCCATTGACGGCCTGCCTCAGGAATTCCCTGAGCCCCGCCTCTTCCTCAGTTTCAGCCGCTTCTCGTTCGACAAACTCGAATTTCCTTGCGTAACCGGGAATCAGCCTTCGATTCAAGACGATTTCCATGCCGAAAGTCGCGAGGTCGATGTCCCAAGATTCGATCAGCGGGTCCAGGAAGGAAACACAGTCCTCACTTGAAACGTTGAAGACATCCGTGTCCAGAAACTCCAGGATGCTGACACGCATGGCTTCGTAGCTGCGGCCGCTGAGCCGCGCTACGGACTGAAGCCAGGTTTCGCTTTCCAGTTCGTCTCTAGCGACGGTCTTGACTACGTCCAGCAGCTTTTGTGTGACCAGGCGTTCGAGTTCGCCGAAAGGCTGTTTCTCAAAAATGACTCGTATTTGTTTTTCCTTCCCAGGCGCGCCCTTGCGGAGAATCAGTTCTCGAACCTCTTTAAATAAGGGCTTGGGTGGGTCCTCCAGATTTCGCTTCAACACTTCCTTGCGTTGATGGTCGGCCAGCTTCGCAAGCTTGCCGCTCGGGAGTTTCAATAATTTGCCAAATTTCTCGTAGATGTCCGTGCGTCCGGGCTCCGGCGGCAATTTTTTGCCTGTCAGGAGTTGCGAGATGTAGGACTCCGTAACTTTGGCGGCGGCCGCCAAATCGCGCTGCTCGAGGCCCAATTCTTCCAGCCTCCGTTTGATGGCTAAACAGACGTCCACTAGGTCTCCCTGAATAATTAACTAACACGGATTAAGTAAAGCAGATAATCGCAGTTTTCCCTTGACAGGTCAAGTTAATTAACCTACTGTAGTTAAGCATTCCGTCCTACCAACCGAACGTCTGTCTTTCCTTCAGGGCACGCGGACACCGATTGCTAGTTCCTAGGACTTTGTTGGAGATGAAAATGAAGACCATACGACCGCTGTTTTTTTGCCTGATTACCCTGCTTTTAGCGGCCCCCATGCTGCAGGCACAGGATTTTTCCAAATATCGCAATTTTTCGCTCGGCATGGGCTTGCCTGCCGTGCTGAAATACACCAGCCAGAAAATGGCCGACGTAAAGGTGATTCACTCGCAGCCCGCCTTGATCCAGGAAGTCACGTGGTGGCCGCCGACCGCTCCGGGAACAACCGCGCAATCCGACGCGGTGCGTGAGATTGTCTTCACGCTCTACAACGGCGAGCTTTATAAAATGGCGGTAACCTACGATCGAACCTCCACCGAAGGGCTCACCACACCGGATATGATGAAGGCGGTTACGGCAAGGTATGGCCCGGTTGCGAACGTTCCACTTGCGATCGATGCTGCGGCGAACGACCGATACGATATGAGCGCGAAAATCGTTGCATCCTGGGAAGGTTCCCAGTATTCAGTTGACCTTGTCCGCTCGGCCTTCACCGACGACTTCGGTCTGATGATCTATTCAAAGCGAATCAATGCCGACGCCGAGCTGGCGATCGCGGAAGCCGTGAAACTGGAAGTGCAGGAGCGCCCGAAGCGAGAAGCGGAGCGCCAACAAAAGGAAACGGCCGACTTGGAATTGGCGCGGCAAAAGAACCGGAAAATCTTTCAACCCTAAGGGATACAACCGCCCTAACGGGCAAAGGAAGGAAATGGCTAAGCTCTACATCGGGAACCTCTCTGGGCAATTGACCGACGGCGGACTGGGAGAGCTCTTCACCGCCAGGGGATATCAAGTGACGTCCGCGCGAGTGATTTGCGATCGGGAAGGTGGGCGCTCGCGGGGCTTCGGCTTTGTTGAACTCGGGTCAAGCGGGGACGTGGCGAAGGCCATCGGGGAGATGAACGGGCTCGATGTAGAGGGTCGCGCATTGCAGGTGAATGAAGCGCGCCCACAGGAACCCCGAAGCGGAGCATGCCGTACTCAGCAGGGTAGCCGGGCCTATTCCGGTGCGCGAGCGGGCGGCAACGGCCGCCGGAGCTACTAGGGCAGCGCAATGCCTGGTTCGGTTGTGTTGTAATCACGACGGGTGCCAATTGAACAGCGCAATCATTGTCCAGTACATTGGATTCGAAGCGAAGCCGCTAACACGCGAATACACGTTTAATGTGCGCGAGGCGGGGCAGGAGCGCGAGTTCAGACTGAACATAGCAAACGAGGCGTTTGTCTCGCACCGCGCGAGCTATCAAGATGCGCCCGGTATCTGCGCGCTCAGGCTCCAAGTTGAGCTGGCCACTTATTCGAATCATCCCCCTCTAACGCAGTACGACATCACGGGCACTGAACTGGACAGCTATAAGCAGGCGCGCTTGCCAAAGCGCGGGCGCAAGGCGCAACAGAATTTCTAGCCGCGCGACGCGGTGATGACTAAGCCGTTTGCACGTGACGCTGCGTCCGCAGGCACGGGATTAAAGCAAATTTAACCGGAACTGGCTGGCGCGGCGTCAAGCGAAATGACTTGGCGGAGGAGAGTAGAGCGCCGCACGGCGCACAGCCTGGGCAATTGATCCTTGGACGAGCGTCTGTTGACGTGCGAGACTTTGCCCGTGAACAAGATCGTATTTCTTGCAGGAGTGATTCTGGCAGCCACCGGGCTGGTTTCGCCAGCGATCGCGCTGCTCGGAGGCCTGATTTACGGTTTGACGCTGGCCCATCCATTCCACGTCGAGAGCAGGGATCTGACAAAGTCTCTCCTGCAAGCTTCAGTAGTAGCATTGGGTTTTGGGATGAATCTCCACGAAGTTCTTCAGGCCGGGCGCTCCGGTTTTGTTTACACCGCGGTAAGCATAACGGCGGCGCTGCTGTTAGGGCTGGGCCTCGGGTATATCATTCACGTCGCCAAGAAACCTTCTTTTTTGATCAGCGCGGGAACCGCAATCTGCGGCGGTAGCGCCATTGCTGCAGTCGGACCGATTGCGGGAGCCAGCGAAGAAGAAATGGCTGTTTCGTTGGGAGCGGTGTTCGTCCTGAATTCGGTCGCGCTGTTCCTTTTTCCACCGGTAGGCTGGGCGCTGCACATGAGCGAGAGCCAGTTCGGCCTGTGGTCGGCGCTGGCCATTCACGACACCAGCTCCGTGGTCGGTGCGACGGCGAAGTACGGTCCAACGGCGCTGGCCATCGGCACTACTGTCAAGCTTGCGCGGGCGCTGTGGATTGTTCCGTTGTCTGTCGGGACTGCGGTAGTGTTGAAGAGCAAGGCGCGTATTCAGTGGCCGTGGTTCATCCTGTTCTTTTGCGTGGCCGCGCTGCTTAGCACTGTGCTGCCGCAATTCAACCCGGCTTTCGGCGCGCTGAACCACCTCGGTAAGCTAGGTCTGACAGTGACGCTTTTCTTGATCGGTACCAGTTTGAACATGGGGACGCTTAAGAAGGTCGGCGTTCGCCCGCTGCTGCAGGGCCTCACGCTGTGGGTGATTGTCGGAATCAGCACGCTCGCTCTTATTCTGTTGAACTGGATTCAAGTGTAGGAGGCGATCCGCGTCTCGCCATCCAAATCAAGGGGAGCGGCCACAAAACATAGCCTTGGTAGAAGCGCTGGCTCCCAAAGCGGCGAGCGATTGCGAATTTCGGCAACGTCCTAGATGGGTTTCTGGCGTTTTTGTGGCTTTTGTCATACCGTGAATTGAAGAGCTTACATGGCACTAGCTGGCCGGGCGTACGTTCCCGGCGGAGCTGTCAGCCGTGTGCGGCGGAGATGAGATGCAACGCTTTGCGACATCTGCTCGTCCAATGAAGGTCGCTTTGTGTTCTGCGGGGGATGATGCTTCGATGCGGAAGAGTTTGTGGCGTCGCCGGGCTGCTGCTTGCGGTCATCGCAAGCGGCGGAAGTGCATTAGGTCAAGATAAGCGGGACGCTCCGACGCCGAAGACATCTCCATCCCAGTCTCCAGCGGTAAGTAACCAGAATCCGCCTGCCTCGTCTGACCCCAACGCACAGCAGGACGATAATCCCAAGCGCATCCTGGGAATCATCCCCAATTTTGAGACGACGAACGACACTCCGGCGGTGCAAGAGCCGCTTACGGTAAAAGAGAAGTATGTGCTTGCCTATCACCAGTCAGTAGATTTCAGCGCGCACATTGGCAATGCATTTCAAGCGGCGCTACAGCAGGCCAGCAACGGACAGCCTCATTACGGGCAGGGCTGGGGACCGTACGCGCAGCGATTTGGCGCCGGGGAGGTCGACCAGGTTACGTCGTCCTTCTTTATCTTTGGTTTCCTGCCCCACATTTTGCACGAGGATCCGCGCTACTTCCGAAAGGCCAAGGGTCCAGTCTGGAGCCGTATTCACTATGCGGCCACCCGGACCGTGATATCGCGCACGGATTCCGGCGACCCAACTTTCAATACTCCGCAAGTGTTAGGTCAACTTTTGCAGCAGGGGATTTCGACTTCTTACTATCCGGCGCAGGACCGGTCGGTCAGCGCCGTGTTCCAGAATTGGGGCATCAACCTTGCTTACACCAGCGCCTATAACGTCCTCAAAGAGTTTTATCCGGATTTCCTGCGAATTGTGTTCCACCGCCACAAGGAACAAGCTACCAGCGCACCTGCAAACTAGACATCCCTTCGGCCAACCACATACCAAGACGACGAAAGTATCCAAAATCTTAAGTACCTGAAAAACTTAGAGCGCGGCGGCTCTCCGGCTGCGAGCGGTTCGCACGAAGTTGAGAAAGCGATGCGCCAGTTCGCGAATTCGCCCTTCCTGCCGGCTCTGCACTGCTTCCTTCGGAATTAGCTCGCGTCCGATGCCAATCGCGACCGCTCCCGCCAAAATGAAGTTTGCGGCCGTTTGCTGATTCACGCCCCCGGCGGCGATCAACGGAATCTTGGGAAAAGGCCCCTTTAAGGCGCGGATGTAACTGTCGCCGCCGACTTGCGCGCACGGAAAGACCTTCACGAAATCCGACCCAGCTTTCCATGCGGTGACGATTTCCGTTGGCGTGAGGGCGCCCGCCATCATGGTCAAATCTCTTTGCTTGGCGAATTCCACGATCGCCAAATCAAGTCCCGGGCAGGTCAGAAATCGCACGCCTGAGTCCACGCAGAGGCGCGCAGTTTCAAGGTCCAGGACGGTTCCTGCGCCGACGATCACTTCTGGAAGGTTTTTGACCAGGTGTGAAATCACCTCTATGGCGCCCGGCACGGTCATGGTTATTTCGACGATGGGAATGCCGCCGCGAGCAACCACTTCGGCAGCGAAAAGTGCGTCTTCGGTGGAAGAAGTGCGGACCGCGGGAACGATTCCGATTTCCTCAATCTTGGCGCACACCTCATTCTTGTCCAACTGGTCTCCTTCGGGATGCTGCCAGGTAGCCTCGCAAAGTTGATATCACACGTATTGAGCTTGTGCACAAAGCTGTGGGTTCCCCGCCGCAGATGATATCCTTTACAATGAACAGGTAAGTAGGTCAAGGGCACGGATTTGGTTTGGATACCGCGAGGTTTGCGGATCTGGATTTTATGAGAGCGTGGGTTCACAAAAACGTCGCTCCGTGGGCCGCCTTCTGGGCCTTCGCGGCATTCTGCTGGCTTCTGGGAATTTCCGGGCGAGGGGCAGCCGCGTCTGCTCTCCCTGCCCAGGTGGCTGCCCATTTTGCCATCGCCGATTTTGACGGGGACAGCCGCCCGGACCTCGCCAGCGTTCACGTCGGTCAAAGCAGCTCGCGCAGTACGCGCTACTGGATTGCGTTTCACCTGAGTGGGCGCAGCGGGCAGACCGTGGGCATAACGGCCCCCACTGGCGGACTGCAAATCACATCACGCGACGTAAACGGAGACAGTTTTCCCGATGTCATCGTCACGACGGCGTGGACAAACAAACCCGTCGCCATTCTCCTGAACGATGGTTTTGGAAACTTTACGGCTTCCAATCCTTCCGAGTTTCAGAGCGCCTTCACCGCTTCCGAGACGACGTGGTCGTTTGCGGCGGATGAAATCAGGGATGACGCTGCCGTGCTTTTGATTTCCCGCTGTGTGCCTGGCGATTTTCGGACGGAGGGTAGATCTTCGTTGCCCAGAAGATCGACGCGGCTCCTTGCGGCACGGTCTAACTCTGCGTCACTCTTGGCTTCCGTTTTGCCCTTCATTGGTCGAGCGCCACCTTGCCGAAAGCGTTCTTAACGCGCCATTAACAAACACAGAAAATAGTGCGCTTGCAGGCGGCGTAGATGTCCGCCGACAGCGTGCTGGCTGCCGGTGAACTAACTCTGGTTTCACACAAAAACAGTTGATTTCGTGTATCAAGACACTGGGAGGTTTCATGAAGCGGTTATCGAGGCGCCTGTGGTTCGGGCTCTTCCTGGCTGCGGTTTCCGCGCGAAGCGGCTGGGCGCAAAAAGCGATGACGTGGCAGGAGATTCGAGACAAGTTCGAGTCGGCAAACCCGTCCTTGCGCGCGGGCCAGATCGGCGTGGATGAGTCCCGAGCGCAGGAAATCACCGCGTTTCTTCGCCCGAATCCGAATTTCGCTCTGTCGACGGATGGGACTCAAATCGCGCGCTACAAAGGAGTCTGGCAGCCGTTCACCGGCACTCAGTTCTCACCCAACCTTAGCTATCTGCACGAACGGCAACACAAGCGGGAATTGCGGCTGGAGAGCGCTCAAAAGGCAACAGGAATAGCCATGTCTGGCCAGGCGGACTTGAATAGAACTCTTCTCTTTACTTTGCGCATGGCCTTTATTCAAACGCTTCAGGAAAAAGCGATCTTTGACCTTGCGAAGGAAAATCTTTCGTATTACGACCATCTTCTGGATGTGAATCGCGAGCGATACAAAGCGGGGGCAATCGCGCAGGTGGATTTGGACCGGCTGGAATTGCAGAGGGTGCAGTACGAATCGGATTTACAAACCGCGGAAGTGAATCTGCGAACGGCGAGGATTCAGCTCCTTGCGTTATTGAACGACCGTACGCCGGTGGAACAATTCGACGTCACGGGGCCGTACGATTTTTCCGCGCAGATTGCTTCGCTAGAGGAGGTCCGGCAGATGGCATTGGATGCGCGGCCGGATCTAAAGGCGGCTGTCGAAGCCATAGACAAAGCACAAACCGATCACAAGCTTGCTGTTGCGAACGGGTCGACTGATCCGACCATCAGCGCGTGGTATACGTACAACCCATCGTTCAACAACCCGTTTGCCCACCAAACGGTCGGCGCCAGTGTCAGCATCCCCCTCCGCATCTTCGACCGTAATCAAGGGGAGAAAAAGCGCACGGAACTGGACATCGACCGGAACGAGAAGCTGATGGAGGCGACGCGGGCGCAAGTTTTCAGTGACGTGGATTCCGCGTACGCTACGGTCAACAGCACGGTGATCCTGCTGCAACCCTATAAAGGCAGGTACTTGCAACAAGCATCGAGGATACGCGACACGATTGCGTTTTCATACGAACACGGGGCCGCATCCCTCCTCGATTTTCTGAATGCTCAGGCCTCCTACCGGAGCGTTCAGGTGAACTACCTCAACTTGGTTGCTTCCTATCTGAACGCCGCGAGTCAACTGAACCTTGCCGTAGGACGCGAGGTTATCCCATGAAGCGCGCGAGCCTGGCAACGATGGCCGCGTTTTTTGCGCCGAGTTTTTTCGTGGCGGCTTGCAGTGGCGGCAAAGCGGATCCGAAGGCGGAGGCGCCGCCAACGCCTACAGTCGAGCATGAGCAGGACCTGAATGTGGTACAGGTCGATCATCCGGAGCAGTTTCCGCTGGTCGCGGCGGTGGCGTATGAGGCCACATCGCAGTTGAACGCAACCGGAACCGTCAGTCCGGACATTTCTCGCAGCGTGCCTGTCATTTCGATTGCCGCCGGCCGCGTAGTGGAAATCAAAGCGCGGCTCGGAGACACGGTGAAAAAAGGTCAACTCCTGCTGCGCGTGCAAAGCGCGGATATGTCCTCTGCGTTTTCCGATTATCGAAAGGCCATGGCTGACGAAAAGCTCGCGCGAATACAATTCGACCGCGCCAAGCTGCTCTACGACAAGGGCGCCATCTCTCTGAACGATTTCCAGACCGCGGAAGATGTCGAGAACAAAGCCCAAGTGGACGTGGAGAATACGACGGAGCGGCTCCGCGTCCTTGGTGGCAGCATCGATCATCCGGCCGCAATTGTTGACATTGTCGCTCCGATTTCTGGTGTGATCACTGACCAGCAGGTCACCAGCGCCTCGGGCGTGGCCGGGCTGGGCTCGCCCAACCCATTCACCATTTCGGATTTATCCAACGTCTGGATTCTCTGCGATGTCTACGAAAACGATTTAGCCAACGTTCATGTAGGCGAAAGTGCGGAAATCCGCCTGAACGCCTATCCCGACAAAGTATTCACCGGGCGCATTAGCAATGTTGGACCAGTGCTTGATCCGACCCTGCGCGCGGCCAAAGTGCGTATTGAAGTGCGCAATCCGGGAATCATGCGCGTCGGCATGTTCGTCACCGCCACATTCCGCGGGCAGAAAAAAGAAACGCGGGCTGCGGTGCCCGCCGCCGCCATTTTGCACCTGCACGATCGCGACTGGGTCTACGTTCCGATCGGCAGCAACAAGTTCCGGCGCACAGAAGTCGTTGCCGGAAACGCATTGCCCGACAAAACGCAGGAAATCATTTCGGGCATAAAGCCGGGGCAGCAGGTGGTCAGCAACGCATTGGTGTTGCAGAACACTGTGGAGCAATAGGTGGATCTTCTTCGAACTTTCCGAAGGGTATTCCGGTAGTGCGCGCGCTCATCGATTTCGCGTTGAACAACCGCCTGATGGTCATAGCGCTTGCGGTCCTCCTGCTGGTGTGGGGCGCCATATCGTTTCATAACCTTCCCGTGGAGGCGTATCCGGACGTGGCGAACAACTACGTCCAAATCATCACCCAGTGGCCCGGACGAGCGGCGGAAGAAGTGGAGCAGCAAGTCACTATCCCCATCGAGATTCAGATGAACGGAACGCCGCACCTGACCCACCTTCGCTCCGTTTCGCTCTTCGGGCTATCCAGCGTGATGCTCATCTTCGACGACGATTCGATTAACGATTGGAACCGGCAGAAAGTTTTGGAAAGGCTCTCGCAGGTCACATTGCCGAATGGTTTGCAGCCGCAGATGGGCACGGACTGGAGCCCCGTGGGACAGATTTACTGGTACACGCTGAAGAGCACGAACCCGAAATATGACCTGATGGAATTGAAGTCTATCGAGGATTGGACTCTCGAAAAGCAATTCAAGTCTGTTCCCAACGTCGTGGACGTGGTCAGTTTTGGTGGCATTACCCGCGAATATCAGGTTCGTCTGGACCCCGGAAAGTTAGTGGCGTACGGACTCAGCATCAGCCAGGTGGAACAGCAGCTCGCCAACAACAACACCAACGCCGGCGGAAGCTTCGTCGAGGCCGGCCTGCAGCAGATCAATGTTCGCGCTCTGGGGCTGCTTACTAACGTCGCGGACATCGGACAGACACTGATCAAGACGCAAAATGGAACTGCCATTCGAGTGAGGGACATTGGCGTCGTCATGCAAGGTCCGAAGATTCGCTTGGGACAAATCGGCAAAGCCATTCGTCGCGCCGACGGCTCAGTGCTTGATAGCGAAGATGCCGTGGAGGGAATCGTCCTCCTGCGGAAAGGCGCCAATGCGGATGAAACGCTGGTAGCCATTCATGAAAAGGTGAAAGAACTGAACGAGCGCATTCTTCCGCCGGGCGTGAAGATTGTTCCGTTTCTGGACCGCAGCGACCTCGTGCATCTGACTACGCACACTGTGCTTCACAACCTGACCGAAGGCGTGCTGCTGGTCTCCATCATTCTCTTTTTCTTTCTCGGCAATTTTCGCGGTGCCATTATTGTGGCGTTGACCATTCCATTTTCGCTGTTGTTTGCCTCCATTTGCCTCGATCTCAACAAGATTCCCGCCAATCTCCTCTCCCTGGGCGCACTGGATTTCGGCATGGTGGTTGACGGCACAGTGGTGATCATTGAAAACATCGTGCGGCACTTTAGCTTGCCGGCCAGCGAGCACAAGACGCCCCTGGAGCGAATTCGCGACGCGGTACAAGAAGTCCTGCGGCCCGTCTTTTATGCACGCGCCATCATCATTGCTGCATACCTGCCCATTTTCACTCTGCAGAGTGTCGAAGGGCGCCTCTTCAAGCCCATGGCCTGGACGGTTTCCTTCGCTCTGCTTGGCGCGCTCGTCTTTTCCATACTCATTGCCCCAGTGCTGGCGCTACTTCAGTTCCGTCACGGCGTACGCGAATGGCACAACCCCGTCATGGACTTCCTGCGCGAGAAATATCGCGTAGCGTTGAAGTGGGCCATCGAGCATCGCCTTGTAACCGTGGGAGCTGGCGCTGCGGCTTTCGCCATCGCCTTGTTTCTCATGGTCAGCGGATTGATCGGTTCGGAATTCCTTCCGCATCTCGATGAAGGCGCCATCTGGGTGCGCGGGACACTTGCGCCCAGCACCGGACCCACCGAGGGTGTGCGTGTCTCAAACCAGGCGCGCGTCCTACTCGCTTCGTTTCCTGAAGTCAGAGTGGTTACCAGCCAGGTTGGCAGGCCCGATGATGGCACGGACACCACCGGTTTCTTTAACACCGAATACTTTGTCGATCTCAAACCCAAGGACGAGTGGCGTCCTGCATTTCGTCAGGACAAAGAGGAACTCATCGCCGCGATGGACCGCGAGCTCAGCAAGATGCCCGGCATTCTGTGGAATTTTTCCCAGCCCATTGCGGACAACATGGAAGAAGCGGTCAGCGGCGTGAAAGGCGAGCTGGCTATCAAGTTGTATGGCGAGGACCTGCGCATCCTGGAGGAAAAAGGCGACCAAGTAGTCAGCATCATGCGGCGCGTTCCCGGTGTGGAGGATCTGGGACTATTTCGCGTGCTGGGGCAGCCTAACTTGAACATCTCCGTTGACCGCCAGCAGGCGGCGCGCCACGGCATCAATGCCGCGGACGTGCAGGATGCCGTGGAAACTGCAGTCGGTGGAAAAACCGTGAGCCAAGTGCTGCAGGGCGAGCAGCGTTACGACCTCGTGGTGCGTTATCAGGCTCTGTATCGCGGCACCAAAGAGGCGATCGAGAATATTCGGCTGCTATCGCCGACGGGGGAGCGTGTCGCGCTCGAGCAGCTCGCCAGAGTGGAAGTGCGCGACGGCGCCTCTGAAATCTATCGCGAAGAGAATTCCCGTTACGTCGCTATCAAGTACAGCGTCCGGGGCCGGGACCTGGGCAGCGCGGTGGAAGAAGCGATGAAGCTCGTCGGCCGCGAAGTGAAGCTGTCAGCGGGCTATCACATCGACTGGGCAGGCGAGTACGAAAGCCAGAAGCGCTCTCAGCGGCGGCTGATGATTGTGGTGCCTATCACCATCCTTGTCATCTTCATCGTTCTGTACGCGATGTTCGCCTCCGCAAAATGGGCCGGACTGATCCTCGCAAACGTAGCCATTGCGCCGGTTGGCGGACTAATGGCCCTGTTGATGACCGGCACGCACCTCAGTGTGTCTTCTGGTGTCGGGTTCCTGGCTCTCTTTGGCGTCTCGGTCGAAACGGGCGTGATCATGCTGGAGTACATCAACCAGCTCCGCGCCGCGGGTCACACCATCGAGTCCGCGGCCACGGGAGGTGCTGTTCTGCGCCTGCGTCCCATTATGATGACCATGCTGGTCGCGACTTTAGGCTTGTTGCCCGCGGCCCTGTCTCGCGGCATAGGTTCGGATTCGCAGCGGCCCTTTGCCATCGTCATTGTGGGAGGGCTGATTGGCGCGCTGCTTATCAGCATATTTTTGCTGCCGACCCTCTACGTGTGGGTTGCGCGCGACGGTGATCGCTTGCCGCAGCCGGAAACCGAATTTGGCGAAGGCGTTTAGCGGATCCTCGTTCGATGCCTCACCCGTATTTTTACCACCAAAGGGCTTTCGCGCGATCCCGTTTCAAGGCATTGACACTCGCGCCCATCCGGCATACCGTTCCGCGCGAATGAGAAACAAAATCCTCGCCGCGACAATTGCAGTCGCAACACTAGCAATCGCCATTTCGTTGTTATCTAGCAAAGCCAAGTTCCCTCTGTCTCCACTCCTTCCCACGGCCCTCCGGTGGCTAGTCATCGCCCTAATCGCCGCCATCGCGGCCAAGCGCCGCTCTCTCACTTCCTGGATTCTCGTCGGCCTCCTAGCAGGCGTTGAAGTCGGTCACGACTTCCCCTCTTTCGCCGCGAACCTGCAATTCCTCGGCACCATCTTCCTCCGCCTCATCCGCGTCATCATCGCTCCGCTCCTCTTCGGCACGCTCGTAGTCGGCATCGCAGGCCACGCCGATCTCAAGCGCGTAGGCCGCCTCGGCCTCAAATCCCTAATCTATTTCGAAATCGTCTCCACCATCGCGCTGCTCATCGGTTTCGCCGCCATCAACATCAGCCGCGCTGGCGAAGGCGTCCGCCTTCCACCCTCCGCCACCGCCGTACCCCTTAACGCCACGCCGCACACTGCCACGCAACTCACCATCGACATCTTCCCCGAAAACATCGCCAAGTCCGTCGCAGAAAACCAGGTCCTGCAAGTCGTCGTCTTCAGCATCCTCTTCGCCATGGCCCTCGCGCTCGTCCCCGAAGCGAAGCGCCGCCCCATGCTCGCCCTCGCCGAAAGCCTCTCTGAAACGATGTTCAAGTTCACCAACATCGTCATGCTTGCCGCCCCCATCGGCGTCTTCGGAGCTGTCGCCTACACCGTCGGGCACTTGGGCCTCGGCGTCCTGCTTCCTCTTCTGAAACTGCTCGCCACCATGTATGTCGCGCTCGTCGTCTTCATCACCTGCGTTTTGTTTCCCATCGCGCTACTCGCGCGCGTCCCGATAAAGAAATTCCTCAGCGCCGCAGCCGAGCCCGTCACTATTGCCTTCGCCACCGCCAGCTCCGAAGCCGCTCTCCCTCGCGCTATGGAAGAAATGGAGTCCCTCGGCGTCCCGCGCGATACCGTCGCCTTCGTTCTCCCCACCGGCTACAGTTTCAATCTCGATGGTTCCAGCCTTTACCAATCCCTCGCCCTAATCTTCATCGCGCAAGCCTCCGGAATCCACCTCACCATCGCTCAGCAGGCCGTCATGCTCCTCACCCTGCTCATCAGCAGCAAAGGCACTGCCGGAGTCGCCCGCGCCTCCCTCGTCATCGTTCTCGCCGCCGCCACTTCCTTTCATCTCCCCACCGAGCCCCTCTTCCTCCTCTTCGCCATCGATCAACTCATGGACATGGGTCGCACCGCCGTCAACGTCCTCGGCAACTGCCTCGCCTGCGTGGTAATCGCCCGCTGGGAACACGAATTCCCAGGCCATCAACCGGCATCACTGTAGCCTGCACGCACCTCTGCGAACGCCTGCGTCTCAGCCGTTGTCTTTTTCTAATCTCTGCTCATCGCCGCTTAGCCCTCTTCCAAATCTACGGTACAATTGAAGGGTTATGCTCTCAGTGAACAACATCTCCATGCGCTTCGGGCCGCGCGTCCTCTTTGAGGACGTCACCTGCACCTTCATGGCTGGCCGTCGCTACGCCGTCACCGGCCCCAACGGCGCCGGTAAATCCACATTCATGAAGATCCTCACCGGCGAACTTGAGCCCACCAAAGGTTCCATCACCGCACCTAAGAAGATGGGTGTCCTTCGCCAGGATCAATTCGCGTTCGACGATTTCCGCGTAATCGACACCGTC
>Ga0307475_10001126_pt1 | contig 15912 bp, 11 predicted proteins | sample atmos_gasesECM1C_FD_203317 | JGI IMG/M metagenome (GOLD analysis project Ga0307475, IMG submission 203317) | Hardwood forest soil microbial communities from Morgan-Monroe State Forest, Indiana, United States - atmos_gasesECM1C_515 | ecosystem: Environmental > Terrestrial > Soil > Temperate... | reverse complement strand
ATAAGCAGTTGGGGACGATGCGCCTGAAGGAGTTCGAGACAATCGTTTACCGGACAACTGCCTAGGCTCCCCCGGGAAGTACGGGCGTTTTACCGGGCAGGCAAAGCCAAATTCAGGTCCAGCGCAGGGTGGTGATGGAATCGGCGGTCAGCGGTACTTTTGCGGTCTGGCCGGCGCATGCGACCGTCACCTCCCGCGCGTCACCCGGATTCGTCAGCACCAGCACCATTGAGCCGTCGGAATTTCTCGCGGCGGTGTGATACACGCGCCAAATCGTGGCGCTATTCGGCGTCGACGTCACCGTTGATGATGAAGCCGGCTGGCCGATAAGTGCTGCGTTCACCGCTGGAAGGTCGCCGTTCGCGTCGTGCGACGGGACAATCACAGAGCCGCGGCGAAATGCGCGGGCATGGTGCACCAACGCCCAATACAAGCCTGTCAGCGTGATTTCTTTCGTCTGCGAATGAATCTGCACCAGCCCGCCGCAATCGAACGGACCGATGTTGGGCCGGCCGCGCTCATCGAGAGCCAGATTCCACATCGTGATGCTCTGCGGGCCGTTGGCCAGAATGCCGGCGAAGGTCGCGCCCCACTTGCTCCAGTTCGTCAGATAATCAGCGAATTTGTAGTCGTCTCCGCCTTCGGTCCAATGCATTTCCACGTCTGGAAATTTCTCCTTCACGTTACGCATCATCTCCGGGCTGCCCACGTACCCATGCCAGGCCACGGTGTTCACGTATTTCTTGAAGCGGGGCCTCGAGAGTTGATCCAGGGCGCGGCCAAACAAATTGTAATTGTGGTCGAGCGCCCAGATTTTCGTGCTGCTCGCCTCAAGCAGTGGGCCGAGCGCAGCCACCAGGCGCTCCTCGTCCTCTTCCGGCCACGGACACGCGGGCATTCGCCCGCCCTGGTCCGCGTCGATCTCGTTTTGGGTCGTCACCGCTCGCACGTTCACGCCCGCTGCCGCGTACGCCTCGACGAATTTCTGAAAGTAACGCGCGTAAGTGGAAATATTTTCCGGCCGAATGTTTCCGCCCAACATCGAGTTGCTGTACTTCATCCATCCAGGAGGACTCCACGGTGAGGCGAACAAAAACAGATCCGGATTCGCGCTGAGCGCCGCGCGCAACGTCGGCAAAATGTAATCGCGGTCGTGGTCGATGCTGAAGCGCTTCAGCTCCGGATCGGCCGCACCGTCGTCGTAGCTGTATGCCGCGGTGCTGTAATCGCTCGCGCCAATCGGAATGCGCCCCATGCTCAGGGCATGCTGATCCTGACCGAACATCGTATGCAAGAGATTCGCGCGATCGTTATCGTTGAGGCGCGAGAGGGTGAAACACGAAGCATCCGTAAACGCCGCGCCAAACCCCAAGATCGTCTGGGCCGGTTTCGAGGAGTCCACCGTCACGTCCGCAGGTGCAGCCTTTTTCGCAATCTTGGTCCACGCAACATCGGCCCCGGCTGCCAGCCGCTTCCCGCTCTTGTCGGTGACTTCTGTCTGCGCGGGCTTTGTTGGTGCCTGCGTCTGGTTAGCTGCGACTTTGGCGTTTACTGTCGCTCCTAATGCTGAAGCCGCCGCCGCACCCACTCCCAGCCCCGCATACTTCAAAACTTCTCGCCGTGTTGTCACGATCGGCTCCCGGTTATCCCTGAATAGTTCACGCGACCTCCAACCAAGGCGGTTTGCTTCGCCGGACAGCATACTCCAAAACTCGACGGACAGACCCGCCGCATCAGCGCAGGGTCAGATCGCAGTGTTGGCGAGGGAGACGAGGAGAATCGCGAGGAGGTAAAACAGGAACATGAGGGTGAGATAGGTCTTGGCTTGGCGGTTGGCGCCGCGAAATTCCTTCCAGACGAGGACGCCCCAGAGGGCGGCGACCATTGGTGCCGACTGTCCGATGGCGTAGGAAATCGCGACGCCGGAGAATCTTGCGGCGACGAGATTGAAGACCGTGCCGAGGCCCCAAATGCAGCCGCCCAGAAGCCCGAGCAGATGACCTTCGGCGGGCCCGCGAAAAAAATCGCCGAAGTGAACTGGCTCACCGACGAGCGGCTTCTTCATGAAATAGATATTCCAGAGGAAGCAGGAAAGCAGCGCGCCGAGAGTAAGGAAGACCCCAACACTGTATGGGCCAAGCGTGTTGCCTCGCGTCATGGAGCGTGTGACAAACGGCGCCCAGAGTCCCATCAAGACGCCCGAGACGATGCAGGTGACGATGCTCTTGTTGGAGATGGAGCGGTTTACGTTGGAGAGGTGGCCGTAGGCTTTGCCGTCGAGCACGACAGCGATCACCGCGCAGAGTACACCAGCAGCGAGCATGCCCGCGTGCCCCTGCGGTTGCAAAATGTAGCTGGAGACGACGCCAACGACCAGCGCGATGCCGATGGAAACCGGGAAGGCGATGGCCAGGCCGGCCATATCGATGCCAGCTACGAGCAAGAGATTGGCCAGATTGAATATGGCGCCGCCGGCCAGTGTGGAGAGGATGTTGGAGCCGTCTGCCGTGCTCACGTTATTCAGGAAGCTGGTGGGATCGTCAGCGGTGCTGCCCATGGTGAAGGCCAGGATGAGGGAGATCAAAAAAATTCCGACGGCGTAGTCCCAATAAAACAGCTCAAAACGATACTTCTTGACGCCTTTGTAGGTGTTGGCCCAGGAGCCCCAGCAAACGGCGCTGGTGATCATCATCAGCAGGGCAAGAGCGAAACTGTGAGGGACAAACATCGGGCTGGTTCTCCTTATATAAAGGATGCGCTTCCGAGGCCGCTATTAGAACGAAGATGCTTCTTCCGGGTGCTGCGACTTGATGAGGGCAACGACTTCGCTGCGCCTGCCCATGGCGCGAGCTCCCACTTTGGTGCAGCAAATGGCGGCACACGCATTGGCGAACAGGCCGACGCGCCGATGGTCCCAGCCCTGGAGCAGGCCGTAGGAGAGACCGCCCATGAAAGCGTCACCGGCACCGGTGGTGTCCACGACATTCACTTTGAATGCGGCAACGTGAGCCATTTTGCCCGCACTGGCGATGAGAGCGCCCTCCGCACCCATGGTGACTGCCACCACTTTAGGTCCGAGGGCCAGCAACTTCACCGCGATTTTTTCGTAGTCGGTTTCGTTGCTGATCTCGCGTGCGGCGGCTTTGCAGGGCTTGAGAACGTCGACCAGTTGCAACGCTGCGATTAGGTCTTTCTCGGCGCCGAGTTTTGCATGCGCGAAGTAGCTCGGTGCAACATCGAGATCGAAGATGACGCGGACACCTGCTTCGCGCGCCACCTGCATTCCCGCTTTAATGGGTGGTAACGGGAGCTGCGAGGCCTCGGTATGAAAATGTTTGGCGCTTTTGATGTTCGGCGCGAAGCGGCTGCGCACCTGTTCCGCGGACAGCTTTCCGTTGATATTGGGAAACATGTAGATGCAGCGCTCGCCTTGCGCGTCGACAGGAATCCAGGTGAAAGTGGACTGCTCGCCTTTGATGGTTTCAACGCCGGAAAGGTCCAGTCCATCATCAGCGAAAGCCTTCGTGATCAATCGTCCGCTCTCGTCGTCGCCGATGAGTCCGAGCCAGCCGGCGCTCGCGCCGAGCCGCGCGACCTGCGTGAGATTGTTGCCGGTAACGCCGCCGGCGTGAATCTCCAGCCGGTCGGCATTGATCTTCTCGTCTGCGGCAAGGAGTCGCGGAACAATCGCGAAATAGTCGATCCCACAGCTACCGATTCCAACTACTTGCGGGGGCATAGGTCTCCTTGGATGCCGGTGCTTATAGTTGCCGGAGTTCTAGTCTGTCAAGAGAAAAGCGGATTCCAGGCAGCGCTGCTGTTCTGGTGCGGCCGTCCTTGACCGGCCTTGATAGCGATGTTAGATTTTCGCTTCTGCGCGAAGAACACGGGGGCGCCGCCCTGAGCCGGCCTGGAAAGAAGCGTTATTTGGTCGATCTTAGCCGGCGCAAATTCCTCGTCCAATACTGCCAAACGGCCTCGTTAGCATTCCTTCCCGCTGGCCTTGGTCTGCCGTCCTTCTATCCCTTTTGCGTACCCGCAACCCTTTCTGGTTCGAGCGATTTTCATTTGCATCCGCAATATCGAGCGCAAAGGGAATTGGACACTATCTTACGAAAGGTTCAGTCGGGTTTCGACGAGTACATCACGGAAAAATATCAGGATCAGGTGGCGAAGATTTTGAACGAGTGGGCTTCTCAACTCCGGGAATCTCCGCAAAAAACGGCAGCGCTTGAGAGGGCGATGACATCGACTTTTCTCGGCGCGTCCCCGAGTGCCGCTGTCGCCCAGCCTGTTCGAGCCGGGATCACGCTGAAAGTGTTTCGGATGAAGTTTGCCGAAAACGTGCCTCTCGGGCGGGCGGAGTTTCTCCAGGAATGGCGTTCCTCCATGCGTCCCTTTTCCACGATAGTCACCGCTGAATTTCAGGTGACCAGCATTCGCACTGGACCTCCCGCGGCGTTTTCACCCGGGTCCACGAGCTTGCTGGAAACTCGCGTGCGTTTCGAGCTGGCGGGTACAGGCGCGGATTTCTACCGGGAACAACGCGTGGGGACTTGGGAGCTCGACTGGGAAGTGGGTCCCTCAGGTGAGATCCAACTCCAGAAATGGCGGATGCTTGACGAAACGCGTAGCCGCTCACTCGCTCCGATTTTCATGGATATCACTTCGCAGGCTTTTGGCACCACTGACTCTTATGTTTCGCAGCTTGTTCCTGGGACGGACTACTGGCGCACGGTTCTCGACGGCGCTTGCGGGATCGATATCTACGGCCACAACGGAGTCTCGGTCGCCGACGTCGATGGAGATGGGCTTGACGATCTTTACGTTTGTCAGCCGGCTGGTCTTCCCAATCGCCTCTATCGCAACCGCGGAGACGGAACCTTTGAAGACATCACCGCGATGTCTGGACTCGGCATTTTAGAAAATACGGCTTGCGCACTTTTTGTTGACGTCGATAACGACGGGCGTCAAGACGCAATCATCGTGCGTTCCGAGGGACCTCTTCTGTTTCTGAACGAGGGCGGAGGGAAATTCCGGCGAAACCCCGATGCCTTTCGGTTCGCCAATACTCCGCAAGGCGCTTTCACCGGAGCGGCGGTGGCCGATTATGACCGCGATGGCTGGCTCGACGTTTACTTCTGTTTGTATGCGTATTACCAGGGCACGGACCAATACCGGTATCCCGCGCCCTATTATGATGCGGAGAATGGTCCTCCTAACTTCCTGATGCGAAATAATAGGGATGGTACATTTCGGGACGTCACCCGGGAATCGGGGCTCGATCAAAACAACACGCGCTTCAGTTTTTGCTGTGGCTGGGGCGACGACAACGGTGACCAATGGCCTGACCTTTATGTGGTCAACGATTTCGGCCGCAAGAATCTCTACCGCAACAACGGTGATGGGACCTTTAAGGACGTCGCGCGAGAGGCGGGCGTGGAGGACGTCGGCGCCGGCATGAGCGTCTGCTGGTTGGACTACGACAACGACGGCAAAGACGATCTCTACGTCGGCAATATGTGGACCGCCGCTGGCATTCGCATTTCAGAGCAAGAGATTTTCCAGAAAAGCGCAGGCGACGAAATCCGCGCTCTCTACCGCAAGCACGCTATGGGCAACTCGTTGCTGCATAATCGTGGAGCCGACCGTTTTGAGGATACCGGCGTGCGCGCGGGGACAGCCATGGGGCGTTGGTCTTGGTCGAGTGACTCGTGGGATTTTGATCATGATGGATTCCCCGACCTTTACATTGCTAACGGCATGATTTCTGGAACCGCTAATGAAGACTTGAACAGTTTTTTTTGGCGGCAAGTGATTGCCAATTCGCCCACAGGCGCGAAGCCTAAACACGATTACGAGCAGGGGTGGAATGCCATCAACGAGCTTATTCGCTCCGATGGCACCTGGAGCGGATTCGAACGGAATGTCTTTTACCTGAATAACCGCGACGGTACATTTTCCGACGTGTCCGCAGCCGTCGGATTGGACTTCATCGAAGACGGCCGAACGTTCGCCCTTGCCGATCTCGATCAGGATGGCCGGGTCGAGGTGATCTTAAAGAACCGCAACAGCCCGCAATTGCGCCTTTTGAAAAATGTAATGCCGGAACTGGGGTCGGCCATCGCTTTTTGCCTCCGCGGCAAGACGAGCAATCGCGACGCAATTGGAGCGGCAGTCACAGTTGAAACCGAATCGGTTTGCCAGACTCGCTTGCTGCAAGCCGGATCGGGTTTTTTGGCCCAGCACAGCAAGGAATTATTCTTTGGTTTGGGAGATGTGAAGGGATTAGTGACAGCGACAATCCGGTGGCCGAGCGGACTCGTGCAGCATCTTCGGGATCTCCCGCTCAATCATCGAGTGTGCGTGGAGGAAGGCTCGCCGCCCGTACGCATGGAGCCCTTTAAGTCGTTCACGGCGCGACCTGCTTCCGCGGCGTCGGCTCTTGCTTCGGAAAGCGTGCCGATTCCCGACTCAGCAGAAACCTGGTTGCTCGTGCTGATCGCCGCGCCAGATTTTTCTCTGCCGGATCTTGCTGGGCGCGTCCAGACGCTCGCCGCGCGACGCGGCACGTTGACGCTGCTCCATTTTTGGTCCGCGGTACCCGATTGCGAGCGAGATCTGGCCGAACTCAATCAGTCCTATAGGCGTTGGGCAAGCGAAGGGCTCCAACTGCTCACCGTAAATGTCGACGAGCCCGCGAGCCTCGACGGAAGCCTCGCATCCGCGCTCTACCGCCATCTCTCTTTTCCGATTTTACGGGCTTCCCCGGATACAATCGCCATTTACAATCTTCTTTATCGTTATCTCTTCGATCGACATCATGATTTAAGTCTTCCCACATCTTTCTTGATCGACAAAACCGGAGCGATCGTCAAGATTTATCAGGGAACTGTACCGAAACAGCATTTCGACAGAGATTTCCGCAACATTCCGCAAACGGCGGCGGAACGCTTGGCCAAGGCGCTTCCGTTTCCTGGAGTGAGCGAGACCTTCGAGTTTGCGCGCAACTATCTCTCCCTCGGCTCGGTTTTCTTCGAGCGCGGCTACATGGAACAGGCTGAAACCTGTTTCCAGTTGGCTCTTCGAGATGATCCCTCCGCTGCCGAAGCGCTTTACGGCCTTGGAAGCGTCTATTTGCAACGGGAAAAGGCCGAAAAAGCCCGGCAAAGTTTTGAACGGGCGCTACAACTGCGCGCCAACTATCCCGGCACGCTTCCAAATGCTTGGAACAACCTGGGAATCCTGGCAGCGCGAGCAGGGCGCACCGATGAGGCCATCCAGAATTTTCAGCAAGCGCTTCAAATAGATCCTGATCACCTGATTGCGTTGGACAATCTGGGGAACGCCTATCGTGAGAAGAGGCGCTGGGAGGATGCCAAGACCGTCCTCCGGCGAGCTCTCCAATCGAACGCCGAGGACCCTGAAGCAAACTACAGCCTTGGGATGGTATTTGCGCAGCTCGACGATACGGAGCGCGCCTACGAATATCTCCAAAAGGCCCTGGCTGCTCGGCCCGCTTACCCCGAGGCCCTCAACAACCTCGGTGTTCTCTATTTGCGAACGCAGCGCCAGGAACAAGCGGAGAAAAGCTTTAGAGAATCCATCCGAGTAGCGCCGGCATTCGATCAGTCCTACCTGAATCTCGCGCGGCTCTATGCCCTCGAAGGCGATACCCCGAAAGCGCGCGCTGTTCTTCTCGACCTACTGAAACAGCATCCGGGTCACGCCCAAGCTGAACGGGAGCTGGAGCAATTGCCGAAATAGAGCGCCCCGATATGCGCGAATGCGCGGTTTTGTTTAGTGGTTGATTTTCTGGGGCGTCCCTGCGCTGAGCAGATCCACAATCATCTTGTAAAATTTCTGCGTGTCCAGGTCCACTTGGATTTCAACCGGCCCGACCTCTACTTTCGGTCTGTCCTCGGCGGCCCAAGTCAGGACGTTGCCGTAGTTCGCTCCGTGGTCGAGGTCCACGTCCGTGAAGAGCATTTCTTTTTTCGTAATGATGCTCGGATCGAGCCAAGCCGCTGCCGCCAGTTCATCCCACAAGTAACTGTACTTGCGTACGACGGTGTATTGACTGATGTAGCGCGCCGCTGGAGTATCCGCGGCTTTGATGCGGTCAAGCAACTCGCGAGTCATAGCGGTCTTGACCGAAATGTCGACTGGAGTGCACACAATCTTGTTCCACTTGGCCCGCAGCATGATGTGAGCCGCTTCTGGATCGAACCACAGATTGAATTCATGTCTGGGCGAATTCACGAACTCAGGATCATCGGTCTGCGGACTCAGGCTTCCGCCCATAAAGACGAGTTCCTTCACTAGGCTTGGAAATTCAGGATCGATGGAAATTGCCAAGGCCAAGTTGGTCATAGGGCCCCCGGCATAAATCGTCACTTGGTTGGGAAACTGCCTCACAGTGCGCACCAGGAAATGCGCAGCATCTTCCTGGAGTGGCTTGGCCTTGGGGTCTCCTTCCTTCAGTTCGCCGATCTGATCTGCGGGGTGATACATCCTCGGGGTCCAGGCGCCTATATACCCGATCCGGCCATATCGCTGCTCCCAAAGTTCGGTCTTCTCTTTCGTGCGGACCAATGGGTATTCGGCGCCAGGCACTACAGGGATGTCGGTGCGTCCGATGAGTTCGAGCATGCGCAAAGTGTGCGCGACTTCTTCCTTCACCCACATGTCGCCGGTTACGACGGTGATGCCTAATACTTCCGTCTGCGGAGATTGAATCAGCAGAAGTGTCGATTGCAGGTCAGTTCCAGCGGGTCCGGCTTCGTCTTGATCGATAATTACCTTGCGCCGTTCCTGGCTTGAGCATCTCGGACAGGCCAGGAGGAGCGCTATGACGGGTAGAATGCAGAACCGGCAGAGTTGCCATCCGAAGGCTGAAAGAGCGGCCAGCGCTGACCTCAAAAACGACCGGCCCACCGAAACTACGGCGGGCCGGCCCATTCCAGGCGGAAAGTGTCGAGCTACGGCCACGGCCTAGAAAGTGAGCTTGAGCCCAAATTGCACGACGCGTGGGTTGTTCACCGTTGAGTTCACCGAGCCAAAACCGGGCGAACTGATGTCGCCTATCGGCGACCCGAACTGTGGATGGTTGAAAAGGTTGAAGAACTCCGCGCGGAAGTTCAAGCCCATCCCCTCGCGCGGCAGAGCGAATTGTTTGATGACGGAAAAGTCGGTGTTCACAAAGCCAGGGCCTGTCACCGGGATGCGAGACGCGTTACCCAGTTGGCCGGGTGTCGGCGCAACAAAACACGTCGCGTTAATCCACTGATTCAGCCCGTGGTTGGCCGCGTACGGGTCGCAACCAGAAACCTGATTAGGGCGGTTGAAGTTGTTCCCGTTGCCACCGTTGTCGAAGGACGGAAATTGTCCGGATTGGTTTGTGCTGTCGACCAGGGGCACGCCGAAGCCTGAAGTAATCTTCTCAATCAGGGTCAACTGCCAATTTCCCAGAAGGGAATTGACCGCGCCATTCCAGTCGTGGCCAAACTGCTTGCCCCTGCCAAACGGCAAGTCGTAGATGATACTGCCGGTGAAACTGTGCGCCAGATGGATCTGGGAGTAAGCCCAGTCCAAGTTTTGCCAATTGGGAAGCGGGAAATAGGGCCCGCTCAGCAAAGAACCTAAACCGTCGGAGAGCCCATTATCATAAGTGTGCGAAAAGGTGTAGCCGAACAGGGCGTACAGGCCGTACTTCGGAGTCTTGGTCTCCGCTTTGATTTGCAGCGAGTTGTAAGTGGTCTTACCTAGATCGCCGAAGATCAAGATTTTGTTGCCTACTCCGTACGGCGGCACGAACGGCGCCCCATTCGCAAGGCAACCCAACGTGTACCCAGAAACGGTGCCGCAGGCCGAGGGGCTTCCGGTATTCAGATCGTTCCCGGCGACCAGGATGTGCCGGCCACGTGAACCCGCATAGCCAACGGTCAGCACAATATTCCCTGGTACTTGGCGCTCCACGTTCGCATTGAACTGCTGGACCATACCGAGATGGAAGTCCCTGGGTTGTGTGAAAAAGGTTCCGCTAAATGCGGAGGGCGTGGTTGGCGGCGTGTTGATGATCGGAAATCCTTTGGAAATGGCAAAATTACCAAAGCCCGAAGGCGCCGATCCAAGTACTGTGGCGCAGTACGAGGTCGCAAAGGGGCACCCGCTAAATCCAGGTACTCCAGCTTGTTGGGCAAAGCCGAGGCCATCAGACTCGGCGAAGAAGGGCGGATTCTGCCAAAGCCCTTGCGCACCCATGCTCCAGGCCGAATCGTGAAAAACAGCATAGCCGGCCCGGACCGCTGTTTTGTCGCTGCCAAGAACCTTCCAGGCCAGGCCTATCCGGGGCTCAAAGGCCGTCCAATTCCTGTTGACGCCCGCCGAATCACTAACACCATTCTGCCCGGCAACGAGAAGCTGGCCCGGGCCGCCAGTCTGGGGGATGTAGTCGGCCATGCGCTTATCGACTTCCGTGATGGGACTGGTGAGATCCCACGCCAAACCAAGATTGAGCGTCAAATCTTTAGTAATTCTCCAATCATCTTGAACGAATGGGCGGAAGATTTTCCAGCGGCGGCCGGTGACCGGACCATTGAATGTCTGATCGTGCTCCGCGACACCCACCAAGCCGAGCAGGAGATCCGCCTCAGCGTTACCGGCAACGTTCACAGTCGTGCTCGCAAAGCCGCTGAAATTACCGATGGCGGCCGGGATCCAGAATCCGTCCTGGAAGGCCTCCGTGCCCACATTCATCTGGTTCGCGCGTATCGTAGCTCCCACCTTGATGTCATGTTTGCCCCGAATCAAGTCGAGGGAATCGCTGAAAGAGAAGATGTTGGTTCCGCCCTGGAACGGCGTGAAGCCGCGATCGCCGAGGGACCAAAAGGTGCTAAGAAAGAACGTCGAAACCAGCCCGCAGCTGTAGGCGCCCGAGGTACAGGTTGTGCCGCCGCCACAACCCAGGTTCGCGCCAGATATACCGAGCTTTGCAGACTCGCAACTCCCGGTGCCCTGGGAAGTGATGTAGTTGAAAATCCGGTTGTAACCAAAGCTGGCCTGGTTCACCGTGGTGGGGGAAAACACGTGAGTCTCCCCGATGGCTATTTGGCGCGCGTGATTGAGAATTCCCTGGTTGCTGCCGAACGCGTTCGCTTCGGCAAAAGAGCCAGCCCCGCCGCCGCCAGGCACATAGGAAACCGCTTGGTCGTAGCTAAAACGAGCGAACGCGTTGTCGGAGCTCGAGAAGTTGTGGTCCAAACGAACGTCGAACTTGGTTTCGTCGAGCTTGCGCACGGGCTCGCTAACGAAGTTGAATCCCGCAGTCAGGTTATTGGCGTTTGGCGCGGGGTAGTGATTCACCAAGGCTTGCCCGATGTTGTTAATCAGGCCGGCTGGAATTTTGTTACAGGCAGTTCCGTTTGGCTGGAGTCCGTTGGGGTTTGCGGGCAAAGGGTTCCCTGCCGCATCGCAATGGAAATAGATATTGGGAAAGATGGCTGGGTTTGTCGAGGCCCCGACCATGTTTGGATTGACGATTACCACACCGGAAGCCGGATTGCCAAAGGGGTCGGCGCTGAAATCGCCGGAGCGCATCGCTACGCTGGGAAGCAGTCCCGTAAATGTGATGCCATGGCGCTGATATTTCTGCTCGCCATCGATGAAGAAGAACGTCTTATTCTTTCGAATCGGTCCACCGATAGACCCGCCAAACTGATTCAGGTTGAACTTTTCCGGCGTGGTCGCAAAGAAGCTCTTGGCATCCAGTGAGGTATTGCGCAGAAATTCGAAGAGCGATCCGTGAAAGGCGTTGGAGCCTGATTTGGTGGTCACCAGCACGGCGGGTCCCGCACGGGTTCCGTATTCGGCGGAGTAGTTGTAGGTTAAAACCTTGAACTCCTGTACGTCATCGATTGATGAAAAAATTCCGATACCGCCGGCGGTCAATTCGTTGTTGTCCACGCCGTCGAGAAGCCAATCGGTCGCATTAGGGCGGGAGCCGCCGACCGACAGAGAAAACGAACCGCGCGCGGCCACTTCGCTGCTGGCTGCGCTCGTGAAAAAGCTGTTGGGGTTCGTTTCCTGACTTGTGCCGGGTGTGAGGGTCGCGAGCTGTACGAAATCGCGTCCGTTTAGAGGAAGCTGCGCAACTTGCTCGGAGGTGATGACCTGGCCGAGCGACGGATTTGTGGTCTCAACGGCCACTTCCGTGGCACTGACTTCCACTTGAGAGGACACGGCAGCGGGCGACAGCGTGAAATCCAGCTCGCGCTGCTCGTCGACTTGCAGGCGAACGTCTTTGCGCTCGACCGTTTGGAAACCTTGAAACTCCACGCGCAGCGTGTAATTCGCTACCGGCAACAATGGGATTAGATAGTGCCCGGCGTCGTCGGTCTTCGCCTCGCGAGACGCACCTGTACCCTCGGAAATGGCCTTAACCGTCGCGCCTGCGATGACCGATCCGGTCTTGTCTGTAACAGTCCCGGAAAAACTGCCCCTCGCTTGTCCATACGTGAACGAAGGAACGAACAGCACAACCGCACATGCCATCACCGTCAAAAATGCTCTCTTGCTCATCATCACACACCCCTCACCCTTTGCTGTGACTCAGCGGCAAGTAGTTCGCCGCTGTCCCCCGGGGTCGCACTCACCCCAGCATCGCAAACACAGACCGAAAATTGCGATCTCGACGTTCCGCTTGATGAAATGCGCCGGCCCACTCCGAACCTTAGGCACAGACGAACCAAAAATGATGTGGGCAAGTTACTTCTCAACCGTGATTGTGTCAAGACCGCGTGTTGATTGAACGTAGGATTTCCTCCTTGCCTTAGGCGCCTCGCAAACGGAAACCAACGCCTCGCCGCGGCTTTGGCTGGGCGGGGAGTTAGCGGAGTCGAGCTAAGGCGCATAGCACAGCGCGAATTGCACCAGGCGCTTTTCTGTACGCAGCACCTCCTTGCTGCTCTCGGGCAAGGCGGGGCAACCGGCGCGCTCAGCGGCGTGGTTCGGGACAAGAGTGACTCGGGCATCGCGGGCGCGAGAGTTACCGTGATGAACGGCTAGCCCTAGAACGCCACCCTGCTTACGCATAACCGCCTCCTCGATACCTTCGATTCGAATCAGTCTCGTGAAGGAATAATTTTACAAGCTGAAACTCGAACAGGCTCTTGCTTCACAGCCACCCCGGGAACTGAAGAGGTCCCAACTCTATCATCGAGCCCGCTTGCCTGCATCGACTCAGGCAAGTCTTACAATTCAAAGTTTTAATCGAGGGAAGCAGAATTCTGCGGGAGCGAAAATTGTAGAGGAGACGACTGCGCGCTATTTCGCGGACGGCATATTTCCTCGGCTTATTGAAACACCCGTTTTCCTTTGCCCCGTATCTCGAGGATTTGACTCGACGCCTCAATCATCAATACCTGCTCGTATTTCTCGCCAAGCCCGAAAAGAAGCCCGGACTACAGAGTGTCCGGGTCAGGACCGAAGTTCCGAATGCGGAACTGGTCGCGGTTAGCAGGGTCTTCGTTCCGGCCGCATCGTAGCGCGAGGTCACCTGGCGAAAGGAGGTGGCCATGAAAACTGTAGCGCATCTAGCACTGGCAGGCTTGCTGATCCCCTGCGTCCTTCCCGCGGCTTCCGGTCGCAGCCCCCACTCGCGGGGGTCGAATGTGAAGGTAGTGCAAGAGTCTTTGCGGCATGCCAACAGCTGCACCACGCTTGAACATACACACAAGCTCTGACGCCTGCGAAGAGGCAAGCTCAGGCCAAGGTTGTTAGCATGCCTTTGCCGACGCGGATTCAAACTGCTGAGGCGGGAGGAGGGAAGTGATTCTGCTTATTGTTCCTTTTTGCTCCCACACCGGAGAGCCAAACTTTCCGCAAGTGCATGATGAGCGGGGACGACGAGACTCGAACTCGCGACCTCTGCCGTGACAGCACAGCGTTTTGATGTAATCGATTGATATCAAACGGTGTCGGCGGACATCTCTTGATACCACAAGGTACCGGATGTCACTTCTTATCGTCCCCTTATTGTACCCAGATTGAGTTCGTCCCCTCCGCCTGTTCTACAGTCGGCCTTCCTTGCGTTTCTTGCGTTCGGCATCCTGCTCTAGCATGCTCGCCATGAGCCGAACCGGCGACCGGAACGTGGTCGCGCGCAACCGTTCGAACATGGTTTGCAACTCAACGAGTCCGTGGGCTGCAGCAATGTCCAACGCTGCGAGCGTGCCGACCACTTTCAATCCACGATGCCGAGCTATAGTCACACCGTCTCGTTCGTCCATCAACAGAAGGGTGGCTTGGAGTTCGGACGCAAGGGATATCGCTTCCCGCTCGCCTGCGTCGAGATGTGCCAGAGCTGAATCGACGGGTAGCTTCAGGCTCACTACATCCAACCATGGGGGAGGCTTTGAAATCCACGCGCGCACGATAGCTGGAGTGTTTGCATGAGCCAGCTCGGCCTTCACAGCCGGAGGGATCAAAACGGTTCGATATAGGTTTGGAAGAATATCGGCTGCTTGAATGAGCACGAGGTAGTTCAGGGGAGTTGTATCAGCTACGATCGCTTGCATCTACAAGCCGAGTTGCCGGTGCGTGTCGCGATCCCGCTCAATGTCTTCCAGTGTGTATTCCAGTTCGACGCCATGGCTCTTCAGAAAGGCATCGACTTCCATCCGAGTCTCGTAACCCAGCAAGTGGCGCAGTTGGGCAGCCGAAATCTTGCGTTCGCGGTACGCTGCTAGGGTCAAAGCCTCGAAGGCCGCGCGGGACAAATCTTGACCTGGAGCGGCCAAAGCTGCTGAGAGTTCGTCAGGAAGCGCAATCGTGACGTGTCGCATTATTAGAAATTATAACATCATTCGACAGGGAAATACGGTGGCCAACCCGAATGGTCGTTAGCAGTGAGCCCTATTTAAAGAAATAAGTCTCTTGAAATATGGCGGGGACGACGAGACTCGAACTCCCAACCTCTGCCGTGACAGCGGCCCCCTGAAAGGTTTTACAATAACATACAAGACCGCGGGGACTGCCGAGGGCCGCCTAAGTTGTTAAAAATCGCACAAGACACAGTATTCTGTGGGCTGGGTTGTGGGTTGGAAATTTTGCGACCGAAGTGGCGAAGGCTAGCTCGCCATCGACCCATCGACAGGAGATTTAAGGGTGATCAAACCTCGACTGCCTGGCCGAAGTTTCTTCCACGGTACCAAAGTAGACCTAAAACCGGGGGATCTCATTAGGCCCGGCTACAATTCTAACTACGGTAAGAGGAAGAAGGCGGCCTACATTTATTTGACCGGCACGTTGAATGCGGCTATCTGGGGAGCCGAGCTCGCCCTTGGTGAGAGCCCCGGCAGAATCTACGTGGTGGAGGCGACTGGCCCTTTTGAAGACGACCCCAATCTGACTGACAAGAAGTACCCGGGTAACCCTACGCTTTCATACCGCTCCAGGGATCCCCTTCGTGTCATAGGCGAGGTCCTGAATTGGCAGGGGCACTCCGCCGAAGAACTCAAAGCCATGAAGGATGGTCTCGAGCGACTTAAAAACCTTGGTGTTGAGGCAATCGAAGACTAAGGAGTTGGTCAACAAGGGAAAAGGGAATCATTCGCACCTGGGGTCTGGACAGATAAAAAACGGGGCGGGTAGCCCGGGTTCCGGTTTAAGGAACTTGGTGGTTTCGTAGTTGGCTGCCGAGTGTAACTGCACAATTCGCGTCGCGTACAAACGAGCCAGTGCCCAAAGTCTGCCCTGAGCGTTTCGCAAGAAGGGAACTACGATGTTTGGGAAAAATGGCGGGGACGACGAGACTCGAACTCGCGACCTCTGCCGTGACAGGGCAGCGTTCTAACCAACTGAACTACGTCCCCGCTGTGGGTAGTGCTCACAAATGGTGGGCAGTGCAGGGCT
>Ga0307475_10001124_pt1 | contig 15953 bp, 12 predicted proteins | sample atmos_gasesECM1C_FD_203317 | JGI IMG/M metagenome (GOLD analysis project Ga0307475, IMG submission 203317) | Hardwood forest soil microbial communities from Morgan-Monroe State Forest, Indiana, United States - atmos_gasesECM1C_515 | ecosystem: Environmental > Terrestrial > Soil > Temperate... | reverse complement strand
GTATTCGTCGACGCTCAGACCGCGAGCCTGAGCACGTGACTCGAGCACGCCTCCGGCGAAGAGGTGCGTGCGGATGCGGTCCGCGTTCACGGCGTTGGATCGGATCTGCTGGGCGCCGAGGTCCACGGCGTACTGTCGCATCAAGGCGATCAAAGCGCTCTTCGCGACGGCATAGGGTCCGAAACCGGGACCTGGATTGAACGCGCTCTTGCTGGCGTTGAAGCACAAACATCCGCCGCGCCCCTGAGCGGTCATGATGTCGACCGCCGAGCGCGCGACGATGGTGTGCGAAACGCAATTGAGCTCCAGCGAATCGCGCAAAGCGGCCTCGCCGCTCAGAGTCTCCAATCGGCCCTCGGTAGCCGTGCCCGCGTTCGACACGACGACATCGACTCCGCCCCATGCGCTCACGGTCTGTGAAAAGGCTCTTTGCACCGAGCCGGCATCGCGCACGTCGGCGGTGAGCTTGAGCACCCGATCCATGCCATAGGCAGCGAACGGTCCGCCGGGTCGTGCAAGCGTTGCGTCGAAGTCTTTGTCGACCATCGCGACATGCGCGCCCGCCGCCAACATGCGCACCGCCGTCGCGCAGCCGATGCCGCTCGCCGCGCCGGTCACGAGGGCGACGCATCGCGACAACGGGAGTTGGCTCGTTGGCTTGAGCTTGGCCTGTTCGAGGCTCCAGTACTCGACGTCGAAGAGGTCGGCGTGCGTGCACGGAGCGTACGTGCCCACGTCGGCCGCGGTGCGCATCACCTCCGTGGTGTGCTCGTAGATGTCGAGGGCGATGTCGGCTTCCCGCGCCGTGGGGCCGATCGCGCACGCGCCGAAGCCGGGCAAGAGGATGACCCGCGGCCAAGGTTCGAGCTTCTTCTTGGTGACCCCTTTGGCACGAACCATGTCTCGGAAATAGGCGTCGTACTCGCGCGCGTAGTCTCGGATTGCGGCTTCAAGTCGAACAGCGAATTTCGCTCCGTCCGAGCCGTCGGCTTGCGTGAGCAGCAGAGCGGTGGGCTTGGTCCGCAGAACGTGATCGGGCGTCATGCAACCTTTGGCCACCAGGTCGGGGGCATCGCCTCGAGCGAGAAAATCGAGCAGCGGCCCGGTGGAGCGAGTCCTCACGATGGGACCGCGTTCGGGCAGTTCGCCGCTCAGCTTTGCGAGGACGCCGCGGATGCGAGGGAGAAAATTGTTGGGCCAAACGCGCACGGCTGGCGCCTGGGCCGAGATGGCCACGGTGCGCCGATGTCCGACTGCATAGCGCTCCGCCCTCGTTACGGCGTCGATCGTGCGTTCGTAGCTCTCGCGTGCGCTGTCGCCCCATGTGAAAAGGCCGTGCCGTTCGAGAACCATGATCGTTGGCTCCGTCTCGTCCGCCACGTGCTCGAATGCTTCGGCGCACCGCTTGGCAAGCGCAAAGCCGGGCATGACATAGGGAACCCAGACGAGCCCGCGGCCGAAGAGCGATTCGAAAATACGCCTGCCGTCCGGCTGATCGCAGAGGGCCAGGATGGCATCTGCGTGAGTGTGGTCGATGAAGCGCGCCGGCAAAAGGGCATGCAAGAGGGTTTCGACGCTGGGGTTCGGGGCGGCGGCGTCCAGAAGATTCGTCCGCAGCTCGTTGACCATGGCCTCGTCGGTCATGGCTTCGAGGCGTCGCAGTCGCCGGAGTGGCTCCAAGCGAACCGCCGGGTGGCCCGCTGGTTCAATGGTCGCGAGGTCCCAGCCCGATCCTTTGATGTGGAGAACGTCGATCGTTTCGCCCAGAACGGTCGTGGCCTTGGCCTTGACGGAAGTATTGCCGCCGCCGTGCAATACGAGGCCCGGGTCGGCCCCGATGAGCCGGGCGGTGTACGTGCGCAGCGCGAGGAGCTCGTGCGCGAGCGGGCGCAGACTCTCGACCACGGAAGCGGCGGCGGCCGGGTCGTAGCGGCTTTGCACGCAATGACGCTAACATCGGCAACCGCTACCGCAAGAACGCCAATGCGAAAGCGTATTCGTCGGCGATCTTCTCCACCGAAGCGCGCACGAGGTCCGCGCCCCCATGGCCCGAGTGCTTCTCGACGCGCAAGAGGACCGGTCCGCCGCTGGACGCCCATTGCAGCTCGGCAGCGAACTTCCGTGCATGCATCGGATCGACTCGGTCATCGCTGTCGGCGCTGAGCAAGAGCGTCGCGGGGTACTTGGTGCCTCTCGCGACGTGGTGATAGGGCGAGTAGCCGTAGAGCACGATGAAGTCCTCCCGGTCTTCGGCGGAGCCGTATTCCTCCGCCCACGTCTTGCCGCTTCCAAAGAACTGGTAGCGCAGCATGTCGAGGAGCGGCACGCCGCAAAGGGCTACGCGGAAAAGGTCTGGCCGCTGCGTGATGGCCGCCCCGACGAGGAGGCCTCCATTGGAAGCCCCGAGTGCCGCGAGTTTCTCCGGTTTGGTAAACCCTTGTCGAATGAGCTCCTCGGCCACTGCAAAATAATCGTCGAAAACGTTCTGCTTTGCGTGGCCCATTCCCTTGCGATGCCACTCCTCGCCGTATTCGCTGCCACCGCGCAGGTTCGCGATGACCCAGATGCCGCCCTGCTCAAGCCACGGATAAATCGACGAGGCGAAGTAAGGAATTTGGGCCGATTGAAAGCCGCCGTACCCGTAGAGCATGGCTGGCGTATTGCCGTTCTTTGGGAGATCGTTCGTCCGCAAGACAAAGAAAGGGATTCGCGTGCCGTCTCGACTCGTGGCGAAAAGCTGCTGCGCGGCGTACTTCGACGGATCCACAGGGACTCGGAGTTTGTACCAAGTCGAAGTCTTGCCCGTCGTGACGCTGGTCTCGAAGATCTCCGTCGGGTAGGTGAAGGACTGGAACGAATAGTACGCAAGGTCATCGCCTGGCTCGCCGCTCAGAACCGATGCGGAGCCCAATCCGGGAAGCCCCAATTCACGCACGAGCCTGCCGTCTTCGTCTCGTACCTCGATGTGGCTTGCTACATCTTTGAGATAGGCAAGCGATAGATGGTGGCCTACTACGCTAGTCGCTTCGAGCGTAGCCTCTTTGCGCTCAGGCACGATCTCCGTCCAGTTCTTCCGATCGGGCTGAGAGGGGTCGATCCGGAAGACGCGGTAGTTGGGGGCGCCCTCGTTGGTCCACACGAAGAACCGACTTCGATCGACGCTCACGTCGTAACGTGCGTCGTTTCCGACTGCGAGCGGCCTCCATTCCCTTCTGGGCGACTGGAGGTCCTGAAAGAACACATCCGTTCTCGTCCAGCCGTGCTCGATTGTGGCGACGAGCCAGCGGCCCTCGCGATCGATTGCAGCGCTGATGAACGTCTTGGGATCGCCCGTCTTCTCGTGAACGACTTTGTCCTTGTTCGCGTCCTCGCCCAGCTTGTGAAAGCGAACCTCGGCGTGGCCGGGGCGGTCCGGGGTCGGCACGCTGCCCGCGAGAGGCAGCCAAGTGTAGTAGAAACCTTCGCCTCGGGGCGTCCACGAGGGCCAGGCATATTTGGCTCCTTCGATGACGTCGACGTCGCTTTTCGCGCCGGTCGCAACGTCCATCACATAAAGCGTTGCTTCGTCCGAGTTGTTGGCCTTGACGCTGTAAGCCACCTTGCGCCCGTCGTAGGAGACGCTCCAGACTCCGAGCGATACGCTTCCGTCGGCTGACCACTCGTTCGGATCGAGCAGAACCCTTTCGTGACCGCGGCGCCCCTCCCGCCAAAAGATCGTAAACTTCTCCTTGGTTGCATCGCGCCGGGGATAGAAGAGGCGATTGCCGCGGTACAGCGGCGTCCCAACGCTCTCCACGTAAAATAGCTCCCGCATGCGCGCGGCGATTGCGGCTCGCCCTGGCAGCTTCGACAAATACGCCCGCGCCAAAGTGTCCTGCGCGTCGGTCCACTTTCGCACGTCGTCGGCCTTTTCGTCTTCGAGCCAGCGATACGGGTCAGAAACTTGCGACCCATGCAGCGTGTCCACTTGGTCAACGCGCCGCGCGGACGGGTATGCGAGGGTCGGGGGGTCCATCGGGGCGGAGGCGGTCATGGCAGAGAGACGAGGGGCAGGCGAGGGTGGTGCGACGGAGGGAGGCGGCCGCGATCCGCCGCATGCGAAGCATGCCAAGAGGACCGGAGCCAGGCTGCGTCGCACGCCGAGACCATAGCCACCGCGACGCGAGATCGCAGCAGTGCTACCAAAAAAAGGTGCAGAAGCCGTCGAACGTGAAGCTCGGCCACGACGTGCCGCCGCGACTGGACCTTGCCGGCGCGCCGCGCGTGCGGCTGTCAACGCGCGTGCGCCAGTTTCTTCAGACGCACGGGCGCAAGCTCTGGTGGCTGCACTCGGCTTACGCGCTCGCGATTGGTGCGGGGGTCGTCGCCTTCGCGGAGAGCGGCTTCGCTCACGCTCGCTGGCTTGCCGTTTCCTTGGGCCTCGCTTGGCTGCTGGTCATTGTCTTCTTTCGCCTGTTCGGCTCGGGCCGCGAGTCTAGGGCTTTCGATACGACCGATCCGAAGACGCGGGTTCGATTCTATGTCGTGACGTATGCGCTCAAGAATCTCTACCAGGGGATGCTTTTCTTTCTCCTACCGTTCTATTGGAAGTCAACGACGCTCGACGCGGAAAATGTGTGGTTCGTATTGCTCTTGGCAAGTTGCGCGGTCATCTCGACGCTGGACCTCGTCTTTGATCGCATTCTGATGCGCTGGCGAATCCTCGCCTCGATTTTTCACGGCATTACGCTATTCGGTTGTTTGAACCTGGTCATTCCGGCGCTATTCCCGGATACGCGCACGCTTTGGTCCTTGCTGGCGGCGGCCGGTATCGGAGTCGTCAGCTTTTGGTCGTTGCATATGACTGCGGCGCAACTGAAAAAGAAGATTTACATTGCGGCCTTCGTACTCAGCGTGAGCCTCGGTGTGGGGCTCGCTTACGCCGCTCGCGCTGCCATTCCGCCCGTGCCCATGTATGTTTCGAGTGCCGCCGTTGGCCCCAAGCAGCTGTCCGATGGCCGGCTGGCGATGGAGGTGAGGACGCTGCATCCGTCGGTCATCCAAGAGCTCATCGCGGTGACTGACGTTGTCGTTCCCGGGGGCAAGGGCGACCGCTTGCGGCACGTGTGGCGCCTCGAAGGGCGCGAGCTTCACCGGACGACGGAGGCAACGTCAAGAGTCGAGGGGCCGAGAGGGGTTGTACGGTTGCGCTCGTCACTCACGGGCAAGGACCTCCCTAGCGACCTCGTCGGTTCCTGGCGAGTCGATGTTGAGACGGAGGACGGGCAACTCGTCGGGCGCGCCGAGTTCCAGGTGGTGCTCTAGTTATCCACCCTCACGGGCAAATTACCGACTAACGGCGCTCCCGTCCTACTCAAATAGCGGCTCAGCGCCCACTAATGGACCACAGGCGCAGCATACGTGCCATTCTTGAGATGGCGTGCGCGTTGCGAAAGGGGGCAACGGTTTGAGGGTCCGGTTCTAGAGACCTGGCCTCGCTTGGCGGAGGAAACGATGGAAAATCTTGTGCAGTATCTTGTCGCTGCGATGGTTGCCTGGGTGCCTCTTCACCATCACTTGCCGTCGGAGCAAGCGGCGGACGTGCATGCTCGCTACGAGAGCATCGCGCGCGATCTTGTGGCTGTGGCTGCGGACGAAGGGGAGGCGCCCCTTTTCAGCGGCCCGGATGGGCGTGCGCAGACAGCCGTGTTGATGCTCTCGGTGGCCTCGTTCGAGAGCTCATTTCAAAAGCGGGTGGACGAAGGAAAAGGGCTTGGGGATCGCGGCCTCTCCTATTGCCTGATGCAGATTCACGTTGGGGGGGGTCAGACCCGCGAAGGATGGACGGGTCCGCAGCTCACGAAAGATCGCAAGCTGTGCTTCCGGGCGGCGCTGCATATTCTGCGTGCCTCTTTCGAGGCATGCCATTCCGTGCCGCTCGAGGACCGGCTGAGTGGCTACGCGAGCGGGCATTGCTTCGCGGAGGCCGCCATCTCGCGATCGAGAATGTTCAGGGCTCGATCGTGGTGGCAGGCCCATGCGCTACCCCCTTGGCCACCGCCGGAACCGACCGAAGGTTGACATCGGCAAAGACCACCCTGTGCGTCACGCCGGTGAAAGTCGCCATGGGGAGCGCTACAGAGTGACGCACGCGTGGCAAAGAGAGGGGCAACATTCGAGTCTGTGACGCCCCAAGGGGTGACACCCGATAAATCGCCGCCGGCGCTCGCGCAGCGCGCGCCCGTTGCCTCTGCGCTCTCACCGCGCGAGCTCGTCCACCGGAGCCCGGGTGGATGGCGGTTCGTGCGAGCCTACGCGACTACGTTCCTGGTGATTGCCAGTTACGTCGGCCTTGGACTCCAGACTCGGCTCTTCGGCCGGGCCTGGCGCGAAGTCCGTATTGGAGGCGTTCATACGCGAAACGCGCAGCGCGTCTATGCGACCATTCTACGGCTGCAGGGACTATTCATCAAAGTAGGGCAGCTTCTGTCGATTATGGCGAATTTCCTGCCCCAAGAGTTTCGAGCGGAGCTTGAGGCTCTTCAAGATCGTGTGCCTCCGCGGCCCTACGCGGAGATCGCAGAGCGGCTCGAGGCCGAGCTGGGCGGGCGGATGGCACAAATCGCGTCGCTCGATCAGGAGCCCATTGCAAGCGCGTCGCTCGGCCAAGTCCATGTGGCTCGCCTCGTCGATGGGCGGCGCGTGTGCATCAAAGTCCAGCACCGCGAAATCGACCAAATCGTGCGCCTCGATCTGCGAACGATTCGGCGCATCATGAGGATCGTCCAATGGTTTGTGCCGGTTCAGGGGCTCGACGCCTACTACTTTCAGATCAAAGAGCTCCTGTCGCAAGAGCTCGATTTCGGCCTCGAAGCCAACAACATCGAACGCATAGCGAAGAACTTTGCGAGCGACGACCGCGTCGTCTTCCCCGAGCCGATTCGAGAGCTTTGTACGACGCGGGTTCTCACGACGACGTTCGTCGAAGGCTTCAAGTTGAGCGATGCTGCTCCGTTCGGCACTCTGGGCATAGACAAGAGAGACGTCGCACGGCGGCTCGTACGGTTGTATTGTCAGATGATTTTCGTCGACGGCGTTTACCACGCCGATCCCCATCCTGGAAACCTGCTCATACAGAAAGACGGAAAGATCGTCCTGATTGACTTCGGCGCCGTCGCCGAGCTCAGCCCCAGAATGCGCGAAGGGATAACGGAGTTTCTAGAGGGCGTTCTCCGGCGCGATACGGACCGCCTCGTCAAGGCGATGCGCAAAATGGGATTTATCTCGCACTCAGGCGACGATCGCATCAGCGAGAGGATTATCGAGTATTTCCACCGCCGCTTTCAGGAGGAGGTTCGCCTCGAGAGTTTCAACCTAAAGGACATTCGAATCGATCCGCAGCGAGGTCTCGACAACTTGCTCGATTTGCGGCGAATGAACATTGGGCTGCGTGAACTTTCGAGCGCGTTTCACATCCCCAAAGACTGGGTCCTCCTCGAGCGGACGATTCTGCTCGTGTTTGGCTGCTGTACGCTGCTCGATCCCGAGCTCAACCCGGCCGCGATCATCCAGCCCTACCTTCGGGAGTACGTGCTCGGCAGCCGTGACTTTGCGCAGATCGCCATGGAAGCCATTCGCGATATGGCTCTGAGCGCAGTGACGCTGCCGGAAGACATGCGTCGCTACTTGGCAAAGGCGAACCGAGGCGAGCTCGAGGTGCGAGTGCGGGGAGTTCACGAGGGGGCGCTGGCCTTGTACGCGGGTGCGCGTCAAATCGTCTACACGGCCATCGGGCTGTTCGCAGGGTACGAAGCGCTCGAGTCCTGGCGCCGCAACGAGATTGCGATGGCCCGTGGCCTCGCAGCGCTTGCGATGGCCGCGGCCATGGCGCTTGTCGTCTCGAGCATGGTGTCGCGACCGCGTCCGCCGTGATTGGCCCTTGACGGCGGAGCGAAGGGTCCCGACCCTGCTGCGCATGGCCAAGCATCTGCTCGCAATCGACCAAGGGACTACTGGCTCGACGGCTCTCGTGGTCGAGGGCGCTGCACCCGGCCGTACCCTTGGCCGGTGCACCACGGAGTTTCCGCAATACTTTCCGAAGCCCGGTTGGGTTGAGCACGACCCGCGAGAGATTTGGGCCAGCGTCGATACGAGCGTTCGCCAAGCCTTGAAGGCGGCCGGCGTCAAAGGCGAGGACATCGTCGCGATCGGCATCACGAATCAGCGCGAAACGACGGTCGTGTGGGAACGGGCCACGCGCCAGCCCATCGCCCCTGCGATCGTCTGGCAATGCCGGCGGACCGCCGAAGTGTGCAGCGACCTCAAGAAGGACCCGGGCGTTGTGGCGCGGGTACGCGAGAAAACCGGGCTGGTCATTGACGCGTATTTCAGCGCGACCAAGATTGCTTGGCTCCTGGATCACGTCGCCGGCGCGCGCGCACGTGCCCAAGCCGGTGAGCTCGCCTTCGGCACCATTGATTGTTTTCTCGTCAGCGAACTGACGGGGGGCCTCGTTCACGCGACGGACGTGACCAATGCGTCGCGCACCCTCCTCATGAACCTCTCCCGCACGCAGTGGGATCCCGAGCTCTTGAGCCTCTTTGGGGTCCCCGAACGCCTGCTACCCAGGATCGTAGGGACGGCAGAGCCCGTGGGCGCCACTTCGGGGGTATCCTTCTTGCCGGACGGGATCCCGATCGCAGGCATGGCCGGCGACCAGCAGGCGGCGCTTTTTGGACAGGCATGTTTTCGCGAGGGCGACGCGAAGTGCACCTATGGGACCGGTGCCTTTGCCCTGATGAACATCGGAGAGCGACCGCTTCTCAGCGAGCACGGCCTGGTAACAACCGTCGCTTGGCAAATCGGGGGCAAGACCACCTACGCGCTGGAAGGGAGCGCCTTCATCGCGGGCGCTGCCGTGCAGTGGCTGCGCGATGGGCTCGGCGTCATCGGCAGCGCCAAGGATGTCGAACAGCTCGCGCGCCAGGTTGCATCGAGCGACGGCGTCGTCTTCGTGCCCGCGTTGGCGGGTCTGGGCGCGCCGCATTGGGACCAGCAAGCGCGTGGAACCATTACCGGCCTCACGCGCGGCAGCACTGCCGCTCACCTCGCTCGGGCCACGTTGGAAGGAATCGCGTTCGAGGTGCGTGACCTTCTCGAGGCCATGGCGAAGGACGCCAAACGCCCGCTGACGCGTCTTCGGGTCGACGGCGGGGCCGCCAACAATGAGCTGCTCATGCAATTTCAAGCCGATGTCGCAAACGTGGTCGCGGAGCGGCCCGAGGACGTCGAATCCACCGGGCGGGGAGCGGCTATGCTCGCCGGGATCGGTGCACGCCTGTTTGGCCTGGAAGAGGCAAGCCAAAGGGTGACCATCCAATCGCGCTTTGAGCCCAGAATGCAGGCGTCTGAGCGTCAAGCCCATTTGGCTCGCTGGGCGGAGGCGGTCGAGAGGACCCGTTCGCGGCCCTGAGCTACTGCCTCTTCCTTGCGAGCCGCCCGCGTGCGATTCTCCAAAACAGGTCTTAGGATGAGGAGAAAGGCGGCCGACTGCCTCAGCCCAGGCAGCGTCCGCGGTGACGATGTAGGTTTCTGGACACGCCGGATTGAAACTACCCGGCGCTTTTCAGGAGAGCTTGGAGGAAGGGTGTCATGTCCAGCAGCAACGCCGGGGATCGTTTGGGGCCCGCGGCCCCAACGGGGCCCCTTCGTGAAGTGCCCGTCGATTGGGAAGCGCTCGAGGATGCCTTCGAGAACAACGCGCCTGAGGTACATAGTTACCTTCACTTGGCCACCGGGGAGGTCCTTCGCGTCGTCGACGGAGTCGCCGACCCTCAAATGCACGTCCGCATTGCCTCCGACGGCAACTACCTGCGCATCGATCCGGTGAGCTCACGCGAGCAATATCGCTGGATGGAGCGGTTCATTCCGATGGTGGATGATACCGATCTGCGCGGCAAACTTGCCCAAGCGATTGACGGCAAGGGCGCGTTCCGCAGGTTCAAGGACGTGCTCATGAACTATGCGGATGAACGCGAAAAGTGGTTCGTGTTTCGGAGCGAGCGCTTGCGAACGTTCATGGAGGCGTGGCTCGGCGCCCATGCCATTAAAGCCGCCATCCGCCCCGCCTGGGCCGACGACACGGCCGCACCCCCAGAGAGCGAAGCGAGCCCCGAGTCGAATGAAGACGCGCCTAAGTCGAAAAGCGGGCGCCGCACGCGCAATGCCGAGACATTGCGCCAAACCTTGCGAGAGCTTGGAGAGGCCCTCGGTCCGCGCGACCTCGAGATGCTCAGCGCCTTTGCGGAGTTTCTGAAGGCCCGTCGGGCGGCGCGGGGATTCGCACACCACCACGAGCACATGATGCAGGAGCGCACCACCCAGCCCAGTCCGAGTTCGCCGTCTCTGAAAAAGGAGGAGGACGCATCTTCTTGAAGTCCGGCGCGCTGGTCCTCTTGCTGGTGCTGTGGACGGCGCCGGCGGCTGCGCAGACTTCACCCCCGGTGGTTGCGCAAGCGCCGCCGGCGCGCGCGGTCGTAGATCGGGCGGTGGTCCGCTTTTATGCCCCGGAGGTCGGCGGCACCGCGCAGCCGCGCTTCGTGAGCGAGCGGACGCTTGCCTTCGAGGCCCGCCTGGAGGCGATCGCGGACCGCCCGGACAGCGTTGGCGAGGGCTACGACGAGCGCCAAGTTCGCGCCGCGCTCGACCATCACGTGACCGAAGAGATGCTCGTCAGCCTCGCTCACAAGCTCATTGAGGGGTCACTGCCAGTCCAGAGACCCAGCCAGGCCGATCTCGCGCAGGTCGAGCAAGAGCTGAGCGCCGCTCTCTTCGACAAGCTTGGAGGGCAAGCCCGCGTCGAGGCAGCCGCCCGCGCCGAACTGCTGGACGTGTCGGAAGTCGAAGCGATGCTGCGGCGCCAGGCGCTCGCAGCCTGGTACATCCATCGCGCGGTGACGCCGATTCTGCACCCCACTGACGAGCAACTCCGCGAGGTGTTTCGCACCGCCGCCCATCCGTACCGCGGGCAAAGCTTTGAAGAGGCGCGAGCCGGCCTTCGACGCTGGTATGTCATCGAGCGCGTTCGGGTGACCGAGAGCGCGTATCTGCAGGCAGTTCGTTCCCGCGTTCGGATTGTCGTGACGCGCTAATGTAAGAGACGAATCGATCGATCTCCTCGGCGACGCGCAGAATCACGTCGTCGAGCGTCTTGCTGCCCTTGAGCGGCACGAGCGAGTGGTCACCGCCCTCGATAGCGAACAGGCGCGCGTCGGGCAGCGACTCGACGATGGGACGCAACTCGTCGGGCGTTCCGAACCCGTCGCGCGAACCCTGAACGAAAAGCATGGGCTCCCGCACTTTCGGCAGGTGCGCCGTTCGGAGCTTCGCTGGTTTTCCTGGCGGATGCAGGGGATAGCCAAGGAGCACGAGGCCCGCGATGGCGCCGAAACCGTTTTGGGCCGCCACCTGTGTCGCAATGCGCCCTCCCATCGACTTGCCTCCGACCAAGAGAGGGCCGTTCGTACCCTTCTTCGCACGAACGGCCTCGGCAACCGCTCTCCATGTCGCCTCGAGGACGTCGTTTCGGTCGGGGGCACGGCGTCCGGCATGCGTGTAGAGGAAATCGAACGTGACGACGTCGAAACCTTTCGCCAGAAGTGCATGGGCCATCCTGATCATCCAGGGATGGGTTTGCTTTCCGCCTGCCCCGTGCGCCAGGACAATCGTGGCGCGCGCTCTCTCCGTCGGGTAAAGGAGCGCCGTACTGGCAGCCCCTCCGACACGAAAGTCGAACCCTTGAGCCTTCACAACCGACTGCAAATACTACGCGATGGCCGACGCCGGTAGCCGCAAAGTAGTGCTCGCCGCGCTCGCCGGAAACGTGGCCATCGCCGCTTGCAAGTTCGCGGCGGCGATCCTTTCGCACTCGAGCGCCACCCTCGCGGAGGCGGTCCACTCGGTGGCCGACGCCGGCAATCAGGGCCTCCTGCTCCTCGGCATGAGTCTCGCCGCCCGTCCTGCCAGCGACCGGTTTCCCTTTGGGCGCGCCAGCGAACGATACTTCTGGCCGTTTGTCGTGGCGATGGTGCTGTTCAGCGGCGGAGGGGTGTTCGCCATTTTCGACGGCGTTCAGACTCTACGACGGCCCGAGGTCGAGACGCATCCGCGCGCTTGGAGCTACGCGGTCCTCAGCGTATCGCTCGTCGTCGAAGCCTTGAGCCTACGCATAGCGATGGGCGAGTTTCGCAAGCTCGCTGCCGGACGGTCCGTGCGACAGGCGGTGCTCGAGACGCGCGACCCGACCGTGCCCCTCGTGCTGGCCGAGGATGCAACGGCGATGGCCGGCCTCGTCCTCGCTCTCGCGGCGGTCGGCGCGAGCGGGCTGACGGGTCAGAACATCTGGGATCCCATCGGCAGTATCGGGATTGGTGTCTTGCTGTGCAGCGTCGCTTTCATGCTCGCCAAGATCACCCACGCTCTGATCATTGGCGAGAGCGCAACGCGCGAGGATCAAGCGCGCGTTCTCGAGCTTGCCTCTTCAGCCGAAGGCGTGGGTCGAGTTACCCAGCTCTTGACGATGCATCTGGGGCCCGACGATGTCCTTTTGGCGATGAAGGTGGCTTTTCGGCCCACGCTCAGCGTAGACCAGGTGGAACAAGCGACGAACGAAATCGAGGCGCGCATCCGGAGTGCGCTGCCTCACATGCGCAAGATATTCGTCGAGGCGGATTCGCAAGGCGACCTGCGCGGCGTGCGCGGGACCAGGTAAGGACCCGCCGTCGATAAGCTCACGCGGATCGTCCTCGTGCGAGGCGATGAAGTCGTGGAGGACACCGAACTCTCCGCAGCGATCCGTGCGCAGCACGGCGGCCCGGGCCGACCGCAGGCTTGTCCTGCGCCGCCATCTTTGAAAATCGAGAGCTACCGCGGCACCAGCAGTTCGCGTCTTCGCAGGACCCAGTGAAACAACATGTTCACGAGAGCGAGCACGATCGCGCCGACAAAGGCCGAGCCGAAGCTCGTGATCACGAAGCCCGGCACGAAGCTCGAGGCCACCCAGAGCATCAGCGCGTTGATTACCCACCAGAAGATGCCGAGAGTGACGATTGTCAGCGGGAGCGTCAGGACCTTGAGCAAGACTCCGAGCGTCGCGTTGACCAGGCCGATGACGACGACGGCGATCAACGCGGAGCCTAGCCCACTGACTTGAAAACCGGGCACGATCTGAGAGACCACCCAGAGAGCGACCGCGCTGAGGAGCCAGTTGACGAGGACACGCATGAGGAGTACGTAGCCCTGGCCAATAGGGATGCCAAGGACCTCTGGCTGGTTGGGTCAGAGTCCGGCCGCCGCGTCGCGCAGTGCGGCTGCTGGCTCCGAAGTGATCGCGTTGCCGTGTCCGACCTCGATGCGCACCAGGTTCGCGGTAGCCGCGCGCTTCTCGAGGTCGGCGCGCAGGGCCTTCTTGTCTTTCACGATGGCGAGGCGGGCTGGACCCGATACCTTCGGCTTCGGCCCCGTAAAGCCAATCAGCCCCATCACGAACCCGCCGAAACCGGAAAGCCTTTGCATGTTCATGAGCGCATCGGTGAAAACGAGAGTCGTACCGCCATTCGACCGCACGGCGAGAACTCCTTCGCGCTCGCCGGTGCCGGCAACGAGCTCGTAGCGCACGTTCGCGTCGCCGAAGTCCACTTCCGTCGCGTCGACTTTCACGACCTCCTCGATTTTCTTCTTAGCCCCTACGGGTCCGACTACGCGTATTTCCGGATAGCGCTTCTTGAAGATCTTCGCGTCCATACGATGTGCCCCGCTGGGAACGACCAGAAACGCGGGGGTGCCCCAGGCTTCAAGCTCCTTCATCTCGCCGTCGTCGAGCGCGATGCCGTTATGGATGACGAGACGGCCGTCGGCAAGGCGAACAACGAGCATCGTGCGCGGAAAGGGTGCGCCGGGGAACGGGCCGGCCACCCGCCAGAGGTTCTCGCTGACCTTTTCGATGGGCCCATGGGGATACACGGTCCAGGTTTCGAAGGGCTTAGGCATGATAGGCGTTCTTAGAACGCCCTTGGGCTGGGCGAAAGAGGCACCCGCCCCGGGCGAATCCTCGTCGTCGTGTACGCCGAGAACAGAATCCTCAACGGCTGCTACGTCGTCGTAAGGTTTCAGGGCCCATCGCGTGCATCACGGGAAACCGGGAACGCTCATCTGAATAAGCTTGGCATTCGTACCGCCGCCCACGGCGAGGAGTGTCTTGCCGTCCGTTCCTCCGAACGCGCCCATCGTGGCGATGGCCAGGACGTGTCCCGCGCAGTCCATCGAGAGGCCATCGCCTCCGGGGGCGCCCTGGTTGGTCTTCATCCCCGGCGAGCCGTCGGGATTGAGCATCCAAACCCCCACGCCGACGGCGTAGAGCAGCTTCTCGTCGGGCGACAGCGTCACGCCGTTGGTGTTGCCCCTCGCAACGATCGACGTCGCGCCGGTCGGATCGATGCGGATGAGCGCGTTCCCGACGCCCTGCGGGCGGCCACCAAGCTCGTAGAGCGGGTTCGAGAAGTAGATGTTGCCGTTGCTCGTGCTGATGATGTCGTTCGGCGCGTCGAACATCTGGCCGCCCACCATATTCGCGACCACGCGTTTCGCTTTCGTGGCGGGGTCGTACTCCATGACGGCGCGCGGACCGTGACAGGCGCCCAAGAGCTTTCCGGTCGCGAAGCTCACGTGGAGGCCATTGCAGCCCTCGTCGTGGAGCCATACCTCGCAGGTCGCCGATCCATCGGGCGCGAGCGTTGCCTTGATGATGTCGCCCGCCGTCTTGTTGGGGCTAGTGTTGCCCTGGACGAAGTTCGAGAAAAAGAACGCGTTTTGGCTCGCGACCCAGGTGGGGCCCTCATTGTAGCCGTAGTTGTACTTGAAGCCGGCGGTGTTGCAGATGGGTGTCGCCGCGCCCTGCATCTGGGCTGGATACGGGCCTGGCGGGCACTGGAATTTCTTGTAGGGGGCGCCGCCGGTCCCGGACTCGCCGGCATCGGTGGACGCACCGGGTGCGTCCGCCGTTCCCGCCGCGTCGTCCGTGGAGGCATCGGCGCCCGGCGTGCTTTCTCCCGAGCCAGACCCGGACGTGGACGTCGATCCCGAAGTGCTCTGCCCACCGGAACTTTGACCGGAACCAGACCCCGTGTTTTGTCCGGACGCCGGCCCGCCACTCTGACCCGAAGCCTGGCCCATGGCGTTGGAGCCGGTTGAACCGGACCCGGTTCCCGGCGTCGTGACGCCGTTATCCGAGCACGACGCAATGGCGACTGCGCCCAGGAGCGCGAAGGCGGTGCGGCTATTCATACCCTCTCTCTTCGCCGAATCGACGGCGCCGTCAATTGATTCTCGCCAATCGGGTCGCTGGGCTGTGACGCGCGGCTTGATATCGCATGAACATAACTATCTGCTGAGGACGAAACCCCCTGCTCCCACGCCCGGCGGCAAGGTCGGAGGGTCAAAGCGGTCGTCGCGAGCACAGTCCGGTTGCAATGTCCCCGCTCGCAGGGCGAGGGGCACGACGCCCGCCCAGACCGGCTGGTCGGCATCCTCGTCGTCATCCACCGGCGGGCCCACGCGGATTTTCGCAGAAACCTCCTCGAGCGGAAGCGACAGAACCGTCGTCGCGCGGTTTTCCTTGGCGTTCGGCGCGCGCACCAATCTCGCCCGCCCGGGGCTTATCTTGTCGATGAGAAGCGCCATCGCGCGGAGCTTCTCGTCGTAGTCCGTCACCTCTTGTGCCGTCCCGAGCACCAGCACGGAGCGGTAATTCATCGAGTGACGAAATGCGGATCGGGCGAGGACCAGCCCGTCGATGAGGGTCACGCCGAGACATGCGGGGACGCCGTCGGCGAGCGTGCGCATCATGCGGCCCGCGCCCGCGCCGTGAACAATGACGCGTTCACCATCGCGCACAAACGTGGTGGGCAACACGAACGGCT
>Ga0307475_10001123_pt1 | contig 15958 bp, 15 predicted proteins | sample atmos_gasesECM1C_FD_203317 | JGI IMG/M metagenome (GOLD analysis project Ga0307475, IMG submission 203317) | Hardwood forest soil microbial communities from Morgan-Monroe State Forest, Indiana, United States - atmos_gasesECM1C_515 | ecosystem: Environmental > Terrestrial > Soil > Temperate... | reverse complement strand
CTGCAGGAATGACAAGCCGATGGCCAGCGTAACGGGTTGATAGAGCATCACGCCGCGGATGGACTTGTTGCCGTAGACGAGGCCGCTGGGGTCCAGGCTGAAGGTACGTCCCATTCCGATGTTGCCGACCTCGAGCAGCGTGCCGCCGTTGTTGAGGAATCCGACGCCGTCGGGAATGACGCCCGGTACACCCACGACCTCGAGCACCCAATCGGCGCCGATGCCGTCGGTGTACCTGAGCACCTGCTCGGTGACCTCCGGGGTCGAGATGCCACTGGTGTCGATGCAGTGCGTGGCACCGAAATCCGATGCGACATCGAGCCGTTCGGCGATCATGTCGATGACCACGACCTGCGCCGCACCCGCCGTGCGCGCCACAGCGGCGGCGTTGATGCCCAGCCCGCCGGCGCCCTGGATGACGACCGTGTCACCGAGTCGCACTTCGCGCAACGCGAACAACACCTGGGCCAGCGCGCAATTGAGTGGCGCGACCTCCTGGTCGGCGAGCTCCTCGGGCACCTTGTACAGCGGCTGACGACGGGTGGTGTAGTAATACTCGCCGTGCGCGGCGACGAAATGCGGCGCCTGGTCGTGGGTGCGGAATTCGCCTGCCATCAGGTTCTGACACGCGTAGGACCGGCCACGTGCGCATGCGTGACATTGGCCGCACGTCCAAAAGTAAGGCGTGACAACGCGGTCGCCCACCGCGAGCGGCTTGCCGGTCGCATCGATGGTCAGTCCCTCGCCGAGTTCGGCTATTTCGCACACCATCTCGTGGCCCATGGCAAAGGGACAGGGCAGCGGCAGTTCGCCGCGGAAGATGTGCAAGTCGGACCCGCAGATTCCGGCCATCCGTAGTTTCAGCGCCGCGGTTCCCGGCGCCGGGGTGGTGAGGGGAAACTCGGCGAGCTCGATCGGCCCGCCGGCCGCGGTTAACAGTGCAACCTTGGGCATGCTGGTCCTCCCTTCGAGCACTCGGGCGCGTTCAGTCAATGGCCGCGAGAATGAGCCCGCTGGTGGGCACGCCGGTGCCCGACGTGACCAACACGTGCTCGACATTGTCGACCTGGTTGTGCGAGGTCCCGCGCACCTGACGCACACCTTCGGTGATGCCGTTCATGCCGTGGATGTAGGCCTCGCCGAGCAGCCCGCCGTTGGTGTTGATCGGCAGCGCCCCACCCAGCGACAGCCGTTCGATGGTGGCGAAGTCCTTGGCCTCGCCGCGCCCGCAGAACCCCAGCTCCTCGAGCTGGGTGAACACGAACGGCGTGAAATGGTCGTAGATGAAGGCGGTTTGGATGTCTTGCGGCTTGAGGCCCGAATCACGCCACAGCTTGTCGGCGACCACGCCCATCTCGGGCAGGCCGGTGATGTCCTCGCGGTAGTAGCTGGTCATCATCTCGCCGTTGCGGGCGGCGCCCTGCGCGGCGGCGGTGATCACCGCCGGCGGCTGTCGAAGGTCGCGGGCGCGCTCCGCGCTGGTGACGACGAGCGCGACACCGCCGTCACTCTCCTGGCAGCAATCCAGCAGTCGCAGCACGGGTTCGATGATCCAGCGGGAATTCTGGTGGTCCTCCAGCGTGATCGGGCGCTCGTAGAACCACGCGTCGGGGTTTTTGGCCGCGTGGGCGCGGTCGACGACGGCGATCCTGCCGAAGTCCTCGTTGGTGACGCCAAACGTCGACATGTAACGCTGGGCGTGCAGCGCGACCCACGCGGCGGGAGTGAGCAATCCGAACGGCGCGTAAAACGCCATGAATGGCGGGGTTTCCGCGCCGGTTCGACCGCTGCCGCCGAAACGAAAGCCGGACCGCTCGTTGAACGCGCGGTAGCACACCACCACGTCGGCGACGCCCGTCGCAACGGCCATCGCCGCGTGCACCACGGTGCCGGCCGCCGCCCCGCCGCCGTGTGGAACGCGGCTGAAGAAGTTCAGGTCCCCGATACCCACGTTCCGTGCGACGTCGATCTCGTCGCTGGCGTCCATGGTGAACGTGACCATGCCGTCGACATCACCGGGCGCCAGGCCGGCGTCGTCGAGGGCGGCGCTGACCGCCTCGCACGCCAATTGCAGCTCGCTGCGCCCGGATTCCTTGGAGAACTCGGTCTGCCCGATGCCGGGAATGGCGCAGCTGCCGGCCAGGGTGCCGCTCACGCGCCGCCCCCGTCGAGCAGGCTGAGGACCGTGGTGCCCACGACATGGTTACCAAGGCTGTTGGCCGCCTTGAAGGTCACTTCGACGAAGTTCTCGCCGTCTTTGCCTTCAGACTTGCCGGTCACGCTGCCGGTGAAGTGCAGGGGATCGTCGGGAAAGCACGGCACCCCGAGGCGAATCGACAGTTTCTTGACCATCGCTTCAGGTCCTGCCCAGTCGGTGAGGAATCGCACGCAATACCCGTTGCTGGTCAGGATGTTCATGAACAAGTTGGGCGAACCCTGCTTGTTGGCGTAGTCGCGGTCGTGGTGCACCGGCATGAAGTCGCGCGAGGCGATCGCGCCGGCGACGATCATCGTTGTGGTGATCGGGACATCCAGCGGGGTTACCTCGTCACCGAGCTCGATGTCGTCCCACTTCAATGTTGTGGTGCGGGTTTTGGTGGTCGTCACCGATGTCCTTCCGGGCATGAGGGGTAGGTGCTGCCGAGGCGGGCCAGCTGTTGGGATGCGGGACCGAGGGCGAGCTCGTTGTGCTTGGCCCACAGGAAGTAGCGATGCAGGGGATAGCCGGTGTCGATCCCGATCCCGCCATGAACGTGTTGGGTGGTGGCGGCAACTCGAGAACCGGCCTCGGCCGCCCAGAACTTGGCAATGCGGGCCGCCCGGTCGGCGGGCCGGCCCTGCGCGATCAGCCAGGCCGCGTGCCAGGTGGTCCATCGGATCGCCTCGACGTCGATGAATGCGTCGGCCATCCGTTGTTGCACCGCCTGGAAACTACCGACCGGGCGGCCGAATTGCTCACGCTGGGTGGTGTAGGTAGCGGCGATCCGCAACGCCCGCTCCGAGACGCCGAGCTGGATTGCGCACAATCCGACCAGCGCGCGGGTGTAGAGCGAGTCGATCAGTTCGGCGCCGCCAAGCTTGTCGTCGGCGGAAACGGTTGCACCGTCCAGGAATACGTCAGCGTGCGGCTCGCCGCCGGTGGTCTTCACCGGGTGAACCTCGACGCCGGGGGCGGCCGTCGCCAGCAGGAACAGGCCGACGTGGTCGTCGTCCGCGGTGGCCGGAATCAGCACGGTGTCGGCCAGTTGCGCCGCTGGGACCAGTTCTTTGGCTCCGTCCAGGCGCCAATTCGTGCCATCGCGCCGCGCTTGAGTAGCCGGCAGAGTGGGATCGGAGCGGGCGGGCTCGGCCAGTGCCGCAGTCAGGATGCGTTCTCCCGAAACGACTCCGGGCAGGAAGCGCTGCTGTTGCTCGGGACTTCCGTGGCGCGCGATCGGGTCCGCCCCCAGCACCAGCGTCGCGTAGACCGGAACCGGAGCGACGCTCCAACCGACCTCGGCCAGCAGCACGCCGAGTTCCACGGAGCCGCCGCCATTGCCGCCGACCGATTCCGGCAGTGCGGTGCCGAGCAGGTCGACAGCGGCAAGTTCTTTCCAGAGCGCGGCGTCATAGCGGATGTCACCGGCCTCGAGCTCGGTCAGTCGTTCGGGTGTGGCCCGGCGTTCGAACAGTTCCCGGGTGAGCTTGGTGATGGTCTCCTGCTCTTCGGTGAACGTAAAGTCCATGTCGCCCTACCTAGACCGTCGGCCGGAACTGGTGCAGCACAAGGTCGCTGTCGAAGGTCTGGTAGCAGACCTCGACCGGCATCCCGACGGTCACGTCAGCCGGCTCGATATCACACAGGTTCGAAACCAGGCGTACCCCTTCGTCGAGCTCCACCAGCACGACGATGTAGGGATACTCGAAGAAGGGGAACCGGGGTTGATGCGGCATCACGTAGCTGTAGACAGTGCCGCGGCCCGACGATTCGATCGCATCCCAGTCGAGGGATCGGCACTTGGGGCACATGGGGCGGGGCGGGTTGCGCAGCTCTCCACATCCGTTGCAGCGCTGGATCAGAAGCTCGTGCTCGCGCACGCCGTTCCAGAAGAACTCGTTGTCCGGGCCGATCGCCGGTGCAAGGCGGGTCGCCATCAGCGCTCCGGCCTGAAACGCAGCACCCGGAATCGCTGACGGCCCAGCACCTCACCGTGCTGGTTGACATAGGTCGTCACCCAGGTCAGGAAGAAGCCGGCGCCCAGCGCGGTCTTCTTTTCGTCGGAGACCGAGTCGTACACCGCCGTCGCGCTGATGACCTCGCCCAGCCGGGGATAGCGCTCGATCTCGAATTCCGAGTTGGTCGCCACCGTGCTGGTGTATCCGGCCTCGTCGAGAAACGCCGTTGGGTTGGTTTTGATCTCAATCGGGGCGCCACCTCGATCTCCGATCCCTTCCAGTTTCGGCGACGGCATCGTCCAGGTTTGCAGCATGACCGGCGGTGACACGATGCCGCCGAACCGAGACGCCGCCGCGAACTCCGGGTCGAGGTAGACGGGATTCATGTCGTCGAGCGCGTGAGCCCAGTGCCGGATCATCGGTTGGTTGACCGGATCCGGTGCCACCGAAGGCTTTCCCGTACCGTCGGTGGGCTGGCCGACAAGCGCTTGCAGCCGGTCCCTCAACTCGGTCTGTTGGTCGGTCACCGGCTCGTTCCTCCTGACTTGTCCGTGGCCCGAAGGTCACGTGGTGCTCGCGGCATGCGTAGTCCCGCCATGGCGATGATGTCTCGTTGGATTTCGTTGGCTCCGCCGCCGAACGTGTTGATGACCGCGATCCGGTACGCGGATTCCAGCTCGCCCCGCAGCGGCGCGTCGACGCCGCGGCGTAACCCGTTGCGGTCGAGCACTTCCAGCAACTCGCGCGCGACCTGTTGGGTCAGCTCAGTGCCGAAAACCTTGGCGGCCGAGGCTTCGCCCATGTTGAGCACGCCCCTCGCCATCGCCGCGTTCACCCGCATATTGACGAGTTTGTATGCGGCGACCTGAGCTTCAACCCGGGCGAGTGCGAGCTGCACCCAGGGCTGACCGATGACGCGGCCACCATCGAGTTCGGTGGTGGTGGCCCAGTGCAGCGTCTTCTCGAACAGCGGCTCGAGCGCGCCGAGGTTGCCCAGGGCTGCGCGTTCGAAGTTCAACTGGGTGGTGATGGGCTGCCACCCTTGGTTTTCGCCCGCCACGATGGCGCTTGCCGGGACCCGCACGTCGTCGTAGAACGTGTAGAAGGTGGAAATACCCGACATGGTGTGCAGCGGCTGCCAGGAGAATCCGGACGACGAGGTGGGCACGATGAAGATGGAAATCCCCTTGTGCTTCTTGACGTTCGGATCGGTGCGCGCGGCGAGCCAGATGTAATCGGCGTAGGCGGCGCCGCTGGTGAACATCTTCTGGCCGTTGATCACGTAATCTGCACCGTCACGAACCGCGGTGGTACGCAACGACGCCAGGTCGCTGCCCGCACCCGGCTCGGAATAGCCGATCGCGAACTCCACGCTGCCGTCCAGGATCGCCGGCAGATACTTCTGTTTCTGCTCCTCGGTGCCGTACTGCATGAGGGTCGGCCCGACCGTGTTGAGCGTCACCAGTGGGATCGGAGCGCCGACTCGCTGCGCCTCTTCGGCGAAGATGAACTGCTCGATCGCCGAGAACCCGTGTCCGCCATACTCTTTAGGCCAACCGACGCCGAGCAGGTTGACCGCCCCCAGGGCGCGTATACATTCCCGCACCGCGGTGCCGCCCTCGATGCGTTCGGCGACTGCGGCGCTGCGCTCGGGCGTCATCACCTCTTCCAGCGCGGCGCGCATCTCCTCGCGCAGCTGCTGCTGCTCGGGCGTGTAGTCGAGCTCCATGCCTCAAGCCCCCAGCCTTACCGGCATCCTTTTCACGCCGGGGATCATGGTCGCCCGCATTCGGTCCACATCACCGACCAGCTCGAGCCTGGGAAAGCGACGCAGCAGCTCGTCGAACAGGACGCAAGCCTCCAGACGCGCCAGTTGCGCGCCCAGGCAGGAATGCTCACCGCACCCGAAGGCGATGTGCGGGTTGGGGTGCCGGGTCACCTTGAACTCTTCGGAGTCGCAACCGAATATGTCCTCGTCGCGATTGGCCGATCCGTAGAGCATCACCACCGTCTCGCCTTCGGCGATGAGCTGACCGCGAATCTTGACGTCGGTCGTCGCAGTGCGCGCCATGTGGACCACCGGGCTGTTCCATCGCAACATTTCCTCGACGGCGCCCGGGATCAGCGAAGGATCGTCGACCAGCAGGCGGCATTGGTCGGGGTGCGCGATCAGTGCGAGGGTGCCCAGCGCGATCAGATTGCGGGTGGTTTCATTGCCGGCTACCAGCAGCAGGAACGCGAAGTTGAGCAGGTCTTCGTGGCTGAGCCGGTCTCCGTCGATCTCGGCGTTGACCAGAATCGAGAGCATGTCGTCACGCGCTTCGGCACGCCTGGCGGCGATCAGTTTCTGGAAGTACTCGTAGAGCTGGCCGCTGGCCACGAAGGTGTCGAGTTCTATCTCCGGGTCGGCGGTTCCGGTGGTCGCGTCCGACCAGGCCCGGAATTGCTCCCAGTCGTCGGGCGGGGCGCCGAGCAGCTCGGCGATGATGCGGGTGGGCAGGGGAGCGGCGATCCCTTCGGCGAACTCGTGGGTCGAATCGGGTTCGACGCGGTCAAGGATCCCGCGCACGATCTCGCGAACCTTCGGCTCGAGGATTGCTACCTGCCGGCGGGTGAACCCCGAATTGATCAGCTTGCGCAGCTGCCGATGCCGCGGCGGGTCGGTGAAGATGAGGCCGCCCTCCTGGACCGGGTTCGGCGTCGCCGGGTCGGGGATGGTGATGCCCTTGGTTGAGGAGAACAGGGCCGGGTTGGTCGATACGAAGCGGATGTCTTCGTACTTGAGCAATGCCCAGAAGTTAGTGACGTTGTTCCAGTGCACCGGCGACGTCGCGCGCAGCTCCCGGTAAGCCGGGTACGGATCGCCGGTGTAGAAGTCGGGGGAGTGCAGTGGGAACGTAGTGTGCACGGTAGGCCCCTCTCGCGGGACACGGGATCCGACAGATTGGCGCAATCTGTCTTGCGAGATGTGTCTACCCCGCGCTGACGGTCGGTGTCAACAACTCGACAACATATTGAAATGGCCAGGAATTCACGCCAATCGTGATTGACGGCGAAGTCCGACGGGTGAACACTGGGTCTCTAGATGACCGACGTTCGGATGAGGAAGCAGATGACTGAGGTACAAACTCCGGGCACCCTTGTTGACACCTACCAGCTCTACATCGACGGGCGCTGGGTCGAGCCGGAGGACGGTCGCTACGACGACATCTCTCCCGCCACCGAAGAGACCATCGCCACCGCACCCGACGCGAGCGTCGCACAGGTCGGTGAGGCGATCGCGGCCGCGCGGCGGGCTTTCGACGATGGACCGTGGGGCGGCATGAGCCACCAGGAGCGCGCGGGCTGCCTCAATCAGCTTGGCGACGCACTGGTCAAGCACGCCGACGAGTTCTTCGCGCTGTCTCAGGCGGAGTGGGGCTGCATCGCGAACGAGCGCGTGATGCAAGTCGACGGCGCCGGATACATGTCTATGCGCGCGGCCCAGCTCGCCGCGGAGTTGAACGACCAGCCGATCACTGGAGTCGGTGCCGGCACGACATTGCTGCGGTATGAGCCCCTCGGCGTCGTATCGATTCTGACGCCGTGGAACTTCCCGCACTGTCTCAACGTCATGAAGCTGAACAACGCGCTGGCCGCGGGCAATACCGCCGTGCTCAAGCCCTCGCCGCTGACGCCGCTTGCCGGGCTCGCACTCGCCCGGATCATCGACGAACACACCGACATCCCGCCCGGGGTGGTCAACGTCGTCACGCCGTCGAGTGTCGAGGCCGCCAAGCTGCTCACCACGGATCCGCGAATCGACATGATCAGCTTCACCGGCAGTTCGGCCGTCGGCTGCGAGGTCATGTCCGCCGCGGGCCCCACGATGAAGCGGATCCTGTTGGAGTGCGGCGGGAAGTCGGCAAGCATCGTGCTCGACGACGCCACCGTGACCGACGAAATGCTCGAACAGATGCTGTTCGATTGTTGCTCGCTGCACGCCGGGCAAGCCTGCATCCTGCACAGCCGGTTGCTTCTTCCCGATTCGAAACACGATGAGGTCGTCGATCGGTTGGTCGCGCTGGCCCGTGACGTGAAGGTCGGCGACCCCACCGATCCCGAGGCGCAGATGGGCCCGCTTATCAGCGCGGCACAGTTGAAGCGCGTCCAAGGCCATGTCGACGGCGCGGTCAACGACGGAGCCAAGTTGGTGACCGGCGGAGGTCGCCCGGCCGGCCTGGATGTCGGCTTCTACTTCGAACCGACGATCCTGACCGACGTCGATCCGGATTCGACTATCGCCCAGGAAGAAGTGTTCGGGCCGGTGTTGACGGTGCTCCGCTACCGTGACGACGACGACGCGGTAGCGATCGCGAACAACTCTCGATACGGACTTTCCGGTGCGGTGTGGGGCTCAGATGTGGACCGGGCGGTCGGTGTTGCCCGGCGCGTCCGCACCGGCCAGATCGCGGTCAACGGCATCGGTCCCGGTGACGCGCCGTTCGGGGGTTTCAAGTTGAGCGGGTTCGGTCGTGAGGGCGGCGGAATCGGCAGCCTGCATCAGTACATGGAACCGAAGGCTATTGGAATGCCTGCGTGACGGGACCCTTAGCCGGGCTGCACGTCGTCGAACTCGCCAACGAGATCTCAGGTCCTTACGCCACAAAGCTTTTCGTCGACCTTGGTGCCGAGGTCACCAAGATCGAGCCGCCCACCGGAGACCCGCTGCGCCTCTGGGGCCCATTCCCCGGAGGGGTTTCAGACCCCGAGCGTTGTGGTTTGTTCGCGTACCTCAACGCCGGCAAGCGCGGCGCCAACCTGGCGGACGCCGCTGAGCTCATCGCACATGCACACGTGCTTGTGGAGAATTTCCCGCCCGGGACGCTGGAAGGTTGGGGATTCGACGTCGACACGCTGCGGCAGCTCAACCCAAACCTGGTGCTGCTCCGCATTTCTCACTTTGGCCAGTCGGGACCGTGGCGGCACCGGCAAGCCACGTCGCTGACCCTGCAGGCCGCATCGGGCTGGATCGGTCCAAGGGATCCCGCGCGTCCGCCGGTGCAGGTCGGCGCTCGGATCGCCGAGTACGTCGCGGGCGCCTATGGCGCGCTGGGCGCGCTGACCGCGCTGCGACTGCGGCCCGTGGGTCACGTCACGGAAGTCGACGTCTCCGAATTGGAGTCACTGCTATCGACGCTGCCGTATCCGATGCTGATGGCCCAGCGGATGCGACACCTCGGCTTGCCCACCAGCGTGCGGTCGGCCCCCATGCTGGGTGTCGTCCGTGCTGACGACGGCTGGGTGGGGATCAACTGTCTGACGGGTCAGCACTGGCTCGACGTGTGCGCGATGCTCGGCCTGTCCGAGTTCGCCGAGCATCAGATCGCGATTATGCTGGGCGGACCCGAGCGGGCCGAGTTCTTCGCCAGGGCAGAGCCGTTGCTCGCGAAACAAACCGTCGCGGAGATCGTCGAACTGAGCCAGGCGTTGCGCATTCCGGCCGCCCCGGTCAACGACGGCGCCACCGTACTGGAATGCCCGCAATACGCCAAGCGCGGGTTCTTTGTTGAGAGTGGGGGATTTCAACGCCCCGGGTCGCCGTTCAGGTTCACCGACGCCGCGAGCGTGACGCCATTGCGAAATTTCGGGCCGAAAATCGCAGTGGCGTCACGCTCGCGGCCCGACGAATTGCCCTTCGCGGGACTAAAGGTGCTCGACCTGAGCACCTTCTGGGCCGGGGCCTACCTGACCTGCTACCTGGGCGCGTTCGGCGCCGAGATCGTCAAGGTCGAATCCATCCAGCGGCCCGACGGTTTTCGCTACTCGGGCGCCTTTCCCTTCGAGGGCGACGACTGGTACGAGCGCAGCGTCCTATGGCAGGCCACTAACCTGAACAAGCGAGACCTCACGCTCGACCTGACCTCGCGGCGCGGCCTCGATATCGCCCGGCGGCTGGCCGCGCAGGCCGACGTCGTCGTGGAGAACTTCTCACCGCGAGTGGTGGAGCAGTTCGGCCTGGACTACGAATCGCTGGTAGCGCTGAAGCCCGACGTGATCCTCGTCCGGATGCCGGGTTTCGGCTTGCACGGCCCCTGGCGCGATTACGTCGGGTGGGCACTGAACATCGAGCAGACCTCGGGGATGTCGGCGGTCACCGGCTATGCCGACGGGCCGCCGTGCAATCCGCAGGGACCCGCCGATCCCCTCGTCGGTGTGCACGCCGGCGTCGCGTTGCTGGCCGCGCTCGAGCACCGGCGCCGCACCGGGGAGGGCCAACTGATCGAGGTTGCCCAGATCGAGGTGGCCGCGTGTGTGACCGCCGAGCCGGTGATCGAGTACTCGATGAATGGTGTTGTCCGGCCACGTGAGGGCAACCGCCGGCGCGGTTACTTGCAGGGTGTCTACCCGACCAGCGAGGACGGAGTGTGGGTGGCACTATCGGTGCCCGAGCAGCCCGTCGACCACGACGTGTTCGACGAGATGGTCGCCGCCTGGACCCGCACGCAGAGGCCGACCGCAATCGTGGAAGCCCTTCGAGCCCAAAATATCCCGGCAGAGCGGCTGATCGCGGCGGAGGAAATGTATGACATTGCTCAGCTCGATGCGCGGGGATTCTACGAGGAGTTCGAGCATCCGATCACCGGGGCGCACCGCTATCCCGGCTGGCCGTTTCGCATCACGCCCGGCCCGGCCAGGCACCACCGCACAGCTCCGCCGACGCTGGGTCAGCACAACGACGAGATCCTGCGCGGTCTCGGCATTTCCGACGATGAGTTGGCCTCCCTGCGCGCCGACTGGGTCATCGGTGAGCGGGTGCCGAATGCGTGAATTCGGTTGTGGTTGCTGAAGACACGTTGATCAGGTGACCGTGCGGGTCGCGGAAGAGCATCGACCTCCTGCTCCACGGTAGCGTCGTCGGCCGCATCACCCAGGTCGCGCCAAGGTTGTCGATACGCAGATATTCGGCGTCGACGTCATCGGCGGTGAAATCCAGAATGATCTCTCCCTGTTGGGCCGCCAGACCCGCGGGGCATGCGGCGTGCGGGCCACGGTCCTCGGTGAAGCCGACTTTTGAGAATCCGACCGATGCCGGACCCGCCGGCAGCTCGAGGTAATGCTCGTTGAGCGGGACCGAGACGCCCAGCAGTGCCGCGTAGAAGCCGGCGATCGGTTCGATCGCCGTCGACACAAATCGCACCTGCGCCAGTTTCACACGCGGCTCGTCGGATCGGGTCATACCGCAGCCGCCGGAACGTCGAGATCGGTTTGCGCATAGTTGAGGAAGTACGCAGTGAACACCGTCAGCCCGAGATAGGCGAATGCCTCTGTCAGCTGCTCGTCGCTCCAGCCGGCGTCCACTGCGCGAATCCACGTGGTGTCGCTCACCTTCCCGGAGTTGGCGGTCGCCTCCCGCACCAGGCCGGCGATCGCATCCACCTTGTCGTCGCCTGTTGCGGTTCCCGCGCGCAGTGCCCCAACTTGCTCGTCCGTCCAGCCGGCCAGGTGCGCGAGTCGGCTGGTGATCGCAACGACGTAGTCGTTGCCCACGGCACTGGCCGCCGCGAGCATCAGCGCGGCAGACAGCTGCGGGCCGACGGTGCCATGCTCGGCTGTCGCCGCGCGCAGCGACGTGTATGCGACAAGCACGGCGGGGGAGTGCGCCATCTGGCCGTGCAGGTTGAGGGGTCGTCCGGTCGGGGAGAACCGGATGACGTTTTCGAGCAGACGGCGGCAGGCCTGCGGGGCAGCATCGACGGTGTGTGTGGGTATCCGGCTCATTTTTCTCACCTCACTGGCTGTACCGGGTCGGAACGGTTTGCATGCGTGACTGGAAGGACGGCACAGCGCTCCGAAATGTGACCGAATGTGACACACCGCGCCTTGTCACATTCGGCTGGGCTGTCGCGTCTTTAACTTCATGAATCGTCAGCACGACCAGGTCAGCGAGGCGTGGAGGGCGCATCGTGCCTATCTGGTGGACCTCGCATTTCGGATGCTCGGCGACATCGGAGCGGCCGAAGACGTGGTGCAGGAGGCCTTCTTCCGCCTGCTGCAGGCGCCGGTCGGCGACATCAATGACGCGCGTGGCTGGCTGATCGTGGTGACCAGCCGGCTGTGCCTGGATCACATGAAGTCGGCATCGTCGCGTCACGAACGCCCGCAGGACATGGCCGAACGCAGCTATCGTGACCGCACGTCGTCGTCCATCGATCCCGCCGACCGCGTGACCCTCGACGACGAAGTCCGGCTAGCCCTGCTCATCATGCTCGAACGCCTCAGCCCCGCAGAGCGGGTGGTGTTCGTCCTGCACGACGTTTTCCAGGTGCCCTTCGACGCCATCGCAGCGACGGTTGGCAGCCGGGCGCCCACCTGCCGGCAGCTGGCGCATCGGGCACGGCGCAAGATTAACGAATCCCGCATTGGTTCGGGCGACGTGGAACCAGCCCAGCACCATGTCGTCACCAGGGCGTTCATCGAAGCGTGTTCCACCGGAGACCTGGACGCGCTGCTTGGTGTGCTGGATCGGGATGTCTCGGGTGAAATCGACGCCCGCAGTGGTGTTGTCGTCGTCGGGGCCGAGCGGGTTGGCCGGAACATTCTGCGCTACTGGGGCAAGCCCGAAACTGTCCTCGTGGCCCAGCCGGTGTGCGGCCAACCCGCCGTGCTGGCATTCGTCAACCGCCGGCTTGTCGGTCTGCTGGCCCTGTCGATCGAGGACAGTAAGATCACGAAAATCCATGTCCTGGTGGGGCCTTCGACTCTGGAGCCGTTGCGCGCCGAACTTGAGTTTGCTCGGTAGGCGTCACATTTCCGCCAGCTGTGTCGTCCTTACAGGGCATCCGGCACAGCGAGGCGCCGGAGCAAATCGACACAGAGAGGCGCACGATGAGCGCTGCAGCACAACCATATTCGGACCCGATGGGCTCACGGTTCGTTCCGGTGGGACCTTCCGTGGTCGTCAGGCTGGTCCTTGGGCCGTTGTCCAAACTGCTCAACCCGCTCGTCGGCGCGCTCGCCGGACGACGTTTTGTACCGCTGATCGCCCGGGTCCATCATGTCGGCCGCCGGACCGGCAACCTTTACATGACCCCGACGGGTGCCCATGTCGCCGGCAACACCATCGTGATTCCACTGTCGTTCGGCAACCAGTCCGACTGGGCGCGCAATGTCCGGGCCGCCGGGCACTGCGTCGTTCAGCTGGCCGGCAAGCGCTACCACGCGGCACAACCACAGTTCGTCGATGCTGCGGACGCGAAACCCGTTGTGGACCAATCATTCAATGCCATCAACCGGTTCGGATTCAGACTGTTCGGTATCAGGCAATACCTGTTTCTGAGCACAACCAATTGATAAAGAGGTATCGAGATGAAAACACTCGCCACAGTTGACCGGCCACGTTGGCTGCCGCCGTCGGTGTGGCCGTGGCAGACGTACATGCTGAGTCACGACCAGGGTCGCATCGCGGTCACCGACACGGGCCAGGGACCGCCGTTGGTGTTCGTTCACGTCGGCAGCTGGAGCTTCGTCTGGCGCGACGTATTGTTGCGTCTGCAGAACGATTTTCGATGCGTCACGATCGACGCCCCCGGTTGCGGGCTCAGCGACCGGGTGCCGACCCCGCCGACGCTTGCCCAAGCAAGCGATGCGGTCACCGCGGTCATCGACGCGCTGCAGTTGCGCGACCTCACCATGGTCGCCCACGACCTAGGCGGCCCAGCCGGATTCCTGGCCGCGGCCCGCCGCGTCGACCGCGTCGCGGCTCTGGCAGCGGTCAACTGCTTCGCATGGAAGCCAACGGGTCCCGCGTTTCGGGGCATGCTCGCGCTGATGGGTAGTGCCCCGGTCCGCGAATTGGACGCGGCCACTGACGTGCTCCCTCGCGTGACGTCAACGAGCTTTGGGGTCGGTCGGCACTGGAGCCGTGCGGACCGCGCGGTTTTCCGGGCAGGCATCGACGTGTCGGCGCGTCGGGCCTGGCACGCGTACTTCCGCGATGCACGCGGCGCTGAGGCCCTCTACGCCGAAGTCGACGCCGCGCTAGCAGGGTCATTGGCCGATCGGCCCCTGCTGACCATCTTCGGCCAGTTCAACGATCCGCTACGGTTTCAGCCGCGTTGGAAGGCGTTGTTTCCCGCTGCATGCCAACTGAAGGTCCGCCGCGGCAACCACTTTCCCATGTGCGACGACCCCGACCTGGTGGCGGGAGCACTTAAGTCTTTTGTGCAGCAGCATGTCCATGGCGGCCGAGTTGATCTTCGGGAGTGATACATAGAAACGGTTTACTGCAGCGTTGTCGCATGCAAAGCTGCTCGGCATGGCCGTCACCATTGCCCGCCCCAAGCTTGAAGGAAACATCGCCGTCGGCGACGAACGCCAGATCGGCTTCGCCGAGTTCGGCGCCCCGTGGGGGCGCGCGGTGTTCTGGTTGCACGGAACTCCCGGCGCCCGCCGGCAGATCCCGACGGAGGCCCGGGTCTATGCCGAGGACCACAACGTCCGTCTGATCGGAGTCGACCGCCCCGGCATCGGCTCGTCGACGCCACATCAGTACCCGACGATCTCCGCCTTCGCCGACGACCTGCGCATCATCGCCGACACGCTGGGGATCGACAAGATGGCCGTGGTCGGCCTGTCCGGCGGTGGTCCGTACAGCCTCGCCTGTGGCGCCGGGCTGCCCGACCGCGTGGTGGCCGTCGCCGTGCTCGGTGGCGTGGCACCGACGCAGGGTCCCGAAGCAATCAGCGGTGGCGCGATGAACCTCGGCCTGCGGGTCGCGCCGCTGCTGAAGTTCGGCGGGAGCCCGCTGCGGGTGGGGGCTAGCCTGGTGATCCAGTCGATCAGACCGGTCGCGTCCACCGCGCTCGACGTCTATGCCCTGCTCTCACCCGCAGCCGACCGGCACCTGCTGACCCGTCCCGAGTTCAAGGCGATGTTCCTCGACGACCTGCTCAACGGCAGCCGCAAGCAGTTGGCCGCGCCGTTCAACGATGTCATCCTGTTCGCCCGCGACTGGGGATTCCGGCTGCATGAGGTGAAGGTCCCGGTCCGCTGGTGGCACGGCGACCACGACCACATCATCCCGTTCTCGCACGGCGAGCACGTCGTGTCCCGGCTGCCCGACGCCGAGCTGTTCCATTTGCCGGAGGAAAGTCATCTCGCCGGGCTGGGCCGCGGCGAGGAGATCCTGTCCACCCTGATGAAGATCTGGGACGAGCGGAACTGACATGCTCGAGCCCGTCGATCTCCCCGCCGATCCCCCCGCGCTGTATCTCTACCTGACAGACATCCCGCGTGCCGGGATCGAGTACGGCCAATTGCTCACCGTGCTGCCGCTGCAGCGGTTGCTGCCGGTTGGCGACGGGCATCCGGTGCTGGTGCTGCCCGGCCTGCTGGCCGGGGACGGCTCCACCTGGATACTGCGGCGCATCCTGCGCCGCCTCGGGTATCGGGCGCATGGCTGGCGACTGGGCCGCAACGTCGGCCCGACAGCCAATGCGGTGGCCGGGATGGCCGACCGCCTCGAGAAGCTGCACAACCGATATGACGCTCCGGTGAGCCTAATCGGCTGGAGCCTGGGCGGCATCTTCGCACGTACGCTGGCCCGCCGTCATCCCTCGGCGGTACGCCAGGTGATCACGCTCGGCAGCCCGTTCGCCATGACAGACGCCAGCGAATCACGCGCCACCCCGAGCTTCAAGCGCTACCAGCACCTGCACGTCGTGGCGCACGAGTTGCCGCTGCCCATGGAAAGCGATCCCCTCCCGGTGCCCGCCACCGCGGTCTACTCGCGTTGCGACGGCATTGTCGCCTGGCGGGCGTG
>Ga0307475_10001122_pt1 | contig 15989 bp, 15 predicted proteins | sample atmos_gasesECM1C_FD_203317 | JGI IMG/M metagenome (GOLD analysis project Ga0307475, IMG submission 203317) | Hardwood forest soil microbial communities from Morgan-Monroe State Forest, Indiana, United States - atmos_gasesECM1C_515 | ecosystem: Environmental > Terrestrial > Soil > Temperate... | reverse complement strand
TTGCCCCGCGTCCGAACGTTGGTCCCAAACTTGAGACCGTGGGGCCGTGTCAAACCCTGGCCTGGTTTTCTAAATGCACGACCCCCAGGGCATGCATCGCTTTCACAACCAGATAGTTAAACTCATTGGTATCGGTACAGCCGCCGATCCAGGCGACCGATTCCAGCCGGTTCACCGTGTGTCCCGCGGCATCCTTCTCGACGAAAGTCTCATCGCGCGTCTTTTTCACACGCGCGGCAATTTCATTGATCGCATCGTCCCACGAAATGTCCTGCCATTCGGTGCCACCCGGGCGGCGCACCAGGGGCTTCAGCAAGCGCCGGTCGTTCATGATTTCTTGCTGCAGCGAGGAACCCTTGGGGCACAGCGTGCCGCGGTTGGTCGGATGATCGGGGTCGCCCTCGACGTGCACCACCTGCGCGGTCACATTCTTCGCGCGGTCGCCAATCGTGTAGATGATGGTGCCGCAGCCCACCGCACAGTACGGACAGGTCGACCTTGTTTCGCTGGCGCGCGCAATCTTCAGCGTCCGCAATTGCGCGTAGGCGGGCTGCAGGTCAAATCCAAACACGGCCGCCGCCACGCCACCCACAGTTGAGAACTTCAGGAAGTCACGACGTGAAGGATTCATCGGGGGCCTCAGCCGCGAGGAGAGAAGGCAGGCCAGCGTCTCGCGGGAACCCATTCATAAAACGTCAGCGCGAAACTGTCAAGCTCATTTTTGTTTTTTTCGTTTTTGAGAAGTTGTTGCCGGCGCGAAATGTCAGTCCATTGACACGATAAGTGTCAACCGGCAGACGCGGAAGTATGCGCGGGGGGGAATTCCGTCTCTGTTGCGGTAGTGGCAGCGCGATAGCGAACCAACAGCAGGGTCAAGTCGTCGGCCTGGCTGGTGCCGCGGGCAAAATTCTCCACCGCCTCGAGCACCACCTTCTGCAGCTCATCGAGCGGGGTCTCATTGTGCCCAGTGAGCAACTTCACCAGCCGGGGCATCCCGAACATATCTTCCTGCGGATCCATCGCTTCTGTAACGCCATCGCTGAACAGCACCAGGGTGTCGCCGGGCTCGAGTTTTACGCGGGCGGTGGCGTATTCGGCCTCGGGCACCAGCCCCACGGGGAAAGAGCCTTCGGTGAAGGCCTCGTCGGCGCTGCCGTTGCGCCGGATCAAGATCGGCGACGGGTGCCCCGCATTGATGTAGTCGAGCGCACCCTGTTCGTCGAGAATCCCGAAGAACATAGTCGCATAGCGGCCGACTTCGGCGTGATTGCACAGGAAGCGATTCAGGTGATTGAACAACAGTGCGGGATCAGTGCCCAGCGTCATCCCAGAGATCACACCCTGCAGCATGCTGGTAAGAAGCGCCGCGCCCAAGCCTTTGCCGGAAACGTCGGCAATGAGGAACGCCGTACGTCTTTCGCCGAGGGGAAAGACGTCGAAGTAGTCACCTCCAACGGAGAAGCAGGGGAAATTGCAACCGACGACCGAGAGATACGAATAATCGCGGAAGTTGCGCGGGAGCAGGTTCTGCTGGATATCGCGCGCGATGTTGATCTCCTGCTCCATGCGCTGGCGTTCGCGTTCGCGAGCCACCAGGCGCGCGTTATCCAGAATGCTGGCGGCCTGGTCGGTGAAGGCGTCGAGCAACTGGCGGTCGAGCTTGGAGAAGGCGGCAGGGCGCCGCGAGTCAAGATAGAGGACACCGAGAAATTGACCGCGTTTCAAGTTGACGATGGACTCTTCAGTCTTGGCGTGGGAAAAGGCGTAGAGCGGAATGACGACGACTGCGCGAAGGCGTTGCGCCACGATGCTCTGGGCCGCCTGTAGATCCATTTCCGCCTGGGCCAGGTCCTCGGTGATCACGGCCTGTTGGTTTCGCAGCGCCAGTTGTATCGCGGTTTGGCTCGGAGCCAGACTTTCCGGCGGCAGACGCAATCCGCCGCTGCGCCGCGCCAGGCGCACGTGCAGCGCGCCTTTGTCATCGGCCTCGAGGAGCACGCCGCGGTCCGCGTCCATTACGGAGATGGCGTGATTCAGCATCATGCCGAGCACTTCATCAAGCGGGAGCTGCGAGTGCAGCAGGGCGGTTGCCGCCAGGAGTTGGTCGAGCTTGCTGAGGCGCACACCGGCGCTGCCGACCGCGTCGGAGCCGGTGATGTGCTCCATGCGCGTCAGCAATTGGGGGATGGAGTCTTCGCCGGGGGGAGCAGCGGAGCGGTAGATAATTTCGTAGGAGTCGTCGACGCCGAAGTTGATGACGTCGCTGTCCTGCAACTCGCGGCTTTCCACCTTCTCGCCGTTCACGAAGAGGCCACGGCGCTGCCCGCGATCCTCGATGTAATACTTGTTGGCCTCAATCACTATCGCGGCACAATTACGCGAAATGCGGCGGTCGGAAAGCTGCAAGTGGTTGCCGGTTTCGGCGCCGCGGCCGATGAGAAACGGCGACTGCGTCACGCGGACGAAGCGCCGCGAGCCATCCGGAGAAATCACCTCCAGCACCGTTTCCGCACCGATGGGTACAGTATCCGGCATAAGACCTGTGTTCCGCGGATTGTAGCATTCTTTGGCAGGTGCGGAGCTTTCGCGAGGGACGTAAATGGCTTTCTCGGGCCAACGTTAGTTCGCCATGAATTAATAATTGATTGGTTGAATTCTTGTCGTCGAAGCATCGACAGGCGCACCTCGACTGCCTGCAACGGTATTGAGTAACTGGGAGGGCACGCCTGGGCTCAATTTGCGAGCAGGGTAGCGCTGTCTGCGAGGAAAATTAAGGGAAGGGCGAAATCTGTACGAGCCCGCGGGGGAAACAGGGAGACTTGCCGGGAAGGCCGCGAACGCGATGCGCTTGCGGATTGCTTGGGAGAGCGGCAAAGATGGAACAAGAACGAAGGCGCATGCCGCGCGTGCCCTTTGTGGCTTCAGCGGAGCTGCTGGAGGTCGACAACGGGACGCGCATGAACGCGCAGGTCAGTGAGCTGAGCCTGCACGGCTGCTACGTGGACACGCTGAATCCCCTGCCCAAAGGCACCAGCGTGTATGTGAAGATTTTCACGGAGGAATATTTTTTCGAGACGCCCGCGATTGTGGTGTATTGCCACCCTCATCTGGGCATGGGCCTGGCATTTCACGACGTGAAGCCCCATTTTGTAAATGTGCTGCAGAATTGGGTGATGGCCTCCGCAGGGAAAAAGAGTCTCGGGGACTGACCACCCCAATTTTTTCAGGAAGGCTCTTGCTCCAGGGCCGCCAGTTGTGCGAGCACGCGCTCTTTGTTCTCAGCGGAGAGAGTCTCGTAGAGATCGAGAATCGCTTTCATTCCGTCTTGCTGGGTATCCGAAACACCCCGCTTGTCCTTAGGATGCGCCAGGCGCTTGTGTGACTTCACGTGACGCGAACTGAAGAGCTTGCCGCAGACGTCGCATCGAACAGGCTCCGGCATCGACAACACCTCACCGAGGAATGTCCCCCAATGTTGAATACGACGCCGACGCGCGGCATGCGGTTACAAGGAAGTTTCAGATTGTGCCAGGAACAGAACTAGAAGCAGAAGCGGGCGCTCGGCTTGCCTTGACGATGCGGGCTTAATCACTTAGTGTCTTTTATTTGTGATGAGACGACCAATCACATCGACGGTGAGCGCTCTGGGCTTGGCTGCGGCGGTAGTTTTCCTGACGGCGCAAGTTTCCTGCGGGCAAACGGCGGCGAAGCAATGGCCGCGGGAGGCGGTGCGCGGGGCTAAGGCGATGGTCGCGACCGATGAGGAGTTGGGGTCGAAGGCGGGCGTGGAGATTTTGAAGCGCGGCGGGAATGCGGTGGATGCGGCGGTGGCGGTGGCGTTTGCGCTGGCGGTGGTAGAGCCCGCGGCGGGGAATATTGGCGGCGGCGGATTTATGCTGGTGCGGCTGGCGGACGGGCGGACAACCTTTCTGGATTACCGGGAAGTGGCGCCGGGCGCAGCGACGCGGAACATGTACATCAAGCCGGACGGGAAACTGGATGAAGAGGCTTCCGTGATTGGGTACAAGTCGGTGGCGGTGCCGGGAACGGTGGCGGGGCTGGAACTGGCGCTGAAAACGTATGGGACGATGAAGCTGGCGGAGGTGATGGAGCCGGCGATCCGTCTGGCGGAAAACGGGTTTGCGGTGAGCGAGAAGCTGGCGCGGCAGTTGCAACAAGAGAAGGGGAATTTGGAGAGGTTTCCCCTGAGCCGGCGTATTTTTTTGAACGATGGAAAAATGTGGAAAGCGGGAGACAGGCTTAAGCAGCCCGAACTGGCGGCGACCCTGAAACGGGTTGCGAAAAATGGCGCGGAGGAGTTTTACGGCGGCGAGACCGCGCGGATGGTAGTTGCAGATATGGCCAAATCGGGCGGGTTGATCACGCAGGAGGATTTGGCGGCGTACAAACCGAGGGTGCGGGAAGTGCTTAGCGCGAAATACGAGACCGCCGGGCACGAATGGGAAGTGCTGACGTCGCCGCCGCCGAGTTCGGGTGGCGTGGCGATTATCGAAGCGCTGAATATGCTGAAGGATGTGCCGCTGAAGAGTTGGGACGACGTGGAAAGCGTGCACATGGTGGCGGAAACGATGCGGCGGGTGTTCGCAGATCGCGCGGCGTATTTGGCCGACCCGGATTACTCGAATGTTCCGGTGGCGGGCTTGACCGCTTCGTGTTACGCGAAGGAGTTGGCGGGAACGATTGATACACAGCGGGCGTCTTCGAGCAAAGAGGTGCACGCCGGCAAGCCGCATGCGTGCGGTGCGGCTGCGGCGGGCAGCGCGCCGTCGACGTTGGTGAGCTTGGGCGAAGGACCTCACACGACACATTTTTCAGTGGTGGATGCGACGGGGAATGCGGTGTCGAGCACGTATACGCTGAACGACAACTATGGGTCGCACGTGACCAGCACGGCGGGATTTTTGTTAAACGACGAGATGGACGACTTTACGACGCAGCCGGGCGTGCCGAACGCGCTTTTCGGATTGATTCAATCGGACGCGAATGCGATTGCGCGGGGGCACCGGCCGCTGAGCTCGATGACGCCGACAATTTTGTTGCGTGACGGGAAGTTGAGCTTTGTGACGGGATCGCCCGGTGGGCCGACGATTATTTCGGCGACGTTGCTGAGCGTGATTAACTGGATGCGGCTGGGGATGGATGCGCAGGCGGCTATCAATGCGCCGAGGTTTCATCACCAGTGGCTGCCGGACCAGATTTTTATGGAAGAAGACTTTCCGGAGAGCACGCAGAAGGCGCTGGAGGCGAGGGGGTTTGCGGTGAAACTGCGGGGGCATATTGGACTAGTGAATGCGATTGGGATTGATGCGAAGAGCGGCGACAGATTGGGAGCGGCGGACCCGCGGGACAAAGGTTCTGCAGTAGGCTACTAAAGAAAGAAATTCACGACAGATCGCTGAGGGCACGAAGACAGTGCAGAGACTGCTATCGACGTATCTTTTTGTTTCGCGGAAGCTGACTCGGGAACTGCTCGGGCAAATTGCCGGGGCGGGCTTTTCGGGCGTGGAGATTTTTTGTTCGCGAGCGCATTTTGATTACACCTCGAAGGCGGAAGCGCAGGAAATCGGAGCGAGCCTTGCTGATTTGGGGCTGACGCTCAGTTCGGTGCACGCGCCGACCAGCCGCGACTTGAGCGCAACTCGGGAAAGCGGGCAGCCGCTTTCGATTTGCGAAGTGGAGCGGGTGCGGCGCATTGAGGCGATGGATGAATTGAAGCGGGCGATCGACGTCGCCGAGGATTTGCCTTTCCCACGCATGATCTTCCACATGGGCGGGACGCGTGAGACGGAGGACCCGCGCAAGCGCGACGCGGCGTTCAGTTCGCTGGAGCATTTGATTTTGCACGCGAAGCACGTGGGCGTGACGATTTGCGTGGAAAATACCGCGAGCGAAATGGGCGATCCAGCGTATTTGCGGGCGTTTTATGACGAGACGCGGCTGACCGGGCTGCGGTTTAATTTTGATATTGGGCATGCGCATCTGGCGGATGGGCCGGAGGAAGAGCGCGTGGAGAAGGGATTTGCACCTTTGCGGGAGTTGGTGGTGGGCGCGCACATTCACGATAACCATGGTGAAAAGGATGAGCATTTGCCGCCCTACGACGGAACGATTGATTGGGAGAAGGCGATCAAAATGTTGAAGACGGCGCCGGACGCAAATTTGCCGCTGCTGCTGGAGTTGAAGGAGAAAACGGGGCCGGAGGCGGCGTCTGCGCAGGAGCAGCTCGCGGCCGCGAGAAAGGCTTGGGACCAGTTTGAGGAACGGTGGGGGTAGAGGACAGAGGCTGGACGTTAGAATGGCCATTAAGGGGTTCCTGTGGAAGAAATCGCCATCTCGGAATTCAAAGCTAGATGCCTCGCTGTGCTCGAGCGCATCGGCAAGACCAGAACGCCTATCCGAATCACGCGCGACGGAAAACCGTTAGCGGAGGTTGTTCCTTCGTCGTCCGTTCAGGAGCGTTCCGCCTGGATTGGGTCCATGAAAGATTCCGTAGAAATTCTGGGAGACATAATTTCACCGGCGAACAACGAGGGCGAATGAACGTCGTTCGCGATTGAAGCTTCGACGAAGCATTACGGGAAATCCACCGACGATAACCATGCTCCGATGACCGTTATCACCATCGAACAGGCAGGGAAGTACGAAGGGCAGGAAGTGACGATTCGCGGGTGGCTGTACAACTTGCGGGAGTCCGGGAAGCTGGTGTTTCCGATTTTTCGGGATGGGACCGGGATTATTCAGGGGGTGTGTGCGCTGAAGGAGAATCCGGAGGCGTTTGCGGCCCTGAAAGGATTGACGCAGGAGTCGAGCGTCATTGTGACGGGGAAAATTCGCGCGGAGCAGCGTGCACCGGGCGGATACGAGATGGGCGTCAGCAAGATCCACGTCGTGCAGAGAGTTCCTGAGAGCACGCCGTTTCCGATACAACTGAAAGAGCACGGCGTGGATTTTTTGCTGGACCACCGGCATTTGTGGATGCGCACGCCGCGGCAGGCGGCGATTTTGCGGATTCGCGCGGAGGCGGAAAGGGCGGCGCGCGAGTTCATGGACAGCCAGGGATACACGCTGACGGATGCGCCGATGTTCACGCCGGCGGCTTGCGAAGGGACTTCGACGCTGTTCGAGGTGAATTACATCGATAACGAGAAGGCCTACCTGACGCAGAGCGGGCAACTGTACATCGAAGCAACGGCGATGGCTCTGGGCAAGGTGTACACGTTTGGGCCGACGTTTCGCGCGGAGAAATCGAAGACGCGGAGGCACCTGACGGAGTTTTGGATGCTGGAGCCGGAGGCGGCGTACGTCGAGCTGGATGAGGCCATGACCCTCGGCGAGGGCCTGGTGAGCGCGATTGTGCAGTCAGTGCTGAAGAACAAGCCGCGCGAGCTGGAGACGCTGAAGCGGGATACGACTAAGCTGCAAAACGTGAAGCCGCCATTTCCGCGGATTAGTTACGAGGATGCAATTAAGGTGTTGCAAAAGCACGGGAATCCGGCGAAGTTTGGCGATGACATCGGCGGGGACGAAGAGACGATCATTTCCAATGAATTTGACCGGCCGGTGCTGGTGCATCGGTATCCGGCGGCGATCAAAGCGTTCTACATGCAGCCGGATGCGGAACGCCCGGACTTGGCGCTGGCGTTCGACATGCTGGCGCCGGAAGGCTACGGAGAGATCATCGGCGGGAGCCAGCGCATTCATGACTACGATTTGCTGGTGAAACGCCTGCGAGAGCACAACCTGCCGAAGGACGCGTTCCGGTGGTACCTGGATTTGCGGCGCTACGGCAGCGTGCCGCATTCGGGGTTTGGCATGGGGCTGGAACGCACGGTGGCTTGGATTTGCGGGGCAGAGCACATTCGAGAGGTGATTCCGTTCCCGCGCACGCTGTACCGGGTATATCCTTAGTCTTCAGCTAGGAAATCAAGAATGGCGCAGAAAATACGAATCATTGGTGTGCCCATGGACTTGGGGGCGAGTCGGCGCGGTGTGGACATGGGACCGTCGGCGCTGCGCGTGGCGGGATTGCAGGCGCGCATCAAGCAATTGGGGCACCAAGTCGAGGACATTGGGAATATTTCGGTGAAGCAGCCGGAAGAAATGTCTTACGGAGAAAAGCGGGCCAAATATCTCGCGGAAATCGCTGACGCTTGCAAGGACCTGGCGGCCATGGTGGAAAAATCGCTGGAAGAGAGCATGCTGCCAGTCGTCCTGGGCGGTGACCATTCGATTGCGGCCGGTTCGCTGTCTGGAGTTGCGGCGCACTTCAAGAAGAAAGACAAGAAGATAGGTTTGATCTGGCTGGATGCGCATGGCGATATCAATACGCCGGAAAGCTCTCCTTCCGGTAACGTGCACGGGATGCCGCTAGCCGCGGCGATGGGTTACGGGGCTGCGGAACTGGTGGAGTTGCAAGGATTCAAGCCGAAAGTCGAGCCGCAGAATATTTCGCTGGTGGGGATTCGCGATTTGGACTCGCAGGAGAAGAAGCTGGCGAAAAAATCGGGCGTGCACGTGTTCACCATGCGGGACATTGATGAACGCGGGATGCGCGAGGTGATGAGCGACGCGCTGAAGTATGCGATGGACGACACGGACGGGATTTCCGTGAGCCTGGACATGGACTTCGTCGACCCTTCAGACGCGCCAGGTGTTGGTACGCCGGTGCGGGGCGGAGTGACGTATCGCGAAGCGCATCTGGCAATGGAGATGATTGCGGACACGGAGGCGATGGTTTCGCTGGAGGTTGTGGAGATCAATCCGGTGATAGACGAGCACAATCGCACGGCGCTGCTGGGTGTCGAGCTGGTGCTTTCAGGGCTGGGGAAAAAGATTCTTTAAGGAGAGTGGGTACACGGCTCTTCAGTTCAGACTGCAGACCTTTTCTGATTCTGGAAACATGATGTGGGTCTGGCCTTCAGGGATACTGCGTTTTCTGGAAAAATAATCGACGTGAATACGGACAAGAAGCGGTTAAGGGTCGGCGTATTGTTTGGCGGGCGGTCGGGCGAGCATGAGGTTTCGCTGGCGTCGGCGGCCGCGGTGATTCGCGGGTTGGACCCGGACAAGTACGAGCCGGTGCCGATTGGGATCACGAAGGAAGGGCACTGGCTGGTCGGAGCGGGGGCGCAGAAAATGCTGCCGGAGGTGTTGAAGGGCGGGCAGCGGGTGATGATGACGGCGGACCCTACAGATGCGGCGCTGGTGCGGCTGGATGGGAGCGGCGGCGGGCAGCGGCTGGATGTGGTTTTCCCGGTGATGCACGGCACGTACGGGGAAGACGGAACGATTCAAGGATTGCTGGATCTGGCGGGGCTGCCGTTTGTCGGGGCTGGCGTGCTTGGTTCGGCGGTTGCAATGGACAAAGACGTCGCCAAGCGCCTGCTGCAGGTGGCGAAGATTCCGGTGGTGCCGTGGATCGCGGTGCAGCGCGCGGACTGGGAAAGGGAGCCGAAAGAGATTCAACGCAGCATTGAGAGAAGGTTCAAGTATCCGGTGTTCGTAAAGCCGGCCACCCTGGGATCTTCGGTGGGCATGACGAAGGTACATTCGCGGGAGGAGCTTGCTCCCGCCCTGAACCTGGCGGCCGAATTCGCGATGAAGATTTTGGTGGAGCGGGCGATGGTGGCGCGGGAGATTGAAGTGGCGGTGCTGGGAAACAGCGAGCCGGCGGCGTCGATTCCTGGTGAGATCGTGCCGCACCGCGAGTTCTATGACTATGCGGCGAAATATCTGGAAGAAGGAACGCAGCTCCTGATCCCGGCGAAGTTGAAACCGGGACAAGTGAAGAAAATTCAATCGTTTGCGCTGGCGGCGTTTCGCGCGCTGGAATTGAGCGGCATGGCGCGGGTGGATTTTTTCCTGGAGAAGAAGGGCGGGAAGATTTTCCTGAATGAAGTGAATACGATTCCCGGGTTCACGTCCATCAGCATGTATCCCAAAATGTGGGAAGCCAGCGGCATTCCATTTCGCGAGTTGATTGACAGGCTGATTGCGCTGGCGCTGGAACAGCACGCGGAGAAAGCAAGAACGAAATATCAGATTGAATTGCCGGAAGGCGCCGGCGGGGCGCTAGAGGCATAGGTCGATCCGAGAGCGATGGAGAAGTCCTTAGGCCTAGAAGGCAGGCCTGAGCTGTAGGTAAACAACAAGAGCTTGCGCTGTGCTACGCTCGCATTGCGGAGACCTATCGATGGCGCTTCTCGAACCCCCGGTTGAAACTTCCAGTAGATCTCGGCACTTGAAATTCGTGGCCGGCGCGTTGGTGGTGTTGGCCGCCGTGGCGCTCTACTTTGCATTTCGGTATTACCCCGAGCAGCGAGCGGCGCAGCGTTTTTTTGATGCCCTCGTCGCTGGAGACACGAATACTGCGTATCAACTCTGGAAGGCCAAACCCAGCTATCGATTGCAGGACTTTTTGACGGATTGGGGACCGTACGGATACTACGGGCCGGTGAAGAGTTACAAGATCATGAAGATTAGCTCGCCAAACGGCTCGACGAGCAGCGTCGTAGTGGAAGTCGCGGTGAGTCCGTTTGCGCCGATGCCGGATGCAACAGATGCGGAGAAAAGCCGCAGGACGCGCGTGGTGACCGTGTGGATGAACACGGAGGACAAGTCGTTTAGTTTCCCGCCATAATGAAAGCCCTCTAACTGGAAGTCTTTTGTTCCGATTGGAGGCATTGCTGGTGTTGACTCTGTGAAAGCGGCGGCCCTCGCACTTAGGATAAATAAGAACGCCGCACTCCAAAAAACGCTTGGGCGTTGCTAGTGGTGAATTTCGTCGAGGGCGCGGGTTAGCTCTTCGGGCGTGACCGTAGCTGTGCCAAGTTTGCTGACGGCTACGCCTGCGGCGGTGTTGGCGAGGATGGCGGCGTCGGGAAGAGACGCACCTGCTGCTGAAGCAAGTGCCAGCACGCTCAGCACGGTGTCGCCGGCACCAGTGACGTCGAAGACCTGCCGGCCGCTGGCGGTGAAGTCAACGCCGGGTTGGCCGATGCGGGCGTAGGTGACCTCGAATCCGGTCGCGGGAATATGCAAGGCGCGCGGCGAACTTTCTTCGATGAGGCTCATACCTTTTTCGCCACGGGTGATGAGCACCGCCGCGCAGCCGAAATGTGCGAGCAGGGCGCGTCCCGCTTCTTCCACGGATTTTTCGTCTCCCAGAGAGCGAGTTACAAAGAATCCCGCTTCCTTGGCATTGCAGACGATGGCGCGCGCGCCGCGATAGGCATAGAGCCGGGAAGTTTTGGGCTTGACGAAAACGGCTACGCCCAATTGATGGCACGCGCTGAGAACGCGCTCGGCGAAATTGTCGGTTACCAAGCCTTTGTCATAGTCGGAGAGAACCAGGGCATCGAGATGTTTGAGCGCGGTGAACAAGGCGCGCAGGATGCGCTCTTCGGTTTCCGGCCGAAGCGGCTCGCGGCGCTCGCGGTCGACGCGCACGACTTGCTGATGGCGCGCGATGATGCGCGTTTTCACGGTGGTCACGCGACGCGAGTCCGCGAGCACGCCTTTGTCAACGATGCCGGCGTCGCGCAGACATTTGCGCAGGGCCGCGCCCGGTTCGTCATTCCCGATAACGCCGAAGCACTCCACGCGTGCCCCGAGGGCGCACAGATTTGCCGCTACGTTGCCAGCCCCGCCAAGGCATTCGCTCTGCTCAACGAAATCGACAACAGGGACGGCGGCCTCCGGTGAAAGGCGTGAGGCGGTGCCCCAAAGATAGCGGTCCAACATGAGGTCGCCGAGGACGCCGATGCGTTTTCCGCGCAAGCGGGGGATCAGACGCTTCAGACGGTCGACATTAGTCTTAATTTTGCTAGGCATGGAGGAAAGCGAATCGCGGTATATATCCCCCGCTACTCAGGGGCGATAGTCGCCTCTTCTGGCAGCATCACGGGGATATCGTCGCGAATCGGATAAACGCGCCGGCACGTTTGGCACTTCAGGCCAGCGCGGTCCGGCGTCGGCGTAACAGGGGTCTTGCACTCGGGGCAGACAAGAATCTCAAGCAGCTGTTGCGAGATGGCCACTAGCCTCCTCCTCGATTGGCTTTGCGACGGTGCTGGCACTGTATCAAAGGGGCCGCGGGCGGGCAAATGACACGTTTGCTTGTTGGTGGCTGGGCAGGGTTGTGCTACATAGAAGGCCGCAATGGGATGGGAGCGTTAGACTCAACTTTATCGCAATCGCAGGCACCGGCCTGACACCGGTCACCCCCTCCCCCTATGTTTTTCATAAGTGTTGATTCTAAACATAGTTAAAGTGCGGTGCCGTTTGGATGGCGAGCCTCAGCTCCATCTACGGGACCCATGAGCGGGTCCTACTTGAACAGACTAGTGAGGGAGAGGTCCCCACCGCCCTCAAGGAGCCGACTGGCCCGGTGCCGCGACCACCCCAAGCTTGCGCTCCAGTGCGTTCAGCTGCTCCCTGAGATCGGCGTTCTCCGCCCTCAAGAAGTCTAGCTGTTTGCTCTGTTCCACGGTGCGTTTTTCCAAACCCTTTACAGCCGCCATGACGATCCCATCCAGGTCAGTGGAGGTAATGGTGGTCGGAGTTCCAATCGTCCCGATGCCATCCTGCCCAAAGGCAGCAAAGAAGTCCTGGGCCATCGGACCGTAGTGGCGAAATCGTTTCGCGTCTTGGCCAATGAAGTTCCAACTGCTGAGGCTAAGCCCGCGGATCTTCTTAAGGACCTCTTCGTCGTCCACCGGCTGGAAGTTCTCCTTTTGGTGGCGATCGGAGAGCACGGTCAAGCCCACCTGAGCTTCGATGACCGTGACGGAACTATTGCCCAGGCGAATCTTGTTACTGGCGTCGACGATGGCCCCGGCACCGATGGCCGTGGCGTTGTTTAGATCCCCAGAGACAACATCGGCGTTCGTTCCTATAGCAGTGTTGTCTGAGCCGGTACTATTGGTGATGAGCGCGCCGGACCCACTGGCGGTATTCTCGATGCCGGAGGTGTTGTTAAAGAGCGCGAAACGCCCACTCGCAGTGTTGAAGTTGCCGCTGGTGTTGTTCTGGAGCGCAAAGGCCCCAGTAGCGGTGTTGAAGAAGCCGCTGGCGTTGTTCTGGAGCGCTGCCGCCCCATAGGCGGTATTCTCGGAGCCGGTGTTGTTAAGGAGCGCGTTAAGCCCGCCGGCGGTGTTGCCGCCCGGGAGGTTATTCGACCCCGACCCTGCCGGACCTTGGGGTCCCTGAGGTCCAGTCGCCCCTTGTGCCCCGGTCGCACCCGTTGCACCCGTTGCACCCGTTGCTCCTTGTGGGATCACAAAGTTGAACACCGCAGCACTGGGTGTACCTGAGTTAAGGATTATCGGTGTACTGCCGGGGCTTCCTGACATCACGGTCCCTACTGCTATTGTGGCTGCTGCTCCGTTCGTTCCGTTTGTGCCTGGTGGTCCTATCAGCCCTTGTATGCCCTGAGGGCCCGGAGGGCCCGGATCTCCTTGGGGGCCTGCTGGTCCCGTTGTGAGAGTCGGCAGGAGAGTGAAAGACAGATAAGTATCTCGCAATCTGCCTGACTCCGGGTCAACATCCAATACATTTATTGTTTGAGTTTGGGTCTGCCAACCCGCAACAGACACAGTGATTGTGTGAGTCCCAGGAGCAATCTTGCGTAGCTCCACAGGAGTGACCTTACCAGTATTAATATTATCAATGAGTACACTAGCTCCGTCTGGAAATGATGTGATCACGACCTCATGACCATCGTCAACGACGGTTTGCGACCGCACAAGAGCCGGAGTCAGCCAGAATAACGACGCAAACAGCATTACTTTTCGCACGGTACTTCCTCTTTTCTTTTAGATTTAACCGGAATTTCCGATTTCAGCCTTATCTTTGCGCAAAACCATATGCCAGCTGCCATCATGTGTCTCGATCTTGAATCTCTTTGAAGGAGAGACGAACGCTCGCGGGTGGGACAACCCTTGGTCGGATAGTAGGCTTAAGAAACTACGATTGCAACATGAAAACTGGCCGGTGGACGCCAGGGCAGAAGGACGTGAGTGGACGGCGTGAATCGTGCCACTGCCATCCTTCACGCAGTAGCTGATCGTCCTCTTGTGCACATCCAGTCCGATGTAATACATAGTCTGCATGGGGGAGCCTCCTTTGGTGTCTCTGAATCAGCTAGGACGCTGAGTTCAGCTTTTGTACACCAAGAGCTCCTCCTTGGACCTATGCATTCAAGCTAACCGGGAGTTAGCCCACCAGTGCCGGGTTTTGAGTCTCTCGAAGGACCATCGCAAAATCGTCGCAGGGTCCAAATTAAAGATCTCCATTTGACCGCGTGGGCAAGAAAATTCTGCTTGCCTCGCTCGCACTGTTCCTCTATAGTCTGCGCGGCTCGCTACCGATTGTCCTTCGAAGTGGTCAAGCGTGGCGAGAGTCGCGATTGTCCCATCCGACAAACTGACCGGAGGCTCCTATGCGCTTTGCCGCTCTTGCTGCAATCCTGTTTGTCGCTCTGCCTGTATCTGTTTACGGGCAGGCGCCATCGGACCAAGTACCCAGTAGCTTCGTCACGAACCTGAATCCTCATGCGCTCCATACAAAGTTGGCGGCTGCCGGCGGCGGCGTTCTGGGAGGTCGCTCGAACGCCAGCGTCCTGGGCGTCGACTCGATTGTCAACTGGAGCAGCTATTTCTATTTCCCAGGCGTCGATTCCAACGGCTTTCCCCAGTTCACCTGGCAGTACACCATGGCCGGCAACGCCCCGTTCGGGCAGGGTGGTGAAGATGAGGAAGAAGAGACCACCAGAATCGGTGCGCCAGTAATCCCAGTCAACCTCGACCTGCGCAATTTCGACGGCACTCCACGCTTCGTCAACGGCAAGCGGCTCTTCTCCGACGCCACGCGGTTTGTGACACCGGTTCTCAACTCGCCGGTGTTCTCCAACACTTTCTATACTTCTAGCAACGAACCCACGCAATTTACCGATGCCGTTCAGCGCGCGGAATTCTTCCATCAAAGCGACGACCAGTGGCACACTTTGCTACGCCCGCGTGTCGGGCCGGCGCGCACGCTGACACTTATCCGCGGAACGTACCGCTTCGCCCTCAACGCTGACGGCTCGTGCTGCAGATATGTCTTGATCGACATCAACACGTTCATCAATGGGCTTTTCCCGGCCACGGCCACGGACACGACCACGCCAGTTGGTGCCGCTGAGAACGCTGGAGACATTCGCACGCGCGACATCTCCACCTTCCTTTTCCCTAACGCCTTCCTCTATTTTAACGGGGATCCAACGCAGTGCTGCGTCATCGGCTTCCACACCTACGACCTGGAGCCGGGCGGCGCCACCAACGGCTTCCGCGAGAAGCGCTATGTGCTCAACTACTCCGCCTGGATCTCCCCGGGCATCTTCCGCGACGCGACCTTCGGCGATATCAGCACGCTCAGCCATGAGATGGCGGAGACTTTCAACGATCCCTTTGTCAACAACGCCGTCCCGTGGTGGCTCTCACCCAACGGCAACTGCCAGAACAACCTCGAGACCGGTGACGTAATCGAGGGACTTCCCAACGCGCAGTTCCCCATCGTGTTGAACGGCTCCACTTGGCATCCGCAAAACGAGGCAATCCTGCAGTGGTTCGCGGGCGTCACGCCCTCCTCTGCCATCAGTCACGCGTACAGCTATCCCGACACCAACGTGCTGACGTCCGCGTCGGTTTCCCAACAAGCGGGCTGCACGGCCCCACTGTAAGCGGCACTGCCTAACGCCGCGCTCCCCCAACCGCGGGCAACGATGGTGGATCGTTGCCCGCGCTTTCTTCCATGTTCTATATACCGTCCTATCCGGAACTCTTCCTCATTTGCGCACAAGTTCGATCACGTAATCGGGACGGAAACTGAGCCCCCCTCCCCCCCCTTTTTTCATAAGTGTTGATTCTAAAGGTAGTTAAAGTGCTTTGTTTTGATACACTTTTGCAAGTGTTGATTCTAAAGGTAGT
>Ga0307475_10001119_pt1 | contig 16021 bp, 18 predicted proteins | sample atmos_gasesECM1C_FD_203317 | JGI IMG/M metagenome (GOLD analysis project Ga0307475, IMG submission 203317) | Hardwood forest soil microbial communities from Morgan-Monroe State Forest, Indiana, United States - atmos_gasesECM1C_515 | ecosystem: Environmental > Terrestrial > Soil > Temperate... | reverse complement strand
TCGAAGTTTCCAAGGGCCCCAAGGGCCTGCAGGCCTCGAACGTACAGCCCCTCTAAGGAACAGCTGCTTCCGGCCTGATCGGCCTTAACCCCGATTCGATCGGTTTCAGCTCACTTCACAAAAATACAACGGGCGGCACGACGCAAGTCGCGCCGCCCGTTCTGCTTTTCAGCCGGCATTTTTCCCGCGTAGGGGCACGATACATCGTGCCCTCCCTCGGCCGTCCCCGCTGTTATGTCATCCCGACCGCAGTGGAGGGATCTCTCTTCCTCTTCGCCTCGGCCACCTTCTAGTTTCTGCTTTCTAGTTTTCCGTTGCCCCGCCCGCTCCGCGAATTTGCATTCGTAGCGCCGGGCTTCAGCCCGGCATTTCTTGCTCCCGCTCCCTGTTACCTGTGCTCGCTGTAGGCCCAGGAGCAACCCCAAACGACGGTGCTATTGACGCGTCCAAACTGGAGTGTGACCATTGGAAAGCAGCTTGACTCGGCTATATCCTCCCCTATAGCCTCTTGCATCCAAGGAACGCCGGAGATTACGCCATGTCTGCCATTTTAAATACCCCTCGCAGTGAAGCTTTGCGTGGCGCTCCCCTCGACTCTTGGATCGCCTTGTCGGAGGACGAAACTCGCGTTGTCGCTACCGGAGCAACTTACGAGGAAGTAGCAAAGCACCTCGACGACGCTGGCGATAAGGATTCCGTCATCCTCAAGACCCCCAAGTCTTGGCTGCCACTTGCCGTATAATGCGGCGTGCGATTCGCCTACAAAAACTATCCAAGGTATAAGGGCTTGGACGACTGGGCGGCAGCTCTGCACATCCAATTATCCAACCCCGCAAAACACTCTCCTCCATGCAGGAAGTTCGAAGCCGTAATCGACTCCGGCGCTTCTCTCTGCCTGTTCCATTCCAGCATCGCACACGGCATTGGCCTGAATATCGAAAAGGGCGAACTGGACGAAACTGTGGGCGTTTCTGGTGTACCGACAAGGATATATCGGCACACAGTCTCTTTGCATGTCTTGGGAAATATGTTCAAGATTCGAGCCGGATTTACGGATCAACTGCCGCTTGCGGGATTGTTGGGACGAGTCGGCTTCTTCGAACACTTCAAGATCACTTTCGACCCATCGAGCGATCCGCCGGGATTTGACTTGGAGCGCGTCTACAGAGCCTGACACTATGAAGAAAAAAACTGACAGACGGAATATGCGCGACGACCTCCGCCGCGAGTACGACTTGTCGAAATTAAAGGGCGGCGTTTGCGGCAAATATACCGTGCGCTATCGGGCGGGAACCAATCTTGTGCTCCTCTCGCCGGACGTCGCCGAGTATTTTCCCGATGAACAATCCGTCAACTCCGCCTTGCGCTCCCTGATTCGCGCCGCCAAGCGCCCTCTCCGCCGCTCGCGCTGAAATCTCTCTTCCCTTTGACCCTTCTTTCCTCAGTTTCTAGCTTCTCCTTTCTAGTTTCTATCCTACGTTGCCTCCCGAGCGGATAAGGTGCCTGTTCTTGTCATGCGGTGTACCCTCACGTGATATCCATGCTTTATCTTTCCACAATGTATAATCAGATTAAGGTTGATGATTTGAAGGAGGGCAACGCGATGGCTTTCCCTAGTCAACTGGAAGCCGAGACAAGGCTCCGCGACCCCGTGCCGCTCACTGAACAGGAAATCCGCGACTTAATGGTGTGGATGGGAAGCCTCTCGACAGGAGCTATTCGCCGTTTGGACGCAGAATCAGCGTTGCAGAGCCTGACAGCTATTCGAAAATTCGATGACAGTAGCGGGAAGATTGGCATTTGGGGTCTCGCGCTAAACGTCGGCTTATTTGTATTAACGATTGTAGCTACCGTCATCGCCATAGCTTCCTACCGCGATGCGAACGAAACTTCCAAACGACAAGAGAAAGTTTTGACGGAACAAAAAGCGGCACTAGATGCTTCAAGAAGTGCACTGGAGGGTGTTGTTAAGATCGTGGAAAGACAGACAAGCTTGCTCGAAAAAAGTCTAAACACGTCAGAGTCACAGCTAAGCATAATAAAAGAACAGAACCAGCGAGAGCTAGAAAAGCCAGACGTTGAAGCGTTTTTCGTCTATCCCGAAAGGCCGTCGATAGTCATTCACAACAAGTCTAGGACAAAGGTGGCACACGGCGTGCTTTACGAAGCTCGGTTCTGGAATTTGAGTAAGCCTGCCGGAGGCCTTTATGAGTTTACAGGTTCAAAAGTGGGTAGCCTCGATGCTGTGCGACCCGAAGGCACCTTCGGACCAAATCCTTTTGAACTGTTCGTTGGAACCTCGCCATCGATTCCAGCAGAGGGCGAACAGTTGTTTGGGTTCGTCATGGTTCAGTGCCCGGACTGTCAGAGCCTTCACTTCTATTGGATGTATGTCGTATTCGGGAAAACTGGAGTCTATCGCGAGGGAAAACCGACGGAATTTGATTGGTATCACCTTACGTCCGACCATTACGATAGGGCTCTTGAATTCGTCCGCTCCAAGAAGTTAACTTCTATGCCTTCTTCGTTTCCATAATTCCTATAGAGCAGCTGGGGGTGTTTGCATGACGATTTGCATAGCAGCAATCTGCGAAACTGCTGGAGCGGAAGCAATAATAACCGCATGTGACAAGATGGTTTCGATGGGAGGGTACGTTTCCGGCGACAAAACAATAAGAAAGATTGACCCAATCCTATACGACTGGACCCTTATGTTCGCAGCCGATGACATCTCTCCGAGTACTCCAATTATTAAGGAAATACGCGAGTGTCCTGCAACCCCTGAAACTCTGAAGGGTGTAGCTGACTTGATAAGGCGGGCCTACAGAAATCAAAGGCACAGACAAATCGAGGATGAGATCCTCCAACCCATTGGTCTTTCTATGAAGTCGTTTTTATCTGATGGAAAGAATCAATTAAGCGAGCGGGCCTATGAAAAAGTATTTGACCGAATCGAATCATACGATCTAGGAATAGAGCTCCTGATTGAGGGGTACGATTCACGTAGGGACCCGCATATTTTCTCTGTAGCAAATCCGGGGAAGTGCAATTTCTATGACAAGGTTGGATTTTGGGCAATTGGAAGCGGTCAACATCAAGCAATAGCTTCTTTATTCGCTACAGGGTACGACAAATATAATCCATTAGAGGTCTGCGTGGCAAAAGTGCTAGTTGCAAAATTCATGGCTGAATCATCCGTGGGCGTAGGGAAAGACACCTGGCTTTTGATCGGTCGAAGGGAAGTGCCAAATAGATCGATTTTTGTTGACCCACCAATTCAGCAAAAGGTTCGGGACGAACATGCTGCCCTACCTAAGATTCCGTTCAATGTTCTTCCGGACATACAAGAAGCTATTGAGGAACAAACTAAGAAATTAAAAGAAGAAGCTAAGCCGCGGTTAATTTCTCAAATGTCGCAGCCGAAGCTGTAATAGTTATTAAAAAGGCGCCCCATGCCCTGCGCGCTTTGCCGGGGGCCCCATTCATGCGGGGCATGAGTGGGGGTTTTCTTCTTTGAATTCTCTCGCTTCCATTTTCCGACCTACAAACCTGTAACCCGCAATCGTTTCAACGTTTTACCGTTCCATTCGAATGATATCTTAATAATTAGTTTACACGCAATTGACTTTCATGATATGTTTCGTCGTGTTAGTCAAATGCATCTCTCTGCTACCGGTCGTTCCTTCCCTAAGCCGGATCCCTGTTTCCGAACAGTTCCGCGATAAGTCCCGACTCTCCCCATTCACAAAGTCTTTTCCCTGCGTCGCTAGTCCAATACAGTCTTACCTCTTCTTCCTTAAGTCCTTTCACTGCCACACTTCCGAAAACTCGACCGTAAGTCCTGCCATTGCCACAGATCCGAAAACGCCTCCTTGTAAGTCCTTTGCTTGCCACACATCCGAGACCCCTCGGGGGCTACATTCCGACACTGTCGGAAGGGCTCTCGCGCGCGCCTTAAGCCCTTTATCTGCAACACTTATGAACCACACCGCAAAGGGTTGCAAGCAAAGGACTTACGAATTAGCTAAACCCTTTAGATGCGACACTTACACAAAACCGGGGGAGGGGTGGTGATTATGGTTAACCGAGTGTCAGGAGCAAGCCACGGCACTTCCTCCTTTGCTCTGTGTCTCCGCGTCTCTGTGACGTCATACAACCGACGTCAGGAAGCTGCCGTCGGGGGCGACGTAGCCGTACGCCATGCGCGGTGTATTGAACGCGAAGCCGGGATTGCCGTGGCAGTTGAGGAGGGATGAGGCCGCCGGTGGCGTGGGTGCGTTTGGCGAGGAGATGGACGGCTTCGCGAGCGGCCAGCGAGGCGCTCGAGGTTCCGCAAGAAATGCTTACGCACTTCCATTCCGCCAGGGGGATACGATGTGAGCTGGCTCTTCCCTGCGATTTCGTTCGTTGACGATTCGACCGAAGAGCCTCTATAATTAGGGTTTGTCTTTAGCGCTTGGAGGACAGATGTACGCCGTTATTCAGACCGGGGGAAAGCAGTATCGCGTCGCGCCCGGCGACACCATCCGCATTGAGCGGGTTGATGGCAAGGTAGGGGAAAAGGTGAATTTTGGCTCCGTCTTGGCCGTCCACATGGACGACAAGAAGATTCTTTTGGGCGCCGATGCCGGAAAAGCTTCCGTGAGCGGCAAGATCGTCTCGCAGGGCCGTGGCAAGAAGCTCACTGTGCTCAAGTTCAAGAAGGGCAATCAGTACAAGATTTCTCGCGGCCACCGGCAGAATTTCACTGCCGTGCAGGTCAGCGATATTAAGCTGTAACACTCTTCACATTCCGCCGGGTGCAACCCGGCGTTTTTTCTCGAAAAGGATTACGTCATGGCACACAAGAAGGGCGGCGGCTCCTCGACAAACGGCCGCGATTCACACGGACAGAGGCTGGGCGTGAAGCGTTTTGGCGGGCAGCTCGTCAATGCCGGCACGATTCTGGTCCGTCAGCGCGGCACCAAGCATCAGGCTGGCGAAAACGTCGGTCAGGGCAAGGACGATACGCTCTTCGCGCTGGTGACCGGTATCGTGAAGTTTGAAGACAAGGGCCGTCACGGCCGCTTTATCAGCGTCAAGCCGGCAGAGCAAGCCAAGTCCGCCGCGAACTAGCGGCACTCTGGAGCTGCATTTTGCAGGGGGATTTAGCCAGCCCTTCTTCACTTCCGCGGTCCGGCCACATTGGACCGCGTTTTTCTTTTCAGCGCCGCTATTGGCTGGTAATCCAGTCTAAGTGGCCGATCAATTCTTGCGGAGTTTCGTTCCTGTGTTCGTTGATGAAGCCAAAATATTCGTGAAGGCCGGCGACGGCGGCAACGGCTGCGTGGCCTTTCGGCGCGAGAAATATGTTCCGCGCGGCGGTCCTTCTGGCGGCGACGGCGGCCATGGCGGCAATATCTATTTGGAAGCCAATCCAAACGACAACACTTTGCTGCGCTACCGCTACAATCGCGAATTCAAGGCCGATCGTGGCCGCCACGGCGAAGGCTCCAACTGCACCGGCCACTCCGGCGCGGACATGATTCTGCAAGTTCCCGTCGGCACGCTGGTCTTTGACGAGCAAGGCGCGACCATCGCTGATCTCGCCACGGCGGGCCAACGCGTCCTTATCGCGCACGGCGGACGCGGTGGACGCGGCAATCAACACTTTGCCAAGCCTTGGCACCAGGCCCCGCGCGAACACGAGGACGGATTCCCCGGGGAAGAGCGGCATCTGCGCCTCGAACTGAAACTCTTGGCTGATGTCGGGCTGGTGGGCTATCCCAACGCGGGCAAGTCCACTTTGATTTCCGTAATTTCCGCCGCGCGTCCCAAGATTGCGAATTATCCGTTCACTACGCTGGAGCCCAATCTCGGCGTCGTCAACGCCGACGGCGGCACCGGCGGGCACGGCACCGAACTCGGCCGCACTTTTGTCGTCGCCGACCTGCCCGGCCTCATCGAAGGCGCGCATTTGGGCGCGGGCCTTGGCATCCGGTTCCTCCGCCACGTCGAACGTACTCGCCTGCTTGTTCATCTCATTGATACGAGCGACTCCAACGCCGATGATCCCGTCCATTCGTTTGAGATTATCAACGGCGAGCTGGAAGCTTTCAGCGCATCGCTCATCGAAAAACCGATGATTGTCGCTGCAACCAAGCTGGACGCCACATCTGATACCACGCGGCTTGAAGCTCTTCGCGATTTCTGCAAGCGGCGCCATCTTGAATTCCACTCCATTTCCGCAGTTACCGGCGACGGGGTGAAAGACCTCGTTCGCTCCATCGCCGATGCCCTGGATAAAATTCCGCGTGCCGCCCACGATTCGTCTCTCGACGCTCCCGTTGAAGAGGGTGAAGACAAGCAACCGCTAGCTGCGCCTGTTGACCGCTCGGCGGTCGCCACCAACAAAGAACAAGATTCGTGAGAGAATTACGTATATGGTTCACGGCCTGATTCGATCCAGGCCGCCGGCACTTTCCTGGGAGCGTCATTGACCACCGCGCAAGCGCACCGCACCGCCGCAAAACATCATCCCCGCCGCATCGCGATTTTTGGCGGTTCCTTTGACCCCATCCACAACGGCCATCTTTCCGTCGCCCGCGCCGCCGACCGGCGCTTCAATTTCGACGAACTCCACTTCATTCCTGCCAGCCGGCCGCCGCACAAGCTGAAGCAGCACCTCGCGCCATTTCCGCACCGCTTTGCCATGGTCTCGCTCGCTTGCACCGAGCATCCGCACTTCGTTCCGTCGCTTGCCGAAGCCGGCGAGGATTTCAGCGGCACGCAGCTCCACTATTCCGTGGACACCGTGCGCTACTTTCGCCACGTTTACCACGGCGATCGGCTTTTTTTCATCGTCGGTGCCGACGCATTCCTGGATATCCCTACGTGGAAAGAGTATGAAACGCTGCTCACGCTTTGCGATTTCATCATCGCCAATCGCCCAGGCATCCGCCCGGAAGCGCTCCGCCTCGTTATTCCACCGGACGTGATCGCGCGGCCGGATGCAAAAAAAGAGGCCGAGCCTCCGTCGCAAGTCGTCGCGCAACTTCACAAAACCACTATTTATCTGCTCGAAAATGTTTCCAGCGATGTTTCCGCTACCGAGGTTCGTCGCCAGGCGCACCGAGGCCAGTCCATTCATGGGCTTGTTTCCGCGCGCGTCGAGGAATACATTCTCAAGCAGGGCCTATACCGAGATCTTAAATGAAATTCGAATCCCTGCCCCAGGGCGTCCGCCTCGCCGTTGAAGCCGCACAAGAAAAGAAAGCCGCGGGCATCACTGTGCTCGACCTCACGGCCGCAGGCGCCTTCACCGATTATTTTGTGGTCTGCACGGGCTTCAGCACTCCGCAGGTCCAGGCTATCTGCACCGAAATCGAGGAGCAACTCCACAAGAATCTCGGCCGCTCGCCAGAGCATCGCGAGGGATATCGCTCCGCCGAATGGGCGCTGCTCGATTTCGGCGGCTTTGTCGTGCACGTTTTCAGCGAGCAAGCCCGCCGCTACTACGATCTCGAACGCCTCTGGCGCATGGCGCCCAAGCTCGAACTCCCCGCCCAGCCCGACGGTCCTTCCTCCGATCGGGACATGCCTGATTCGTCTTTCGGGCACGAACACTTTTCCGGTGAAGCCTTTTCCACCCGGCCGCAAAGCGGCCGCTCGCGGCAATGACCGCGGAACGATTGCCGTGGATTTCCGCCGATCCCGCATCGCTCCATCTTCTTGAACTCGCCCGCAAAGTCGCGGCCGCTCCCGCCACTCTCTTGATCACCGGGGAAAGCGGCAGCGGCAAGGACCACCTCGCCCGCCTGGTCCACGAACTCGGCCCGCGCCGCGACGCGCCCTTTCTGAAAATCGATTGCGCCAGCCTTCCTCCGCAGCTCGTCGAAAGCGAACTTTTCGGCCACGAGCGCGGTGCTTTTACGGGCGCAGTCGAGCGCAAACTCGGCCGCTTCGAGCTTGGCGGAAACGGCTCCATCGTTCTGGATGAAGTCGCGGCGCTCTCGCCCGGAGCGCAGGGAAAACTTCTTCGAGTTTTGCAGGAGCGCACGTTTGAACGCCTCGGCGGCACGGAGACCTTGCGCATCGAAGCGCGCCTGATCGCCCTCACCAATGTCGATCTGCCGGCCGCTGTGAAGTCCGGCAGTTTTCGCGAAGATCTTTATTTCCGGCTGAACGTCCTCTCTCTCGCCGTTCCGCCGCTTCGCGAGCGCCGCGCCGATATTCTGCCTCTGGCCGATCATCTGCTCGCGACCATTCGCTCCGTGCACAGCCGTCCCCACGCGCAACTGAGCGATTCGGCCCGCCGCATGCTCGCGGCGTACTCTTGGCCCGGGAATGTTCGTGAACTCCGCAACGCGCTCGAGCGCGCGGTGGTCTTTTCGGGTTCCAGCGACAATGCAGCGCCAGGCAAGAGCGATCTCCTTGAGCCCGGGAATTTTCCGGAAACTGTGCGCGCCGCCGCGCCCGGCGCCGCGAGCCCGGCTGCCGGTTTCCGCTCCCTCGAGGAAGTCGAGCGCGAAGTCATCACTGCGACTCTCGAAGCGACGCATTACCAGATCAGCCGCTCCGCCGAAGCCCTCGGCATCAGCCGCAAAACCCTGCTCGAAAAGCGCAAGAAGTACGGCCTCAAGTGAAGCTCCGCCTTCTCATGCTTGGTAAAACCCGCCGCTCCGAAATGCGCGCTCTCCTCGATGATTATGTAAAACGCATCGGCAGATCGTGTCCCATCGAAATCACCGAAGTCCGCAACGGTGATGCCGCCGTCAAGAAACTCGACGCCGACCGCGCCGCCACTGTCGTCCTTCTCGACGCCGCCGGGAAGAACCTCGATTCGAACGCTCTCGCCAAATGGCTGGGCGAACTTCGCGACCGCGGTACGCGCGAACTCATCTTCGTCTGTGGCGACGCCGACGGCTTCCCGGAAGCACTCCGTCAGAGCGCCCACCAGAAGCTTTCCCTCAGCGCCATGACTTTTTCTCACGAACTCTCCCGCGTCATGCTCGCCGAGCAGCTCTACCGCGCCTTCGCCATCCTCTCCGGCAGCCCCTACCCGAAATAGCCCGCGTGGTGCAAACTAGAGCGTCATGTCCGTTCATATCTCCCACGACGCAAATCGGCCCTCCGCTACCATCGAAATCCCACTCGAGAATCCTCTCCCCGATTACGATCTTCTCCAACTCGAGCAGCCCACGCCCCGCGATGTGGACGCCGTCCTCGTCTCGCAGGGTTTCCGCGACCTTGTTGATGACGCCCGCGGCGTCCTGATGGATCTCCTCGCCCATCCTCCCTACCAGGCGAACTCTCCGGAGCACGCCAATCTCGATTTCACGCACTCGGCCCCGCTGCCTTTCGAATTGACGCAACTCACTGGCGCCATCTGCCCCGGCGGCGATGAGAGCTACCGCCCCGGCTTGTGGATCGTTCTCCGAGATCCGCACGCCAAGCCGGGAACCTCTCTTCCTTCTGCGTCGCAGGAACGCGTCGCCTCCATCGCCGCCGAGCTCGTCAAACGCCTAAATCTGGCAGATTGAGAATGGGGGGCCAGCCAAGAGCCTGACGAACTACACATGACTATTCCATCCTTGACTCTCTTGCTGCTCTTTCCGTTGACCGAATGGCTCCTATGGTCAGCATTTCTCCCATCGATTCGAAATGCAGCGGCGCAGCAGGGAGCTATTTCACCTCCTCCTCCAAAAGAATCGCTCACGAAGGTCTTTCTCTTTAGTGGTCGAGCGAACCTTCTGGTCTACCTAGTGGTGCTCTTCGGAACAGCGATGTGGCTTTGGTTCAACAACTTTACGTGGCAGCAGGTGGGAATAGCATCGGTCTTCAAACTGGGCAACCTGGTCCTGGGAACAGCTTGTGGTATCGCTTTCTTCGGTGCTCTTATTCTGCTGGCCGCCTTTCAGAAGAAGCTCATTCCGCAAAGGCAGTTCCTGTGGGAAGTTCCCGCCCTCTACGCCCTTGGTTATACGCGGTGGATCTTACTTCTTTTTGGCGCGGCGGCTCTCGAGTTCTGGCGAGCCACTTCGATCACTTCGCTGATGAATGATTCGATTTCGCCCGGTACTGCGATTCCTCTGTGCGCTGGAGTTTACGCGCTACGACTGTTTCCTCGCGGCCCTTACAGGGTAGCGTATGGGGCTTTCGAGGGGCTCGTCTTCGGCGGCTTGTACGTGTGGCTCGGCAGTCTGGTTGCTCCCCTAGCCGCTCGGCTCGTATGCGAGCTTGGCATGTTAGTCGTTTTTCGGGGTAGCGTGCCGGCTCCCCCGGACTTTTCCTTGCCCTCCGTTGCCATTTGTCCGCTGTGCGGCCGAGGCCTCACACGCGAGGAAGTTCGTTTTCGGCAGTCGTTCACCTGCCAGCAGTGCCGCCAAGTGATCGGTTTACCGAGCTGGCGCATGCCTCTAGTGAGGTTTTTGTGCTTTGCGGGCTTGGTCGGGTTTCTTGGTGTCTTTCTGGAATTTTCTCCTGATGGAACTGCGGATAGCTTCGTGAATTTTTGTGTTGCCTACATCGGCGCGTTTCTGGCGACGATCGGTACGGTCGTACTGTTAGATGTATTGAGTTTTCGCCACTTGAGCCCGGGCAGCCCTGGAATGCCGAGTCTGGGACTGACATCGAGCACTCGAGAGCCTGGTGATCAGGATCACGAACCGCCTACGTGACGTGGACTGCTACGAGACAGGTGCACCAACTTGACCTTTTGCTTGCGACTCCGCAAACTCAAGTCTTTTCGCCGCTCCCTGAGAGGATTCACCGAGCCGCCAGATCATGCCGGAAGAAAAAGGACTCCTCATCGTCTACACCGGGCCGGGCAAGGGCAAGACCACTTGCGCGCTCGGCACCGCGTTCCGCGCCGTCGGTCAGGGCTTGCGCGTGCTAATGGTCCAATTTATCAAGGGTTCATGGCACTACGGCGAGCTCGACGCCGCCAAAATGCTTGGCGATGACAAATTTGAAATCCGCCCCATGGGCCGCGGTTTCGTCAAGATCGGCGGCGCCGAAACCGACCCTGCGGACATCAAGCTCGCCGAGGAATGTTGGCAGGCCGGGCGAGACGCGATCTACAGCGGCAAGTACGACCTTGTCGTCCTCGACGAAATCAACTACACCATCAGCTACAAAATGCTCGACGCGGGCGAAGTCGCCGAAGCGCTGAAGAACCGCCCCGAGCGCGTCCACGTCATCTGCACGGGCCGCAACGCTCATCCCAAGCTGGTGGAGCTCGCCGACCTGGTGACCGAAATGCGCGAAGTGAAACATCCGTACACCAAGGGTATACTGGCTCAACGGGGGATCGACTATTAGCACGAAGGATCTCGGCCGCTGCGTCTTGGTTGCCAAATTCGAGCTCGTAAGCTTTCAACTTTAAACTTTCGACTGTCAACTTTTCCATGGCCTGGTTCAAACGCGACAAAAAATCGATCGAACAATCCACTCCGCCCGAAGAGCGCCGCGTGCGCACCGAAGGCTTGTGGGTCAAGTGCGAGTCCTGCCGCAACATCGTCTTCCGCAAGGACCTCGAGGCCAATCTCTTCGTCTGCCCCAAGTGCCAGTTTCATTTCAAGATGAATTCCAAGCAGCGCCTCGAAATGCTGCTCGACGGCCGCTGGACTGAGCACGACGCGGGCATGACCTCCACCGACCCGCTCAAGTTCGTCGACACCAAGCCGTATGCAGCGCGCCTGCGCGAAGCAAAGAAAAAGCTGGGCATGAATGACGCCGTCATCACCGCGGAAGGCCAGCTCAACGGCCGGCCGGTCGTCATGTGCGCGATGGAGTTCGGTTTCATCGGCGGCTCGATGGGCGCGGTGGTCGGCGAGAAAGTTACTCGGGGCATCGAGCTCGCGATCGAAACGCGCCAGCCGTTCATCGCCGTCTCCTGCTCCGGCGGCGCGCGCATGATGGAAGGCACCATCAGCCTCATGCAGCTCGCCAAAGTTTCGGCCGCTCTTGCCAAGCTCGACGACGAAAAGCTTCCCTACATCTCCGTGCTCACTGACCCCACCACCGGAGGGGTCACCGCCAGCTTCGCCATGCTCGGCGACCTCAACATCGGTGAACCCGGCGCGCTCATCGGTTTTGCCGGCCCGCGCGTCATCGAGCAAACCATCCGCCAGAAACTTCCCGAAGGTTTTCAGCGTTCTGAATTTCTCCTCGAACACGGCTTCCTCGACGCCGTCGTCCACCGCAAGGACCTCAAGTCCTTCATCGCCAGCTCCCTCGATTTGCTCTTGAGCTGAGATGAATTACGAGTCCGCGGTCCGCTACTTGCTCTCCCTTGGCCGCGAATTGGCCGCGCCAACGCAGGCCGCTGCCGCAAAGTTCGACCTCGAGAACATCACCATCCTCGCCGAGCGCCTCGGCCGTCCCGACCGCGCTTATCCCGCTGCGCACATCGCCGGCACCAATGGCAAAGGCTCGACAGCCGCATTCTTTGAATCCATCCTTCGCCACGCGGGCTTTCGAACAGGACTGAATACATCGCCCCACCTCGAAAAAATCAACGAACGCATCCGCATCAACGGCGAGGAGATTCCCGACGAAGCCCTCGCCGAAACCTTCACTCGCATTCAGCTTCTGATCGAGGAGCTCCTCGCCGCCGCTAAACTCCGCGCCCATCCCACTTATTTCGAGTGCGTTACCGCGATGGCTTTTGAATATTTTGCCCGTCAGCGCGTCGAATTCGGAGTGTTCGAGGTCGGGCTGGGCGGCCGACTCGACGCCACCAATATTCTTTCGCCTGTTGTCACCATCATCACGCGCATCGACTTCGACCACGAGAATTTTCTCGGCCACTCTTTGCGCGAAATCGCCGCCGAAAAGGCCGGAATCCTCAAACCCGGTGTTCCATTCGTCCTCGCCGAACAACCCGCCGAAGCCCGCGAAGTGATTCTTTCCCGCGCGACGAAACTCGGTTCTCCTGTCATCGAGGCGGCGCAAGTTTTTCGCGTTGATCGCGAATCCATGCAAGAGGGCCGCATCCGCGCGCGTATCCGCGAAGCTGATTCCGGCAAAGTCTTCGAACTCGCCCCCAGCCTCCCCGGCCGTTTTCAGCTCCAAAACGCCCTGAACGCCTTCGCCGCCGCCCGCCTCCTTCAAAACCGCGGCTTTCGCATTCCCGATGACGCCCTGACCGTTGGAATCGCCAACACCATCTGGCCCGGCCGCCTCGAAAAACTGCAATCCGCCCCCGACGTTTACCTCGACGGCGCGCACAATCCCGGCGCCGCCCGCGAACTTTCCTATTTCCTCGAGCAAAATTTCTCCGGCCGCAAAATTTACCTAATTTACGGTGCCCTTCGGGACAAAGCCGTCGACGAAGTCGCCGGCCTGCTCTTCCCACACGCCGCCGAAGTTATCTTCACCGCGCCACGCACCGTGCGCGCCGTCTCCGCCGGCCAGCTCGCGGAAATTACCGGTCATCATGCTGCGCATTGTTCCGTGATCCCCGACGCTGAACGCGCCTTCGACCACGTCCTGGCCCACGCCGCGCCCGAAGACGCCGTTTTCATTACCGGCTCGCTCTATCTGGTCGGCCAGCTCCGCCACTATTGGAAACAGCGCGCCCAAGTCGCCACGCGCTGAAAAAAACCGTAGAATAACGCCCTCAAGGTTTTATCGAGCATCCGAGTCTTCGCTTAATGTAGGGGCGCCCGCCGCGGCGGGCTGCACCCCAGTTGCCCCAACTAAGGCAGCGACTCTTTGGACGATTGGCAAATAGAATGAAGACAAAAGGGAAGCGGCCCGCGAGCGATGGAAAAGGAGTAATCACTCATCCTCTCGTCGGCATCATTATGGGCTCCGGCTCCGACTGGGATACCATGAAATTCGTCTCCAAGACGCTCGACGAGCTCGGTGTTCCACATGAAACACGCGTCGTCTCCGCGCACCGCACTCCCGACCTGCTATTCAAATATGCCTCCCATGCCGAAAAGCGCGGCATCGAAGTCATCGTCGCCGGAGCCGGCGGCGCCGCTCATCTTCCAGGGATGACCGCCTCAAAAACGGTTCTGCCCGTCCTCGGCGTCCCCGTCGAATCGAAAACGTTGAAAGGCCTTGATTCGCTCCTCTCGATTGCTCAAATGCCCAGCGGCGTCCCTGTCGGCACCCTCGCCATCGGCAAGTCCGGCGCCGTCAACGCCGCGCTTCTCGCTGCCGCCATCCTCGGCGTGAAGCATCCCGCCATCCGCGAAGCCTTCCGCAAATTCCGCACCGACCAGACCGGCCGCGTCCTCGCCAACCCGGATCCCTCCGTGGCCCCATCTGCAGCGAAGAAGAAAGGCAAGCGCGCGTGACCATCGGCATCCTCGGCGGCGGACAGCTCGGCTACATGCTCGCTCTTGCGGGCTATCCTCTCGGTCTGCATTTCCGCTTTCTCGATCCCTCTCCTGAAGCTCCCGTGGGCCGCATCGCCCAGCGCGTCACCGCCGATTACACCGATCAAGCCGCCCTCGAAAAATTCTCCAGCGGCCTTGAGCTGGTCACCTACGAATTTGAAAACGTCCCTGTCGAAGCCGCCAATTTTCTTGCCGAGCGGGTTCCCGTTTATCCGCCGCCCGCCGCTCTAGAGGCCGCCCAGGACCGCCTCGCCGAAAAAAATCTCTTCCGCAAACTCGGCGTCGCCACTGCCGAATTCGCCGCCGTCTCAAATTCCCTCGAACTCGATGCCGCGCTAAAAACTATCGGCCTTCCGGCCGTTCTGAAAACCTCTCGCATGGGCTATGACGGCAAAGGTCAGTGGATCCTTCGCACCGCGCAAGACGTCGCGAAAGCTAAGTCCGAGATGCCTCCAGCAAAACTAATCCTCGAGCGTTTTATTCCCTTCACGCGCGAACTCTCCGTCCTCGCGGTCCGTTCTCGCAATGGCGAAACCGCCATTTACGCGCTCGTCGAAAATCACCACCGCAGCGGCATCCTCCGCCTTTCCATCGCGCCCGCCCCTCGCCTCGAGCCCTCCATCCAGCGCGCCGCCGAAAACGTCGCCCACCGCGTCCTCGAGTCTCTGAAATATGTCGGAGTGCTCGCCATCGAGTTTTTTGAGCATCAAGGCCAGGTGCTTACCAACGAAATGGCCCCGCGCGTCCACAATTCAGGCCATTGGACCATCGAAGGCGCCGTCACCAGCCAGTTTGAGAACCATCTTCGCGCCGTCCTCGGCCTCCCGCTCGGCTCCACGGGGCTCACCGGCCACTGCGCCATGCTCAATCTCATCGGCGACCTCCCCGAACCCGCCGAAGTCCTCGCTGTTCCTGATGCCCACCTCCACCTCTATGGCAAGTCCCCCCGCCCCGGCCGCAAACTCGGCCATGTTACTCTTCGCGCTGCCTCCCCCGAACGCCTCGCCCTCCGCCTCTCCGAACTTCCCGCCTTCTTCCACCGCCCCGACTTCTGCCTCGACGCCGCCCTCGCCCACTCCGCCTCTCTCCGCGCCTGATCTTGCGCCAAGTTTGTTAGTCAAATTAAAGAAAGCCGGGCTGCCCTTGCCTCAATTTTGTCGGGATCCGCATACACCTACCCTTGGTTGCCGACCTCCCTTCCGAATGCTACGATTTGGTGTTCCATGACCCCTGCTAACCCCGAACTGAGCGCTGCCTCCCGCCCCCGTGTGGGCATCCCCTGGCGCACCTCTCACGAAGAAGTCAACCGCATCAGGAATAAGCTTCAGTATTACTTCGCCGCCGTCGCCGCCGCCGAGGGCGAGCCCGTCCATGTGTCTCTACAGCTCTCGCCGAACGAACTCGCCACACAGATAAAAGATCTCGACGCCTTTGTTCTCCCCGGCGCCCCGACCGACGTAAATCCGGCGCTCTACCGCTCCGCGCGCCATGAAAAGACGCACGACGCCGATGCAAACCGCGAAAGAACCGATTTCGCCATCGTCGAGCACGCCTTCACCTCCGGCAAACCTGTTCTCGCCATTTGCTACGGCTGCCAGAGCCTCAACGTTTGCCTCGGCGGCACTCTCTACCAGGACATCGCCAGCGAACTGCGCACCAAAATTGAGCACAGCAGGGAAGGCCTTCCG
>Ga0307475_10001117_pt1 | contig 16032 bp, 5 predicted proteins | sample atmos_gasesECM1C_FD_203317 | JGI IMG/M metagenome (GOLD analysis project Ga0307475, IMG submission 203317) | Hardwood forest soil microbial communities from Morgan-Monroe State Forest, Indiana, United States - atmos_gasesECM1C_515 | ecosystem: Environmental > Terrestrial > Soil > Temperate... | reverse complement strand
ACGAGCGGGCCACTCGCTGCCGCAGCATTGCTGACGGTGATGGTCCCGGTCTTGATGCTCGTGCCGCCGGTGTTGAGCGCGGGAGAGGGCGCCGAAATGGTCGGCGTAGCTCCCGTCACGGTGAACGCCGCGGCGTTGCTCGTACCACCTGTCGTAGTAACGGTGACGTTTCTGACGCCGAGAGTTGGGTTGCGAGCGATCGTAAACGTTGCGGTGATCTGAGTTGCAGTCACGGTGACGCCGGTGATCGTGACACCCGTAATCGGGTTAATTGTCGCACCAGTCAGGTTTGTGCCCGTAATGGTCACTGGAACCACCTGACCGCGGACGCCCGAATTGGGGCTAATCGCAGTGATCGTCGGCCCTGCCACAGCAGCGCCCGTGAACTCCACCGCACCTGCATCCACCGCGTTATTTCCCTTCCGCGGATTCTCGAAGAAGTCATTCGGCGGCGCCGCTGCGTAGGTCGAGGCAGAGTTAGCCGACGTGACGTAGTTGATGGCCGGTGAACCCGCTGCCAACGAGTAGTCGCCGAGCATGGTCTCGGCAGACGGGTTGATCTCCGAGGTCGGGTTGACCAGTGACAACGGGCCCCAACTGATGTTGATCCAGTTGTTGCCTTCGTCGACGGTCGCGCCCGCCGTCAGATTGAAGACCGGTGTGGGTACGTTTCCTTCGTTGGTGCCCGGGGGAACCTGGTACCAATTATCCTTACCAGCCTCCGGCGGGATCTTCGAACCGTTGCAGTACTGCATGGCGACTCCGGGGCTGAAAGAAGATGTGTTGGCCCGGTAGCCTGTGGGTCCTGCTGGGTAGCCCGTGATGTTGGTCAGCACCGACGCAAAGGGCTGCCACGTGGTCCCGGAGCTATGGTTGGTCGGTCCAGTGTCCCCGCGCAGGCCGATATCCCAATAAGACGGCTGGGGGCCAGCCGCCGTTGCGGCGCACGAACCCGTGCTGGCCTGATTGAGCTGGGGCGCCAGCGAGACGGTAGCCTGCTGTTGTCCCGAGCCTGCCGCCGGCTGTACGACAACGATGTGGAAGGCCCGGTTCTGCCACAGCACATCGTTATACAGCACAGGGAACGAGGCGTTCCGGCAAGCGCCATTGACAACCCCGGCCGTGGGGGTCGTCGTGTTCAGCGGATGGCCCGGAGGGCAGGTGATGCTCGCCGGGAGCGATGCCAGGAACTCCGCAGTGTGCTGGCCAGCCGAGATCCCGGCGGGCTGGGCGGTCGAAAGCGGCACGCACTTTACATTGGCGCCGATGACGTCACGCGCGCAGGGCGTTGGCGCGCTGGCCTGGTCAGCAAAGAAGGCTCCGAACAGCGTCCCGGACGAAGCCGTGGAATCGTTGGACACAATCGTGTTGTTGATGAGGTTCACCCCGATCGAGTCCTGCAAGGACACGCCGCCGCCGTCCCAACCGGCCACGTTGTTGGTGATGATGTTGTTTGTTACGTTGACCGAGAACCAACTCGCCGGGGTAGTGGGGAAATTGCCCACTTCCAAGCCGTTGACTCCCTGGAAGCGTATGCCGCCGCCGGCGCCGGCTTCCGCGGCGTTGCCGATAATCAGGTTGGCATTGACTTTCAGGCCGGGACCGATGCCTTCGCCCACCGTGCCGTAGGCATGGTTGCAATCCGCGTCAGGTGGTCCGGGGCAGGTCGGATCGGTATCTGGCGCGCTCATGATCAGCAAGCCGCCCCCGTTGCTGGGCGTGGTTGGGTTCGTAGCCTGGTTGAACAGAATCGAGTTGTGCTCGATGTCGCCATTCCAAAGGAAGCCGAGTTGGCTAACACCCGCGCCGTCGCCGGTGGTCAAGTTACCGCACACCCAGTTGTAGTTGAACTTGTAGTAGTCGGCGCCGGTGCAGAAGGCGACGCCGCCCGCCCCTGAGGGAGTGGCTGAGAACAATTCATCGCCCTCGGAAGCGTTCAACGTAACCGCGTTGTTGTGCACGTTCACGTTGGTATCGAAGCACAGCGGCATTTGGGTATTCGCGGGAAGACCGGCTTCGCTGATGCAAGAGCCCGGCAGGGTGATGACACCTCCCCCTCCAGCGAGGGGAGCGTCGGGATGTTCCCCTTGGCCGATCGAGATGCCGCCTGCCAGCGTACCCTGGTTGTTGTAGACGCGATTGTTGGCGATTTCCAGGTTATGGCCCCAGCCGTGCACGAGGATGCCACCGCCGCCCTGGGAACTGTTGGCGACAGACAAGCCATCAATACTCGACGGGTTGCAATAGAAGTTGCTCGGATACGGGTTCGATGGGCCTGACGTACAATCGGCAGTCGCCAGGTGCCGGGTTCCTGCCGGGAAGGCGGCTATCGTGGCGCCATCGGTCCACGGATCCGCTCCTTCGGGGACAAGCACTCCCTTCGAGAGCACCGTGATTCCAGCTCCTTCATACGCTCCCATGAGGGTTGGTTCCTGTAACTGCTCGGCCAGGTTCCCGTTCAACGAGGCGTCCCAGCCGACCACCGCCTCGAGCGGCAGCCGATCTACCTGCGGGTTGGAGGCCGTTGGCTGGAAGGCGGTCCAGCCAGACCCGCAGCTGGGGTCGTAGCCAGCCGGCACGCCATTCGGACCTATCCCGAACAGACACACCACCTGCTGGCGCCAGCTACTCAGAAGAGCGCCCGAAGGATGCGCATTGGCGTCGATGATCGTGGAGGCAGCTCCGGCGCCTTGCAGCCGGACCGGCTTCCACATGATCACCATCTCATGGTGTTTGGACGCAGAATGAACGTTGGTGGGTGAGGGTGCAGCACACGCAACCGGTAATGCGGTTGGTCCTGTACCTGACTTGCAAGTCGGGTCGACGATGATCAGATCGCCCGGGCTGGCCGCGTCGATGGCAGCCTGGATCGACCCCGAAGCTGCGACGTGAGTCGGGGCTTTGCCGCCGAGGGTGACGGTCACGGTGTCGATGGTCCTCTTGCCGTTCGTCGCCTGGATGACTAATTCACCACACTTCGCGGGTGAACCGCCGTAAATTGTTTGTTGCTGCATGGCGCAGGCCGGTATCGCCGGGGCCTGCACTGTTCCGGTGATCTGTGAGTCAGTCCACGTCACCCCGTGCAGCGGAACGCCACCGACCGTCACGTTCGGGCAGGCAGCATTGGGGTTGCCATTGCTGCAACCTCCCGCAGGCGCCGGGCCGAAGCCGTAGTGCCGGATGATGGTCTTGTCGCTGTAGGGATGCGTCGTCGAAGACGGACCGGAGTATGCGTGATTACTCACCACCTGGTCGCCCAGAGCGGTAATCGTCAATTTCAGGGCACCGCTTGCACTCAAGTAAGGTCCCACTCCGTCTCCATCCACCTCGGCAATCGCCGGTGTAAAGTTCGGGTAGGCGCAGTCGGGATGGTTATAGTTCGGCGCGAAGGCGGACGTCGGTATAACCGGGGTATCCAGGTACGAGGTCTGGCCCGGCATGAAGGACCATTCATAGCAGAACTGGCTGTAGGCGGCCTGGTAGAAAGGATCAGGGTTCGCGCCGCTGCCAGGGTCGTTCATGCACATGACGAACATCTGAGGGGTATATCCGCTCGGGTCGGGCGGGTTCACCGTCCAGGTCGAGTAAGTCAGACCGTTGAAGATTCCATGGATGTCGGAATAGAGCCGCCCGACGTCATTGCCCGCATGGTCCTTAATTCCGACCGGCAGGTTGGCCGGCGAAAACTTCTCCCCGAAGGCCGGCGAGAAGGGGTCGAATTCCGACGTGAAATCGTCGGTGACAATGCCGGTAATGTGAGCGGCGATGTGGGCTGAGCTGAAGATGTAGAACTTCGCCAAGGCCGACATCTCGTTATCGAGCCTGACTTCCTTGCGATCGCAGAGCGGCCGCGTCGCTCCGGCAAACGGCGTATTGAACCCGACCGCCGGGTTGATGCTCAAGAAGTCGGGAACGATGCGCTTGGCGCCCACGCAGGGCCAGAATTGCTCGACGCTACCGGTGTCGCCCTCATGGCGCGGGGTTACGCCCTGGTCCGTCGTCGGCATCAGCGGATTGTTGGGGTTGTAGGCGGAGGCGACACTAGCCTGGTCGGGCACGATGAAGATGTTTCCGAAGCCCGCGAATTGCTGCGTCACCGGGGCAGTGAAAGCGTCGCCGGTCAACAGGTTTTTATCCTCTTCCTTCACCAGTTCGTAACCCGGCGGCACGATCACTTCCACGACGTACTTACCGGCCGGCAACATAGGCAGCCCTGAGTTCCAATCGCCAACAGACGGGTTCGCCACGCAAATCGTGCAGTTCGTGCCATTAGGCTTACCAGTCGTCAGGTTGGTGCTGGTCACGCTGGGGAACGAGTACATGCCGTCGTAAGGCGCGGGTTGGAGTTGGTTCCAGTTGTGCATGCCGTCGTAGCACTTAAACTGGGAGCTGTTCGGAAGGGTGTGCACCGCGCCCCCGCCGTGCTGGGAGTTGTACCAATCCAGGTAGTTAGGCTGGTTTCGCAGCGTGTAGAAGAACACGTCCGTGGGATCCTGGCCCGGGCAGTTCATGTTCGGTATCCCATCGGATCGGAAGCCCTGCGCCCAGGCGTCCCAACTGCTGGTCGTGGTGGTGTCCACCAACGTGAGCGTTTGGGTCACGCCGTCCGCCGCAGTGCCTTCCTGGTAGAGGTTAATCGTGACATTCGGAACCTGGGGCATCCAACTGGTTTGCAGGAGCAGCTGCGGATCGTCAAACGGGCGCGTGGAGGCATACACCACGTGGCCCTGGATGCCGCCGTTTTCGCCAGGGGCAAAAGGTTTCTTGCCGAATTCGAGGTACTGGTTTTGTCCCATATAGCTCTGCCAGCCGTAACTGACGGCCGTGGGCGGATCAACGCGACCGGTAGAACCGCCTGGACCGCCCGGCGCGAGCGGAGCCGGCGCAGCAGTGCAATCCGCGTCCGCACAATAGTAGGAACCCGGAACCCGCAAGTTCGTGGGCAGAGGAAAATCCTCCTGGGTCCTGGCCAGATTCGCCACGAGGTTGGAGCTTCCGCACGCGGGGAAGCCACCACCGCACGCCGTGGAGTTATCAGCCGGACCGCCCGCGTCGTTGATCACATGGGTACCGGTGTTCTTGAAGCGGGTCGAAGACGTTTCCATCACGTACCAGTTGAAAATCGGGAAGACTTCGTTAAAGCCGGCATACCCTTCGAGATCGGTGCTATTGAAGTTGGAGATGCTGCCGTCTTTGTAACGGATATTGGTGTTCACCAGCGCCAGTCCTTCCTCACCGGAATCCGAGACGCCGTTGCCGTTTTGGTCGAAGAACGTCCGGGTATAGAGGTTGTTCTTCCACCCGTGAACCCCTAGATCTCCCATGTCGCAGGTGGTCGCATTACTACCCGGTCCACGGCACAAGCTGGTGTTCGTACCGGAGCCGACGCGGACAGGTGTCGAAATGCCGTCCACGATCTGATCGTTCCACTGGTCGAAAATGGTGACTTTCCAATCACCCGCGGGGATTCTCGTCAGGGTAAAGGTTCCATCGTCCTGACACTTTGCGAAGGCGAAGTCCTCGCCGTCCGGGTTGCCCAGGCTGGCGTAGCACTGGGTGTAACCGTACATGTCGCGCGTGCCGGAGCTGTAGAGTCTCTGATCTGGGGTGCGGCTCATGCGCGCGCCCGTGACCTTGCCTGTCACGATCTGGGTGCACGCAGGGGCGCCCGGGCCGTTGCAGAGCCCGGTTCCGATGTCGTTGATCCACTGCGGATTGGCGAAGCCGATGGAGACGTGGTAGGACGCCGGACCGAACTCCTGGAAGTACGCCGGCTCGTTGCTCTTGATGAAAGCTTCGAGGTCCTTGCCGCCATCCAGAGTGTTGGTTTGCAGCCACTCTTCCCCGCGCGCAATGCGGTCGGCCGCCGGTGTGGCAACGATTCCGTATCTTCCGGGCGGTACGTTCACAACGATGACTTGGCCCGCCAGAGGGGAGAGTGTCGTGCCGTCCGCCTCGTATTTCGGGCAGACGGGAATCACACCCGTTATGCCGATGTCACTGGGCGCCGGCTGGTTGGTCCCGCCCCCTGTGTCAATACCCATGCGCGCATCCTGCGAAATCGGGCACGCGTCAAGAAGCGTGACCGGGTCGATGGTTCCCGCCAAGGCGTTCGACAAAGGTTGATTGAATTGGTCATAGGTCATCTGTCCGGAAGAGTCACCTGACATGCCGGCAAGATCCAGGATGGTGATGTTAAACCCTCCCAGGCCCGGCTCATTCGGTGACAGTGAATCGACTCCGCCACCGGCATCGTGTTCGCCGTTGAGCGGATGGTCGTCCTCGAACACAAACGCAGAGACTTTAGCTGCCTGTTGCCCCTGCGGCTCGACAAGGATCTGGACGCTGGTTGCGGTTGGTGCCATGGCCGACCGCCAGGCGCCGTTCACGTAGACGATCTCCGCACCGCCCACATCATGCCCTGCTGGGTCGCCGGTTATCGTATCGCCGGGCATGACCGAGATGTAGTAGCGCTTGGTCTGATCCAGACCGACGGTGCTGGGAAGTACGGCGGTCTTCAGCGAGCCCGGCCGACAAACGCCATTGCCCACGTCGCAGACAGACGACACCCCTAGGACGCTCTGGCCCGCCTCGCAGGATTCTTGCCCAGTGCAGCCCTGCGCCACGACCGGCATATAGCTGGTGTGAAAGTTCGTGCCAAAGACGGCGGGAGCCCCCTGGGGCGTAACCACCGGGCAGCCTGCCGGCACGGGGTTCGCTTGGCAATTGGGATCGACATAGAAGGTACGGTCTTCCTCAATAATCCAGCGATAGTCAGTGATTTCCGTTGTCTTGTCCTGGGCATCCAGCACCCTAACCGCAAGGTTGCTCGCCGCCGGGAAGACCAGTGTGACGGTCGCTGGTGTGCCTGTGCCGACCGTGCCCTGGGAATTTTGTACCTGGTAAGTAAACGTGTAGGTGCCCGGCGAGGCGACGGACGCAGTAAAGCTGCCATCTCCATTCACTGTGAGTGTAAGTCCGGCCGATGGCGCAACGCTGGCCACGTTAACAGTAAGAGGATACCCGGCCGCGTCATAGTCATGGCAGGGAGCCGTGGGCGTCGGAGTGCATACACTACTCCACGTAGTTGACAGGACGCCAGAGGGCTTGACAGTCAAGGATGTGGCCACAGTCGAGGTGTACGTTTTGGGACCAACGTGGATGCCGCTGGCGGCCTCGAGTGTTGCCGCATTCAGGGCTACGCTTGCGCATACGGTCGTCGTGCCGTTGGCGCAATACGTGAACGTAGTCGGTGCCCCGGTATACGTAAATGTGCCATTCGAGTTGAGCACCAAGCCAGCCGGCGCCGCGCCGGAAACCTGCACGCCATAAACATTGACGTCATTAGCAATCACGCCCTTGGCCGGATCCGACACGGCTAGGGTCTGGCCCGAAACCACAGCGTTGTAAGTATCCGGGTTGGCAACCGCAGTCGCGAGGACAGGAGCGGCCGGAACAGCAACGCCATTGATGTTGATGTAAGCCAGCATCCCGGTGTCGCGAGAAGAAGCATTCCCCGACACGCTCCCCTGGCGGTCGTAGATGGGGAGAGCGGTTCCACCGGCGGCGGGTACGTCCACCATGAGGTCATAGGTTTTTCCCGGGGCCATGAACACTTCGCTTTTCACACGGGAAACGCCCGGCAGAGGATTGCCGTCCTCGGCCACCAGGCTGAAGCCCGAGGCCGCTGCAGCAGTTGTCCCGGTCGGAACGACGGCTGGAGTGGTTTGGGCGCCAACAATCGACGGGATGTGCATGCGCAGGCCGGCATTCACCAGGCGCACTAGTACGGTTCCCGTGACTCCTGTGGCGGGCGACGCCGGGAACAGCGAGTTGGAAGCATGCGTCTTGTCAAACGCGGCTCCGTTAATTAGGAAGTACCGTGGACTGTAGTTTACTGCAGGTGGATAGCACTGATTGTAGGTCGTCGAAGCGGGGTTGCCGCAGCCTCCAGCCTGGCCCGACCACACCATCGTCTCGCTGAAACCCGCTGTATTCACCGCCGTGGCAACGGAGTTGTTCTGTACCGGGTCGATTTCGCTGAACAGCAAGTTGACGTCGGCATTGTAGGGCACCACGCAGGTCGTTCCCGCCACAGGTGTGTAAGCGCATCCCTGGGTCGGGGTCGCGGGTGCAGTAGCGGAGGGCGCTTCCGTGACCACAACCATGCCGTAGAGCCCCATGGGGCCCTGGATGGACGGGTGCGTGCCGGACTCGATCAGGTAGGTGCCCGGGCGAGGCGTTGTCCAGGTAAGTGAGGTTGTCGCCCCCGCCGCCGCTTCGGTCGAGAACGACTGCACGCGTGGCTGCTGGGCTGGCGGAGTATTCGATCCGTCAGCCAGACTGCTGCTACCGGCTGGCCATGTGAGTGTCTGAGGAGGGTGAGCTGGACTCGGCGTCCTGACCGGCGGTGTGCCAAGACCACCGCCCAACTGGCCAACAATGACGAGCGATGTCGGCACGGCAACGCCACCAGCCGCAAACGACAAGCCGTTGGTCAGATTGATCGTCAGCGACTGCCCGGTGGGGACGGTGATCACCACGGGCGACCAGCCAGTTCCCGCGAGCGGGTTCAACGCCGCACAGGTCGCCGTCGACCCGGTCACAGCGGCACCGCAGGTATAGCCCCACATGGGGACTACGGTGCCATCCGGAAGGACCGTGCTCGTCGGCCCCGCAGACAAATTGATCTGTTGCTGCGCCACTGCCGCGCCTGTTCCGAGCAGGAGAACAGCTATCACTAGTACTGCCGTCTTCACGCAGGTTTTCAGATAGTTCAATCGCATTTCTGTTCTCCTGTTCCCTACTTGGACTCGTCAATGACGAATTCCCGGGAATCCACCAGCATCATCATCAACATCCCTCCCGGAAAGATGTTATTGGTCGTAATCTCGCGCTCGTTGTGCGAGTGCCACATAAAGGCAAAGCCGGCCTCGCCGGTCGGTGAATTTGCCACAGTGCCCGAAGGCGGTGTCGTGCCGGTGGAGCCGACGGCGCGCACGGTTGCGTCCGGCCCCAAATACGGACTGCCGCCGAACCAGGCGCCATTGGCGAAGATGTTGGGATCGGGCAAGGTTGCCGGGCCGCCGCCCGCCACATCACCGACGGGAGTGGGTTGGAGCGGCTTGTTGTGATCCTGGCACCACTCGAAGTAGTTGATCGCCGTGGGGGCGCTGGTGTTGTAGCCGTTAGGATCCGGCGTACACGAAAGCTTCGCGTTGGCGGCGGAGGAAGCGGGATTGTGACCGTACGGATCCCAGTTCAGCCCCTTGCCGGTCCAATAGTAAATTCCGTCAAACGCCTCCCCCGGGGTCGTCGTCGTGGTAAACAGCAGAGGCCCAGCCAGACTGTTGGGGTCGCTCTGGCTGAGAATCAGGTCCCCGTCGCGCGCCAGGATGCGCACGTGGTTACCGTGCTCGTGAAAAGGATGCTGCCACCGGCCCGTGCCGATGACGCGGATTAGCGTCAGCTCGCCCGGATGCATGTGGGGATTGCCGTTGTAGGGCTGGTGCGGGTACTCGAGCGCATAGTTGGGATCCATGAGGTCCGGCATGGAACGGCCATTGACCATGAAGTAGGCGGGCACGTAAGGCTCGGTCGCAACCGCCATACATGCCGTACAAGCCCTGGTCGACTGCTCCGCGGCCTCGCGGTGAATGCGAAGATCCATCTCGGAAAACTGGAACAGATACTCACGGTCATAGCAGGCAGCTGGGTGGTTATAGGCAGCTGCAGCCAACCGAAAATCGGCCTCCGCTACTCCGGGGTGGGCCAAGGAAGTTGAGCCTTTCGCAGTCAAGTTGCTAGCGTGAATTCCCGTCGTGCAGGCGGCAGGAATGGTGGAAGGCAGCACGATGATGGCGCCGTACAGCCCCATCTCAACCTGCAAGTCCCCTTGCGTTCCGCTGTAATACGCATGCGTTCCGGGAGACGAAGCAGTGAATGTGTACGTTACGGTACCGCCGGGAACTGCCTCACACGTCAGCAACCCCTGCTGAGGCGCCCCGGCTGTGGTGGATGCAGGACAAATGGTTGACACTTGGAAGCCGGGAAACAGAATCGATGTATTGCCAGCCGATGCCGGAAGACCGTTGGTCAAGTTGACCGTCACCGCCTGCCCTTCCGTGACAATCAGCGTGGGGCCGGGAACCTGCATGGTGTTGCAAAACGCATTCGTGATGGCCGCCGGGGCATAACCGCTCGGCGTGCCATCGCAGCCGTAACCCCAGGAGTAAACCGCCTCCCCGTCTGGCTGTGTGATGAAAGCAGGCGAGGCAACCAAATTGAAGGTCGGGCCCGTGATGCCAGGGGCCGCGGCGTTAGCCGTCGCCACAAGCAACAATCCCAGCGCTGTCAGCAACAGAAGCTGTCCAATCTTCGAGTTCGCTTTTTTCATTTTCATCTCCTTCATTGCCACTCTCCTAAATGCAGCTGTTGCCGAATGTCGGGCCACTCACATTACCTGAGCAAACATGAACTTCGGTCATGAGCCCCCCGAAGTTTTCCGCGTCATTGGACAGGTGGTCGAGGTTGGGGGTGTAGAGGTAGTACGTGCCGGCAGGAATGCCCGTGGCATCCAGAATGACGTCGAGTGATTCGCCGCCTGCCAGCGTGATCGAATTGGCGTTGTAAGCGAGGTTATTTCCCGCCTGGTCACGCAGCAGCTTGGCGTTATAGCCGACGATCTTCATCGGAATTCCCAGGGAAGCCAGCGTCTGATATTCGGTCACGTCCAGGGAAGCAATGCGCAGCAGCGCCTTCCCGCCCAAAGGAATGTTGATGATGGAAGGCAGCGGCTGCGAGTAGTGCAGTATGCCATCCGACGACTGCGTGGCCAGGGGACCAGCCGTGACCGTATCGGGATAGCTCCGCCCGTTCAGCAGGAAATACTTGTCTTTCATCTCCGTAAAACCTTCCGGGTTGAAGGTCATGCCGACGAAGTGGAAATTGGGGTCGAAGCCATGCATCTGGAGGGGATATTCGACGTCGTAGTAAGTCGAGCCGTCGCCGTCGTTGTAGGCATAGTTGCCGGTTGCTGCCCGAGGCGCCGAACCTGCGGTTCCTCCGAAGGGCAGAGGGTTACTGCAGAGAATGTCGGTGAGATCACACTTGGTGCGCGGATCTCCCTGCTGCGCCACTAGAGCGTCGTAAAGACTGCTGTTGGCTGCGACTCGATTCTGTCGCGGCCGCACATAGATCTGCCCCACCATGCCCATCTGTAAGTGCTCGGGAGGAGTGATATGGCAGTGCCAGAAATAAGTGCCCGCGTCCGGCGCGAGGTAGTAATAAGTGAAGCTGCCGCCGATGTTGATCGCTACCGACGCATCGGGCACGCCATCGTAGAACGCCGAAGCGTTCGGGTAGCCGTGGAAGTGGACCGTGTGCTGCTCGAACAGGTCCGGCCGCATGAGCTGGCCGACGTTGGTGAGCGTGAGGAAGAATTCGTCATCCTCATCGATCGCAAACAACGGCGCCGGCATGTTGCCATTCATTACTCCCACATCCATGATGGGGCGGGGATCCACATGCCCATCGATGCCAGAGCTTGGGATAGTCGCGGCGCAGGCTGCTTCAGCGAGACAATCCCTATCGGGTGCCAGCCCCACCGCACCGTTAAAACCAAACGTCGACGCAGGGTTCGGACCAGGTCCCGCGCCATCGGTGGTGGCTGGGTCACCGGGCACAAATGTTGCCGCATAGGGGAGATTGAACACGCTGGGGAACTCTGTGCCAGGCAAGCCGTTCGCAATGTCCTGGAGCCCGGACAGCGGACCGAAGGCGAACAGGTACGTCTGCGTCCCGTCGCCCATGGATGCGAACCCGTCACCGCCCGAAATCTGCTGGCACTTGATGGCGCCATTGACGTTCCCAGTCGGGACCTGATACCCCTTTGCGCTGGTCCCGAAGGTCGTCGGGCCCGCGTACGTGGGTTCCGCATTCACATTAGTGAGGTTTGACGGGTGCGTGATGGTGCTGGTAGGGCATTGCACCTGGAATGACTGAGCGGATGCGGGTCGCTGCGCCATCCAAAATAACACCGACAAAATGAATGTTGTCCCCAATTTCCTGCTCGCCATGTGTCCTCCTTCTTCCTTGATCGCCGCAAGCTGCGGCGAGCGTGTTTTCCCAGCTGCGGCAAAGCTTGCTGGATCAAGCTCGTGCCCCAGCGATACTCCAAAAGCTCGACTGCACTGTTACTGCAACCTTGGCTCCGCCACCAAACCCTGGGGACAGCTTCTTGCTTGGAGGAAACCGGGCATAAGCAACCCGGAGAGGCCCGGAGAATCGTGAATTTCGATGCACATTCTGCGGATTTTCACCAGCCCTTGACTTTCCAAGCCCCTGAGAGTCCTGTTCACAGTAAACAAATTCATTGCCGTCATCTGCCCAAGCGTTTCCTGCGGGATCATGATTTCGACGTGATTGTTCACCTTCTGACCCATTAACTTCGACAAGCGAACCAATTCGGAAGCCACGCGATGTTCGGCCCCTTGGTTGGTGACGCGACAGATGCGGTCTTCCATCTCCTTGATGCGCCGCCGGAGAATGTTTTCCACGTTGTGTTGCAGGATGGGAAAACGCAACAAAGCGTCAAAGGTCTCGGTGGGCCAGGCAAGCGCCTCGCATTCAAAGAGCGCCAGGGCCGTCGTCGAGTGTAGACTCCCGGGTCGCGAACCCAGCTCGCTGACCAATTCGCCGGGAACCGCGAGCCGAAGCGCGATTTCCTTACCGTCCTTCGTGAACTGCGCAATCTTTGCGCAACCTTTCATCAGCAAGAGTGTTTCGTTCCTGGGGCCATCGACGACGAACATCAGATCCCGGCTTGCGAAACTTCGCAGACGTGCGCTAGACAGGATTGATTCGCGAAGGAAAGCCGGGACGTCCGCAAAAAACTCGGAAGCCTCTAAGACTTGCTGTTTTTCAACTGTGTCGAGCATCGTTGGTTCTCCAAACACAACCGGTTAAGACCAGTTAGCGTCTTGCTGCAGTTTTCGCTTGCCGAAACACCCGGCGTGCAATGGTTCCGAGGTTAACGAGCAAGGAACGGTCTGTGATTGCGACAAAGCAAAGCAATCGCGGGAAGCGCGAGTATTCACAAAGAATTTGTATTTAAAGTGAGATGTGAAGTTACTTTACGTGCACGCAAAATGTATCTGCATTGCCGCGGCATGCTAACGGATCAAGCTGCTCAGAGCAGTGCGTAGGCGTGGCGAAGTCCTGAAGATTGCTTGAGATTTGACGCAAAGGTGAGCTTGAGTCAGCGGCGGGTGTGCTTCACGAATGGGAGCTTGATCCCTGAAACTTGTAACCGACGTTAGGGATGGTAACGACAAGCTGTGGTCGGGCGGGATCTTCCTCCAGTTTTCGACGCAAACTGGCAACATGCGTATCAATTGTGCGAGTGTACGCGTCCGTGTCATATCCCCAAATCGACCGCAAGAGTTCGCGCCGATGAACAGGGGTTCCCCTGCGTTCCATCAAATAGCAAAGGAGCTGGAATTCACGGCGGGTCAGATCAACCGGTTTTCCGTCCCTAGTTATTTCTCGCCGCGGAACGTTCACGTGGATGGAACTAAATTCGTACACTCCCTGTCCGCTAAGAATTGGCACTCGTCTTAGCAGCGCCTGGATGCGGGCAATGAGTTCCTCAGACTCGAACGGTTTCGTCATGTAGTCGTCCGCTCCCAGGTTGAGTCCCACAACCTTGTCAACGAGCTTGTCGCGGACGGTCAACATCAGGATGGGAGTCGCCATTCCCTGTTGGCGAACCTCCCGGCAAACCTCGAATCCGTTGCGAACAGGCAGCATGACGTCGAGAACGATCAAGTCAAAAGGCATACTAGTTGCTTTCCGCAGTGCTTCCTCGCCATCAACGGCGGCATCCAGGACGTAGCCTTCCGCACGGAGTCGAATTTCAAGTGCAGTTCTCAATGCTTGTTCGTCTTCGACCAACAATATATGTTCGTTCATTTCCGCACCCCTAGGTCCCTTCCGGGAGACAGGCAGGCATTTTGGCAACCGCATTCTGGAGCGGTAGGTGCAGCGTGAAGGTGCTCCCCACGCCCACTTCACTCGTGACAGACAGTCTTCCTCCCATTGCTTCTGCCATACGGGCGGCTACGGTCAGTCCTAAACCGGTTCCGTGTATCTGAGCCCTTACAGCCCTTGGACTACGATAAAAGGGCTCGAAGATATGGCGCAACTCTGCACTGTTAATGCCAGGCCCGTGATCCTGCACGCTGATGCGAACCTCCCGCGAATCGTTTTTCACCTCGTGGAGCGACGCGGAGATATGGACGCGGCTATTTCTCCCACTGTATTTAATTGCGTTCGTAACCAAATTCCGCAGGCACTGAGTAAGGACGGACAAATCACCCATGACGTTCGGCAACCCCGCAGGTACTGCGTACTCAATACTGGACCCACTCTCTTCAATCAGCATTCCAATGCTATTGCGAACATCGTGGAGTATTTCTGAGACTTGCACAGGGCGCATGGTATAATGATTCGTCCCGCTTTCCGTCGCCGCAAAAAGCAGATTCTGTTTTACTAGATCAATAAGTTGACGAGCCTGGCCCGCGACAATGGATCCATGGGCCGCCAAATCAGCTTTTGTCTGCAGCAGCCCATCCTTGGCATTCTGCCCGCTACAATAAATAGCGGACAGTGGCGTCAGCAATTCATGGGAAACTGACGCCACAAACTCCAGTTGCGCGGTAGCAAGTCTCTGTGCCCTGATACTGGCAAACAAGACCAAGCCAATGTTGGCAGCAAGCAAAACCAGGGCAAAACCACCGGTCAGAAGGTCGCGCCGCCACGCGCTCCTAGCAATCTTGGTAACCGGCGCAGTTCGATGTTGCAAGACTAATACCCAAGGCTTGTCAACAGGACCGTATTGAATTACTGGAAACCACCCCGGAGCCGAGAAGTTCCGCCAGTCCTGGCCCGCTAGGTTCCCCCTGTGTCTAAGCGTCTGCCAGAGCTCGCCCTGCACATCATTAGATGAGGAGCCAAAGATATCCATGATGGAGTCGAAAGTCCCGACATCATCGACCGTGAGTGTCGGGTCAGAAGAATAAATAAATCTGGGCTTTCTGCCGAGGGCCACAACTGCCAGCTTGTATTCCAGCCCGTCTGGGCCTCCAAAGTGCCCATTCGCCAACTCGGGAAGGATCCGGTTCCGGATCACCTCAAGATTGAAAGCAACTACAAGCCAATCAACCGCGACGCGATCGACAGGAGTTTGAGAATTGAACGGGTCGGCGTGGTGAACGATGGGATGAACGAGAGCAGGGATCTCCTCGTCAAGCTGCCACCCGGCCAACGCATTGCTGCTCAATACGGGAGCGTGTGTCCGATTGTTGTTCGTCGCGAGCGTTCTCTCCGAGGAACCGCGAAATTCCCAAGCGCTCATGGCCATCTGGACGTTCGATGAATTCGCCTGTAGCCGAGCCAACAAGGTTTCCAGTTCTGGCGGCACGCTGACACTATCCAAGGTCTTGGCCCTGGGATTAAGGCGTAACAGTTCAGGGTTTCCAGGTGAGCTGGTTTGCCAATCATAGACCTCCCGAACCACGTCAGAACTTGCAGATACAGCGAATTGACTGGTCGCCCCGCCCCGGCTCCATTCTGCATAGCGTTGCAGGTAGTCGTTCCAGGCGTCGTGTGCACCGGAGTCGGGTCCGACCTGCATGGCGATGCAGCCGGCCGACAACTCGTCGTAGAGATCACGATGCCATCCCGTCATCAATAACTGCAGATTGTTCCCCAGGCGGACCTCTGTAGCAGCACTCAGTTGTGTGGCCGACTTGTATTGCAGGGTTGCAACGACCACCAACAGCAGCGCCATGCCGGACAAAACAGCTATTTGAAATATGGACGATCTCTTGGCATACGCGGCTCCCAGCGTGCTCCTTTGGGGACCGAGAGAAATTTTCATTTCTAGCCTCATCTCGCAGGCCAAATGCGTGACCAGTCAGTTGGCAGGTTGTCCTGCAGCGAGTTTGCTTCCTTGCACGGGCCGGTCGTTCT
>Ga0307475_10001115_pt1 | contig 16041 bp, 11 predicted proteins | sample atmos_gasesECM1C_FD_203317 | JGI IMG/M metagenome (GOLD analysis project Ga0307475, IMG submission 203317) | Hardwood forest soil microbial communities from Morgan-Monroe State Forest, Indiana, United States - atmos_gasesECM1C_515 | ecosystem: Environmental > Terrestrial > Soil > Temperate... | reverse complement strand
GTGTCTAGCAAGTTTTCCGTCTCCCGGCGAAAGGGCGCAGTGGGAGAAGATGACTCGAGAAACTTTAACGTGCGGATTGCGGCGAGTCAGGCAGAAGACGAATGTCAGAATGACTTTTGGCGTCGAGAGTGTAGTGTACCGCGTTCGAACCGTCCGCCAAGGCCACAAGCACGTCCATGGATTGCTGCGCGTCTTCGGTGGAGCGAACCAGAAGGCCGGTAGCGCGCGAGAAGTACAAAATTGTTTCGTTTTGGCCAGCGGCGATGCCACGAGTTTTCAGATTGCGTAACTTATAGTCGTCTGGTGTGGGATTCTTTGCTGAAGATTTCTGCCGCAGGGTAGATTGGATAAAGATAACCGCGCACGCTTCACTTGAGTTTGCCGACGATTTCGCAGGACTCGTCTTTTCCGGTTGTGAATCGAACATGCAAGGCTCATCGCGAACGTATTGATATTTTTTCCTCCAGGATAATAAGGCAATGGGAGACGGATTCGTTTCCGGCTCGGAGGTTTCCCATTTTTGACCGGCGTGAACGCCTTGTTTCGGGAAGGTCATGGAGGAAGTGAATCGTCCAAGCCAGTCGTTCCACGCGAATTGCTGTGCGGGGGAAAGTTGATCGAGCCCCTTTATTTCGCTGGCGGAGCCGTCCGCGGCGATCGAGACTTTCACCAATTTGTCTGGGGCGGCAAATTGGGAAACTTGCGGATCGCGGGCCTGCGAGGATGCGGTGGGGGAATTGCGCTCGGAATAATAGGTCTTGATGCGTAAGCCAACCGCTCCGGAATCGACGATTTCTACTTGCAGCAGGCCACTGGCGTTGACATCTGATGACGGCGGCAGCTGTGGGGATGCGACGCGGCTTTCCGTCTGCATGTTCCGGGAGCTTCTGAAATCGATACGATACAGAAGAATCTGGCCGGCGTGGAGACGCGGAGTAAGTTGCAGGTGTTGCGAAAACGAGGAAGGCGCAGCGATTACAAGAAATGCAGCAATCAGAAATGCGGGCTTGATGGTGCCACGCCGGCTCACGGACGCTGCGATGAACATCGTCGCTGCCAAACAAATTTGCCTTGCGCGCCTGGCCAATAGCTTCATCGCTGAAATCATTATGTTCTAGGGCGCCGGTTGGACGGCGAGCGTGCGATCAAAAAAATCGCTCGCCGCATGATAGGCCTTGAGCCATGAACGATGCAGCAGAAAGTCGTGGATCTCGTCCGGGAAAATGAGTTGTTCGATGTGCACGTTGCGCTGGCGAAGGCGCGCGACGAGGTCCACGGTTTGCGCAAAGTTCACATCGCGATCGTCGTCGCCATGAATAAAGAGCACCGGCGATTTCCAGCCGTCAACGGAGGTAACGGGAGAAGAATCGTGGGCGAGTTTGCTGAGCTCGGGTGAAATATTTTTGCCGTCCCAATTGTCAGTGGGCCAATCATGCACGCCATGCAGATCGACTCCGGCGGCGAACAGGTCCGAATTACGCGCTAGCCCCAGCGCGGTAAGGTAGCCGCCGTAACTACCGCCCCAGAGGCCGATTCGCGCGGGGGTTACGTCAGCGCGCGATTGCAGATATTTTGCGGCGGCGAGGACGTCCTGATATTCGCTGGCACCGCGTCCGGCGCGGCCGGGAGCTTCACGGAAGGCCCGGCCGTAGCCGATGCCGCTGCGATAGTTTACAGACAGCACGGCGTAGCCGCGGCTTGCCAGATACTGATTCATGGCATAGGAATTTGAGTAGTAATACATATAGTGCCAGCCAAGTAACATCTGGCGTATCGGACCGCCGTGAAAAAAAATGATGCCGGGGCGCTTTTCTCCTGGGCGTAGATCCATTGGCAGGAAGAGTTGCCCGTGGATGTCGGGGCCGTCCGCGGATTTGAAAATCACTTGCTGCGGCGCGATTAGTTTGCTGGCAGGAAAACTGTCCGGCCAGGTTTCCGCTGCGAGCGCTGACGCTGTAGCACGAGAATCTGTTACGCGTCGCATAAGCGGACGTGCCGTGTGTTGTGCGTCGGAAGCCAGATACACAAAGATATCCGTAGTCGTCACCGCGACCGGACTCCATTCTATTCCGGCGCCACTGCTCAATTGTTGCGGAGCATCGCCGGAAGCGGGCACGCTCCAGAGATGCCGGCGGTCAGTATCATTGCAATTCGAATTGAAAAAGACGGTCTTTTGATCCGCGCTTAACGACCATTGTTCGACTTCGCAGTTACCTGGGGTCATCAATTTCGGAGCGCCGCTGCCATCGACTGGCAAGCTGTAAAGATGCTGCCAGCCGTCCTGCTCACTTGCGAAGACAATGCGATTGTCGGCGGCCCAGTGAAACACGCCACCACCGGTATCGTTGGCCATATAGGGGAATGAGTCCTGCAATTCTTTGCCGCTGTGCCAGACTTCTTTTGTGTTCCACGTCGCGATGTCAGCAACTCTGATGGTCCACGGATGCGGACGATCCGGTTCGATGAAATAGCCGTCGGGAGTATCGCGCGGAACTGCCGGATGGCGCACGAACGCAATTTGTTTTCCATCAAGCGACCATTCGACATTCGAATCGTTGTCCACGCTTGGCGCGACGAAACGAATTGCCCTCGTGCTTACATCGTAGATGCCGATAAAACTGTGATCGCCTCGTCCGGAAACGAAGGCAAGCTTGGCGCCGTCCGGCGACCAGCGCTGACCTGAATTCGTGCCGCGAACGACGAGGTGCTCCGGCTTTTCCTTGTTATCCAAATGTGCGATCCACAATTCACCGTCGCGAAGATAGGCACAGATTCCTATGCTCGAAATTTGCGCGTCATGGCCTGCATCAATTCTTTGCGGTCCACCACCACGCCACGAAATCTGAAATATCTCTTCTTCTGCTCCCGCGGGATTGCTGGTGGGATTGGGCGATTGTCCCGCGCGATTCTTCCCTTCTCCGCGCGTATAGACAATCGTGGTGGCGTCGGCGGAAAACTGTAGAGACGAAAGCTCCTGTCCGTCATCTTCCAGGTAGGCGGTGAGCCGGCGTGCTTTGAATTCCGGAGCCTCGGCCACATAAATATTGCGTTTACCCTGTTCGTCCAGAACCCATGCAACCCGTGGAGCGGACTTTGCCGCGGTCAGATTGCTTGGGAAAGGCGCACTCATAACTTGTTCCAATGTGAACGGTTGCTGAGCGTGCACAGGCGTGATCGCTATAACCAGCCTAAAACCAATCCCACAGATCAAACCTGCGAAGCGAGTTAGTTTGCGCGGCTGCATTTGCATCGCTCTCCTTTAATCCCCCGGCTCTTGCGCCGTGGTTTTTTCCAGGGAAACTTTCGGATCAGAAAGTGGACCGGAAATCTGCATGAAGCGAATCGTATTCTGGCGTCTTGCATTGCGGCCCGAAGTACGGGTTTCCGCCGTGACATCGGTGTCTTCTGAAAAGCTAACGCTGCCTTTGAGTAAAAATTCACCGGATGCGGACGTCAACCGCAGACTATTCAAATCAAATCCGCTGTCGCTCACGTGAAAAGTACCGTCACCCGAGGCCCATCGCGAAGTTCCGGTCTTCCATTCCCCGAGCGCCAGGGTTCCCGCAATGTCCCAGCCGCGCAGTTCGACGTTCGCAAGGCGGATCTCACCCTTGCCCTCCAGGCTCCCAAGCAACGCATCGTGGCCAATGCCTCCGGCGTGCAAGTCGATGCTCCCCGAAGCCGAGCCAGCCAGATGATTGGACAGTTGCGCGAACCACGGCGTTTGCGGAATGGCCACGCGCTCAAACGAAGCTGCCATTTGGTATCGCGGCTTCGGGGAAAACGCGGCTTCCGCAGCGCCCGTCACTTCGCCGCCGGACCATTGAGCGTGTGCGTTCTGCACAGTCAGTTTCAACGCATCCAATTTTGTTTGCGCGCGAAATTGTTTCAAACGGATTTTTTCGATCGTCAATTCATCCACGCGCAAGTCCCCGGAAGCGCGAATCCGCTGCAACACCACGCTTGGAGGTTCCGGCGCGGGCGCTCCACCGAATGCCGGCGGCAGTAATCGCTGCAGCCAACTGGGCCGCGCGCGCGGACCGATCCAGCGGTCAAGTTCCGTGGCGTCAAGACGATCGGCTTGTAACTGAAAGGTCCAGGGAGCGATTTCGGTTTCGCCAAAATCGCTGGGCACAATTCTTGGCTGCGCAACGAAACCGGTCCAGCTGGTTCCAAAAGCACTTATTTTCCCAAGGGTGAATCTTCGCTCGGTATTTCGCCATTCAGCACGAAGATCCTCGAGCAACACCGGCTGGTTCAGCCCGACCACCTGCAAGCTCCCTTGCGAAACGTCGGCGCGTCCGCTCCACGCGGGCAATTTGTCGGCGTTCCAATTCCAATACAGATCGCCGGCAGCTTTCCCTTTTAATTCCCAACCATTCTGCATCTTTCGTCCAAACGCGTTCGCAAGCGTGAAAATATCCTGTACTTGCGCCGTCTGACCCTCGACGCGTATCCCTCCGGCTTTTGTTTCAAGATCATAAAGGAAAGAGAGATTTGCGCTGGTCGCAATAGCGTTTGTCCCTAACAAAGCGGCGGAAGCAGGCTGGACCCTTCCACCAGAAGCAATATTCTTGCCCGCTGGAATACTGACTGCGAAAGGTTCGACGACTAACTTGCGCATCTGCATTCCGCCGCGCATCGGTCGTACCGCTAGCGGCGCAATAAAACCGGGGACTGTCCAGCGGCCACCGGAGCTGGAAAACGCGGCTTCGCGTAAGGCGAGCGGCCAACCATGAAGGCTGGCGACTCCCGTGAAATATTGTTCCGCACGAATCTCTTCGGAAACACCAGGACGGAACGCGCGGAGCCAGGCAAGGACATCGGCGGTCTGAATGCCCGCTGAGTCCACCCGGATGTCGACGCTCGATTCGGTGACAGTCTTAAGCGACGCAGTTCCGCGCAGGTTTGAACGCGCGCCTTCAACTACCAGATCATCAGCGGTCAGTGTTCCGGCGCCGGGATTCCAACGCCCGCTCGCGTGGACTCCGACCCTCGGATTATCGCTGCGCTCGGTCAAATCCCATCGGTGAATTTCAGACGCGCGCGCATTCACGGAGAAGATCCAATCGCCCGGCATCGCATTCTTGGCACCAGTGGCCACAGCGCCGCCGCTCTCGGCGGCCGCCCCTGCCGCAAATATTCCTCGAATACCGAAATCCTGGCCGCCAATCAGGCGAAAAACATCCGCGAGTGAACTGTTTTCCCAGCTTACCTGAAAACGCGCAGGCTGCAGCCGCGTGGATGTTCCGGCAATATCCCCGCGAATTTTGACGGTCCCGGCGAGCTGCAGCGGGACGCCGCTTCGCCACGGTTGCGCCGTCAAGTCCAACCGCCAGCGTCCTGGAGCGGTTTGTTCGACACTGCCCTCAACTTGAATGAATGCGACCGAGGTCTTGTCGTCGCCAAGTTTGAAATTTGCGCGGCCGTCGCTGATATCGAGTTTTTGCAAATTGTAGGCAGGAGTGGCGCGTGCGCCGGCACGCGTCGTAGCGGTTCCGGTCAACGGCGAAGTCAGAGCAGCGGGCAGCCAGCGCTCCAGGTTCCACCGGCCGTCGGAATTGCGAACCAGGATCAAGCTTGGCCGCTCCAGCTTCAGCGTGCCTAGTTCGAACCGCCCTCGCAAGAGTCCCAACCAGCGCAAACCTGCGGAAAGCCGATCTGCGCGCAGGAAATATTCGTTACCAAATGCGGGGTCTTCGCCGACGGTGATTCCATAAGCGTCCAGCTGCGGACTGGGAAAAAGAGTGGCCGAATATACACGCACCTCCACGGCGCGCCCGAAGGAACTTTTCAATTGCCGGGTGAGGAAAGCGCGGGCCCGGGCCGTTCGAACTACCAAGGAAACGCCCACCTGCATGGCGATAAACACCAGCAGTAGCGCAACTCCCGGCTTCCACCACTTGCGTATTCTGTTCACTTTGAGCTAACCGATGCGGCGCAAAGCCGATCGATGCCGCAAAATTTTCGCAGAGTCGAGGGCAAATTGATAGCGATCCGCTAATGAACGGTGTGGAGCATGCGGCTCCAGCGCGTGCGCGCCGGCAGATGCGCCAAAGTGTCAAACACGCCTCGTAATCGCTGAGCGAAAGTAGTCTGCCCATAGTCGGCAGAAGTCGCATTGACGGACCAATAGATCAGAAATGGGCGGCCCATGATCGCGCTGCGATCCACAAAACCCCAGTAGCGGCTGTCGAGACTCTGATCGCGATTGTCGCCCATCGCGAAGTATCGCCCGGGTGGAACGACAAGTTCGTCCCCCTGCACATACTTGCGAATGTCGGGCGCCCATTCCGGCTCGACATGAGAGCTGTAAAGCTGATTTCGCACGGGTGGAAATGAGTAGTTAAATGGATCGTAGTTTGCGTCTGGATCGTGGACCACGTACGGCTCGTTCAGAAGCTTGCCGTTGATATACACCTGCTGGTCCACCAGTTTGAGATGATCGCCCGGCAGGCCGATGACGCGTTTCACAAAATGCTGGTGATCCGCATAGGGAAACTTGAAAACGATGATGTCTCCGCGCCTAAGCATGCGGTAAGGAAGAAACTTTTCGTACCACGCGCCGGTGCCGCCAAAAATAAACTTGTTCACCAGCAAGTGGTCGCCGACCAGCAAAGTTTTTTCCATCGATTGCGAAGGGATCTTGAAGGCTTGTATGACAAACGAGGTCCCAAACAGAGCCAGAATCACCGTGACCAGAAGCGATTCCAGATATTCGGGAATCGTGGTTGCGTCGCGATGATGGTGATGCGTGTGAGTCTGCTCGACTGTGGACTGTTCCGTCATGCAAAGTTAATCTCGCGTGACTGCATGTTGCAGCCGCTCCAGCGCCACGCGTGCAGCTTTTTGTTCAGCCTCTTTTTTCGTGCTTCCTTCGCCGCTGGCCAGACATTCACCCACTGACCACACTTCAATGTGAAACTGCTTCTGGTGGTCGGGTCCTTCCTCTCGCGCCAGCCGGTATTCGGCGGGAGGACGGCCGCGCCCCTGCAAAAATTCCTGCAGCGCGGACTTGCGATCGGAATCCGCCATGCGCGCGCCGCCACCTTGCAAGGCGAATGCAAAGAGCAAGCGGTGAAGAAAATCCCGGGCAGCCTCAATGCCGGAATCCACAAATACCGCGCCAACGATTGCTTCGAGCGCGTCCGCGATAATGGCGCCTTTTTCACGCCCGCCAGTTTTTTCTTCCCCTCGGCCGAGCCGCAGAAATTCGCCGATTCCCAGACGCCGTGCCGCCACCACCAGGGCTTGCGCGTTCACCATGTACGCCCGGCTTCGCGATAATTGGCCTTCGCTCCAGTCCGGAAACTTGCCAACCAGATACTCGCTGGCCAAAAGATCGAGTACCGCATCCCCCAGGAATTCCAGTCGCTCGTTGTCGCGTATTTCCTGTGGATTTCCGCCTGCGGTTTCAGCTGCGGCACGCAGCTCCGGAATCGCGGAACTGTGCGTGAGCGCCGTAACCAGCAAACCGGGATCGCGAAAGCGGTACCCCAATCTCTCCTGCAGTTGATCGTCTTCGCTATGCGTCATGCGTGCCTGTGCCGGGCGCCGACAAACTCTTACTTTGGCGCACTCAGCTGCGTAGCTCCCTGTTTTTTCGCTTCTTCCGCGCCGGTTTTGCAAGTGTTCTGTAGGGAGCCAGGCAATGCAGCACACTTGTTGAACGCAGTAGCGGCTTCGTCAAAGTGCGAGGCTTTCACATTCGCCATCCCAAGCAAATACAAATTCACCGGATCGGGAGCGGGATTGGGATCAATTTTAACGGATTGTTCGAGTTCTGGAATCGCATCGTTATATTTCCCCAGCCGCAGATAGACCAGGCCGAGTCCACTGTGGGCCATCGTCAACGTTTCATTTTTTGCCGCGACGAAGCTCTGATCTGGCATGCCCTCCGGTTTCGGCAGCGTGGGAGTGATTTCAATCGCGCGCTTGGCATAGGTCTCGGCTTTCGCAAGCCGCTTTTGCGGTTCCTGCGTATTCGCGTTCATCGCACGCGGAATCGTTTGGCTCAGAACGGCCATGGTTTGCGCATCATCCGGCTTCAAGGCGACTTCTTTATCGCCAATGTCGAAGGCTTTGTCCAGATTGTTGGTCTGGATATATTCAAAAACCAACGCGGAATAAATGATTGGCCGGTACCGGCTGTCTGGATATTTCTTCAAAAAATCCTCTCCGGCTTCAATTTTCTTGGGAAGGTCGGTATTGGGCATCGCCTGAAACGCTTTTACTGCCGCATCTTCCTGCGCGTTCACGGGCGCCTTATCGGCCGGAATCTCCAGTGAACTTCCGGAATCCGCCGGCTTCTGATCTTTGTTTGGACTTGGTTGTTGTCCGGGCGGTCCTTGATTTGGTTGACCGCTTGGATTGCTCTGCGCGAACGCCGTCGTTGCGAACGCAGTCAGAAATCCGGCCAGGAAGATGGCTGTCATCGCATTTTTTTTACCGCTGCTCATGGTACTTCTCCTTTTTTAACCGTTGAACATTCGCTGGCTGGTCTTCTATTTCATCATACACATTTTGTTGCGGAGGGGGCAGGTGGCGCATACGCTTAAGGGCGTTCCGGAGATTTGGTCCGAGCCATTGCGCCGAGCGCTTTTGTAGCCGCTTGCTTGGCTTTTTCCGGTGCGCCGTTCACGGCCAGCGCCGCCTCGTACTCCGATTTCGCGCGGGCCGGCTGGCCCTCGATGTCGTAAATGGTTCCGAGATGCACGTGCGACCACGCCAGCACCAACGGATCTTGCGTCGCAGCGTGATCGCCGCTGGTCAGCCTGCCAAAAACTTCCTTGGCTCGCGGTCCGTCCTGTTCCATCATGGCGACAACTCCGAGCCCAAACCACGCGCGCGGCTGATCCGGATATTTCACCAGCACTCTCTGAAAAGACGCTTCCGCGGCGCGCGGATTTTTCTCCGCGATGCGCCGTTCGCCTTCCGTTAGCGCTGCGATAGTTTCCGCATCATTGGGAATGGTAGTAGGTGCTGCGGCCCTGTGGCGTGCTAAGACCTCCGCTTCCGTGGCTTCGCTCTTCGCTCGACCGGTAGCAAACTTGATCGTGGCGACTCTTTTCTGTTCAGTGGCCACGTCAATCGACCGCACCAGGTCCGGGAAATAAAGTTTCATGCCAGGTTCGGATTGCTCGAATTTCGTGAGTGCAGCAAATAACGGCCGCACCAATACGTATCCATCCGCGTCATCGATATCCATTGCCGATTCGCGTTCTCCCGGCGACATCCGTTTCAGTCTAAGCTCCACTGCGCGCACCGTGCACTCCGCGAAGTACGATGGAAAATCATCCTTCAGGTCTGGGTCCAGGCGCGGAGCGCCGGCCGCGGCTAAGAACAGCGGCAACTTGACCGCCACTACGTGCGAATACTGCAACGGCAAAGGGTCCAGCAGAAAATGCAAAAAGGCGTGGCGCACCATGTCCAGTGGAATCTGCCCGGAGCCGCTCACCACCAATGAATAGTGATCGCCAAAATTCCGAACGTTGGTGATTCTCCCCACCAGCGGCTCGACAATGATGGTAAAGGAGCGCTGGCTGGCAGGATCGAGTATTTCGCGCAAATAACCGGTGGTCACGAACGCCACTTGCGCCACTGAGTCATGGATCTGCTCGATTTCGTGGTTATAAATCGGCTGAACCTGCCGCCAGAGCTCGCCGATTTTCTGTTCCTTGTAGTAGTTCGAAAGAATTTCCTGAAACCCCTCGAGCGCGATTACTTCTGGCGGCAATTCGTCGCGCCGCAGAATCGGTTCGAACTTCGGCGCTGGGCCGCTGATCAGTCCAAACCAGATGTACCGCGAAAGCATCTGTCCGGGGTCGGCCAGTTCATGTTGCTTATAAAACTTTCGCATCACCTCCGCTGCAGGCCCCTGCTGATGTTGCATCCGGTCGCGCAGTTGCGCGCGCATCGGCGACCAGTTCGCCGCGCTCACGTCCGCTTCAAATCCGGACGCCAGCAGCGCGCACATCGTGGTGAACATCGCCTCGCTGCCGTCGACAGTGACGGTGGTGACCGGCGCGGGCTGTAACTTCGGATCAGTTTGTTTCTGGCCGCGCGCTCCATCCGGCAAAAACAGTGTTGAGCACGACAAGATAACCGCTATCGCCAAAAGGTTTTTCATTCGGTTGTTCGTGAAATTCGCCCCTGCTGGGTTTTTAGAATTTCGTCCACAATTAAATTGTTTGATTTAAGCTCGATCGCATCTAACTTCTGCGCAAACATCCAGCGCCGACAGCATTTCAATCTACAAGCGGCTCACATTCGAGTCAAGAAATCGGCTGCACTTTGTATCCAAGCCACTCCTGCTGCAACTCTTGAAACCGGGCGGCGCATCTGCTTAGAGTGATGATGCTGACTATCTCCCGCAGGATGGCTCGACATATGCAAACGCTTCATTCCAGGCTCAGCGCAGCGATCATTTTTACCGGTCTGCTCACACTGTTATCTCCTGGCGCGGTTCCGGCACAATCACAAGCCGACACGCCGCCAGCTCAGCAACTGGCTGGCCCGCAAGCCACGACCAGCGTCGCTGCTCGCATACCTGGCGCAAAAAAACGCCTCTCTAAGAATTTTACTCTCAAGGGCGACTCCGACTGGCTCGACACCGGCATTGACGTCGCGTCGGGCGAGCACGTCGTCGTCACCGCGAAAGGAACGATTCGCTACGCCGACGCCAAGGCCGACAATGGACCAGACGGCCTCTCTCGCGGCTTCAAGGATCTTTTGCGCATTCTTCCCTACAATGCGGCCGGACGCGGTGCGCTGATCGGTCGCGTCGGTGATGCCGACGTCGCGCAATCTTTCCTGCTTGGCGCATCCGGCGACGTAGCCGTCCCGGTCGGCGGCCGTTTGAGCATCGCCATTAATCAATCCAAGAACGACACCGGCGACGGCCTGTACACAGTCCGCGTCGAAATTATTGCCGCCGACGCTACAGCCTCGACGACCTTCACCGTCGCAAAAACGGTCACTTCCCTGCCAGGCATTGACGATTCGCTTTTCGAAAAAATTCCCCGCCGCATCGGCGACAAAGCCGGTAACCCGGGCGACATGGTCAATTTTCTGATCCTCGGCTCTGAAACCGGCATGCAAAATGTTTTCACTGCCGCCGGCTGGGTGAAAGTCGATTCAGACGTACAAAACACCATTGTTCATGGTCTGATCACCAGCCTCGAAAAACAGTCTTATCTCACTATGCCTATGAGCCAACTCTATCTCTTCGGGCGTTCGCAGGATTATGGCTGGGCGCATGCCGAACCCATCGATGTCGTCAGGTCACGCAATCATCTGCGCATATGGAAAGCGTCGTTCACCGTGAACGGCGAAACGGTCTGGGTCGGGGCGGCGACTCATGATATTGGCTTCGAACGCGATGAGCGAAATAATGGCCTCACCCACAAAATCGATCCAGACATCGATCTGGAACGCGATTACGTGGAAAAAACTCTTTGTGGCACTGGCCTCGTCACGCAGGTATCCCATTTTCTTCCGCAGAATCCGATGAGAGAAGCAAGGACTGCGACCGGTGGTTCGTTCCATTCGAACGGACAAGTCCTTATCCTCAAGCTCGCAGAAACCGGCAAGGATCTTCCCGCCACATCCAACAACCAAACCAACCAACAAAGCAACCAGATCCTACTTGTTGGTCATCAAGTTAACGCGAGATAGCGTGTCGCGATGGCCGTGCGCGTCAATCAATGTCCCGTATGCAGCCGATGCTGCCGGATTGTTTTTCCGCAAGTCATCGACTGCCGCGTTGAACTTGTCCAGACCTTCCGCTCCGTTTGCCACTAACACTACGAACATCGTGCCCGGGTCTTCCGAGTGAATGGTCTCTTCATCGATGGTGTAGCTGTGCAGCGCTCCCTCCGCGAGAAGCTTTTCGAGGATTGCGACTATCGTGGATTTAACAATCTTTCCTTCCGGATCGTTGGATCCCGCTTTCGCCGGCCAGCGAGCCACGCGAAGATAGCCGTTCGTGAAAGTACCCGAATGACCGTTGTGAATCGTACTGCTCAGAATGTAGTCCCAGTGCTTGGACCCGGCCAACGCCGGAGCCGTCGCTCCGGGAGCATTGCGCAGCCCTTCCAGGAATTTCATCAGGTTCGCCATCGATGTAGCTGAAAACCACGAACCATGTGTCGGCTCGCCTTCCTGATGGTTCAGGACGGTAAATGTGCCGAACGAGATTAGCGTCCCGTCGGCCAGGCCTTTCTTCATGGCGTCCACATCGGCTTCATCCTCTTTCTTGTAGTCAGCCCACATCGCGCGGGGCACGGTCCACTCCGAAACGTAGGTATACACTGGAGCCTTTTCAGCCGGCGCGGCTTGCGCCGCCGATGCTCCTCCCTTCGCTGCGGTCAGACCTGCCGAACACGCGAGCAGGACCAATCCTACTAGCGCCAGTTGCTTAGACATGCTCCGCTCCTTGAAATAAGGTGAATTTCTGAAACTTAAATCCGGTCCCGATTCTTTGGAAAGGAACTCCCGTAAAACACAAGTGTACTCGAGCGTACGTCCCGCGCTCGACCTTGTCAAGGAATCGGATCGCCCTCGTATGCAGCGATGGCTTGCCGCAAAACCCTAGTAGTAGGGTTCGCGCCGGTCACCAGCACCGCAACGCTGCCACGATTGCGGTCCTGGGTCTTCAAATAGGCAGCAGTCGAAGCCGCTCCTGCCGGTTCCGCAACCAGGTGTTCGTCGATCAAGAGTCGACCAATTGCCTGCAGCATCTCTTCCTCGCTCACCAGCACCACATCATCGACAAGTTCGCGAATCGCGCGAACATTCGCTGCCACAGGTGTTCGCGTCGCCAATCCATCGGCAATCGTGTCGCAGCTATCGGTCTCGATCGCCCGCCCCTCTTTCCATGACAGGAAATAAGAAGGCGCACGTGCGCTCTGTACCCCGACAATTTTCACACTCTTGGAAATTTGTTTCGCTGCGCCGGCAACTCCGCGAATCAAGGCAGTGTCTCCCATCGGCACGTAAATCACGTCTATGTCCGGCTGTTGTTCCAACATCTCGACCGCAATGGTTCCCGGGCCGGCCGGTAAATCGCGGTCTGTTGCGTCATTCAGAAAATACGCTCCCGCCTTCCGCGCATATTCCGAAGCCGCCTCGAATGCACCCGCTAAATCAATCGCTCCCCGTTCTTCGATCACCGCGCCCAACCGCGCAATATTATTTCTTTTTGTAGGATTGTTTTTCTCGGGAAGAAATATCCGAGCGCGCCAGCCCAGCAATTTTGCCGCGTAAGCCACCGCCGCGCCGTGGTTTCCCGTGCTGGAAGCCGCCACTTCACGCGTTGCCAGTCTCTGTTCATTTGCGTGCAGAGCATAAATCGCGCCGCGCACCTTGAACGAGCCCGTCGGCATCTCGCTTTCGAGTTTCAGGTAAACATTCTGCCATTGCGACTTTTGCAGCGATTGAGAACGAACCAGCCGTGTTTGTGGCAGATATTGGGAGAGGAATTTGCGCGCAGTTTGAAAGACCGGATCCAACATCGCTATGGATTCTGCAAATTCGAACCGGCCATGTCTTTTTCCGGATACATCTGCTCAAACTCCGGATCGCCGTGCAAAATCGTCAGGTCCGGGTCGCGTCGCGCGTGGCTCACGTCGCGAAATCCGGCTGTCCACGCCTTCTTGAGCGCATCCAACGCTTCCGGTTTTCTCTTTAGCATCGAGTACAAGCATGCCGCGTTATACAGAATCGAGGCTTCGTTGGCTCGCAGCGTCATCGCCAGATTCAATTCCCGCAACGCATCTACCTCGCGCCCGATTTCCGCGTAGTCGCTTCCCAGCAAAATCCGCGCTCGCGCGTCTTCCGGTACATGCTTCAAATGGTTTTCCAGCGCGCTCTTCCGTCGCTGCAGCAGATTCAGATAAGCTTCGCGTTTTCCAAGCGCTCCGAGCGAATTCGCGATTGGCACATACACGTTGTAGTCCTCGCCGCTTGCCTCCAGCGCCGTTTCCATAATGTCCACAACTTCCTGAAATCTTCCTGCCGAAAACAGCGCCCGGCACAACAAATAAAACGCGCCTTCACAATCCCGTTTGCGCTCGATCGCTTTGCGCACCATGCGCACGGCCTCGTCATGCAAGTCAGTAGCATAGAGCACCCACGCCTGGCTGACCTGCACGTCGGGTAAATCCCACCGCAGGTTGACGGCATGGCCCGATGCGGTACGTGCGCGCTCCACCCAGATTTCGTCGCGGCTGTAGTTGCAATAAAACATTGCGCAGGCATTCGCGCACGAAGCATAGGCCAGGGCAAAACTGGGGTCCATTGCTACCGCGCTCTCAAACATCTGCAGCGCGAATTCCAAATCCTGCCGCGTCTGGCGCCGTGCGTAGCGCTTCCCGCGCAAATACAAATCGTACGCTTGCAGATTTTCCGTTGGCTTCACTGCCAGCGCTTCCAGTTCCTGCGGCGAAAGCGTCACACGTAGCGCTTCAGCAATCTTCCGCGCGATTTCGTCCTGTACCTCGAAGACGTCTTTCATCTCTCGGTCGTAACGTTCGGACCACAACGGAAAATCCGTTTGCGTATCCACCAGTTGCGTATTAATCCGCAAACGGCTGCCGGCGCGCCGCAGGCTGCCCGTCAGCACGTACGCCGCTTTCAACTGCTGCCCGATCTGCACCGGCGTTACCGTTTTGTCGCGGAAGGCCAGAACAGTTGGCCGGGAAAATGTATTCAACCCTCGAATCTTCGAAAGCTCCGTGATGATGTCTTCCGTAATTCCGTCGCGCAGATACTCATCTTCCTTTACGCCGCTCAAATTCTCGAAATACAAGACCGCCAGGGATTTTGGCCCGCTTTTGGACGAACCCGCTTTTGAATCCGTAGCGGCCGTTGCCGCTTTCCTTCCCGACTCCAGGTCGCGCTTCAAACGGATCAAATCCGTTTTTAACTCGGTCGCTGACTGGCAACGCAGATTGCGGTCCTTCTCGAGCGCCTTCTCGATGATTCGTCCGAACTCGCGCGGCAGCCCCGAATTGACCATGTCAACGGGTAGCGGCTCGCGATTCAGGATTGCATCGAAGATTACCGCCGAAGTGTCGCCCGCAAATGGCAAGCTCCCCGTCGCCATCTGGTACAACACCGTCCCCAGCGAAAATAAATCCGTCCGCGCATCCACCAGGCCGCCGCGCGCTTGTTCCGGCGACATGTACATAATCGTGCCGATTGCCGATCCCGGCGACGTCAACGCGTTGGTTTCCGCACTGGTCTCGCCGAAAGCAAAAGATGTACTCTCCGCGACGTTGCCGCTCAGCTTTTCAACTTTTGCCAAACCAAAATCGAGAATCTTCACTTGTCCGCGCTCGGTCAGGAAAATATTCGCCGGCTTGATGTCGCGATGAACAATTCCCTTGGCGTGTGCCGATTCCAGCGCATCTGCAATTTGAATCGCCAGCGGAAGCAATTTTTCCAGATCGAATGTCTGCACCCCCATGCGCTGGGAAAGCGTCTGGCCCTCGAGCAATTCCATCACGATGAAATGTTGTCGCTCATGCTGCTCGATGGCGTGAATCGTGCAGATGTTGGGATGATTCAACGCCGACGCCGCGCGCGCTTCGCGCTGAAACCGCTCCAGCAGCTGCGTATCGCTGGCCATTTCCGAAGGCAAAAACTTCACTGCAACGCGTCGCCCCAGCCGCGAATCCTCGGCCTCATACACCACACCCATGCCGCCGCTTCCAATCTTGCGCAGCACCCTGTATTGAGAAAACGTCTGGCCTACTGGGGAATTCGTCTCGCTCATCGCCCGCAAATACTAGCCGCCTTACCAAACCCGGTCAATCCCTGTTGTTGCACAGGTGCCTGACCTACCCTGCTCTGACGGCAGTTCGTTCCACGATTCAGGCTCTCGGCCGTCATACCATCGTCATACAATCGACCTTTTGTAGTACAATGAACCATGCGCTCAGCCATTCAAGCTAGGCTCGACGAACAGTCTAAACGGCGGCTCACCAATTTGGTCCGCGAACTTGGCTGGAGCCCTTCTCGTGTCGTTCGAGAAGGATT
>Ga0307475_10001114_pt1 | contig 16055 bp, 11 predicted proteins | sample atmos_gasesECM1C_FD_203317 | JGI IMG/M metagenome (GOLD analysis project Ga0307475, IMG submission 203317) | Hardwood forest soil microbial communities from Morgan-Monroe State Forest, Indiana, United States - atmos_gasesECM1C_515 | ecosystem: Environmental > Terrestrial > Soil > Temperate... | reverse complement strand
TGCGCGGCGAATTTCCCGCGGGAAAGCGGGTCGGTTATCTCGCCGACGGCACGAAAATCATCGCGCGAGCAGCGATCTGCGCAACGGGTGTGCAGTATCACCGGCTGGGATTGCCGAATGCGGAGCGTTTCTTCGGGGCGGGGCTGTACTACGGCGCCGGCTCGAGCGAAGCGGCTTTGTGCGGAAGCCAGCACGTTATGATGGTAGGCGGTGGGAATTCCGCGGGACAGGCGTCGCTGCATTTTGCGAAGACCGCAAGCAAGGTGACCATGGTTGTTCGCGACGGGTGCCTGAAGAAGACGCTTTCGAAGTATCTCATCGATCGAATTTCGACTACAAAAAACATCGAAGTGCTGACCAATACCGAAGTGATCGCGCTTGATGGGGACCGGGCGCTGCGAAAAATCACTCTGAGAAATCACCGAACCGGCGAGGAGCAAATTTGCGAGACGAGCTGGCTTTTTGTGTGCATTGGAGGAGATCCGCACACGGATTGGGCGATCGAGGCGGGCGTCGAACGGGACGAAGCGGGATATCTGGTCACGGGTCCGGATCTAGTGCGGAATGGCCGAGGGGTACCGAATGGATGGCCGCTCAATCGCAGTCCTCACTATCTGGAGACGAATGTGCCGGGACTGTTCGCGGCCGGCGATGTGCGGCATGGGTCGGTGAAGCGCTGCGCTTCGGCGGTGGGCGAGGGCTCGATGGCTGTGGCGTTCGTGCACCGGTATTTGGCAGACGGGTAAGTACCCAGTGAAGATCGGTGGAGGCGGGGAGAGTTGGAATATTCGGACGCATTGAAAACACGTAAGTTATTGATTTTTCCACACGCCAAAAACGCAGAACACGGCGAAATTGCGCCCAACTGGAACGTATCTGGAACGCGCGATTCTTCATTTGCTCAGCGCTCGAAAAGCATAGTCAACGTCCTGCCGAGAATGTTCATGCAGCCTCATGTCGCTAATTACGCTCGCACTCCCAAATCAGTTCCACTTGTCTTTCGTTCGTAGTCATTGGTCGAAGCCCCCGGCCTTAGTGGAAGCCCTCAAATATCGCAGACACGCCGGAAGCACTCTACGCCGAGGCGTTCGATATCAACGTAAAGGAACGTGCTTCACCATCCAAAAGCGATTGCTTACGTGGACGCAATGGCCCAAACCATTCTCGCGCAGGTCCCGATGAATCGGTTTGGTCAGCCGGGGAAAAATAATGAGCGGTGCTACAGCGCTGCCACCTCGCGCAGAATGCCATCTCTTTCTGCGACAGAATTCGCAAACAGTCGATCACGGCTGCGGCAGAGTTGACAGAAAATCGCACTGATCGTTGCGGTAGCCGCCGGGGAGATTCGAAATTGTATCGTCGAGCTTCAGGATGTTCTCGCCGGCATCGTAAGGAAACCACCGTATCGCTGCTCCTGTTGGATCGTTTGGATCGCCGGTCGCCGCGAAGCGGGTCCAGTAGTCCATTATCTCGTTGGAAAGAGTGACCTCGGCCGCGCTCGGCGTGTACGGCACCGCGGCGAAAGACACCAGGTGAAAATTGCCGGACACAAAATTAAGCTCCGCGGTGTGGAAGGCGCGCAGCGCATTTAGACTGGCATCGTTCTCGTAGCGGTGAGTAAACAGATACCGCCAGACCGCGGGCCTCTGCGCGCCGGTCGCCGCCGCGCGAGCAAGATCCCGGGTCTCCCAAGTAATAATGTAATCGGTTTCCACGTCAATGTGCGAATAGTTGGGCGTGGTGTCAAATGGGGCGGGGTAGAGCGAAAGAATCGTGTTGCCGGCTCCCGCTTTCACTGGATCGAATTGGGCGTGGATGGCCAGGGCGTAGCCAGTGGCATCCAGGGGAGGGGTGAAAACCTCCGACTGAGACTGCTCATCGCTATTGGAACCGATCAGAAGCGGCACGGGAGAGCCGAGCCGCTGCAACTTGTTGAAGGGATCCTCCGGAAGGACTTTGGGCTCGAGGTTGTAACCGATAAACGGGAATTCGCCGGGCAGAAGTTCAGTTAGCACAATCGTATTGGCCGTGAGCGCCCGGAGGCACGCCAGCACATCCGTGGCGGTGTCGCAGTGAACGAGCGGGGCGAACTTGGCATAGAGCGGGTAGGCATCGGCGACGCCAGAACCCAGCAGGTTGCCGGAGAGGGCGCTGCTTTCCATTCCGGCGCTCGCGAATAGCCCCTGCGCCGGGGGAGAGGCCAAGAGGGCTTGTACGTCCACCGATCCGGCGGACTGCCCGAACATCATCACGCGGGTGGGGTCGCCGCCAAACGCCGCGATGTTATCATGCACCCATTGCAGGGCCGCGATCATGTCCATCAGACCGTAATTCCCTGAGGAGCCATTCCCCTCGGCGGTGAGCAACGGGTCGGCTAAGAAGCCCAGCAGTCCGAGGCGGTATTGCGCCGTCACGACGATCACGCCGTGGCCTGCCAGTGGGGGAACGAGATCCCACGGGTAGTCCTGGGCGCTGCCCAGTATGTTCGCCCCGCCGTGAAAAAACACCATGACCGGCTGCTTCGAGCTTGCAGGCGGGTTTGTGGCGTAGATGTTGAGCGTGAGACAATCCTCATCGCCTTGCACACCGTTGTTGAAGTCGGTCTGCGGGCATCTGTTGCCAAAGCTCGTAGAGTTGCGTATGCCCTGCCAACTCGCCGGAGCGGCCGGCGGGCGCCAGCGCAGATTGCCAACGGGCGGCGCGGCGAAGGGAATGCCGCGGAACGCCAGAAAGTTACCTTCCACGACGCCCTGCACCGCTCCGGACTGTGTCACAGGGATGGTGGGAGTACTCTTGATGTTCACGGTGTAAGGCTGCTTCGCGAACTGACCATTCGCATCCGCCACCTGAATGGTGAACGCCACGCTTGACTGCACCCGATCGGGCGTTCCCGAGATCGTCACTGAATTACCAGTGCTGCCTGGCAGAGCTAGACTGTGCGGCAAGGCCCCAGAGATGACGCTCCATGTGAACGGTGCAACCCCGCCGGTGGCTTGGATGGTCTGGGAGTAGGAAGCGCCGATGGTGCAATCCGGCAAGGAAGTCGTGACGATCGACAGACCTTGCGGAGGAGTGGACCCACCGCCACAAGCAGCGGTCATCGAGAGACCTGCGACGAGTATCGACCACGAAAGCACTCCAGAAAAACCGCCAATCCTTTTCATTTTCATTGTCGCCTCTTCAAGGTCGCAGTCGTCAGACGCGGGCACGATTCGGATTCTTTCCCACACACTACTTCGGTGCAGTTTGCGGCACTCCGAAGCGGCGATTGCGATTCGCCATCACGGAACGGAATCGAGCGATCCGTTCGGCGGGCGACAAATTGGCGAAGCTCGATGCCGCTGACGGCTGGGTGATTTGTGCTGGACGAACTTGAGCCGCGGTCTCCGCGTCAACAGTGTCGAAGTCGCAGTCCTCAACGCCTGCGTGATTCTCGTCGCAGGGGATCAGCAGGGCGGCATGCCCGTCCCCATTAGTGAGCACGCCGAAACCCACAATCTCCCCGCGATCATTTATATTGTTTGCATTTAAAATGGTCACACCTGAGCCAGGAAGCACCAGCGTGTTCAAGTCGATTGGAACGCCACCGTTCTCAAACAAGATCGCGTGGGCCTCGTTATTGCAATCCAACGAACCGCTACCCACGATTTGACCCTGCGAATTGATCGAATTCGCCTGGCTGCTGCAATCACCGGCCAAATTTCCGAGATCGGTCATCACTCCTTTTTTCCAGAGAAAAGCGTGGAATCCGTTCGAAGAATCGGACCCGCCGACGACTTCGCCGGCGTCGTTAATCCCCTCTGCATTACCATGAACTCCCCCTGGGAATAGGCCGAGGTCCTGTAGCCCTTTTTCCTTATCCCAAAGGTACGGTCGGTCAGTTTGATCCCCAGCCACGGTCGAAGAGCCAACGACTTGGCCTCGATTGTTCATCCAGTTTACGAAGCCGAGTGTGCCACCCAAATTACCGATGTCCACCATTTTCCCGTCTTCCCAAAAGAACGGATCTTGCGTGGGATTACCGGTAGTCGCATTCGGGGTCGTGTTTGTGAAAGAGATCCCGGAAACTTGGCCAAGATCGTTCACGAAAAGAGCCGCCGCGTCATTTCCGCTCCCCAACGTGCCCAGGTCGTGCATCACTCCGTCCTGCCAGAAGAATGCGCGAATTTGTGTGGCCACCGAGAAAGGGACCACTGGGAAACCGCCCGCCAGCAAGCCATTGGCGTTGCTTTCGGAGATTGTGTTCAGTGCCCCTCCGACCACTTGGCCCCGGTTATTGATAGCGAACGCATAGCTCGCATTCCCGCCCAGCGTGCCGAGCCCAAAAATCTTGCCCTCCTTCCAGAGGACGGCAATGGTCTCGGGGTTCCCGGTCAGAGGATCAATGACACCATTCTCCGAAAACCCCACGATGTTTCCCTGATCATTGATCCAGAGGGGGATGGAGGAGTTGTTCCCGCCCGGAAGAGCACCGAGGTCGGTCTGAATGCCGTTCTGCCAGGTGATGGCGTGGTCCACCAAACAGCTTGATTGAAGGCAGTTTGGCGCATAAGGATCGGGGATGGATGTATCCGCTTCAGCGGTGGCCAGCCCGCTGAGATTGATGTCGCGCGAGCCGCCCACAGGGAAGCTGCCGGGGCCGCCGAGCGTGCCCAAGTCGATGAGCTTGTAATGATGGTGTTTGGGGGGCTGATCTTGTTTAGCTTTGTCCTGCGCGGCCAGCGAAACTGGCATTGTCACCGCAGTGAACAGGGCGACGATGGTCATCCACATCGATACTTTGAATTTCATTGTCTTCTCCTCCAGATTGGGCACGAGCGTGTCATTCAGAGGAAGAGTGGTTGGGAAATAAGGAACGTGACAGCTTTCGTCGCGAAATCTGCGGCAGTGGCGGCACTTGCGGCGATGCTGGCTGAAGGGTGGGAGCGAGGCGGGGTATAATCCGCCACTACGAGGATAAGGGGTGGTGGGTCTGCCGTCAGCCACTAGCGCCGGAGAACTGGGCAGTCTAGCCGAACGAATCCGCCAGGGTGATGCCTCGGCCGAGACGGAGCTGGTGCATGAGTTCACACACCGGATCTTCGTGATGGGCGTTGTGCGAACACGCGACCGGGAAGCGGCGCGCGAGTTAGTGCAAGACGTCCTGATGGCCGTCATTGGTGCGCTTCGCAAGGGTCAACTGAAGGACCCGGATAAACTGGCGGCTTTCGTCCACGGCACCGCGCGGAATCTGATCAACAACCAGTTGCGCTCCGAAAGCCAGAGACCCACGCTAGAGGCCCTTCCCGAAGATTTGGCCCAGGCCAACTTGGTTGAGCGACTCGAAGACGCGGAACGGGTGCGACTGGTACATCAGGCGCTGGAGCGTTTAGGGCCGGAAGACCGGAAAATTTTGGTGATGACCCTGGTGGAGGGCCACAAGCCCGGCGAAATCGCTGCGGCACTGGGCCTCACACCGGAAGTGGTGCGGACGCGCAAGCTGCGTGCCGTGAAGAAGGTCACGGATCTTATAAGAAAGAAGCTGTCACGAAGCTAAGCAAACTGCCACATAGCTACAAAGGAAGGCAATGAATTGCAGAGAAGTTGAAGAACAAGACATTCTAGAACGGTACCTGCTGGACCGGCTGAGCGAGCCGGAGCGGGAAGAATTCGAGAGGCATTACTTTGAATGCGCATCTTGTTTTTCCCAGGTCCAGACCGGACTCGCCTTGCAAGCGGAGCTGCGGCATCAGCCACTGGTGCCTGTCCAGGCACGCCGTGCAAGTTTGCGCAGCATGTGGGCCTGGACACCGGCGTTTGTAACATTCGCTCTGCTATTCGGTGTGGCAATCTGGTGGTATTCGTCGCACAATCGCCAACCTTCGCAGCAGGCCTTCTTGCCGCCACCGAAAGCTAGTCCCGAGGTACCTGTGCAATCCCAGCCGTCCTCGCCGGCGGCGCCGTCTCTCGAAGAGTTGGCCCGCGTGGAACCGCCCCCATACTCCGCCGTGGTGCTGCGCGGTGCGGAAAACGAGGGACAAGAAACCTTCCGCAAAGCGATGCAGTTTTACCTCAAAGGGGACTTCGCACGCGCGATTCCCGGTCTGCGTACTGCGGTGAAAGCCAGCCCTGGAACCGCTAGCTTTAACTTTTATTTGGGCGCCTGTTATTTGCTTGTTGGCCAAACCGATGCGGCAATCGTATCCTTCCGCAAGACTGTTTCTCTTGGCGACTCCGCATACTCTGAGTCAGCGCACTTTTATCTCGCGAAAGCATACTTGCGAAAAAAGGAGGTTACTAGTGCGGAGGATGAACTACAGAAGACGGTTCGGCTCCACGGCAGCCTGGAGGCCGAAGCCAGGGAGATCATCCGCCAACTTCGCAAGTGAGGATCGCGCCGTCTTTGTAGCGGGAGGTAGCGAATCGTGACCACTCGACTCGTCCGAGTCTTGATATGTCTGCTCGCATGCTCAATACTCCTGCCCGACATAAACGCCGCAGTCCCTGCCCCATCCCAACAAGAGGCACCGGCCGCCGAACCATCCCAGGAAGCGAGAGCATCCGCCGAACCGTCCGGGCCAAAGCCGTCGGCACCTGTGGAGAAGATGCTGGCTGAAGCTAGCCGCTTGGCAGAGGCGAAACAGCCACTCGAGTCTTTGAAAGCCGCGGACCAAACCCTAGAAACGGCCCGACAAATAAATGACACCGCTGGCGAGGCGCTCGCGCAGGAGGCGCGTGCAAAAGCACTGCAGGATCTCCAGCACGCGGATGACGCTCTGGCAGCATGGCAGGAGGCCGCGCAGATATTTGCACGGGCAGGCGACACTCCCGAACAGATCACCGCATTGGTGCAGGCGGGATTGCTGTGTGTTACGGACAAGAAGAGTGAAGCAGAGAGGCTCTTTGTCGAAGGGTTGGCGGTTGGGAAGATGGAGAGTCCGCGTCCCGCTGCGCTCGCTCAGGCACTGTACGACGCTGGGTATGCAATGGGACAGCAAGGGTCCCTCCAGATGGCGATGGAGTACCTCACGGCGGCGCTGGCGATAAGGGAGCAACAGTCACCTGAATCGGCGAAGGTGGCAGAGACATTGATCGCCCTCGGGAGGGTGGCGGCCCACCGCGGAGTCCTTAACTCCGATAACCAGTCTTACGAGCTTGCAAAAAGCTATCTTACCCGGGCACTCGAAATGAGCCGACGGGTTGCCCCAGATTCGCCTCTGGTGGTTGAAAGCCTGCGCCGGTTGGCTAAAGCCCAAATGCGATCCACCGCCTTGAACGTAGGCAGCGACACGGTTGCCGCAAGACAGCACTATCGCGCTGCTCTGCAGATTCAGCGGAAGCTTTCGCCCAACGGATCTGTGGAGGAAGCGGGCATCCTACATGAGATCGGGGACCTCGACTTGGCACTAACAGACTTGGCTGGGGCGCACGAACACATTGCCGAGTCCGTCGCCATGGCGGAGAGGCTGGCCCCAAAGTCCTCGGAGCTTCTAACCGCTGTACAGGACTTGGGGCTTGTGGAGAGGGGGGAAGGAGATCTTTCCGACGCTCGCGACCACTTGCAGCGCGCGTTAGGTCTCAGGGAAGAGAGACATGAGTTTTTGGGAGCTTCTTTCCTAAATCTTGGAGCGGTAGCTGCAGACCAATATGATTTTGTTGCCGCTCGTGATTACTTCGAAAGGGCGTTGGCTGCCTTTACCAAGACGATTCCCAATTCGATTGGAGTTCCAATTACTCTCCAGAATTTGGGCTACGTTTTTTACAACCAAGGGGATATGGCGTCTGCCCTCGAATATGGCCGACGGGCTCTTGCCAGCGCCGAAGAGCAAGATAAAGGTGGAGCTTCCGGCATCATCGCTGAGGATTTGATCCTGATGGGAAACGTTTTACGAGAGCAAGGCAACCTCAGTTCAGCAGCCGACCACTATCATCGCGGACTGGACATGTATGAGAAGTTGAATCCAGGGTCGCTTAATGTATCAGATAGTCTGCACCAACTCGCCAAGTTAGAACGAGTACGACGAAACACCAGCCTGGCAATGGAATACGATCTACGCGCGCTCCAGCTAGGACAGACGTCCTGCCCGAATTCCTGGTGCGTGCCGGGGATACTGAACGACTTGGGAGAACTTGCTTATGAACAAGGTGATCTGGTTGTGGCCGAAGGCTACCTTCGACGCGCCGTGGACATACGGGAGAAAAGCCTTGGGCCGATGCACCCTGACCTAGCTCGCAGTCTGAATTCTCTGGCTCTGACCGTTGCTGCCCTGGGAAGAAACTCGGAAGCCCTGGAGACTGCATTGCGCGCGGAGAACATCGGCGCCGCGCACCTACGCGTGTCAGTTCGCACTCTGTCGGAACGGCAGGCACTCGCTTACGAGGGTATCCGGGCTTCCGGGCTAGACCTCGCTCTGACGCTCGCCGCGGGCCGCGCCGAGAACACGCCCGGGGCTAGCCGCGATGTCCTCGATGCGGTGATCCATTCTCGGGCGCTAGTGTTCGATGAATTGGCGGCGCGCCATCATTCCGCTTACGGAAGCGGGGATCCCGAGATCAGACAGCTCGCTGATCAGCTCTCGTCCGCCCGTGCGCGACTGGCGACGCTTGTCTTCCGCGGCGCCGGTGATGGAACGCCCGACGCGTACCGAAACCTACTAGACGACGCTCGGGGCGGGAAAGAAAAAGCCGAACGGATGCTGGCCGAGAAAAGCATTGCGTTCAGACAAGAACAGGCGCGGACGCAGATTGGACTTAAGGAGATCTCCGCATCTCTGCCGCTGGGCACCGCTCTTGTGGCATTCGTCCGATACGCCCGGCACGATCTCCAAAAGCCTGGGACAAACAAAGTGGCTCCAGAACCAACCCCTTCGTATGCAGCGTTTGTCCTGCGCGCTGGTGCACGTGAACCTGAATTTGTGCCGCTGGGAGCCGCTCGCGAGGTCGAAAGTTTGTTGGCCGCGTGGCGAAGCGACATCGCGCGGCAGGCCGAGGTCGTAAACGTGTCCGCGAAGGCGGGTGAGAATGCCTACCGTCGCACTGGCGCAGCGCTCCGCCGAAGGATTTGGGACCCTCTCGTACCCGGACTCGGAGATGCCAGGGAAGTATTCGTGGTTCCGGATGCGGCTCTACACCTGGTAAGTCTGGCCTCGCTGCCGGTCGCCAGTTCGCAGTATCTGGTGGAAACAGGACCCTTGATCCACTACCTTTCTACCGAGCGCGACCTGGTGCCGGCGCAATCCCGCCACGGGGAAGGAATTCTGGTGGTGGGTAATCCGGCATTTGATGAAGCCGGCAAGCGTACCGTGGCGTTGAATCAGCAATCAGATCCAACAGGCGCGGCGACCGGTACAACGGGCGCGCTCCTGCGTGGCACGCGCTCGGCTTGCGGGACGTTCCAGACACTCCGCTTTCCCGCCTTGCCTGGTTCCCAGCAGGAAGCGGAAAACATCGCTGCACTGTGGAAGCAATTCAGTGCGAGAGAAGGCATCCAGACGATGAGGGGATCTGCGTTTGAGGCTAGCAGCGGTGAATTGCGACAAATGACCGGCGCCCAGGCGAGCCCGGAGGCATTCGACCAATTCGCTCCCGGCAAGCGGGTGCTGCATGTAGCCACCCACGGATTCTTCTTGGAAGGCAGTTGTGAGTCTGCAGTGCAACGACGATCTGATGCCAAAACGCGGGACGAAATCTTCTTGCCGGTGACCGCCGAGAATCCGTTGCTTTTGTCAGGGCTGGCCTTCGCTGGCGCAAACCATCGTGCCTCGGCAACGCCAGATGAAACCGACGGAATTCTCACCGCGGAAGAAATTGCCGGAATCGACTTAGAGGGCGTGGATTGGGCGGTGCTCTCCGCCTGTGATACAGGGGTAGGCGAGATCAAGGTGGGCGAAGGAGTTTTCGGGTTGCGACGGGCGTTCCAGGTGGCCGGAGCAAAGACGGTGATTATGAGCCTGTGGCCGGTCGAGGACGAAACGACACGGCAATGGATGGGAACGTTGTACCGCGAGCACTTCTTAAAGGGGAAGGACACCGGGGAATCGGTACGGGCCGCGAGCTTGCAAATTCTGAGGCAACGTCGGGCGAAACATCAAAGCACTCATCCGTTCTACTGGGGAGCCTTCATCGCCGCTGGTGACTGGCACTAATTGCTCCGTTTGCGAGAGAACTCCGAAGCAAACGTGTAGTGACGACCCCTCCCCGCTGTTACTATCATGGTTACCGTTTCAACGAGTAGTTGCGGAGTCCCTCGTGTTGGACACAAGTAGAACGTGGACACCGGTTTTTGTGCGTAAACAAATGATTACACAGTAGTTAGAAGCTTGGAGGCGGGGGGAGTTGAACCCCCGTCCGAGAAGCCTTGCCACTCGAAGACTACATGCTTATCCCGATCACTTCGCGGTCCACCCGTTAGGGCTTGCCGCAAGTTCGCCGTCAGCGCTTAGAGCGGGCAAGATGCGCTGGCGGCTAGTCCGATAATCTCGCCGCCGCATTACGGACCGAAACGCGGTGGCCAGCCTACTGTGTGACGCCTCATCCCACGCGCGTAGGTGACGCCTGGGGAGACGCGCTGCCTAATTTTATTTAGGCTGCGAGTGCCAACTGTGAGTTGCCAGTTGTGTTGTTCCACCCGATTGCGGGCAGGTGGCGCCCGGCATGCCTTCGAGCCGCGACAGCTTCCGTCGAAACCGTGTCGCCCCCGTTGGAACCTCCATTTTAGCACGCTTTACCCCGACCCGCGGGAGTCGGGTGGGCAGGCTGAGATGAGCTAGTCCAACCTTTGAAGTTCCGTTTCCGGCGGGATCGGTCTAGAGTAGGGCGTATGTCAACTTACTATCTGTTGAAAACGGAACCCTCCGAGTATTCGTTTGCGCAGCTTCAGCGAGATAAGAAAACGGAGTGGGACGGCGTGTCGAATCCCGTGGCGTTGAGGAATCTGCGCGAGATGCAGCCGGACGCGCGGCTGGTGATCTATCACACAGGTGACGAGAAATCCGCGGTGGGGACGGCGACGGTAGTTTCGGTGAATGTGTCGAACCCCAAGAACCCGAGGGTCACGATCGAGGCTGGTAAGGCGATCCCGAAGCCCGTTTCGCTGGCGGAGATCAAAGCAAACAAACTGTTCGCGGACTCGCCGCTGGTGCGCATCGGCCGGCTGTCTGTGGTGCCCCTGACGGCGGAGCAGTACAAGGCTCTGATAGGGTAGCGCGCGGTCGCTGTCCAAATCTCGCCGGCGGATAGGGCGAATTACCCGCGTTGAATGTTGAATATTGAACGCAACCCTCGCAACGGAAGAACGTCCAACGGGTATGTGGTGTTTGTGGCGAAACATTGCGCCTTTGTTCGTCGCGTGCCTGTTTTCCGCCCCGGCTCGGCCGGCACACGCTCAGGCAGCCTCGGCAGCCTCGACTCACGCCGAGATCGAATTAATCGCGGAGCAAAGCGTTCCTGCGCCGGGAGAACCTTTTTGGGTTGGGCTGCTGTTCACCATTGATCCTGGTTGGCACATCTACTGGCGGAATCCGGGGGACTCGGGCGAACCTCCTAAGGTTCAATGGCAGCTTCCGCGGGGATTCCGGGCCGGCTTCTTCGAATGGCCGACGCCGATTCGGCTGGGCAGCGGCTCGGTGGTGGACTACGGATACCAAGGACGGGTGCTTTTGATGGCGCCGATCACGGTGCCGGCGGGCGCCAGGGCGAAAACCATCGCAGACATTGCTGCCGATGTGAAGTATATCGTGTGCAGCGAAATCTGCATCCCGGGCAAAGCGCACCTCACGCTTTTGCTTCCGGACTCCGGAAATACGGCCGCGCAATCAGGTGATTCGCGCGAGCTTTTTCGGCAGACCAGGGAGCGGCTGGCGCGGCCCAGCCCCGCCAATTGGAAAACGTCGGTCGTATCGGACAAGGATCATTTTATCGTTACCGTACATGGTATGCCGCCGCCGCAAAGCGTCACCTTTTTCCCTTTGCGGCCGGGCGTGATCGAGAATTCGGCGCCGCAGGTTCTCGAATCGACAGGAGGTGGATTTCGCCTGACGCTCAAGAAATCGGACCAGTACACGTCCTACCCTCTGTTTAGAGGAATTCTAGTTTTGGGCTCAGGCCGCGGGATCCAGATCTCGGCTATGATTCTGCCGGGACAGGCTTAGAGACGATGAACAGCTTCGAAAGCGTTTTGGGCATGGAAGTTTGAGAACCGCAGTTGGGAGGCGAAAATGAAGAAAGGTGTTGCGGGAACGATGATCGTAGGGTTTGCGCTGCTGGTGGGAGCGGTCATGATGGCGCGGGCCGCGCGCGTTGGAGACCGCGCGCCCGACTTCACCGCGACTGACAGCAATGGAAAAGCTCACAAGCTGTCTGACTATACCGGAAAGTACGTGGTCCTCGAATGGACGAATCGTGGCTGCCCTTACACACAAAAGCACTACAACAGCGGCAACATGCAGAAGCTGCAGAAGGAATGGACTGGTCGCGGTGTGATTTGGCTGACGGTAGTTTCTTCGGCACCCGGAAAACAGGGCTACGTCGCTGCGGCGGATGAAAACGCGTACGTGAAGGAAGTCCACGCCGCGCCCACCGCGGTGCTACTGGACCCGACTGGCACGCTCGGGCACCTCTATGATGCGAAGACCACTCCGCACATGTACGTAGTCAATCCACAAGGGACTTTGATTTACAACGGCGCCATCGACGATCGTCCGACGACGGATGTTTCAGACGTGAACGGCGCGAAAAACTACGTATCGCTGGCGCTCGACGAAGCGATGGCCGGGAAAGCGGTGAGCGCGCCGGCCACGCGACCGTATGGCTGCTCCGTGAAATACCCTGACTAGGTTCGCCGGATCGTCCGGCGCGACCTCCTCACGATGAGAGGCGCCGGGCGCGAGCACCGTGCAAAAAAACTTTGCCTAAACGGTAGATTTCTCTTGCATCGCAGTTGAAAGTCCGTATTCTGCGATTTGCGAACTCGCTTCAAGTGCGCGGCTGTGAGAGAGCGGGGGTCGCTGATGGAGGACGCGACAAGAAATTGAGTACCTTATCCCTGCCAGCCCAATTTCCCTCCCGGGCGCTCCCTTCCAGTAAGAAAGTTGCGAAGCTGACACTCTGGCCGCTGGTGGCGGCGACGTTTTTCATGGTGTCCGGCGGGACCTACGGCACCGAAGACATCATCCATGGCGCCGGCTACGGGCGCGGGATATTGATCCTGCTGCTGACGCCCGTGCTGTGGAGCCTGCCGACGGCGTTCATGATCGGGGAGCTGTCGAGTGCGCTGCCGGCCGAAGGCGGATACTACGCCTGGGTGCGCCGTGCCATGGGTAACTTCTGGGGATTTCAGGAGGCGTGGCTCTCGCTGGTCGCCAGCATCTTCGATATGGCGATTTATCCCACGCTTTTCGTTGCGTATCTCTCGCGGCTGATTCCCTGGTTCGGTGTGGGGCACCGGGGAGTGATTGTCGGGCTAACGGTAGTCGCTGCGTGCGCGTTGATGAACATCGCAGGAATTCGGGTGGTGGCGATCTCTTCGCTGTGGCTGTTCTTTCTGCTGTCGCTTCCCTTCGCGCTGATTGTACTGATCGCTCCTTTGAAGATGGGCGCGCTCTCCGGAGTCGTGACAACGCCAACCACTTCGACGGTGGGCCTGGTTGGTGGCTTGCTGATCTGCATGTGGAATTACATGGGCTGGGACAACGCGTCGACGATTGCCGCTGAAGTCCGGCGGCCGCAGCACACTTATCCGAAGGCGATGATTTTGGCGGTCCTAGTGGTTTCGGCAACGTACATACTTCCCTTCGCCGCAATGTGGCTGACGGGAGTTCCGGCATCATCGTTCGAAACAGGATCCTGGGCCGAACTTGCAGGATTGATCGGAGGCTCGGTCGGCGGGCCTCTTCTAGCGCGCGGGTTCCGTGTAGCCCTGGTGCTCGGCGGGATGATGAGCGCTTTCGGAATGTTTAACGCGTTGGTGATGAGCTATTCGCGGCTCCCACTGGCGATGGCGGAGGATGGGATGTTGCCGCGCGCGTTCGGCAAGCTGCATCCCAAAACGCGGGCGCCCTGGGTGGCGATCCTTGTTTGTGCAGCAGGGTGGGCTCTGTGCCTGGGGCTGAATTTTGAGCGGCTTGTGACGCTTGACATTCTGCTGTACGGCGCCAGCCTTACACTCGAGTTTGTTGCTCTTGTGGTCCTGCGAATTAAGGAGCCGACTCTGCGACGGCCGTTCCGCGTTCCGGGAGGCACGCTCGGAGCAGTTCTTCTGGGTGTTTGCCCCGTGCTGCTGTTGGGTTTCTCCGCCTTTCACGGGGAGAGCGAACAGGTTCTGGGCATGAGTGGACTCGCGTTCGGCCTCCTGTTAGTCGCCGGAGGCTTCCTAGTGTACGGGCTGAAGGCTACTCTCTCCGGTCGCGGCTGGTTTGGGACGGCGATCAAGAGCCAGCGCAAAGCCGCCTAGCATTCTGCGATTTCCTCGATTTTCTGGCATTCACTCCTTAGGACGCTCCTCGTTGTTCGCGGCTGCGCCATGGAACAATTCTGCTATTCTTTTTGGCGTGCGCTTCTGGTTCTTAGCTGCGATTTGTCTCGGCGTCTTCGCCGCTTCGGTAATGTTCGCCCAACTGCCGACCGCGAATTCGCCTCAGCAACCTGTTCAGTCTCCCGCGCAGCAACCAAGCCAGACGCTCCCAGCTCCGGTGCAGCAGGCCGCCCCTGCGATACGCGTTGGGCCAGTCATCGTGATCGACGCAGCGCATGGCGGCACCGACACGGGAGCCCGTGGGGCAGGCAGTACCGTGGAGAAGGACGTCGTCCTGACTTTCGCGCGACTCACGCGAGCCGAATTGGATCGCCAAGGATTTCACGTAGTGATGACGCGCACGGACGACTCGAATCCGTCGTACGACGACCGGGCGGCTATTGCGAACGCGCATCGGGATGCCGTGTTCATCAGCCTCCACGTATCGTCGACGGGGACTCCGGGAATCGCGCGTGTCTATTCGTATCTTTTCTCGACAACGGTGCCAATTTCGCCGCCTTCGAGCGGGCTCGTGCCTTGGAATGAAGCGCAACAACCGTACACGGATACAAGCCATCGCCTCGCGGACATTCTTCAACTGGAACTGGCCCAGCGTTTCACGGGATCGCCTGCGGTGTCGGAGGCTGTTCCAATCCGCGAATTGCGGTCGATTGCCGCACCCGCGGTGGCGATCGAGATGTCCAGCGTGTCGGTCACGGATCCCCATACCCTGACCGCGTTTGCTCCGCCTCTGGTCACCGCGATTGCACGCGGTTTGTTGATCTATCGTCCCACGAACGCGACCGGTGCGCCCTAATGCCGACGAATCTGAAGCTTGTTTTGGTAATCCTCGGCGCAGCGGTGCTCGTAGGGCTCATCAGCCTGCACGGACTAAACCAGCGCGTCGAGCAGCTTGGCGAACCGAAAACGTCCGACGATCGGGCGCGGCGCGACCTTTTGGCAGCGCCGATTTCAACGTCATCCGACGTCAAGTCGAAGACCAGGATTTTCTGGGCCGCCGGTGCAGACAAAACGGCTCCGGTGGAGGTGGACCTGGAACTTTCGTCGAACGCGACGGTGCGGGCCAAGCAGGTGCTGCACGCACTGGTGACCGATCCGCCGACGCCCGAGCAGCGCACGCTTCCTGCGGACGCCACGCTGCTGGGTTTCTACGTACTGCCCGACGGCACTGCGATCGCCGATTTTTCACAGGCTCTCGCTTCACAGACGCCGTCCGGCATCCTGAGCGAGGAGCTGGCTGTTGATTCCATCGTGCGAACGCTCCGAGGGAATGTCAGCACCCTAAAGCGCTTGAAAATTCTGATCCACGGGCAGGAAATGGACACCCTGGCGGGCCACGTGGACCTCACGGGCTTCTTCGACCTGAGTCCTGCCACCCCGCCAGGGGATGGCGGTCGCACTTCGGGAAAAACAACTGGCGCGAGCTATCCCGCACAAGCTTCCCCCTAGTCCAACCGCGACGCGAAGTATCGTTGTCCGGATTTGTTGACACTTAGTGCCACAGTCGTCACACTGTGAATCCTGAGGTTGCATGGAATCCAGTGCC
>Ga0307475_10001112_pt1 | contig 16076 bp, 12 predicted proteins | sample atmos_gasesECM1C_FD_203317 | JGI IMG/M metagenome (GOLD analysis project Ga0307475, IMG submission 203317) | Hardwood forest soil microbial communities from Morgan-Monroe State Forest, Indiana, United States - atmos_gasesECM1C_515 | ecosystem: Environmental > Terrestrial > Soil > Temperate... | reverse complement strand
AGAGGATCACAGAGGAAGTGGCGAAGCTGGGATTGAAGCCGGTGAAGAGCGAAACGAATTTTGTCTTTGTGGAAGCGGGGCCGGAGGCGAAGGCGATCTGCGAGGATCTGTTGCGGGAAGGCGTGATCGTGCGGCCGCTCGCGTGGATGGGCTTTCCGGAGGCGATTCGCATCTCCGTGGGGACGACGGAAGAAAACGACAAGTTGTTTACCGCGTTGCACCGCGTGCTGGCGAAGCGTGAAGGAAAACCTGAGTTGACTGCGCGATGAGAGTGTCGGTTCCTGAAGAGTCGGCGTTTGCGAGCGGCGGCGGGGATTCCATTGGCGAAATCCTGAAAAAGTGCAAAACGATTGCGGTGGTTGGATTGTCTTCGAATCCAATGCGGCCGAGCCACGAAGTGTCGGAGTACATGCAGCGCGCGGGCTACCGGATTATTCCCGTAAATCCGAACGAAACGCATGTGCTGGGAGAGAAGAGTTATCCGCGACTGGAGGACGTGCCGGAGAACGTAGATATCGTGAACGTTTTTCGGCGGACGGAAGAGGTGCCGCCGGTGGTGGAGAGCGCGATTCGCGTGGGAGCGAAAGTAGTGTGGATGCAGTTGGGAATTGAGAACGAAGAAGCGGCAGAGAAGGCCAAAGCGGCAGGAGTGGCGGTCGTGGAGGATGCCTGCATTTTGATTGAGCATAGGAGGCGAGGGATTAGGACGTAGGCAAAAAACCGGAAGAGGGGACGCGCCAACACGCGCTCCTACAAATACGGGACCCGCGCGAAAGAGCTGCGCGGGTGTTTTGTTTGTGGAGCACGATCATTTGCGAGGGACACGGCTATAGGTGAGAGCCACCGAGACGCAGAGGCACAAAGAAAGAAAGGAAAAGAGGATTCCTCCCTGCGGCCCGAATGACAGTGTTTGAGCATCGAACGAATCGAAGACGGCTGCGCTCGGAAGGAGGAAGGGTTTGACCGCTGGTGAAGGGAGGAGGAGAGACAAGGAAGTTTGTATTGGCGGGGCCTTCAGTGTGGGAGGGGGAAAACCAACAGGTTGCGCTTGCCGGGGACGACAACCCCGAGAAGGCGGCCGTCGGGAGAGATCGAGAATTCGCGGAAGCTGAGGCCGTGAAGAACGGGAACGGGCGTGGGCTGCGAAACGGGGATTTCTTTGTTGGGCGAGACGGCGGCGAGCGGGGGAACAGGGAACCAGACGAGGTCGCCGGATTTTTTCTCGGGGGAGCGCTTGAGGAAAATGCGCGATTCTTCGGGAGTCCAACGATAGACGCCGAGGCCGACGCGCACACGCGCGAGCTGGTTCGGACTCGAGAGGCTGCGGATCTCGAGGACTTCGCGGTCGATGAAATAGGCGGCTTTGGTGCGGTCGGGAGAAACGGTGAGGCCGCCTTCGTAGCCCTCGAGAGTGGCGAGCTCCTTGGCAGCGTCGTTGAGGACGTCGAGATATTGCAGACGGGGCGGGCCGGACATGGAGTGGTCCTGCTCGACGGCAATGGCGAAATTCATCCCGGGAAGCCAGGCGACGTCCCGAAAGGTGCGCCCTTCGTAGGGAGAAGGAAGCGGGCCGGAGGAGAGGCGCGTGGTTTTTATGGAGAAGAGCGGGAGGGCCGCCACGGCTTGGGAGAGATAGGCGATGGTGTTGTTGTCGGGGAGAAAGGCGGCATTGGAGGAGTCGAGGATGAAGTTGTCGCCCTTCTCGATGCGAAGTTCGTGGCCGGAGTCGTCGAAGAGCAGCGTTTGGACGGAGTTGCTGGCGCTGCCGCTGTCGTCTTGCACGGTGGTGGTCATGAGCTGGACGAGGAGATAGCGGCCGTTGGGCGACCAGCGAATGGAATCGACGAGGTAGCTGAAGAGCCGATTGTCGCGCGTGTATTTTTGGCCTTCGAGCAGACGTCGGCGTTTGGCGTGAGCCTCCTCAACCCAGATGTCGTCGTGCTCGAGGTCGTAAAGCTTGGTTTTGAGCTTGTGATAGACGGAAAAGGCGATGGCGTCGTTGGGACCGAAGGAGAAGGCGGTGATTTCATCGTCGATGGAACGAAGAGGATTGTCGAGGGTTTGGGCCTGCGCGGGAATTGAGAAAAAAAGAGAGAAAAAAATATTCATGAAGAGCAGGCGGAGGAACAACTCTCCCCTCGCGGAAAACGATTGGGGTAAACGAGTGGCCCCTCGTGGAAACCGCTCGCGGTGAACGAGCGGCCCTTGGCGATAAGCGCTCGGCGTAAGCCAGTGACGAGATTCGCAAAACAAGAGAGGGAAGATCATGGTTTGGGATGGGGACCGGTGTAGTCCGAGCAGCAAGGTTTTTGGACGGGAGTGAATTCCATCAGTTCGACGCGGGTTCCGTCGGGATCGTAGAGATTGAGCTGCCATTTGCCGTCGCGGCCGATTTTTGGTTGTTCGGTGCCGTTCCAGCCGTTTGTGCGCAGCTGCTGCTCGGCCGCGTGAATGTCGGGAACGCCGAGAGCGATGTGATTCATCACCCCAAGAGTGTGCTTGTCGGCGTTGGCGGGGACGTTGAGCATGTATTCGAGCCAGTCGGTGCCGTCAGGGACTTGCATGTCGACCCAGTTGGTTTCGTCGTCCTTCATGCCACCGTGCCAGTAGACATGGAAGCCGAGGATGTCTTTGTAGAATTTGTCCTCGGCGGCGCGATCGGGAACGATGAGGCCAGCGTGAATCAGGCGGGTACTAACTTGATTGGTGGGTGCTGCGAACTGGCGGTGCGCGGGAGCTTGGACGAAGGTGATGGGAAGGCCTTCGGGATCCTGAACAGAAAAGTGAATCGTGCCGTTGAAATCTCTGGTAACCGCGTTGACGGGGATGTTGTGAGCCTGGAGATAACGGCGCATTCCCCCAACGTCAGCAGTGGCAAAGGCGATTTCAGCGAGAAGATTTGCGTGAGAGCCGGAGGCGCCTTCGGCTAAAGCAATTTGCTGGTGCTCACTCAGGATGTAACACGGGCGCACCATCCCCGGGCAACCGGCGTCGCGGGAGATGAGGCCAAGAATTTTGCTGTAGAAACCGACCGCCGTGTGCGGGTCGGCGGACCAGAGGCGGACGTAAGTGATGCCGGTGATAGGCGGCCGGAGAAGCTGCTCCTGACCAGAAAGGAACACGGCGAAGTGCAAAGCAACCAGAGACAAAATCAGGGTTATCAGAGTGCGGCGCATCGAATCACCTCAGAATTCACGTACCGGGCTTGGATTTTAGCTCACGGATTTCGTCTAGGCGAAGGCGAAGGCGCTGCTCGAAGCCCTGGTCGGTGGGATGGTAATAGGTGCGGCTGGCGAGATTGTCGGGGAGACAGGGCATGTCAGTGACTTTGTCTTCGAAATTGTGGGCGTATTTGTAGCCCTCGCCGTAGCCGAGATTCTTCATGAGGCCCGTGGGGGCGTTGCGCAGATGCAGCGGGACGGGATCGGCCTCGGTTTTGTGGACGTCGTCGAGGGCTTCGGCGTAGGCGGTGTAGACGGCGTTGGATTTGGGTGCGAGTGAAAGATAGACGGCGGCTTGCGCGAGAGCGAGATAGCCTTCCGGCGGGCCGATGAAGTGGAAGGCATCTTTGGCGGCGAGCGCAACGGCCAAGGCGCTGGGCTCGGCGAGGCCGATGTCTTCGCTAGCCATGCGCACCAAGCGGCGCACGATGTAGAGCGGGTCTTCGCCGGACTCGATCATGCGGGCGAGCCAGTAGAGGGCGGCGTCGGGATCGGAATTGCGCACGGATTTGTGGAGCGCGGAGATGAGATTGAAGTGCTCTTCGCCGGCTTTGTCGTAGCGGAGGACTCTGCGCTGGAGAATATCTTCGAGGAGTTCGGGAGTTATGACGCGCGGGAGGTTTTTCTTGGGACGCGTGCTCTTGGCTGCGAGTTCGAGGGTGTTGTAGGCGGCGCGAGCGTCGCCGTTGGCGAAAGAGGCGATGCGGAAGAGGGTGTCCTGGGAGACCTCGATCGGTTCGTGGCCGAGGCCACGGTCCTTGTCGGCAAGGGCGCGGCGAAGCAGGTCGACGATTTGAGGCGTGGTGAGCGGTTCGAGCACGTAGACCTTGGTGCGCGAAAGAAGCGGGGAGATGACTTCAAAAGAGGGATTTTCAGTGGTCGCACCGATGAAAGTGATATGGCCGGCTTCGACGTGAGGAAGAAAGGCGTCCTGCTGGGCTTTGTTGAAGCGATGTACCTCGTCGACGAAGACGATGGTGCGGTAGCCGGAGCGAGATTTGTATTCGGCGCCGGCCATGACGTCCTTGATTTCCTTGATGCCGGCGAGGACCGCACTGAAAGAGACGAAGTCTGCTTGCGTGACGCGAGCGATGAGGCGCGCGAGCGTAGTTTTGCCGCAGCCCGGAGGTCCCCAGAAGAGCATCGAGCCGATATTGTCGCTTTCGATTTGCATGCGCAGCGGCTTTCCGGGACCGAGAAGCTTTTCCTGGCCGATGAATTCGTCGAGGGTGCGCGGCCGCATGCGTTCGGCGAGCGGCTGGTTGGCGGCGGGGGCTCCGGCGTCCGCGGGAGAACCTGGGAGTTTGGAGAAGAGGCTCATGGACTTTCTTGAGTCTAAATCGTTTGTGGGGAAAGGGGAAATGGGACGATTGTGCGACCCGAGGTTGCAGGCCGTTGTCAGTCCCCCGTCGGGCACCGCGTGGTGCGCCCCCGGGTGAAAAGGCGGTCAGGTAGAGTCGCTTACGGCCGCGGTGGGGAGGAGTTGCGCTGGCGGGCGGCTTCGTAGAAGACGACCGCAGCGGCAGCGGCGGCGTTGAGGGACTCGACGCCGCTGGCTATAGGAATGTGGATGCGGGCGTCGGCGGAGCGCTCGATTTCTTCGGGGAGGCCCGCGCCTTCGTTGCCGACAAGAAGAGCAATGGGCTGGCACCAGTTGACTTCCCAGGGGGCTAGGAGCCGGGATCGAGCGTCGCCGGGCGCGCCAAAGCGCGGCTCTGCAACGGCAGGGCGGAAAGCGACACGTTGGCCGAGTTCGTAAACCGCTGTCTCCCCGCTGCGCTCGTGATAGGGTTCGGCCGCCTCAGCAGAGGGCCCCGCAGGTCGTGTCCCTGCATCCGGTGAAGAGCATGAGCCTGCCTCGTTGTGGACGCTGGAGGCCAGGGTGTGAATGCCGACGATTTTGAATTGCGTGAGGAGAATGGCGAGAGACATTCCGGCAAGGATGGGGAGATGGAAAGCCGCACCGGCGGAGGCGCGCAGCGCCTTCGGCGAATAAGGACTGGCGCTGCCACTGACGCCAGAGGCGGCAGTGGCGGCGCCGGTCGCGCCAAAAGCAGCGGCAGTGCGAACGATGGTGCCGACGTTGCCGGGATCCTGAACACCAGCGAGAACCACCAAGAGTGGGGCGCAGGCCGAACCGGGAGTGCGCACGAGTTCGTCGAAAGACGTTTCGCGGGGTTTTACGAGCGCGGCGATGCCTTGCGGATGCTCCGTGTCGGCAAGACTTTCGAAGAGGCGGTCGGTGGTGCGCAATATCGGGAAGCCCATCTCGGGGCGATCGATCAAGGGCGCGAGGCGTTCGTGATGCCGCTGGCCGGTTTGGCTGAAGAGCACGGCTTGGATGGGACAGCCGGAGCGCAGTGCTTCTTCGACGAGGCGGACGCCTTCGACACCAACGAAGCCGCTTTCCGTGGGCAGGCCGCCGCGAAGGGCCATGCGAAACTCCTTGAGCCAGCGATTGTCGCGGCTGGTGAGGAGCGCAGACTCCTTAGCAGCACGAACGTTATGCGCGGGTCTGCCGGGCATTGCTTGTGGCTTCATAGCGATGCAGTTGTATGCCAGTCTGAATGAAAACAACAAAACTGAGCGCACCGAGATATGTGAGGGCGAACGCCCATCTAAGCGAAATATGTCCGTAGGACGCGGGTTGAACCATGAGGAACAATGCTTCGGCAAGCAGAGTCATACCGACACACCAGCACATTGCAGATATTAAACAATAGCGGAAGGGGCGAGGAATGAAGGGTGACTCTCTACCGAATGGGATGAAAAACACAATTAGCCCGGGGAGGAACGGAGTAGCCATGACCATCCCGGCAGGAAGACGCGGGAACAAGGGTCCACCAAAGAATTCTTGGCCCATTGCTCCGACGAGTAAGCCCGAACTGGCGATATTCAATTGGCCCATCGTGTCACGAACCGCTTCTTGAAACGGTCCCGCAAGCAAGTCTTGCACACTATTGCATCTCAGGGGAAGTCGCGTGGCGATGAAGGTTCAAGGACGAGTCGCTCGTTGTCAGTCAATACGCCATGCCGTGATGAGACCCTTTTAGATGCGATAGGAGGGGGGGCGGATGCCTTTGTCACGGAGGTAGATTTCGGCTTGGCCGCGATGATGTGCGACATGGACGTACATGGCGAGAAGGACTTCGCGGCCGGGAAGACGACCGTCCGGGGAGTTGTGCACGGCATCCAGTTGGGCGTCGGTGAGATTCGAGATTACGGAGGAACAGTACTCGAAGGAGTCGCTGAGGAATTTGAGGACGGCGTCTTTTTCGGTCGGCGAAGGCAAGGCGGGAGGAACGGAATCTTTTAGACCGGCGCAGAATTGGTAGTTGGTGGTCGCGATGTGGGACATCAGTTGGCCGAAGTCCATGGATTCGGGATGGGGGCGGAAGCCGTACTGGTCGGGCGGCATGGCCTTCGCCACGGCGAGGGAAAGGCCACTGAGAGCCGCGAAGTGCTTGGCATATTCGCCAGCGCCATTGGACGGGGCCGGAGCCGCACCGGCCGGGAAAAGAGAAAGAGAAATCAAGGCGGGAAGAGTTAAAACGGAACGAGAATGCATGTGGCCTCCTCGAGAGATGTTCTCGCTTAAAACCGGTGTTACCACTCGCAAGGCTGGCCTTCATCGCCGCGCGCGGGCCAGGCAGAAGCTCCAGAATTCAGGTTGCCTTCCTTGTGTCGGACCCTGCCTGCGGCAGACCGCCTAAAGGCCCACCCCCAGTTGCCTGACAGGACTCCTCAAAACCTGACTGCAAAAGATCTTTGGGATCCTTTATCGGAAAAGAGAAAGGGGGTCTAGAACAAAGACAACCAGCGCGAGAATTCAGGGGCCCCCTTGACGAACCTGGACGAACCTGGACGAACCTGTTCGCGCCAAAAGACGGCCAAATCAGTCCGCAGGCGGTTGTCCGGAGTTTAGACTCGCGAGAAATCACTTTCGATAGCTGGTTTGCGTCGGGATTTTGCTTCATCATGAATCGTGTATAGACTCCCGCTGGACTGCTCCTCTCCGAAACCGTGTTTCAAAGACACGAATGGATTTTGCGGGATGTCCCGACCAGAGGAAAGATGGCAGTTTCTCCGTTGTGCTCCTTTATCGGACGCCCCCTGCAGCCCTGGGGGCGGTGGTGTTGCGCGGGCCAGAGGGGGTATGGTAGCGTCGGCAAAATACAGGCAGCGCGAAGGGAGCGCTGCGAAGACGCCGCCCTGATCCTCGTGTTCGCTCAGGGGAAGCCCTTCGAAGCTCAGGGCAAGCGGGCGGCGCTACGGGTGGCGGTACGACTTCGCCAAAGGCCAAAAAATTGCCGGCTGAATTGCTGCGCGTCAATCCCATCAACCCCGAAACGGAAGTGCTGCGATACGCGGCGGATTTTCTTTCTCGCGGAAGTGTGATCGCGATACCCACGGATACGTTTTATGGGCTGGCAGCGGACCCCTTCAATTTGGCGGCGGTGGATGAGATTTACCGCGTAAAAGGGCGGCCTGAGGCGCGCGCGCTGCCGATTCTGGTGAATTCGATCGAGCAGGCAGTGGCGCTCGCGCGCGGAACGCCGGGAAGCTTTATGCGGCTGGCGCAGAAGTTCTGGCCGGGCGCGCTGACGCTGGTGGTAAATGCGGCGCACAAGATTCCGTTGAAGCTGACGGCAGGAACGGGGCGTGTGGCGTTGCGCTGGCCGCGGAGCGAGGTGGTTCGGTGCCTGATCGAGGAGTTCGAGGGGCCGGTGACGGGAACGAGCGCGAACATTTCAGGATTTTCTTCGTGCGCCAGCGCGGCGCAGGTGATGAAGCAACTGGGTTCGCGGGTGCCACTGGTTCTGGACGCGGGCGAGACGGGGGCGACGCTGCCGTCGACGATCGTGGAGTTGAACGGGGACGCGTGGAGAATTGGAAGGGAAGGCGCGATTGCGATCGAGCGGATTGAGAAGGCGATGAGGGAGAGGGGCTAGGGATTGGGAGCAGAGAGTAGATAGAAAGGTAACGCCGAGGACGCCGAGGACGCGGTGTTAGGACAGAGAAAAGAGAAGCAGATCTGTTGTTCCGCTCGAGGGTGAAGACGAGCGGTATTTTTTTCAACGCTTTGTTGGATTGAAGTCGGCCAAGTTGGGGGTAAGGAGATCTTCGTCAGGCGTTTTTGGCACTTCGCTGCACAGAGCTTTCCGTTTCTCCTGATTCATTTCCACACGAATCTGATCGGTAAGGGCGTCGATGCGCGGGTCGAGGTCGGTGGGATTGGACTCGATGGAGGAAAGTAATTGTCGAGGGATCCCGGTTAGGCTGGGAGCAGCCGGCAGTGAGACAGGCGATGGCGGTGAGGACGAAAGTGGCGAGCGACGATTGGCCCCTCGAAGGTCGCGGTAAACGAGTGGCGAGCCAAAGAAGAAAGGAAAAACACTCAACCGCTAGACCTCGGAGGCCAGAGCGATAGGGACACCGAGAAAAAAAGGAAAGAGACCGAAGGACCCGCTGCCGGTCGCCAACGCGATGCAAGCCAGCTCCCCAGAATGTCGACGCTTTAGCGGGGAGGGGGGGCATAGGAGATTTTGCCGAGGATGGCCAGACCGCGCGCGCCGGTCGCAGAAGGAAGATTTGCCGGGCGCTGGTGAAACGCTTCGTAAGCGAGGAGAGCGAAGGCGAAGGCCTCCTTAGCGTCTTCGGGCATGCCCAAGCGGGAGGAGGCCAAGACCGTCATGAATGAACCTTGTTTTGTTTGTGGTGGAAAACGCTGGGCAGGCGTGGCAAACCTCATTTCTGCAAAAGCTTCTTTGGGCGGCGCAGTGGGATCCACGGCGAAAACCGAAAGTTGTTTGAAGAGCAGGGGGTTGTGTGCGCCGCCGCCGGAGACGATGAGTTGGTGAATCCGGTGATTAGGCAGGACGAAACGATGGAGAGCGTCGGCCACGGAAGCCGCGGTGAACGCAGTGGCGGTGTGAATGAGGTCATTGGGTTTAGCCTGGTAACGTCGGCCGAGAGCGAGAAGCTTTTTGATATAGGCGGCACCGAAGTATTCACGCCCCGTGGATTTGGGCGGTTTGAGTTTAAGGTACCGATCTTGGAGAAGAACCTTCAGCAGTGGCGGGTTGATTTGGCCACTTCGCGCGATGCGAGCGTCTTTGTCGAAACGTTGGCGGCCGTGGGTGAAATGTTGGACCAGGGCGTCGATAAGCATGTTGGCGGGCCCGGTGTCGAAGGCAAAAACCTGCGAAGGTTTCGCATTGGCGGGGATTACGGTGATGTTGGCGATGCCGCCGAGATTGAGGGAGACGCGGCCGAGTTTTGGATGGCGATAAAGAAGATAGTCGACGTAGGGAACGAGCGGAGCGCCCTGGCCGCCGAGAGCTATGTCCGCGGGGCGAAAATCGGAAACCGTGGTGATGCCGGTGCGGGCGGCGATAACCGAGCCGTCGCCAATCTGGAGAGTAGACGCGGTGGATGCCCCGAAATACTTTGAGGCGACGCCTTGGTGAAAGATCGTTTGGCCGTGGGAGCCGATCAGGGAAATGCGCTGCGGTGACACGCGGAAGCGGCCGCAGGCGGCGAGGGCGGCTTCGGCAAAAATTCTTCCCAGGCGAAAGTTGAGCTGGCTTAGGTCTCTAGCACATATCGGTCGCTGCTCGGCTACGCGAAGGATTTCTTTGCGCAGCGGGTGAGGAAACTTAAACGAAGTCTGATCGAGTAACTTCGCATTTAGGTTCGGAGGCGCGCCGGAGAGACGAGCCAAGGCTACGTCGATTCCGTCAGCGGACGTGCCGGACATCAGGCCGAGGACAAGCATGTCAGCATTATCAGAGATTACGGCTTCCCCGTTCGCGCCAAAATCCGGCGTGGTCCTCATCTTCGAAATAGGCGAGCCTGGCTTCAGCAGCTGGCTTGTGCCGCGACGGCTTGCTCATGAAATTTGCTTCTTGAGTTCGGCGAGGAGGTTGAGGGCGTCGAGAGGTTTCAATTCGTCGAGGTCGGCGTCGCGCAGCTTGTCGAGGACGGCACGGTCAAGCGCGGTGAAAAGGATTTGTTGATGGCCGTTGCTGCCGGGGGCTTCGCTGCTGGCGCCCGGAGAGAGTGTCTCGCTGAGCTCATGCTCGCTTTGTTCGTGGCGCTTCAAGACTTCGCGGGCGCGCTCAATGACCGAGCGCGGGAGACCGGCGAGGCGAGCGACTTCGATCCCGTAGCTTTTGTCGGCGCAGCCGGGCTCGACGCGGCGCAAGAAAATGATTTCGCTGGGCGTTTCTTTCACGGACACGTGAACGTTTTTCACGCAGGGGAGAAGATCGGCGAGTTCGGTGAGCTCGTGATAGTGGGTGGCGAAGAGCGTGCGCGCGCGAGTGTGTTTCTGGAGATGTTCTACGACGGCCCAGGCGATGGAGAGGCCGTCGAAGGTTGCCGTGCCGCGGCCGACTTCGTCGAGAAGGACGAGGCTCGAGGGGGTAGCGTAATTGAGGATGGCGGCGACTTCACTCATCTCGACAAGGAAAGTGGACCGGCCGCGCGCAAGATTGTCACTTGCGCCTATGCGCGTGAAGATGCGGTCGGTGATGGGAAGCTTGGCTTGGCGCGCGGGAACAAAGGAACCCACCTGGGCCATGAGAATAATCAGCGCGGCCTGCCGAAGATACGTCGATTTGCCGCCCATGTTCGGGCCGGTGATGAGTAGGAGTTGCTGGCGGCCGGGCTCGAAGCAGAGATCGTTGGGAACAAAGCGCTCGCCGCGTTGGCGGAGAAGTTCTTCGATAACCGGATGGCGGCCGCCGATGATGAGCAATTCGCCGGTGGAATTGAATTCGGGGCAGGAGTAGCCGCGGTCGGCAGCGAGCTTGGCGAAGGCGGCGAGAACGTCGAGCTGCGCGACGGCGGAAGCCGTGCGCCGCAAGCGCGCGGCTTTGGCGGCTACCGAGGAGCGGACGTCGCTAAAGAGCTGGCGCTCGATTTCGAGAATGCGCTCGTCGGCAGCGAGGATTTTGCGTTCGTATTCCTTGAGCTCGGGGGAAGTGAAGCGCTCGGCGTTGACGAGGGTTTGCTTGCGCTCGTAGTCGGCGGGCGCGAGATGCAGATTGGGCTTGGAAATTTCGATGTAGTAGCCGAAAACCTGGTTGAAACGGATCTTGAGCGAACCGATGCCGGTGCGCTTGCGCTCGCGCTCTTCCATTGCGGCGATGATCTGCTTGCTGTGCTGGCTGAGGTCGCGCAACTCGTCGAGTTCGGCGTGATAGCCGCCGCGAATGATGCCTGGCTCGGTGGCGAGGGCGGGAGGCTCGTCCGAGATGGCGCGTTCGAGGCGTTCGCGGACGTCAGAGAGTTCGTCGATTTCTTCGTGGAGGAGGCGGAGGAGTTCGCTGCCGCCAACAGTCGGGGGTGTGACAAAGTTCTTCAAGACGGGGAGCTGGCCGAGAGATTTGCGCAAGGCTACGAGTTCGCGCGGAGTCGCAAGACCCAGAGTTATCCGGCTGGTGAGGCGCTCGAGATCGAGAATACCGCGAAGCTCTTTGCGGATTTCACCGCGCACGACGGTTTGTTGCACCAGGTGAGTGACAGCGGCCAAGCGGGCTTCGATGGCATCGCGATCAATGAGCGGTCGAAGAACCCAGGAGCGCAGAAGGCGTGCCCCCATGCCGGTCACGGTGACATCGAGGACAGCAATCAAGGTCGTCGGGCCGGGAGAGCGGCCGGATTCCTCGGAGAAAATCGGCGTGAGCAGCTCGAGATTGCGGACGGAAACCGGATCGAGAAGAAGCGTGTCGTGGTGTTCGTAATAGCGGACGCGATCGAGATGGCCGAGGGCCGCGACGCTGGGGGCGTCGGGTTTTTCGCGAGCTTCACCGGAGCGGTCGCCGCGAGCGGCGTTTTCGCGCAGGTAATGAATGACGGCTCCGGCTGCGGAAAGCGCCTGCGGATGATTGTCGAGGCCGAAGGCCGAGAGTTCGGCGACGCCGAATTGTTCGCGAAGAATGCGTTCGCCGTAATCGCGTTGGAAGGTCCAGTCTTCGAGGCGGGACTCGATGCCGCCGGTCCCTTCGAGAAGGGAGGTCTTCGCGGTTTCGAAGAGCTGTTGCGGGCGAGGGAGCAAGGTTTCGCGCGGACGAAGAAGCTGGAGTTCGTCGCGCAGAGCTTCGTCCGCGCGCGGTCCGGAGAATTCGGTGGTTTGAAATTCGCCGGTGGAGAGATCGACGAACGCGAGGCCAATCGGTGAGCCGGATGGATGGGGCGCAACGGCGGCAAGGAAATTGTTTTCGCGAATATCGAGGACGCCAAGATCGGTGGCAGTGCCAGGAGTGATGACGCGCACAACTTCGCGGCGCACGAGTTTTTTGCCGGGGCCAGGCTGTTCCATCTGGTCACAAATGGCGATCTTGAAGCCGGCGCGAATCAATCTGGCGAGATAGCCTTCTGCGGCGTGATAAGGAACGCCGCACATGGGGATGGGCTGGCCTTTTTCGCGATTGCGGGAAGTGAGCGTGATTTGCAGTTCGCGGGAAGCGATCATGGCGTCTTCGTAAAACAGCTCGTAGAAATCGCCCAAGCGGAAGAGCAGGAGCGCATGGGGGTAGCGCGCTTTGATGGCGTGGTACTGCTGCATCAGGGGTGTGGCCGGCTCGGTCATTGGAAAGCTGTCAGGCGTCAGTCTTCTGGTTTCCCTACAGAGTCCCTAATGATGGCGTATCGGCATAAAAACGCAAGTGGTCAACTTGTGACAAAGAGTGCAGAGAAAGGTTTCGCCTCTTTCAAGGAAAGCTTTCCGAGAATTCAGTCGCGAATGCCCAACTGCGTCAGCAGAAACGCGTAATCCAAAGCGATTTCGCGGAGGTAATCGTAGCGGCCGGAAGCGCCGCCATGGCCCGCACCCATGTTGATTTTGAGCAGCAACGGATTGGAATCGGTCTTCAGTGTACGAAGCTTGGCCACGTATTTCACGGGCTCCCAGTACATCACTTGGCTGTCATGGAGCGCGGTTTTGAGAAGCATCGCGGGGTAGGCCTTCCGTTCGAGATTCGTGTACGGACAGTATTTCTTTATGCGGAGGTAGTCTTCCACGATTTGGGGATTGCCCCATTCTTCATATTCGCCGACCGTAAGAGGAAGCCCAGCGTCTAGCATGGTGTTCAAGACATCGACAAAGGGCACCTGGCTGAGGACGGCACGGAAGAGGTCGGGGCGCTGATTCGTAACTGCGCCCATGAGCAGGCCACCGGCGCTGCCGCCTTGGATGGCGAGTTTTTCTCGAGAGGTGTAGCGCTCGGCGATTAAATGCTCAGCCGCGGCGATGAAGTCACTAAAGGTGTTTTGTTTTTTCCTCATGCGACCGGCGTCATGCCAAGGCTTGCCGAGTTCGCCGCCGCCGCGAACGTGCGCAAGGGCGTAGATCACCCCTCGATCCAGTAGGCTTAGGCGATTCGAATTAAAGTTCACGGGAACGGAAATGCCGTAGCTGCCATAGCCGTAAAGGAGTAGCGGAGCGGCGCCATTGAGAGGAGTGTCGCGACGATAGACGATAGAGATCGGGATGCGCGTGCCGTCAGAGGCAGTGGCGGCCAGGCGTTCGCTGACGTACCGCGACGGGTCGTAGCCGCCGAGGACCGGTTGCTGTTTGCGAAGGACGCGCTCGCCGGTGCGGACGTCGTAGTCGAATACGGAACGGGCCGTGACCAAAGAATCGTATACGAAGCGCACGTGGGAAACGTCGAATTCAGGATTGTCCCCGAGGGAAGCGTTGTAGGCAGGCTCTGTGAATGCGATCCGGTGCGAGGAAGCCAGAACGTTTTCATCATCCGCGCGCAAATTCACGATGCGTAGGTTGGGGAGGCCACCTTCGCGCTCGAGCAAAACAAGGTGATCTTTGAAGGCTTGGGCTGACGCGAGCATCACGTCGGGACGGCCGGGAATAGCCTCACGCCAGTACCCGGGGCCCGGTTCGGCGACACGGGCCGTGACGAGGCGAAACGTACGGCCGCCCGAATTTGTGCGAATGAAGAAAAGCTCTTCGCCAAAGCCGGGTAGAGGCCCGGGATGGTGGTCGGCGTAGTACTCGTGATTGTCCTCGCGAGCCGTGATTAACCGGAATTGGCCGAACGGGTCGGCAGCGCGGAGGAAACGGACTTCGCTCGCCGTGTGACTGGCCGAGGTGAGTAAAAGGTATCCGCCGCTGCGCGTGCGCTTGATCTCCAAGTGAAAACGCTCGTCGGTTTCCTCGTAGAGGAGCGGGTCGGGATCGCTTGAGCCGAGGACGTGTCGATACAGACGATACGAGCGCTTGGTGATTTCGTCTTCAATGGTATAGAAAAGCGTCTGGTTATCGGCGGCCCAAGCAACGCTCCCGACACGCTCGCTGCGCTCGGGGAGCGTTGCGCCCGTCCAAAGGTCCTTCAAGTAAAGAGTGTATTGACGGAATCCGGTCGCATCGGTTGAATACGCAAGCCAATGATTGTCATCGCTGATCTCGAAGGCATCTAGTCCGAGGAAGGAGTGTCCTTCGGAGAGCTGATTCAAGTCGAGGAGCAGTTCTTCGGGAGCGGGTTCGCGGGGTTCCTCGGACGGCGCCGCAGAGGAAACCCGCAGGGCCTTGCGGACTCCGCCCTGCGCAATTGTGCTTATGGGGTCGCGACGGCGGTAATGGTAAGGGTACTGCTTGCCTTCCACCGTTTTGGTGAAGTAGAGATATCCGCGCAAACGATAGGGGACGGAAAGGTCGGTCTCGAGGATGCGCCCGAGCATCTCTTGATAGAGCTTCTCCTGGAAATCCAGAGTGCGCTGCAGAACGACGTCGGTGTAGGCGTTCTCGGCCTCGAGATAAGCGAGGACCTCCGGTGAGCGCTTGTGCCGGAGCCAGTCGTAGTGGTCGACACGGCGGTCGCCGTGAAGGATGTGCTCAAGAGGTTCACACCGTGCCAGGGGCGGGGTGGGGGCCGCCTCTGGGGCGTTCTCCTCCGAAATCGCGGGAGATATCTTCTTGGAGTCTGGGTTCACAGGGGCCTTTTGGACCTAAGCACCGCAAAGCGGTCCTGGAATGTCGGGGTTGGAATGCGCCCGGCAGAAGGATTCGATTCCTTCGTTATACTAGCGGAAGTCGCCAACCGACGAAAGTCACGGGCGAGTAGTTTCTAAAAACTGGAAAATGGCGTGGCGCACGAAAGAGAAATCAAGCTAAAGGTCGAAGATGCAAAGGCTTTTCGGCGGCTTTTGAAAAAACTCGGCGCGGAGCCCGTGGGTGCGGGACAAGGCAGAGTGCATGAGGAAAACGTCATTTTCGACACCCCGCAGGGAGGGCTGGCGAAACACGGCCAATTGCTGCGGATTCGCACCGAAACACGCGAAGGCAGCGGAGAGTCCAAAAAAGAGCGGCCGAAGCCCCGCGTGGTACTTACATTCAAGAGGCCCGTCGCCAGGCCAGCAGCTTTGGGTGGAAAGAGGTTTTCCGCTGGCCCCTACAAACTACGAGAAGAGATCGAGATGGAAGTCACGGATGCTCGAACGCTCGCGACGATTTTTGAAGGGCTGGGGATGGCCGGTTGGTTCCGCTATGAGAAGTACCGAACCACCTTTCGACTTCCGGCTTCGAAGGCCTGGGCCCGCGGGCTGCTGATCGAGTTGGATGAGACGCCGATCGGGACGTATGTGGAACTGGAAGGGCCGGCCGGCGCGATTGACCGAGCGGCCATAGAGCTAGGTTATTCGAAGCAGGACTATGTCTTAAAGAACTACCTGACTTTGTACGTAGAAGAGTGTCGCCGCAAGGGCATCGAGCCTGTGCACATGGTTTTTTCCTAGCTGGGTTTCACCTGCCCGGTTAGCATGATGGAAAAAAAATTTGCCTAAACGTCATTCTGTTCTTGACATTACGATAAGTGCAGCTTATCAATGCAA
>Ga0307475_10001111_pt1 | contig 16089 bp, 11 predicted proteins | sample atmos_gasesECM1C_FD_203317 | JGI IMG/M metagenome (GOLD analysis project Ga0307475, IMG submission 203317) | Hardwood forest soil microbial communities from Morgan-Monroe State Forest, Indiana, United States - atmos_gasesECM1C_515 | ecosystem: Environmental > Terrestrial > Soil > Temperate... | reverse complement strand
TCCTGGCGGAGATCTTCCAGAGTGGGCCGGCCGAAAAACCAGTAGCCGTTGTAGACCTTATAAATGACGAGACCGGGCTCGAGGACAATTACGTGGGGGATCATGGGATTGTGGAGAGGATCCGTGTATTCGGCGATGTCGAGATCTTTTTGGACAATGCGCCCGGGGTCGGAGAGGAAAGGCCAGTGGGCACCGACGCCGGTGCGATATTCATTCGTCTCGGTGATATTGTCGGTGCTGATGGTGACCAGCCGGCAATAGGCAACCTCGAGCTCGCGATGAAGTTGAACAAGCCCTTCCGCCTGCCGGCGGTCCTTGGGGCAGAAACCTCCGCGGCTGAGGACCAGAACCATCGGATGTGGTCCCTGCAGTTCGGAGAGCTTCCGGTGCTTCGTGGTGTGGTCGGAAAGCTCATAGTCGGGGAAGGTAGCCCCTGGAAGGATGTCGGATCGCATAGGGAATCCTCACAGTTGAGATGCGCGCCGCCGGATTACGTCACAAGACAGAATCTGTCACAAGCGCAGAGAGCCTACCGGGTGAGATTTTTGAGGACTTGAAGATTCTTGCCTCGGTATTTTTCTTTTGCCGACAATTCCTTCTTACGCTCCTCGGCCACGACTCTCGATCTTGTGAGCGGATTTGTTGCGATGTTCGTCTGCTTCACATCGTGAGAACGACGCGGAACTGTGCGTTGCCGCTCATCATTCGCGCGCAGGCGTCGAGAAACGTGAACTTGAGGGTTCGGAACGTCGGGCGATAAGGCTCGTGTTCCGAGATCCCGAGCACAGGGGCTGTCGGGATGTTCACCCGCGTAGGATACTTATTCAGCAGTGCCCCATTAATACGTTGAAACTCGTGAGCGGTAGCGGTATAAAATCCCTACCGCAGCGGCCAAAAGTCCCGCGACTGAACCTGGAGGCGGCGCCCGTACGGGTTTGGCGAACGCCAAATTCGCAAGCATGCTTGCTGCCTTGTCGAGGTGATGTTTGCTTGACAACAAACCACCGCCCTCAGACCCTAAGGGCCCCAAGGCTGCCATCACGACCGGCGGGTTGGACGGCCCCGACCCTCCTTCAAAACTGCCTGGTAGCGAAGAACAAACCCTCGATGCAGGTTCGGCATGGCCCACCGCGCAAGGAGTGAGCGTGGGCGGGTCCCAAGCGCCCGTCGGCTTTGCTCCGGGAGCGATCATCGCTGGGAGGTACGAGATCCTGCGAGCTCTGGGCGAAGGTGGAATGGGCACCGTGTACAAGGCCACCGACCGCGAGCTGGATCGCACCGTAGCGCTGAAGACCATCCGTCCCGAATTGGCCGCCAATCCCGCGATCATTAAGCGCTTCAAGCAGGAATTGATCCTTGCCCGGCAGGTCACGCACCGGAACGTGGTGCGTATCTACGATCTTGGCGAAGCCGACGGGGTCAAGTTCATCACGATGGAGTATATCGAGGGCCGGGACCTGACGAGCCTGCTCCGAGAGAAGGGAAAACTTGCGCCGAAGGAAGCAGCGGAGATTATGGAGCAAGTCTGCCGCGCGTTGGAAGCCGCGCATATGGAAGGGGTGGTCCACCGGGACCTGAAACCGCAAAACATCATGATCGACGGACATGGGAAAGTCTCGGTCATGGATTTCGGGATTGCGCGAAGCACGGAAGCGGCCGAGGCGATGACCTTCACGGGCGCAGTCATCGGCACGCCGCAGTACATGTCACCGGAACAGGCGAAGGGCGAGAAACTAGACGCGCGATCGGATTTGTTTTCGTTCGGAATCGTTTTCTATGAACTGCTGACAGGAAACTCGCCGTACAAAGCGGATACGGTCATGTCGGCTCTTTACAAGCGCACCAACGAAGCGGCGCGACCGGCGATCGAGCTGGTGCCTGAGATTCCCCGCGGGCTGAGCGAGATGGTGAGCAAGTGTCTGGAGCGGGATTTGGCCCTGCGCTATCAGAACGCGGGGGAAATACTTGCGGATCTCGATGCGTGGCAGGGCAAGCGTCCGACGCTGGCCTCGCTGCCGGTTGTTGTACCCGGCCCTCGACGCGGGTTGGCTTGGAAGTGGGTTGCCGCGTCAGCAGCGGCGGTGCTCCTACTGGTGGCAACCCAAATCGTAGTGCAGCGGTTCACGCACAAAACTTCGGCTCACCATGCTCCGGTGTCGGTGTTAGTGGCCGACTTCACCAATCACACCGGCGATCCGGTCTTTGATGGCACGCTGGAGCCGATGTTCAATGTGGCTCTGGAAGGCGCCAGCTTTATCAATGCCTACAATCGTGGCCGCGCGCGTACGCTCGCCCAGAAACTCCCCAATCCCGCCGATAAGCTTGATGAGCAACCAGCGCGGCTTGTGGCGATGAGCCAGGGCATTAGCGCGGTTATAGCGGGCGAGATCAGCCGCCGCGGTAATAGCTACACTGTTTCCGCCATGGCACTGGACGCGGCTTCGGGCAGTGTTCTCGCCAAGGCCGAGGCCACGGCCGCCAATAAAGATGAGGTTGTGGGCACCGTTCCAAAGCTCGTGGCCCCGATTCGTAATGCGCTCGGCGACACCACGCCAGAAGCGGCCCAAATGGAGAACGCAAGGGGCGCATTTACAGCCGCGTCCCTCGAGGTCGCGCACCAGTACGGTATCGCCATGGAACAGCAGTTCGCCGGGAAACCAGAGGAGGCATTAAAGTTCTTCGCCAAAACCGCCGAACTGGACCCCAATTTTGCCCGCGCCTACTCCGGAATGGCCGCTGCAGCCTTAAAGCTCGACCGCCGTGCGGATGCGGAAAAGTACATCGCGTCGGCCATGGAACACGTCGATCACATGACCGATCGCGAACGTTACCGCGTGCGTGGACTGTACTACGCGACGTCAGGCAACTGGCAGAAATGCACCGAGGAATACACTCAGCTAGTCAAGGCTTATCCGGGCGACAACATCGGCCACAATAATCTCGCTGTTTGCCTCAGCGGGCTGCGAAACCTCCCCAAAGCTATCGAGGAGGCGCGGCTCGACAACGAAATGCATCCTAATACATTGGCACACCTCAACATCGCCATGTTTCTTTCCTTCTCCGGCGATTTCCAGGGCGGCGAGCGGGAGTCCCGCGAAGTTCAGCAGCGCTACCCCACGAACGAATACGGCTACGTTGCCCTTGCCTTCGCGCAACTCGCGCAAGGGCAATTGCAGCAAGCTTCGGACACGTACTCCACGCTCAAAAAGCTCAGTCCGCATGCCGCTTCGCTATCAAACCTGGGTCTGGCTGACTTGGCTCTGTACCAAGGCCGTTTCACCGATGCCGTGCGCATGTTTGAGCAAGGCGCAGCCTCCGACCTCGCCGCGAAAAACAACGATTCGGCGGCCGAAAAATTTGCCACCCTGGCCTACGCTCGGTTGTCCATGCGGCTTAGAAGGCCTGCAGTTGGTGACGCGGAGAAGGCTCTTGCCAACAGCCAGACTGTAAAGGTCAGGTTCCTGGCGGCGCTGGTGTTCGCCGAGACCGGACAGCAGGCCAAAGCACAAAAACTAGGCACGAGTCTCGCCTCAGAAGTGGAATCGGAGGCCCAAGTCGACGCAAAGATCATCGAAGGCGATTTGGCTCTGGCTCGTAAGGATCCGCATCAAGCCATAAGATCCCTGACTGAGGCCAACACCCTCTTGGACACGTGGCTTGGCCGCTTCGAGCTTGGGCGCGCCTATTTGGAAGCCAATGCCTTTGCTGAGGCCGATTCCGAATTCGACCAATGCCTCAGGCGGCGGGGCGAGGCGTTGTCCCTGTTCATGGATGACCTGCCAAGCTATGGTTTTTTCCCGCCCGTCTACTACTATCAAGGACGTGTGCGCGAAGGCCTAAAGAGCGCCGGCTTTGCGGACTCTTACCGCACGTATCTGATCATCCGCGGCCAAGCCGGCGAAGACCCGCTGCTTCCCGAGATCCGCAAGCGCCTCGGCCAATAGCAACATTATCAGCCATCAGCCGCGAACACTAGGACCTGTCACCTAGCGCGAAGTCTCGAATAACAATGTGCCGCGTCGTCAGTTTGCCAGAACGCAGGCCGAAAACTCCGACGTGGTGCCGCTCGCGTCCGTGGACGTCGCTGTGATTGTGTTGCCCGCCACCAGGCCCGCGACGTGGGCGGCGAACACGACGTTGCCCATCCCGTCGGTCATAACCGACGTTGATCCAAGGAAGGTGGCGCCCTCCCCGTTTCCGCTCGCGTTGCACCCCGAGCTCGAGAAGAATTCGATTGTGAACGTCGCGCCGGCTGGGCCGTTCAGCGTGCCCATAATCGTCCCGCTGGAGGCTTGGGCCGACGAGATCACCGGGTAATTATTAGCGCCTCCCGAGCTGTTCGGATTAACGCCGGGCGGCGTGAGGTCGATTCCGAGCCCTTGGTGTCCAGAGATTGAGTTCTGACTGAATGTATTCCCGGTTAAGCCCGCTGTGAGCACATTAATACCGACATTGCTGGCGGCCGCGCTCCCATGGATCGTGTTGCCTTGGATCTGGTTTCCGTTAGCACCTGCGTCGAAGATCTGAACGTCGTTTGTGCCGCTGTTTGAAATAGTATTGGCCGTGCTCGCGCCCGTTCGCCCCACTTGGGTGTTTGGCGCTCCATCGATGCTTACGCCTGCCTGGTTGTTGCCGAGCGGGTTTACACCGGATGCGTCGGTGCCTATAAAGTTCCCCAACACCGTGTTACCAGCAGCGTTGCTCGATTCATCGATTCCGTGAACGTCGCCGCCTCCGCAGAGACCGGGGGCAGGCAATTGATCGCCGCAAATGGTGATGCCCGCGAAACCGACGTTCCCAGAAACGGTATTACCGATGACGGAGTTGCCGGGTGCGCGGCGGATGTAAACACCGCTGGCGTTATTTCCGACAGCATTTGAGCCGGTCACATCGGTACCGATGTAGTTGCCTCGGACGACGTTCCCAGTCGCTAGCGTGCCGTCGATCCTCACGCCCTCACCGCTGTTTCCAGAGATGAGGTTGCGCATTGCACTCGCTGCTCCGCCTACGGTGTTGTTGGGAACAGCGATGATCTGGATGCCGTTTCCGGTGTTAGGCGCAGCAGTTGCACCTGTTTTGTCGGTGCCGATGTAGTTCGCTTGAATTACATCGCCACCCTTCGTGTCGATTTGGATTCCATTGCCGCTGAACGTGTCAATCACCAGGCCGGCTACCGTGCTGCCGCCGCCCGCGACGTCGAGCCCATTGGCTGGGTTGCCAGCATTGGTGCCATTCAGCTCAATAAGAGGCGTACCCGTGTAGCCTGGCTGTGTCCTAGCATCCAGGATTGTCGGCTGTGTGAGCGCCGGCAGAGGTGTACTCGGTGAGATAGTTTGCACACCGGCGCCCGGAATGTTGAACAGGATACTCAGTGGTTGAGGCCCTGGTTGCGCGGAATTCACATCCAGGATTGCTTGCCGCAAGGAACCTGCTCCGCTATCGGCAGTGTTACTGACGAGCGCGTTTACGAGCAAAGTGAACGCCTTGGTCCCAAAGTCCCCTGTGGAATCGGTAACTTGCACCGTGAAGTTGTAGGTGCCAACTGCGGTCGGTGTGCCGGTCAGTGCGCCCGAGACTCCGTCGGCAGCCACGCCGAGCGCCATGCCATTCGGGAGTGAACCGGCGACGACCGTCCACATGAACGATACTGGTCCTCCTACAGTGCCGCCACTCTCGGTAAGCAGAGTGTTATATGCGACCGTCTCCGTTGCGGCGGGCAGAGGAGATGGAGTGGTGATCGCCAGCGAGACGTCCGATAGGTAAACCGGCACTTGGAATGCAGACGCAGGCTGGCCGCCAAATTTCGGCTGGCCGCTGTCCAAGTCTAGCTCCAATAGGTAGCAACCCGCGGCGAATCCTGTAGTGTTCCAGTTAAAGCTGAACGCGAAATTGGGTCCCGGGCTGACACTAATGCCCGTCCCGCTCTGGGCTATCGTCGTGCGCGGAGTATTCGCTGTCACGCCTCCACAGACCTGATCGTTGGAAATGGGGCCGACAGCGACCAGCGTGTTTGCGTTCGTGTTGTTTATGAAGGGGTTGTTGTTGGTGAAGTAGAAGTCGTCCTTCACGGACCAAGCAACGGGGACCACGGTCCCTGCTACGGCGCTGGAGTTAGCGGTCGGCGACGAGAATCCCGGGAAGGTGTAGCAGCCCGTCACCGGGTCGGTTTTGTCGGGCAGAATCGTCGAGGCAGTGTTCGACTTCGTACTCTCGTCTCCGGGGAACGGCGACGTAGCTGATTGGACCGCCGTTATGACATATCTGTATCCGCCAGGATCGCAGGTGACCGTATCCGTGAACGTAGTCACCGGCGGATTCCCGACGAGGGTATGGGGAGGATTTGTACCAGCCGCATTGATGATAGTAAAAGGTCCGCCATTCTCTGATCGATAGAGGTTGTACGCGCCGATGTCGCCGTAAGGCTTACTCCACTTTAGCGTGATTCCGCGAGGCGATGCTCCCTCCGAAACCACGGTCAGGTTAGTAATGGCATGGGTTATCGACGAGGCTATCGTGACATCGATCTCCCCGCCTCCTCCCAGGCTCAGTCCGCCTCCTCCCAGGCTGAGTCCGCCTCCTCCTAGGCTGAGTCCGCCGCCGCCCAAACTCAGTCCGCCTCCTCCTAGGCTGAGTCCGCCGCCGCCCAAGCTAAGCCCGCCGCCGCCCAAACTCAGTCCGGAGGAGGCCGTCGCCGAGGTCGCACCGTTTTGCCCCAAATCGGAGCAAAGCCAGTCGCACGCGCCCTGTAAATCCTCGTTGAGATTACCGTCGAAGTTAGGGTCAGGGGCCACCGCGAAGGAAAATGTATTCGCCGGACCGGTGACCCGCGTCATCGGTGCTTCCCCCGCCGGTAGAGGTCCCCCCGGACATGCGAGCCTCGCGGGACTGCCAATAGGATTCCCATTGGCATCAACAGCGGCAGGAAACAGAACGTACCAACTTGCGGTTGCCGTACCCGCACCGCTTAAATCACCACTTTGGCCCATCTTGTTAAGTTCGCCGAAAATGCTCTCGGAATAATCCAGTACACCGTCCACTTGCCTCGAATAGCTCATCACACTGAAGTAGTTCGGCTTGCAGTTGGTTGTGACTGATTTGAAGAGCTTCGGATCGGTAAGGGCTCTGTCCGACCCACCGCCGTGTCCGTAGCCATGCAGTGCATGCCCTGTTTCATGCATGAGCGTGCCCGCGATCACCACAGGGTTCTGTCCGTCGGAAGTAGGAAGGCCATTCTGCCCATTGAACGCCGGGTTGCCCCACCGGCCGAGCGAGACTACGAAGTGGTGCCCCGGTACGTCCGCCACGCCGGACGCAGTCGTTGTGACAGGGGCGAACCCAATGAGGACGGGATCAGTACCCAGCGTGAAGCTTGCATTCATCGGATTGCCGCCGACAGTTATCGTGAAGGTATTGCCCCGCGGATCCACGGGAGCACTGATGCAGCTAGTACCGTTGAGGTTTGGATTCGTTGTGGCGCCAACGATGGTGACGCGGCCATTAGGACAAGGTCCGTCAAAGACCTGACTGCCATCTAGAGCCGTGCCTAAAAGGTTGATTGCGCCAACTGGAGTTGACGTGGTGAACGTCACTGTGTTGCCCTTTTGCATCGCGCTTACGAATGTGCCGTTATAGATGGCCCATTTCGGCTGCCCCACCGCATGCGCGAAGAGTCCGTGATGCTTGGTGAGCGCCGCCGCCGGTTGGAAACGCGGCATGCAGTCCGCGGCCGGGGGTGAGGTCGCGCAGTCCTTAAGGTTCGTGGGGTCGTCCGGGTCGATGAGCTGATGCTCGAAGGCAAATGCTTGTTCCGGCCATGCAACCACACCCAGATTTATGGTGTTCGGCGGATTGGACGGATGTGGAAATACACAAAGTGGCTGCCCGTTGGTGTCCGTGCAGAAGGGCTCCGGAATCGCATGCACATTGGGCTGATTCGTGCCTGGCGGATTAACGTGAAGCGTGATGCCGTGCGCCGCGTACACGTCGACTACTTTCTGGACTGCATTCTTGCCGTCCACCGGGTCTATCTGTAGCGTGGGATCGAACGAATAATTAACGCCGTCTCCCGTTTTACATGTGACGCCATCGGCATTCGGACTGCTGCACATGTAATCAATCTGCAGGTAAATATCCGGGTGCGGGTTTAGCACTGTGCCCAGTACTGCTCCGGGGAGGTCCACCCAGTTGGGGTCTCCGGGCGTGCACATGATATCGGCATCGCAGTATCCAGGGTTCGGATAACCAGGAGGCGCAATCTTCACCGCGTCCGGCAGGCCATCGCCATCAGTGTTCTTGAACGTTGTGCTGAGGATAATGGCTCCGATAGACTGGCATCCCGGGTTGGCGCCGCTTGCCATGACCTGGCTTGTTGCCGCGTCAGAGTCTTCCAGAATCGGGTTCGGACCGGCCGGAACATTCAGGTTTCCGAACGTCCATACTGGATTGTCTCCCCTGCCGTAGAAGCCCATGAACGGAGGCTGCCCGGGATACAGCGACGGCAGCGGTACGCCGTTTAGGGAAACAGTTTCGGTCTTCTTGCTCTTGCCGCCGCCCACGATGTACGCCAGTCTGGAAACCGGGTTATGCGCGGCATCATAGAAATGTCTATGCGTTTGGGTGATGGTCATCGAGCTGGCGCTGGTAGCAGTATCACCGTCGTAGAAGAGAATGAAGTTTTCTGGCACACTTGAGTCGTGCATGCGATAGACGAAGACGAGCGTTGCAAAGACAGCGATGGGCGTCGTGCTACTTGTACCTGGCAGGCGAACTTCGTATTGACCATTCGCCAGGATGTCTCCCATCGCGTCGCGGGGCAGCGCACTCAACACATTCGCGCGATAGGTTCGGACGACCTTTCCGGTTGAACCGCTTGTGCAGCCGCCATCGCTCCAAGACACCGTGTTATTGCCGCCGAGGGGCACACCCGTTATTTGATAACCTGGGGCTTTCGGACCGCCAGGGATCAGCGGCCTGAAAAATCCAATTTGCCCCGATCCCGGCTGGCCGGGCATTACCCCGACCTTTTCGACCGTTTGCCAATACAGCACGGCAGCAATGACCTCTCCGCCCGGCGGCACCATGTTTTGTCCCGTGATGCCGGGGTTCGGATCGGGGACACTGATCGCGCCAACGGCGTATGATTGGCCGTTGATGAACGTAAACGTCGAAGTCAGGTTATTCGCACCAGCCACAACGAAGTCGCCTCGAACCGAAAATTTCTGGGCCTGAGTCAAGGGGGGGTCCGCCTGCGCGAAGCCCGAGTGCGCCGCGGTCGAAAGTAGTCCCACGAGAAGGAAAAGACATGCGAATCGGATTTTGCGCGACATAGCTGGGCTCCTGATTAGCGAGAGGTGACTCGATGGGACTATGAGCGACCGGTTCGGACCCAAACGTACTGGAACTCTTAGCCGATCCATCCGTCTGACCTGATCTCGGGGCGTCCGCGGGGGCAACGTTGGTGCCGACATCTCTACTCTTTTCAAGTAAGGTTGTCAAGCGAAAAATGCGCCAAAAATGAAGCTTAAAAAATTCGCCGCCATATCTGTTCCATCGCCTGCATAGTGCCTCGTCACGATGTGTCCCGTTGCCATCGAACCTCCTGTTACCGGAACTTCTTCACCATCATCAGCGCGTCAAAATCCGCGCCCTGAACCCGGAGGGCACGCGGCATCACGCCGTACGACTCGAAGCCGCACTTCCGGTAAAACTTCGTGCCACGTGGATTATCGACTGCGACATATAATTCCACTTGATCAACTTTCAGGCTGGCCGCTTCGAGGACGTACTTGAAAAGCATGTCGGCGAGCCCCGTTCCCCGTCGTTCCTCCGATACGTACATGTTCCATATCATTCCGACGTGCCGCCGCTTTGGGGAGGCTTGCTGCAAGAATGTTGCGATTGCACACAGGCGTCCGTCCACAAATGCTCCGAAGATGACCTCCCGTCGAAAACGCTCTGCGATTTGATCAGAACTGCGCGCTGACTCTTCACCATAGTCCGCGGCGAAGGCGGCCGGAGCCGACTGCAATGCTCCCAGAAAGACGGCTTGATATTCAGCGGCGTCTTCAGCGTTTAGTTGTCGGATTTCAGTTCCGTTCATGAATGGAGGCCTCCCTTCAAACAGCGTTGTTCAACTGTCTGCCTAAAGGCGACGTAGACAGAACTCGGCGCTTTAGCGATTCTATTAGATGTTACGCGACATCTAAATGCAAGGGCCGTGCTTGGGGCCGACGAAAGGGAGAGCCTTGCATGACTCCTGACCAACTCATGATTGACACTGCGCTAGCCTCGTGGCGTCGAGTCGCTGAGGCCAGCGAGACGTTCCTGCTCAACCGGACAAGACCTCTGTCGTACCATCTGGGGCAAGTCGCCCTGGCACGTAACTAGCAGCGCGCACATACGTCACGTTAGGAGACAAAGACTATGCGTAAGTCAAAAGTAGAAACCGCCAGGACACGCGAGCGAATTGTCAAAGCGGCCGGCGCCGAGTTCGCAGCCAATGGAATCAGCGAGGCGGCGCTTGCGCGAGTGATGGCTGCTGCGGGACTCACTCACGGGGGCTTCTATCGTCATTTTGCTTCCAAGGATCAACTCGTTCTGGAAGCGTGCAGCAAGACTCTTTCGTCCCTCGTTGCCAGCCTGGAATTGCTCATCAACGGAAAGTCCCACGAGCAGGCGCTTCCGCTCCTTGTGGATCACTATGTGTCGCGCGCTCATCGCGACCAGCCGAGAACAGGCTGCCTCCTAGCCGCCCTGGGGAGCGAACTCGCGCGGAGAGACAAGAGGACTCGTCACGCAGCCATAGAAGGATTTCTCCAACTGTCCCGCCTGATTGCCAGCCACCTAGAGACGGTGCCGTTCCGCAAGCGGGCAGAACGGTCGATGGCGATCGTCTCCGCCATGGTCGGCGCCATCACACTGGCCCGCATTGCGCCCGATTCGCGAATTTCAGATTCTGTTCTGGTTGCGACGCGCGATTACATCATCGGGTCCGTGCGGCGGCAGCGATAATGATTTGGGCTGGTGCCTTCACTCTGCGACTCATTCCTACAAAAGGCTTTTCCATCAACAACTTCCGCACGCGGGGTTCACTTCACCTGCTCAAGAATTCGGTCAAGAGCCGAACGCTCTACCTAAATGCTGTAAATTGCTTGAGAGCAAAGAGTTTTGGCTCCCCGGGCTAGATTCGAACTAGCAACCCTTCGGTTAACAGCCGAATGCTCTACCGTTGAGCTACCGGGGAACGGAGGGGGCTGTTCCATTCTAATATAGCGACGCCTGGGAACCAACTTGGTCCGCCCTCGAACAGGACCTACTAACGCAGAACTCGTGATTGGCATTTGCCACAACGCTGTGCCGCCGCTACTCTCGATTGTTCGCGCGACGGCCGCGCATTGCGCTTTCAAACCGCCCGCCGCTAAAAACGGTAAATGATCGCGGCGACAGCTTGGAAATTGTTTTGTCCGGACGAATATAGTTGCGAGCGCACATAGTCGCCCTCCACTCGCAGCCAGATGTGCTGTTGCAACTGTCCCTCTAAGCCTCCGCCGAGTCGAACCGCAAATCCGTTGTTGCCGGTCGCCGCTCGCGGGAAAATGTGGGCGCCGCCGATGAGGGCGTGGGCAAAAGGCTGTAGCTTGGGATTGCCTTTGCTGACCTCCACTCCCCCACCATAGAAAAGGTACCTAGCATCCTCAGAGAATGCCGCCGTCACGTCGCCTTCCACCGCGAGATGGTCGCGCACGTAGTAACTGACTGAGGTATTCAGGCCGTTCATCGAGGCGTTGAATAGCGACGACTGGAATCGCACAAAAGTGTATCCGAGCCCCAGCTCCCAGACCCCCTGCACATCATCGTCGTTAATCGTTTGCGGCCGAGGCTGCGGTTGCGGCGCTGGAAACGCGGCACTGAGCGAAGACGCAGATGCCAGCGTCACCGCGTTCATTTCTTGCGCGGCAATTTCAGCCGCTGGGATAGAGAACAGCAACGGAAACGCGATCAGCCATTTCATGATTTTCGCTCACACCCCAGTCTACTCGCTGCGGTGTTCGCAGCGGCGTTTTGCGTTGCCTACGTTGAGAAATTGCTTTATCGTTAGGGTTTATTTTGCCGCTAAAAGGCGCGCTGTCAAGCCCGCTATAAGTGAAAGACGGAGAAACCTGTGAAGAAGAAGATTCGCGCCATTCAATATGGTGTCGGCCCGATTGGTGCCTCCATCGCGCGCTTGATGCGCGAAAAGCAGGCCATCGAAATTTGTGGCGCAATCGATACCGACCCCGCAAAAGTTGGCCGCGACTTGGGTGAAGTCGTTGGCGCTACTGACGCGCCTTGGGGCGTAAAGATCTCGGCGGATGCCGGCGATGTTCTGGAACAAGCTGCCGACGTGGTGATTCATTCCACTTCGTCGTCGCTTTCCAGGGTGATGGACCAGTTGATGGCCTGCCTAAAGGCGGAGTCTTGCGTGGTTTCCACTTGTGAAGAGCTTTCCTTTCCCTACCGCACGCACCCGGACCTGGCAGCGAAGCTGGATGCCGAGGCCAAAGACTGGGGCGTCGCGCTGGTTGGCACCGGCGTGAATCCCGGCTTCGTGATGGACAAATTGGTAGTGACCCTTGCCGCGGTCTCGCAGCGCGTCGAGCACGCCAAGGCGCTGCGCATTGTCGACGCCTCCAAGCGCCGCTTGCCGTTGCAAAAGAAAATCGGCGCGGGCATGAGCGTTGACGAATTTCGCGGGCAGGTCGCTGCCGGAGTCATAAAGCACGTCGGTTTGCCGGAGTCGGTGGCCATGGTAGCGGACAGTTTGCGTCTTCCAGTCGACGAGATCACCGAAACGATCGATGCTGTAGTTGCTCGTGAGCGGGTGCAAACAGAATTCCTCACGGTGGAAGCGGGGCAGGCCGCGGGCGTGCACCAGATCGCGCGCGGACTGTGCGCGGGGAAAGAACTGGTCTACCTGGAATTGCAGATGTTCGTCGGAGCGAAAGATCCCAAGGACACGATCGAATTACAAGGGCATCCGAACATCAGCTTGGTGATTCCCGGCGGCTCACACGGAGATATCGCCACCGCTTCGGTGGTCGTTAACTCCATTCCGGTGATTCTGAACGCTCCTGCAGGATTGCGCACGGCGCGCGATCTTCCCATTGGCTTCTTTTCGCCAAACGCGAAGCCGTAGCGGCGGTCAAAGCGGGAATTTTGTGGTCGGATTCGCGGCAGACTGTAACTGCCGCGCCCGCATGGCAAACACTGTGGCGCCGGCATACAGCAGCGCAAGCAGCGCGTACCCCGCAATAATTCCGGCACGCTCGGCAACGATTCCGAGGGCGAAACTCATGATCAACTGAATGATGGTGCCCAGAATGGCCATCGCCGATTGCGTCCGTCCCATGAAATGCCGCGGCACGATGCTCATCAGCGAGGACTGCCCCACGATGCCGCCCATCGCCCGACAAAATCCAAAAATGAATTGCAGCAGCACAGCCCCAGCCAGGAACGCTACAAACGGAGTGCCCATGTGCCCCGCGGAGAGAACCGCAACCGCGACAATATACAGACCCATTCGAAGATGTCCCGGAAGTTGGCTGGTGATGAATCCGCCGAGGATCGCACCTGTGGCCCATCCAGCTTCTAGAAAGCCCAGCCCGCGAGCGCCCGCGTGCAAAATGTCGTTCGCCAGGGCAACTAACACAACGTTCGCGCTGACGACGCCGGCCATCACGGTTGCATGCGTAATTCCCAAAGCCCGGACCAACGGCTGCTGTTTCAGGTACGCGAATCCTTCCTTCAGATCAGCGTACATGGCGAGAGATAACCCGGCCTCCGCTACTTCCGGATTCTCCCCGCTTTCCAACGCCTCCGCTGTGGCCTCGGTATTCTCCGAATACTCGCGGGGATAGCGAAGGTGCTCGCGCGGAGACATGTAGCCGCGCCGAACTTGATAAAGGCAGAACGCAGACACGAAGTACGTCACGCCATCAATCGCCAAAATGCCGCCGATTCCCACGTTGTCATACAAGAATCCGACAAACGAGCCGGCCACCAGCATTCCGCTCTGCACGCCCACCAGCACGGCGGCGTTTGCACCGGTGAACTGGCTTTTCGGAATGACCTCCTGCACCAGGGCATTCACCGTCGCCCAGTACATCGCCGAACCCATGCCAGTGATAAGCGTCATGGCGTACAGATGCCAAAGCTCCAGATGCCCTCGCGACGCGATGTATGCCGTGGCGAGCACTGCAACTCCGCGCGCCAGGTCGAGTATCACGCCGAGATAACGCCGATCCAATCGGTCAATGAGCACGCCGCCAAGAAATGGGACCAGCACGCCTGGAAGCGTTACCACGATTACCTGCAGACTAACTTTGACGGTGGAATGGGTGGTGGCGAGGATGTACCAGCTCACACCCACGAAGTTCATGCCGCTGCCGAACAACGACACGAACATGGCCAGAAAAAAATAACGGAAACCGCGTTGCGCCCAGATGAGTTTCCAATCGACGCGTGCAGTGGTTGCGGGGCTTGCCATCGAACCTACTAGCTTACTATCGTAGGCAATGTCTGGAAGCGCGGTGTGCGCGAGAATTTACAAACCGGCGCGAGAATTTACATTTCTCGGAAATTGAGGAACTTTTGGGAAACGAAGCGAATTGCGTGGCGAGGTTTGGCAAGCAGAAAGCACGCGGGAAAGCGCTGCTTGAGACATCGGAACTTATTTTTCGCAGCGAAGACGGTGCCATGCGCCTGAAGTTTAGCTTCGCGGAGATCAAGTCAGCGGTTGCTGCTGACGGAGAACTTCGGGTGGAAGTTCCCGAAGGAGCGGCGGTATTTGAGCTGGGCGCGAACGCCGCGAAATGGTGTGAAAAAATCCTTCACCCCAAGACGCGGCTGGAAAAGTTAGGCATCAAGCCGAATGCGTCAGTATCGTTGATTGGCGATCTTCACGCCGATTTTCTCACCGAGCTGCGCGCACAAACGAAAAATGTGACCAACGGAAAAGTTGCGCCAGACGCGGCGTGGATCTTTTTTGCCGCTGATTCTGCGAAGGAGCTGTCGCAGGTTGCCAAACTGGCAAAGAGCCTGAAAGGCGCGGCCGCATTGTGGATCGTGTACCCCAAGGGCCAAGAGCAAGTCACGGAGAATGATGTCCTTGCCGCGGGCCGCAAATCCGGATTGAAGGATGTGAAAGTCGTGGGCTTCTCGCCAACTCACACCGCCCTGAAGTTTGTGATTCCCGTCGAGAGGCGTTGAGCGCCGGATCATCTTCCTGATCCTCAACGTCGAAAACTCGCTTCCATTTTCGCTCTCTAAACCATTCCGCACGCTGCGTCTTAGTGTGAGTCGGCGCGCGACCGACTCCTCCACCCGGGGTATTTTGTTAAAACTGGTAGCGCAGGGCAAACTCCATCACGCGGGGCTTGGTCAGCGTGCCGGAGTAGAGCCCAATGTTTGTTGGATTGGTGAGCGCGCTGTTGTTAATCAGCGTAGCGGAGTCGAAGCGGACGGAGTTGGTCAGGTTGTAAGCATAGGCGCTGAAGCGCAGCGTTTGCCGCTCGGTAAAGTGAAATGTCTTGTTGACGCCCATGTCGACACCGAAGAATCCCTGGCCGCGGAAATTGTTGCGCGCGCCGGATTCGCCAGGAAAGGGCAGCCGGAAAAAGGAAGCCGGATCCGCAGTGCCGAAGTTGAAAGCAAAAGGCGAACCGTTTACGAAGGTCAACTGTTGTTTCGGGGCGGCGCCGGTCAACTCCGCCTTGCCTTCGATCTGGAAGTTGGTGTTGAAGGTTCCTCCGGCGTCGACGCTGAAGGGGAAGCCGCTGGTCCAACGGTAGATGCCACTTATCTGCCAGCCGCCGAGGAGGGTGTCTTCAAAGCGGTTCCAGCCGTTGCCAAATCTGCGTCCGCGCCCAAGCGGCAAATCGTAAACCCAGTTAGAGTTGATTTGGTGGCGCGCGTCGAAGTCCGAGGGCCCGCGCAGTTGTGTCGGCGCCCAGGTATTGACGATGGCGCTGAGGCCGCCAAAGGTGGGCACACGTTCGCCGTCGGAGCCGATATCGATGGATTTGGATAAGACATAGTTGAAATCAAATTGCA
>Ga0307475_10001109_pt1 | contig 16103 bp, 18 predicted proteins | sample atmos_gasesECM1C_FD_203317 | JGI IMG/M metagenome (GOLD analysis project Ga0307475, IMG submission 203317) | Hardwood forest soil microbial communities from Morgan-Monroe State Forest, Indiana, United States - atmos_gasesECM1C_515 | ecosystem: Environmental > Terrestrial > Soil > Temperate... | reverse complement strand
CAGCGGTAGTGGGCTTTGGCGACCATATTGACGATCTGGTTGAAGGCGCAGCCGATGAAGTCCATGAATTGGAATTCGGCGACGGGACGCATTCCGGTAAGTGAAGCGCCGAAAGCCGCGCCGACGACGGCGGACTCCGCGATTGGCATGTCGATGACGCGCTCCGGACCGAAGCGGTTGATAAAGCCGTCCGTGACTTTAAATGCGCCGCCGTAGATGCCGATGTCCTCGCCCAGGCAGAAGACGGTGGGATCGCGCTCCATTTCCTCCCAGATTCCCTGACGGATGGCTTCGAGATAGGTGAGAGGAGGCATGGGATTATGAGGCATTTTGTGCTATAGTACATATTGTACAGAGTTACAAAACGGTACAATACGATGGCGCGGAAACTGACAACCAGCTCTGCCCGCAGCGAGTTCGCTGACATCTTGAATCGGGCGGCCTACGCGGGCGAACGGATTATTTTACACCGGCACAAGAAGCCCGTGGCTGCCGTCGTTCCTTTAGAGGACTTGGAAACACTGGAGCGAATGGAGGATAGCATGGACCTCGATGAAGTCCGCAAGCGACTGAACGATCCGACGATCCCGTGGTCGAAAATTAAGAAAGAACTTGGGTTGTAGCCTGTCTGTCGACGATACGGTACAAGGTTGAGTTTACGGTGTCGGCGCTGCAGGAATTCCATGCGCTCGACCGCCAAGTCCAGCGTCGCATTTCGACGAAGATTTCGGAACTGTCTGAAAATCCTTTTCCGGCCGGCGTTAAGAAATTCCACGGGGAGGCCAATCACTGGCGGCTTTGCATCGGGGATTACCGGGTCATTTACCGAGTCGAGAAACGTCGAGTTGTGATCGTCGTGGTGCGAATTGGACATCGGCGGGAAGTTTACCGGTAGGGAATGCCTTTGCTTGCGCTCGGCATGGCGGAGAATAGGAGCATAGGTGGGTGGTTTTCGTATGTGACGGACATCACTTCAAATGTACTTCCGCTTCTGTGAGTTTTGGTCCAGCGGAACTTTTCGTACTTTTCGGGATCGCATACTTCGGCCTAATGTCGTGGCACCCATTCTCACAATACACGCCTCCCGCCGCGGATTCGGGTTCGGGCATCGCAGAAGCCATAGCGAAATCGCGGTCGGCTTCGAGCTCTTGATCAACACCAGTGATCAGTTCTCGGTTCTCAGCAGGGCTCAGCCATTTCTTCTTTAGCAGATAATCCTCAAACCGGGCGATAGGATCGCGCTTGCGCCAGTAGTCGAAGAGTGGCTTAGGGACATACTCTGCTGCGTCGTGGATGGCGTGGCCTTTCATACGCATCATTTTGGCTTCGATGAGCGTGGGGCCGTGGCCGCGGCGCGCACGTTCACAAGCTTCGTGGGCGGCGTCATAAACCTGGCAGGCGTCGGTGCCGTCGACGATCACGCCAGGGATGCCGTAAGCGATGGCGCGCTCAGCGAGATCCTTCACGCGAAACTGCATGTCGGCGGGTGTGGAGTATGCCCAGAGATTGTTTTCAACGAAGAGCACCAGGCCGAGGTTTTGCACGGCAGCGAAGTTGATGCCTTCATAAGTGACGCCGGTAGATTGTCCGCCGTCTCCGATGTAGGTCATGGCAGCGATATTGCGTCCCTGTAGACGCGCGCCGAGGGCCACTCCGGCGACTACTGGGATCAGATCGCCGAGAGTCGAGATGGGCGCGACCACGTTGCGCTCGTGGATGTCACCGAAATGCGATGACGCGTCGCGGCCCTTAGTTGGTGAGCCAGCCTTGGCCATGTATTGCATCATGATGTCGCGGGCGGAGAAACCGCGGACCAGGAGCGAGCCCTGGTTGCGAATCATGGGGGCCAGCCAGTCGTCTTTGTGGAGAGCGTAGGCGGAGGCGCAGGAGCAGGCCTCCTGACCGAGGCCGAAGTACACTCCGCCGACAACTTTGCCTTGCTTATAGAGATTCTCCAGCGCCGTTTCCATCTTGCGATTGAGGAGCATCCAGCGATAAATCTCGATACATTGTTTCTGATTGAGGTATTTTGACTGGCGGATGGGAGGCACAGGCGCCGAGAGATCGCCCTCGACTTCGTAGCGAACTTCGTCGCCTTTGCGAACCCGACGGATGGTGAAGTTAGGTTTTTCGAGGCGGTGATCGGGGATGGAATAGGTGCGCTGGTGCGAGCTCACCGGTTGGGACGGGCGGCGACCGTTGGGACTGGGCTTGCTCGTGGTTTTCTTCTTGGGCATTTGCCGTCCTCAATGCTAACGCGGAGGACTGGTTTTTGTCGCCTTTGAAGGTGCTTTCTCGCCGCGTTCCCACTTTCGCGGGCGAGGGCAGGTCCGCGCCACACGAGCCTTATGCCCAGAATGTATCTTCTTCTTTATGCAACTTACGCAGTTGGTCGGGGGGCCTCATGGGGACGCCAACCGCTTTGCCGAGCAAAGCGTCGAGGGTCTCCAGCCAGAGGATTTGGCTCTGGAAAACAACGCCGAAGTTGCGGGAGACGGAGTGGGCTACATCCTGCAACGGAATCGCCTTGTCCAATTCTTTCGCCATGGAAGAGACCGGATTCGTGGTGATTCCGCAGGGAATGATGAAGTCGAAAAAGCTGAGGTCGGTGTCAACGTTGAGAGCGAAACCGTGAGAAGTGACGCCGCGCGAAATGTGGACGCCGATGGCGGCAATTTTCGATTCGCGGGAAAACTCAAGGTCCCTCGACTCCGCAGGACGATCGATAAGCGGATCTTCCTGCCCCGCTTGGGATGACAAGGGGTTAAGATCGGTCCAGACACCAGTCAGGCCGGGAATGCGCATAGTCGGAATGCCGAAGTCAGAGCAGGTGCGGATGAGGACTTCTTCCAGGCGGCGAACAAATTCGATCGCGCCGAGGGTTTTTCGCTTGCCGTCTTCAGATGAGAAACCACGCAGGTCGAAGATGGGATAGCCAACCAGCTGGCCGGGGCCGTGAAAGGTTACGTCGCCGCCGCGGTCACATTCGAAGAGCTCGATACCGCGTTCCAAGAGTAGTTCCGACGAGGCAATCACGTTGGCGGCATTGGCGTTGCGGCCGAGGGTGATGACGGGCGAGTGCTCGAGAAGAAGAAGAACGTCGCCGATGCGGCCTTCTTTCCGGAGTTCAACCAGGCGCTGCTGGAGGCGAAGACCAGTCGCGTAATCAATGGTGCCGAGTTGGATGACGGAGATCAAGTTTGGCCTAAGTACGATTGCACAGATCCTTCGCTGGGCTCAGGATGACAAGACTATTCTGTGATAGTCCAGGTAAATTCGTGGACCCCGGTTTTCATGCGTTAATCGCCATCCCGTACACACTGTTTGATGCATCAAGCATAGCCTCCGCCAGCGTTGGGTGGGCGTGGATCGTCCACATCAGGTCATCCACAGTGGCTTCGAGTTCCATCGCGACGACGGCTTCGGCGATCAACTCCGTTGCCTGCGGACCGATGATGTGAACGCCGAGGACCTCACCGTGGTCCGCGTCGGAAACAACTTTAATAAAGCCGTCATGCTGGCCTACTATCGAGGCGCGTGAGTTGGCGGTGAAGGGGAACTTGCCTACTTTCACGTTATAGCCCGCTTCTTCGGCTTTGGCCTCGGTCAGCCCAACGCTGCCAATTTCCGGATGCGAGTAGGTCGCGTTGGGAATGTGTTCCGGATTGATCGGCTTACCCGTTTTGCCCGCAATTTTGGTAACGGCGACGATGCCTTCCATGCCTCCGACGTGGGCCAGTTGCGGTGTTCCCAGAACGATGTCGCCGATTGCATAGATGCCGGGCTCGCTGGTCTGCATCCAGCTGTCGGTGACGATAAAGCCGCGGTCGGGCTTGATTTTGGTTTTCTCGAGACCAATGTTCTCGGTGCGAGGTTTGCGGCCTACTGCGATCAGGATTTTCTCAGCTTCGATTTTCTGTTCCTTGCCGCCCACGCTGAAGGTAACTGAAATGCCTGACTTCGTCTTCTCAACTTTCTCAACTTTGGCACTGGTATGGAAGTTGATGCCGCGTTTACGGTAGACCCGAGCCAGTTCCTTTGATACGTCCTCATCTTCCACGGGAACAAGGCGCGGGAGCATTTCGAGGATTGTGACTTCAGAGTCAAAAGAACGGAAGATCGAAGCGAACTCTACTCCCACCGCGCCCGCACCCACGATGATCAGCGACTTGGGAATTTCCTTGAGGCTGAGGATTTCAATATTGGTGAGGATGCGATCATCGGGTTCGAGGCCAGGAATCATGCGCGCTTCCGAGCCGGTCGACAAAATCACGTTCTTCGCTTTGACGTGGCTGGTCTTGCCGTCATGGCTGACTTCGATCGTGTGCACTCCGTTCTGCGCTGGGCCGGTGAGCTTGCCATAGCCGCGGATCGTCTCAACCTTATTCTTACGCATGAGAAATTCCAGACCTTTGGTGTGCTTGGCCACGATTTTCGATTTACGCTCTTGCACTGCAGCCCAGTTCAGCTTGCGCGAATCTACGCCCTCGATGCCGAATTCCTTCGCGTCTTTCAGATGGTCCCAGATCTCGGCGTTGAACAAAAGAGCTTTGGTCGGGATGCAACCCACATGCAGGCAAGTGCCGCCGAGCACATTGTCTTTCTCAATAAGCGCCGTTTTCAGACCATATTGGCCGGCACGGATGGCGGCGGTGTATCCGGCTGGGCCGCTGCCGATGATGGCAATGTCGAAGATGGTTTCAGGCAAAGTGGTGCTCCTCACTAAGAACAGATGATTGAGGACAAACGGATGATTCTAGAACAGGGGAGAAGGAAGACCAAACCGTAGGCGCCACTATCAATGTGACCAATCCTAGCCAGCTTTGTCATCCTGAGCGTAAGCAGGACGAAAGATCCCTAGGCTCTAGCAGTGCTTTAGGGGACTGCAAGCGTCCTTACACACATCGAATAAATAGGGGTCTGCGTTGCCAGGAGAGAAACGCGGCGAAGTGGCGTATGGGTGCTCGTAGAGATCCTTCGACTTCATGGCTGCTTTGGATTTCGCGAAGCGGCCACTCCGCTCAGGATGACAACTCCGCTCATGACAATAGCTTTGCCGCTTCTTTCGCGTAATAACTGAGGATGATGCTCGCGCCCGCGCGACGAATCGAAATCAGAGACTCCATCATGACGCGGTCGCGATCGATCCAGTTGTTGCGGGCGGCAGCTTCGATCATGGCGTACTCGCCAGAGACCTGGTAGGCCGCCAGAGGCACGTCGAAGCGCTCCCGAGCAGCGGCGATGACATCCAGATAGGGCATGGCCGGCTTCACCATAATCATGTCCGCGCCTTCTTCAATGTCGAGCTCAATCTCGCGCATGGCCTCGCGGAGGTTAGCCCCGTCCATCTGATAAGAACGGCGATCGCCGAATTGAGGAGTGGAGTCGGCAGCTTCGCGGAAGGGACCATAGAAGCCGGAAGCGAATTTCGCGGCATAAGAAAGGATAGGAGTGTTGGAGAATTCAGCGTCATCGAGCGCCTTGCGGATGGCGGCGACGCGGCCGTCCATCATGTCGGAAGGAGCGATGATGTCCACGCCGGCACGGGCCAACGAGACCGAAGTGCGGGCAAGGAGATCGAGGGTCGCGTCGTTTACGATCTCGTAATCGAATTGTGCAGCCCGCACGGCGAATGATGCCAGCATCTCGATCGCTTTTTCTCTTTCCTCGCGATTCTTGACAGCAACTACGCTGGCGGTGTTCAACGCGTCTCTTGCGGCGGCTCCAAGAGATTGCGGCGCCGATCTTGCCTTCACGACTCCACAGTGCCCATGCGACATGTATTCGCACAGGCAGACGTCGCCGATAACTACCAGGCCGGGGACTTCCCGCTTGATGGCGCGAGTGGCTTGCTGGACGATCCCGTCTTCCTCCCAGGCGCCACTCGCAACTTCATCTTTCTTCTCCGGCAGTCCGAATAAGATGATCGCGGGAACTCCGAGAGCGTGAGTTTGCCGCGCTTCGCTTACGGCTTCGTCAACAGAAAGATTAAACACGCCAGGCATGGAACGAACTTCTTTGCGCACACCCTCGCCAGGACACACGAAAAGTGGATAGACCAGGGCTTCTGGCGTGAGCCGGGTCTCGCGCACCAGCGAGCGCAGTGGCTCGCTGCGGCGAAGGCGGCGAAGACGCGTAGTAGGAAAGGCCATGGCTAATGACGGGGCACTTACCCGTTCTACAAGGCCGATTCTAGCAGAGACGGTAAACCCAGACGTCTGACGTCGGACCTCGGGCGTCAAGCCTAAAGCCTGAGGTTCCGAAGTCTGAGGTCTGAGGTCCGAAGCCTGAGGTCTGACGTCCGAACTTGGTTAGTCAAGTGCGGACGAGCTTCGCTGGATGCCGGAGTTTTCCTGTTTGATGGTCCTCAGGGCCCAGGCCATGCGGGGAGTGTTGTGGGCGATGCCGACGCGGCCGCGGGCATCGAGCAGAATCATTCCGCCATGTCCGTTGAGGCGGGCTTCCAGATAGTTGACTGCTTCGGCGGCCACCCACTCCGGCAAACTGCCAGAGGCCACGCGGTCAGCCGCCCACTTAGCCAGTACCAGTTTCATGATGGGTTCGCCCCAGCCGGTGGTGGAGGCGGCGGCGGTGCGATTGTCGGCGTAGCAGCCGCATCCGATCAGTGACGAGTCGCCCAGACGGCCGGGAGCTTTGTTTAGCGTGCCGCCGGTCGAAGTGGCGGCGGCGATATTGCCGTCACGGTCGAGCGCGACCGCGCCAACGGTATCGTGCGAAATGGCGGGAGCAAAGAGATCGACGTTCTCCTCAGCGGCGCGCGCCTGAAATTCGCGCAGACGCTCAATCTCGCGCGGAATGATCAAGTCTTCGTTCTTGCATAGCGGGATGCCGTGCTCAGCCGCAAAGCGCTCCGCGCCTTCAGCTACAAAATACACATGCGGACTATCGCTGAGAATCTTGCGCGCGGCGCGGACGGGATTGCGCAGGCGCTCCACGCAGCCCACGCCTCCGGCGCGCAAGGTGGCGCCATCCATGATGAGCGCGTCGAGTTGAACTTTGCCGTCGCGATTGAGAAAGCTGCCGCGGCCGGCGTCGAAAGTCTCGTCGTCTTCCATAACGACGACGGCTTCTTCAACTGCGTCCAGCGCGGAGCCGCCGCGATTCAGGACGCGCCAACCCGCGGCCATGGCGTTGCGCACGCCGCTGAGATGCGCCTCGACCATGTCATCAGGAATGGCCCAGGCGCCGCCGTGGACGACGAGAATGGGATCGGTGGGCAAGCAAAGTTCCTCGGAAGAATGACGGGATAGGATAGCAGGGTTGAAGAACTTGGTGCCGATGTGGGGAAGCTTAAGTGGTGGAGTAGAGATCCTTCGACTCATTTGTCTAGTGCGAGCACGAGACAAATTTCGCTCAGGATGACAAGAGGTTTGGAGCTGCGGTGCAGGGTTGCGACGGGCAAGCCCTTCAATTTCGTTCAGGGTGACAACGGGTTTACAGGTCGCGGGGGCCGGAGCTGAGGGGGACTTCGGCGGAGGCTTCGCTAAGCAACTGGGTGAGATCGAGTGGGCGAGTGAACATGGCCAACTTCCCATCGGGCGTGCGCGGCCACTGGTCTTTTGGTTTGTCGCAGTAGAGTTCCACTCCGTTGTCATCCGGATCGCGCAAATAGATCGACTGGCTCACTCCGTGATCGGCTGCTCCTTCCAGGGGAATGTGCGCGCGCAAGACGCGGCGCAGGGCGTCGGCAAGCGCGGTGCGGGTGGGGTAGAGGATCGCCGTGTGATACAGCCCGGTCGTGCCGGGCGGCGGCGGAGACCCGCCGAGACTTTCCCAAGTGTTGAGGGCAATGTGGTGGTGATAGCCTCCGGCCGAGAGGAAGGCGGCGCTGTCGCCCAATCGCTGAGTGACTTCCAGGCCCAGCACGCCCGCGTAAAAAGACAGTGCGCGTTCCAGGTCGGCGACTTTCAGGTGAACGTGTCCGATGTGGACGCGGGGATCGGCAGTGTAGTGTGCGTCTTTGCGCGTGCTGGATTTTCCTGACATGACGGGACGGAGTTAGATTGTGCAGAGGAATGAGGTGGGAGTCAATTGCGGGGTAAGGAGACCACGGGCGATAGCAGATCCCTCGACTTCGCATGCTTCGCTTCGCGAAGCGGATACTCCGCTCAGGATGACAAGGGTTATGGAGCTGCGGCGCACGAGCGGGACGCTCGCGCCTACATTGCTTCTAGGCGGCTTGGCTGGCTTTAGCGGCGGCGCGGTCGACTGGAGCGGTCCGAGTGTAGGTGTAACGAATGCGGTGGATCACAGTAACGGTGGAGAGCACGGCAATCACCCAGAGGACTGGCGCCATCACATTGAAGAGCGCTCCGATGATAACCAGGACCAGGCGTTCTGGGCGCTCCATAAAGCCAACGCGGCAGGATCCAATCAGGGATTCGGCGCGAGCGCGAGTGTAGCTGACCATGATGGCGCTGACCATCACGAAAGCGGTGAGGACGATGTAAAAGAAACGGCCGCCGCGGGCGTAGTACACGAGCAAGCCGAAGAATTGAGAAGCGTCGCTGTAGCGGTCGATCACGGAATCGAAGAAGCCGCCAAAACGGGTGACCTGGTTGTTGGCGCGAGCCACGCGTCCATCCACCAAGTCAAAGAATCCGGAAGCTATGATGACCAGCGCCGCGTAACGGAACATACGCGCCTGGTTGCTGCCGTTGGCGTATCCGAAGAGGAAGGCGGCGATGGTGTTGACCACCAAGCCAAGAAACGTTAGTACGTTGGGATTGATGCGGGCCAGAGCGAGCCAGTGGACGATGGCATCGAGAAGAACGCCGCAGCCCCGGCCGAAAGCGCTGGTCCAAGTCATGCTCGCTCCGTCATGCTGAACCCGTCATCTTGATTCCGTCATCAAGCTCGGTCATGGCAGGCCGGTCATTCGGCCGCGGCCTGGTCGTGGATGGTGGTCAGCTTTAGAACTTCCATTTCCCGCTTACCGTTGGGCGTGACCACGGTAGCCGTGTCGCCGACCTTTTTGTTGAGCAGGGCGCGGCCGATGGGTGAGCTGGTGGAAATTTTGCCGGCGGTCACGTCCGATTCTTCGCTGGTTACCAGCTTGTACTCAACTTCCTCATTCTTAGTATTGTCGAAGATGCGGACGGTGGAACCCAGACCAACCTTATCTTTGGGAATATTATCCATATTGATAAGGGATAGGTCGGCTAACCGACGACCCAACTGCCGCAACCGCGCCTTAACAAACTCCTGGCGCTGTTTCGCCATGTGATACTCGGCGTTTTCGCTGAGATCCCCCAGAGCTACGGCTTTTTTGAGCTCCCTGGGAAGCTCGTAGCTTAACTCGCGCTCCAGGGTATTGATCTCTTCCTGGAGCTTTCTCTTGATTTGCTCGGTCATTGTGCCCACAGAATTATAAACCTAACGCCGGAGTCAGATTGTGGCCCACGCCGATCTCAGACCGAACACGGCTTCCTGTCGCTGGTATGCGCATACGCCCGAGGGCAGGCCGATCGTTGAATGTCAGCCGGGCTATGTCATTCGCTTTCAGCTTGATACGAGGTCGAAAGTCGGGAGGATCGACCCGCAGGCCTCGAGCAGCGGCTTCCAAATTGCCTTTGTGCCCCGGTTTGGGATAAAATGAAAGGGTGTCGTTTCCCTTCCGCTTTGTACTCGTGGGTGTCCCTTCATGATCACTGCCGACGGTAATTTCCACATTGGTGACAAAGTCGTTTATCCCAATCATGGCGTAGGAATTATTGAGCAGATCAGCAGCCGGACTATCGGCGAAAGTGTGGAAAAGTTCTACCTGCTCAAGATCAAGGCCAGTAGCCTGAAAGTCATGGTGCCGTTTCATAACGTGGGAACGGTGGGATTACGGCGGGTGGTAAAGAACGGCGAAATTCAGAAAATCGTTGATTTTCTTACAGTTGGCGAGTGTGATAACAACGCCGATTGGAAATACCGCTTCAAGGAGAATTCGGAGCGGATGCGCACCGGGTCGCTCCTGGAAGTAGCCGCTGTTCTCAAAGGTCTACTCCTGTTGACTCAGACCAAACCCCTCTCCTTCCGCGAAAAGAAGATGCTGGAACGGGCCCGCTATTTACTGGTCAGCGAACTGGCCATGGCCAAGAATTGCGACGAAGCCGTGATTGAGGAAATGCTGTCCGCGGCTTTATCCAAGAGCAAGCTGCGGTTCCCAGAAGCGTCGGAGTTTGAAGCGTAAAACCGGACTTCGGACCTCAGACTTCAGACCTCGGACTTCAGACCTCGGACTTCAGACCTCGGACTTCAGACCTCGGACTTCAGACCTCGGACTTCAGACCTCGGACTTCAGACCTCAGACATCGGACCTCAGACCTACCCCCCTAGCGTGTCTCCAAATTCGTGGCAGCTTGTGACGGTTGCACTTGCAGAGTGATTGGGTACAGAAGAAGAATGGGCTTGGTGGAAGGAGCAATCGGCATGGGCGCTTCGTATAGAGATCTCAGAGTTTGGCAGCAAGCGATGGAATTGGTGGTTGAAACCTACAAGCAAACCCGCGATTTCCCCAAGACTGAAATTTACGGACTCACCAGTCAGATGAGAAGGGCGGCAGTGTCTATTCCCAGTAACATCGCGGAGGGCAAAGGACGTTCGACAGACCGTGATCGCGCCCACTTTTTCTGTCACGCCCGAGGTTCTCTTCTGGAACTGGAAACCCAGATTCTGATCGCTCAGCGGCTGGCGTACCTCGCCCCGGCGCAAGCCGACGGGTTGCTGAACGTTTCGGCGCACTTAGGACGCATGCTGAACGCTCTTGTCCAATCGCTCAAAACTCCAGACGCTACCCTAGAAGACACCGCCGCCTGAAGTCCAACGTCTGAGGTCTAGGGTCTGAGGTCTAAGGTCTAGGGTCCGAAGTCCGAAGCCGCCTCTACTCTCCCAGCCATACGCCATAGGGTTTGAGCGACTCTACGTGATCGAAGATGATTTTCATCGCGGCGGTGATGGGTATGGCAAGAACCAAACCCATCGCGCCCCACAACCATCCCCAGACGAGTAGCGCCATGCTCACGGCCAGCGGATTGAGTTGCAGACGATTACCCAGGAACTTCGGGTAGAGCACGTTCAGCGAGAAGACGTGTAGTCCCACGACCGTGACGATGATTAGAACAACATCCGCAGAGTCGATATGTGCGATGCCGGCGAACAGAGGAACGGCAATCGCCAGCAAGACTCCCAGATAGGGAATAAGGCTCAAAAAGCCGCTAATGAAGCCAACGAAGTAGAAGAATGGAAAGTGGAGAATGCCAAATATAGCCGTACTTGCCACGGCCATAAATAAGCCGATCAACAGGTTTCCGACCATGAAGGTACGAATCATGGCTGAAATCAACCCTAGGGTGACGTACGCAGTATGCCGGTTCTGCATCGGAAAGAGCATCACCGTAGCCGAACGTACATGATGTTGCCAGGTCAGCATAAAGTAGACCAGAAAGGGCACGAAGGAAGCGGACAGCAGAGTCTGACCGAAGGACCCGAAACCCCGAGTGAGAATTTCGGTCCAGTTGGTACCGGCGCGGACAGTACCGGGCTGATTGCCCGGCCTGCCCGGATTTAAACTATCCAGTGTTTCTACTTGCTGGCGGAAGCGCTCGACTACTTCCCGAGCCCTGCTGGTGTATTTGGATACATCCTGCAGAAACGTAATGGCTTGGTTCGATGAATAGTAGACGAGGCCAGCTACCAAAGTGACCAACATAAGCACAACGATGGCCGCGGCCAGGCCTCGGGGAAGCGGGAGACGAATTAACAGATCCATCAGTGGCGCCAAAATGAATGCAAGCAACACTGCCACCAATATCACCGCAAGCACCAGTTCCGCCCAATAGCAAATGCCGAGGATGGTCGCCACTCCGAGTGCAGTAAACGCCCAGTGTGGCTTCTGCGCTTTGGAGGGGGAGACGGCCACGTCCGCTGGTAGAGTCGGTAGCTCCTGGGCCTCGTCGATGGCCATGCGCATATCGTAGCCCAATTCCGGAATTCTCCAGCAGACATATAATTCTCACGTGCCTTCCGATGCTGACTCCGCCAAAATAGAGCGCCGCCCGCGGGTTCTTGGCCTCGATGTGGGCTCTAAGACCATTGGGCTGGCTGTGTCCGACCCGCTCGGCATCACGGCGCAGGGGCTGCAAACTATCCGGCGGCAGAACAAACGTCTCGACTTCAGCCAATTGGCGAAGCTGATCGGGGAGTATGAAGTCGCCGAGATCGTGGTCGGCTATCCGCTGCGCATGAGCGGGGTTGAGGGCACACAGGCTGAGAAGATGCAACGGTTCGCGGAGGAATTGCGGCAGCGATTTAAGCTGCCGGTCCACCTCTGGGATGAGCGTCTGACTTCGGCCCAGGCCAACCGCGTGCTGCGCGATTCCGAAATGTCCATCAAGCGGCGAGGCGAGGTTGTGGACCAGATGGCGGCGGTGCTGATTCTGCAAAACTGGATGGATACGCGGGCGACAGAACTGGGGCGCTAAGCGGCTGGGAGCGATTACCTGCTCCGGATCCCGTTCCAGAGTCCAACGACCAATGACAGTCGATGGACAACTTCCCTTCATCTAAACTGTTCAAGCTTGCGCACCTTCTTCCTATTTCTAGTCCTTGCCATCCTCGGAGTTGGCGGATGGCTGGCGTGGGCGCTGTGGGCACCGGTGACGCCCGAAGGGCAGAAGTTTGTCATGTTACGCCAAGGGTACTCAACCCGGCGGATCGCCAGAGAGTTGAAATCGGCGGGAGTGATTCGCAACGCCGAGTCTTTTGTACTCTGGCACTACTTGCACCGCAAACGTTCGCTGAAAGCCGGCGAATATCTGTTCGACAAGAGTGCGAACGCGCTCGAGCTCCATGACCGGCTGGCGCGGGGCGATATTTATGTCCACACAGTGGTGATCCCCGAGGGCTACACCATCTTCGACATTGCGCAGGCGATCCAGGACGCGGGTCTAGGATCGAGCCAGGAGTTCTTGAACGTGGCGATGTCTGATACTGCCTTGATTGCCGACCTTGCTCCGGAGGCGAAGACGTTGGAGGGCTATCTCTTTCCCAATACTTATGAATTCACTCGAACGCAGGATATGCAGGAGATGGCGGCGGCGATGGTGAAACAATTCCGGCAAGTGGCGCACGAGATCGGGTTACCTGCTGATTTACAAAAGACCGTGATTGTGGCTTCGATCGTCGAGAAGGAGACCGCTGTGCCTGACGAGCGCCCCTTGGTGGCCAGCGTTTATTACAACCGGCTGGCGAAGAACATCGCACTGCAGGCTGATCCCAGCGTGATCTATGGCGAGCTGCTGCAAGGAGCGTACAGTGGCGCGCTGCACCACCAAGATATGCAGTTCCACTCCGCCTACAACACCTACCTTCATCCCGGACTCCCGCCCGGGCCGATCGGCAATCCCGGCAAGTCATCGCTCGAGGCTGCGCTACATCCTGTGACGACTGATTATTATTATTTTGTCAGCGACGGCAACGGACATCACAAGTTTGCTCACAGCTTGGAAGAGCACAATCGCAACGTTGGAGTTCTGCGGCACGTGATGCAGCGGAAATAGGGACGAACGTGCTTACGTCTTGTCCATGCTGAGAGTAGTGGGCGTTTTCTACCACTCCTCGATTACGTAGCAAGGACCACCTCGGTCTCTTTTGGACGGCTTTGTGTTCGCTATCTGCCCCTCGCAACCACCTCGCAAACCGCTGCACCTGTATACTTACTGGATATCTGGATGAGACAGTTTTCCCGCTATCGGGCCCTGGCTGTACTTACCCTTGTTTTCCCGCTGACTGGGTGCTTGTTCCGTTCTCGCAAGGTGGAGCGCCAGGTGAGCACGGCGCCGCTAAAGTCCGCCACCCAGGCGGAGCTGATCGAATATATCAATAGCCAGGCCGCTAAGGTCCATTCCATGCAGGCCACAGTGGACATCGACGCTTCGGTAGGAGGGGTGAAAAAGGGGAGAGTCACCGATTATCAGGGGATTCGGGGTTATGTGCTGGCGCGCAAGCCAGCAATGCTTCGCATGATTGGGCTGCTGCCCATCGTGCGAAATCAGGCGTTCGACATGGTGAGCGACGGACTCTACTTCAAACTTTGGATTCCGCCCAAGAACCGTTTCATCATTGGACGCAATGACATTGAAACCCACACTACGGGTCAACCTTTGGAGAACCTGCGGCCGCAGCAAATTTATGATGCTCTGTTACTGCGGGAGGTCGATTCGCAGAACGAAATCGCGGTAGTTGAAAATAGCTTTGAGATTGTGACTGACTCCAAGAAACACCAGGTAGAACAAGCTGATTACGAACTTGATGTGATTCGCAAAGGCGAGCACGGTTGGTATCTGGAGCGGAAAATCATTTTCAGCCGAACCGACCTGTTGCCCCATCGCCAATATGCCTATGATCAGAATGGAGATCTAGTCACCGACACACGTTATGAGGATTATAAAAATTACAACGGGGTGGACTTTCCATCGCAGATCGGAATCTGGTTTCCGGACGAGGAGTACGACATCACGCTGACCATCGTAAAGCTGCAGCTAAACGAGCCTCTCCCGGACGATAAATTTGCACTGGAGCAACCGCCCGGAGCGCAGGTGGTGCATTTGGACCAACCGCAGCGGGCCGCCTCTCCCCAACCAGCGACTGGAAGGAAAAGGTAAACCAGCAGTAGCATTTTGTTCTCTACCGAGATACGGCTTCAGTGCCAATTCCTATTCCATGATGAACAAAATGATTGTCGCGAACCTGGTGCATCGACCGATCCGGTCGGTGATCAGTATTGTCGCCATCGCTTTGGAAGTTACCCTCATCCTGCTGATCGTTGGGCTGTCGCTCGGAATGCTGAGCGATTCGCGGCAACGGCAGGCAGGAATCGGTGCTGACGTCATCGTGCTGCCTCCGGGCTCTTCCGCTATTGTTTCGATCACCGGAGCGCCCGCGCCGATCAAGGTGGCGAATATTCTTGCCAAGCTGCCGCACGTGGAGAAAGTTTCGCCTGTTCTCATGCAAGTGTCGACCTCCGGAACGTTGGAGGCAATCTACGGCATCGACCTCCCGAGCTATGAGGCGCTGGGCGGGCCTTTTACATACATTCATGGCGGGCGCTTTCAGGGGCCGTATGATGCGCTGGTGGACGACTATTTTGCGCAGTCAAAGCATGTAAAGGTCGGGGATACTATTGACATTCTGAATCAGAACTTCAGGGTCGCCGGCATCGTGGCCCACGGCAAGGGCGCCCGTAAGTTCGTGCCCATCACCACGCTGCAGGATCTGGTCGGAGCGCAGGGGAAAGCTTCGGCTTTCTATCTCAAGCTCGACGATCCCAACAATGCAGACGCGGTTGTGAACGAAGTCAAAAACGTCCCGGGCATGAATACCTACGTTGTGCGTTCCATGCGTGAGTACCTCTCGATGATGACTCCAAGCACCTATCCGGGATTGAGGACCTTCATAAACGTGGTCGTTGGGATTTCCGTGACTATTGGCTTCATCGTAATCTTCCAGGCCATGTACACGGCAGTGATGGAGCGCACCCGCGAGATTGGGATATTGAAGTCGATGGGCGCTTCGAAGTTCTATATCGTAAATGTGATCCTGCGGGAGACTGTGCTCCTGGCGGTTGGTGGCATCATCGTGGGAATTCTGTTCAGCCTGGTGGCGCGCAGCGGTATTCACCAGCGCGTGCCCACGTTGCCGGTGATTGTGACTGGCGGCTGGATCCTGAGGGCGACGGTCATCGCTATTGTGGGCGCCATTGCGGGAGCGCTCTATCCGGCTTTCAAAGCAGCGCAGAAGGACCCGATTGATGCGTTGGCGTACGAATAAGCTTCGCCCGTAATCCCCGTTTCGCTCACCTACATCCTAGAACATGTTCAACTGGACAGAGGTAGGTTAGGAGGGGACAATTAACCTCATGGAACTGCGGCCCTGCAGACGTTTGATGAAACGTGGCCTCCGTGAGTCAGCCTCGGTTTTAATCATCCTGACGGGCGTCTGCCTCGCAACTACGCTTGTGTGGACACAAACCACGGATTCCCAGGCAAGCGATACCAGCAAGTCTTGGAGCGCTACGACCGAACAGCGGGGGTCTG
>Ga0307475_10001108_pt1 | contig 16109 bp, 12 predicted proteins | sample atmos_gasesECM1C_FD_203317 | JGI IMG/M metagenome (GOLD analysis project Ga0307475, IMG submission 203317) | Hardwood forest soil microbial communities from Morgan-Monroe State Forest, Indiana, United States - atmos_gasesECM1C_515 | ecosystem: Environmental > Terrestrial > Soil > Temperate... | reverse complement strand
CGTTCCAGGCGCTGGCGTAGCGCTTCGCTGATTCGTACGGAAAGGGTCTGTTGCTGCTTTGCTTTGTCCGAGTTGTCCGGTGGCTTTCCCTCGGTTTTTTCAGGCTTGTCAGGCAATAGGAAGCTCGCTTTCCCGGCGTCAAATACAATCCGGCAAGGTGTATCGAAACATATTGACAGAATACATGCAATCTTTTATGATGTCAATCCCATTTTCCATGGGGCCTGAATGAATGAAAGTCCGCAATGCCCAATCCGACCCGCGCAAGAACCCAGACTCGCCACGAGTGCATGGCTTGCGCCTTTCCTCGAATTCGTCGACCGAGATAATAGAGAACCGTGAGAATGCTAACGACAGAGTTGAGCCACGCTCTTCGTCCACAGTCATCGACTACAAAAGGGAAGGAGTGCAAGAACGCAAAAGGGAGGGCGGATTTGAACCTTTGCTGGATGTCGCCGAGGCGGCCAAGCTGCTAAGAATTCATCCGAAGACATTACGAGTCAAAGCGCGTCGCGGCGTCATTCCCGCAATCCAGATTGGCCGAGTCTGGAGATTTCGGGCCTCGGCGCTGAACCGTTGGCTGGACGAGATCGCAAGCTGAAACCCACTGCAAAGTGCGGATGAAATGCATCGACCGTCTCGCACAATTCGGATATTCTGCACTGGGCTGTCAGTGCCGTTTAAACAAGGGAGGAACTTTGTTTAGACGGACACGCTATCAACAGGGAAGTCTCGTTCAGGAAGAACGGAAGAGAGGTTCCGCAGTATGGGTGTACCGCTGGTGGGAAAAGGACATCAACGGAAAGCCTGTACGCCGCAAGCTGCAGATCGGAAGTTCGGAGCAGTATCCAACCGAGTCGGCGGCGCAAGCGGCAGCGGATGCTCTCCGGCTCACCATCAACAATCCTTCCAACCGCAGGAATCTTCGTCAGACAACTGTGAATATTTTGTGGGAACACTATTGTCGCGAAGAGTTGCCGCTCAAAGAGATGTCCACGCAAGACGCATACAGCGTCTATGCAAAGAACTGGATTCTCCCAAGATGGGGCAACGTGCTGCTGGAAGAAATAAAGACCGTCGAGGTGGAACGCTGGCTACGAGCAGCGGAGGTGGCGGATGGGACCAAGGCCAAACTCAAATGCGTGATGTCGGCTTTGTTTTCACACGCCGTCCGTTGGGAATTCTGTGGTCACAATCCAATCTCGTCGGGGATTCAGGTCGGAAGTGGAGGAAAGAGAGGTCCAAGCACTGGCGTGCGCGTCAGTGCGAAACGTCAAGAAGCGCCCCTGTTCTTGTCACCAGAGCAAGTGAAACTCGGTCTGACGAAATTAGAATTTCGCGACCAGTTGCTCGTGTTTCTGGATGGAGCGTTGGGCACACGTCGAGGCGAACTCGGTGCCCTGCGGTGGTCGGACTGCAACTTCGACAGCATGAGCTTCAGCGTTCAACACTCGTACTACTGGCGCAGAGGCGGACATCTGAAAGCGACAAAAACGGAAGCGTCGGCCAAGGTGTTGCCGATGCATCTGGCGCTGAAAGATGCGTTGCTGGAATGGAAGTCGCAGACCGAATACACCGGACCTGGGGATTTCGTTTTCCCGTCCCTTCGCTGCAAAGGGAAGAAGCCGCTGGACCTTGCCGCGGTTCTCAAAAAGAAGATCCAACCGGCGTTTGCGAAGGTTGGCATCATCGGCGTGGGCTGGCACACGTTTCGGCACACGGTTGGGACGATGCTGGCAGAGATGGGAGAACATCAACTCACGATCCGCGACTACTTGCGTCACAGCAATCTCCATGTGACGAACAAGTATCTTCAAGCAACGCCGGAGAGCAAACGCTCGGCGCAAGGCAAGCTGGTGGATGCCATCTTGCCGGGCGGTTTGCTGTCGGCAAGCAAATCAACTCTCGTTCAGTAGTTGGTGCTGGAGCGCGCGTTCTAGGATTCGTTCGAGGGAATGCGCGGCGGGCGGTGTGCTTCGAGGCTTATTGGACCCAAACGGACCCAGATTTTTTTTCTGGGTTTGCTGTAAGTGATTGAAAAATATGGCGGGGACGACGAGACTCGAACTCGCGACCTCTGCCGTGACAGGGCAGCGTTCTAACCAACTGAACTACGTCCCCAGCCGTGGAATCAACAACTTACGCTAAATCGTTGCAACTAATGGCTTTGCAAGATTCGCATACAACGCACTGTTTGCCTGGCTCGCCCCTGACTGCAAGCTTTCCTGGCAAAACCTCCTGTAAATCTCCTGTAAAAATCAGTGCGCTCATTGCGAGATTTATCGTAGCACACATCGGGAGAGAAGCGAAGCGGAGTACGTCACCGCACCGAGTTGTCGTTCGGTGCTGCTCTTTTCACGCGGAGATCAGGTGACGCTTCAGGTCTCGTAGCCCCATCGTCAGAAACGCACAGAAGCAAGTCCGGCAAGCATTTGGCCAACTTGAGACGAGAAAGCGTCGGAAATATTTGCGAAGCCGTCGTGGGCGCGGCAAGCCGCACCAGGAAATCGAGACGTACAATGGTTGTTTGAACCGTTGTCAAAACTAAGACACAGCCAACGCTAGGACCGACCGAAAGTATCAGAGGAGAAGCGGAGAACTGATATCATGAGCGGAACACGGGTCTCTTACCTTGACGAGCAGCAGCCTCTCGAGGGCTACCTGGCCAAAGGAGAGGAGTTCCGTAACTACTTCTCTTCCACCAACGACGGCACTGAGGGATTCTGGCTCGAAGTACTTCGGGATTAATTCAAGCAGTAATTCGTCCGTCGCAAACAGCGCTTCGGAGAGCTTCAAAATACAAGGATTGCCGGCTGAAAGAGCGGCGACGGCAGGACGCAGCGATAGGATAAGTGGTCCGTTGAACGGACAGATGATCAGCGTGACGCCGTAAGGTTCGCGGTACACGATTCCCTTGTGCCCGGACGCGGCGAGGAACTTTGGAAGAGGGGCTTCGACCGGTTTCATCCATTCTTTGAGTTGAGACTTGGTGGATTCGGTAGTGGCGATGGTTGCCGACACCTCAAAGACATTCTCCTGGCTGGCTGTTTTGAAGTCCTTGCGTGACGCTTCCGCAAAACGGTCAAAGTTATCCTTGAGCATCCGCGTGAGGCGATTTAACTGATCGACTCTCCACTCGTAGCTCTTTGTCGCATCAGAAGCGAAGTAAGCCTTCTGCTTGTTGAACAAGTCCTCCGCGCGAGTTTCTTGGCTCTTAGGTTGAGCGGGTGCTGCTTGTAATTCGACTACCTTGAGTTTAACGACATCTCGGATTCCTTTCGTTTCTTCCTCATTTCGTTTAATTCCACGTCGCGAACAACTCTCTCTGTAAACTAAATTCTTCACTTCGGCTGTTCAGGATAGGTACTGCCGTTTTTTGTAACCAACACCATCCGAAAGCGCGCCTTCCCAGCCATCATCTTCGCGTACGCAGCCGGTGCCTCTTCGAGTGGGACGGTTTCGATCATCGCCGACACGCCACTCAGCGCACTGAAACGAAGCGTTGCGTCACCGGCCGCCGGGTTTCCCGTCAGCGAGCCTGCTAGCTTGCGCTCTCCAAAAATGAGGTCCGGGCTCGTGATCTCGATCGGCTCGGGTCCGGCGCCGACGTTAATGGAAACACCGCCCGGACGCAGGCCTTTGAAAGTCGCGGCCACTGTGTTGCCGCCTGAAGCCGTAATCAGAATCACCTTTGCGCCACCTAGCGCCTGGAGAGCTGCCGCGGGATCGGTAGCAGCACTGTCGATGTAGTGGTGAGCGCCGAGCTTCTTGGCGAGCTCCGCAGTGTTGCTGCCGCGGGCAATCGCCGCAACCTCGAAACCCATGTTCCTTGCGTATTTCACGCCGAGATGGCCGAGGCCGCCGATACCGAGCACAGCGACAAGATCACCCGCCTTCGCTGGCGCGTTTCGCAGGGCGTTGAACGTCGTGAGCCCAGCGCACAGCAGCGGTGCAGCATCTGCCGACGACAGATCGTCAGGGACGCGCACAAGCCCGGTGGCCTTCGCGATTATCACCTCGGCATATCCGCCATCTGAATGAATGCCCGTGAATTCCTGGTTACGACAGTTCACGAGATCGCCATCTCGACAGAGTTCGCAATAACCGCAAGAGCCTCCAAGGAAGCCGACACCGACGCGCTGACCAACCGCCCAGCCCTGGACGCCAGAGCCAAGGGCATCGATCCGCCCGACCACCTCGTGCCCAGGGACGCGAGGCCAGCTGATTGGAAAGGAGCCTTCCACCGTGCCGGCATCCGAGTGGCAAACCCCGCACGCCTCGACGCGAATGCGCACTTGACCCGGGCCAGGCTCGACCAGCGGTTTCATTACGGTTGCGAATTCTCCCGGTTTCGTTACTTGGATTGCTTTATACATTGCGCTCATAGGACCTCCCTTAAAGCTTTGGCTCCAACGGTCGGTGTCTTCACGCCTTCCGTTCGTCCCGGCCCAGAGTCCTGCATGCTCGCGAATGTCCCCTTGGCGGTTGTTGTATCCAGCCCTGGCTTCGTAACCTCTGAACCATGTTGACTCACGATTAGCCGGTCGCCTCTCTGCCCGGTCACATACGTCCACACCCATTGCAGGAACACACTCAAACGGAGGCTTGATGTGGCGAGGAATTGGAGGTGCACGGCGGCCCAAGCGAGCCAAGCCACGAAACCGCTCATTCTGACCTTCCCGCTTTGCAGCACAGCGAAGCCCTTGCCGACCACAGCCATGCTGCCCTTGTCAAAGTAGTTGAACGGGGACGGCGGGGGATTCCCAACAATGCGGTTGTGAATTAGCCTTCCCGCATAACGTCCTTGCTGCATGGCTACCTGAGCAACCCCTGGCAGGGGTTTGCCATTCTGGTCAAGCGACGCCGTATCGCCCACCACAAAAATCTCCGGGTGTCCGGGCAGAGTAAGATCTTTCTGAATGCGTACCCTTCCGGCACGATCTGTTTCGGCGTTCAACCACTTGCCTGCGGGCGAGGGTGCGACGCCCGCAGTCCAGATCACGGTTTTGCTGGCGACGCGCTCGCCCGCGATTACGACACCTTCTGCGTCGATAACATCGACGCTGTGTCCGAGCCGAACTTCGACACCCAACTTCTCGAGTCGTTGCTTCGCGGCTTTGGAGAGATTCTCGGAAAATGTTCCCAAAACGTGAGCCGTATCGACGAGCACAATTCTTGCGGAGGCCGGATCGATTCTCCGAAAGTCTGATTTCAGTGTGTTTCTGACGAAAATCGCGAGTGCGCCGGCCATTTCCACACCGGTGGGACCGGCGCCGACGAGAATAAACGTTAGGAGGTCCCGATGGCGGCTCGGATCTTCCTCGGCTTCTGCCAATTCGAATGCCTGCAAGATTTTATTTCGGGCTGCCTCGGCATCTGCGAGACTCTTTAAACCCGGGGCGTATTCCGCAAATTCATGATGACCAAAATAGCTGTGACTAGCGCCAGTCGCCAGGATTAGGTAGTCGTACGCGATCGGTACGTTCTGCCGGTCGGCGTCGCTGGAAATAACACAGTTCCGATCCTTATCCACCCCTGTGACCTCACCCATGATTACTGTCGTGTTCTTCTGATTCCGAAGGATGTTACGGATTGGCGTCGCAATCTGGCCAGGCGTCAGCACCGAGGTCGCCACTTGGTAAAGCAAAGGTTGAAACAGGTGGTGATTGGTACGGTCGATCAGGATTACTTTTGCGGGTGTCTTCCTCAGAGCTTTAGCGGCGGCGAGTCCTGCGAAACCGCCGCCCACGATCACCACATTTGGCAACTGATGTGTCATGGTATTCAGTCCTCAGAATTGTGCCTCTGCCTCAGCGAGACGACAGCGCGATAGTCTCTTCCGTCGATGGCACCTGTACACGCTCGAACCGAACCTCACTGATATCAATGGAGACCATCAGCATTTCCGTAATCGGCCTACGGTCAGGTCCACGCGTGTATGCGCGACGCTTGGACGGAAGATGAATTCCATCCGCGACGATGTAGTCTGATGTGAGTTGGGCGGCTGGAAAGCCGCCCGCAATATTCACGCTATAGTCGTGACGACGCAGCTTTAAATCGGTATCGAAGAAGAAGTCTTGAATGAGGCTGTGCGTCTCTATGGAGCCAGGAAATTGTGCCCGCAGTACGTGCCACGTTTCGGCACCCTCTCGCCACGGTTCGACTTCCTCGACATGTACGCCATCCATCGCCAAAAGGAAGGGCGTCGTAAAGTAAGTCCAGAGGGCTTCGCCATTGAAATAGGCGAGATGAAGGGCATCCCAAGGCGTACTCATCTGATGACCGGCGAATGAGTCCTTGGGCGCCTGCCGTTCGGCCACCACTGTGCCATCCAGCTTCTCGATGGCAATGCGCTCCGGAGTGGACATTGCTTGTTGATCTGGAGCTCCAAACGGCAGAACGGACGAGCGTTCCTGATGCAGCCAGGCCGTCAGACGGCGCGGCGTTGCGTCCTGAATCATGCCTTTCAGGGAAAAGAAGCCACCTCCGGCGACGATGGTCGCCTCGACCTTTTCATAGTCGCGCCAACGATCCATGCCACCATGGGCGTCAAGAATTCTGCTAAGTAGCTGGTTCACGATTCCTCCTCATTAAGATCAGCTTCTCGCTATCGGTTATCTGTGTATGCAGGCAGCGCGCCCGGGAAGCGTGAGACTCATTCCTGACTATGGTCCGAAGGGGCCGCGATACCCAGCCGCTTCATTTTGTAAAACAGGGTAGTGCGTTTCAAACCGAGTCTCGCGGCCGCTCCTCGCGGGCCACCAAGTTTCCAATTGGCGCGCTGACAGGCAGCGAGAATTTCCTGACGAACCTTGTCCTCAAGTGTCGGATTTGAAATCTCAGCCGGAGCGGGTTCGAACTCTTCGAGCTCCGCTGGCTCGAAGACTCCGTCAGTAGAAAGGATAACGCCGCGCGCCACGTAGTTCTGCAACTCACGAATATTCCCTGGCCACGAATGATTAAGCATAGAGCGCATGGTTTCCTCGGGGATGGTATCGATAATTTTGTCCATGGAAGTGGCGAATTGTTCCACGAAATGCTTCACAAGCTCCGGAATATCCCTTTTCCTTTCGCGGAGTGGCGGTAGAGAAATAGGGAAAATATTCAGCCGGTAGTAGAGGTCTTCGCGGAATTCACCGTCCTGGACCATCTGCCGCAAGTCTCGATTGGTGGCGGCTACGATGCGAACGTCGACCTTAGTGGTGCGTGTGCTGCCGACTGGTTCGAACTCGCGCTCCTGGAGAACACGGAGGATCTTCGGCTGAAGTTCCAGCGGCATGTCACCGATTTCATCGAGAAACAACGTGCCACGATCCGCGAGCGCGAAGCGGCCAACATGGGAATTGATCGCTCCGGTAAAAGCTCCCCGCTCATGTCCAAAAAGCTCGCTTTCGAGAAGCCCCGCAGGCATCGCGGCGCAGTTGACCTTGACCAGATTCCGGCTCCGACGCGGACTGAGCTCGTGAATCGCTCGTGCGATGACTTCCTTGCCCGTCCCGGTTTCGCCGGAGATCAAGATGGTGGCATTCGTGGGCGCCACTGCCTCGACTTGTGCAAGGATCGTTCGCAGGCCGCCGCGGCGTCCCACGATGCTGTCCAGGAACGAAGGTTCGGAGCGTTCCCGTTTGCGCGCCACTGATTCATCTGGAGAATAAATGGTCGTGCTCATCATGGCGTTTGCCTTGTATTCATCTGCCTGAGTGCTTGAAATTGACATCATGTTTCACCCCTATCTCTAGAGCTAAAAGTTTCAACTGAGATTTCACGTTGTCTCCAATCCCCGAAGCCCGTGCAACCGTGCGCCAAATTTGCTTAAGCTGTAGCCTCCGCAGCGGTGAGGTTCCCAGAAAGTGAAGCCACAAAAGGCATCTGTGCACAGAAAGGCTGTTGGTCGGTGTCCTTCAGAAAAGCCAACCCTTTTTCGCCGGGATGCCGGTCGATGATAAGGACATCACCCGGACGGACTTGCGCCGTCGCCAAGAGCCGCGCAAGCGGGGAGACCACGTAGCGTTCAATGGCGCGCTTTAGGTGCCGCGCGCCGTACCTTTGGTCGGTCCCCTCCTGCAGCAGGAACTGCCTCCCTTTGTTCGTAATCTGGAAAAAGAACGGGCGGGCCGTCGAATCCGATACACGTTGTTGCACTTGCCCCAATTCGATCCCCAGCACCTCATCGAGCTCATCCCGCTTCAACGGGTGGAACACCACCACGTTGTCCAGCCGGTTCATAAATTCAGGCGAAAACTTCCTCCGCGCCGCTTCCACTGCTGTGCGCTCCACTTTGGCGTCCAACCCTGCCGCCGGTTTGTCCTTCGGCTGAATGAACCCCATCCCGCCTTCCATTAATTCCGTGATCTCGCCTCCGCCCAGGTTCGACGTCATAAAGATCACCGTGTGCGACAGATCCACTCTCCGGTTGTCGCCCAAGGTGAGCGTAGCCTTGTCCAACATCCCCAAGAGCAATTGCCAGAGCGCGTCGCTGGCCTTCTCAATTTCATCAAACAGCAGGAACGACAATTTGAGCTGGTCCGTGTGTGAGGCCGCCAACGCTTCCTGAGTGATCAGCGGATGTGTTTCGCGGTGCCCAAGATAGCCGGGGGGCGAGCCAATCAGTTTGGCGATTTCATGCGAGTGCTGAAATTCCGCACAATCCACCTTGATTACCGCGCGGCTCTCACCGAACAGGATCTCTGCAGCAGCTTCGACAATGCGGGTCTTGCCCGAACCGGTAGGCCCCAGGAACAATAGGTTTCCGACGGGGCGCCCGGGACAACGCAGTCCGGCGCAGAACACCTGATAGAGTTCGATGAGTGCCTGGACAGCCTCGTCCTGCCCCACGATCTTCTGCCGCAGCGCATCCTCAAAATGGCGCGACGCAGAACTTCGCTGTCTGGGGTCCAACTGTTTTCTGTGGGCCGATTGTGCTGTTGCTGCCATGACGTCTCCTTCACTGCCGTGACTCGAACTCCGCCGGAGCGCGACCTTCATTTCAATCTCCCGGAACTCATGACCTGCTGAACGCTCCCGATTAGATCGGATGCGACGAGGCGATAACACCAGAGCCGCGCAAACAATGCAATTGGACGATGGTATTGGCGAGACTTTGGTATCGAACCGGGCGAGGATCGTCGCAGTGGTCAGCCGGAGGTCAATACCAAGGTATTGTGGGACGACGCCAAAAGTGCTTAATCGCGCCTCAATCAAGCATCGGAGGCATAGTTCGCTACGATTGAATTGTCTGTCGGACCACGCTAGTGTAGAGGCCCGTTTTCCAATCGGCGGGGGGCTTTGTGGGTACGTCGGCAGGGCCAGCGACGACATTAGCAGCAGAGTCGCTGCTTTCTTTAGCGGTGACTGTCACATCGGAGCAGTACGTCGAGTCGGTTTTGCACAGTATCGTTCACGGGTTGGCGGCGCAACCAGGCGTCGCTTTGAGCCGGATATGGTTGCTTCCATCCGTCCACCTCCCAAGCTTCTACCACTCTGCATCGGATCCCCCAGATTGTCTTTGTCTCGTCGCAAGCGCTGGAACTCCCATCAATTCATCTGGGGAAGATTGGTCTTTCCTGCAGGGGCACTTTGCTCGAGTGGCGTTCAATGTCGGAAAAGTTGGTCAGGTGGCAGCAACCCGGCATCCGATTCTCGTCGAAGACGTCGCCGCCCAAAACGATTGGATTGTCCGACCGGAATGGGCGAAACGGGAGGAGATTCGCAGTTTTGCGGGTCATCCCCTCATCTTTCGGGACAAACTGCTGGGGGTTATCGCTGTCTTCAGCCGCCAACCTCTCGGTCAACGAGAGTTCACTTGGCTTGGTTTGTTTGCGAATCAGGCCGCGCTCGCTATCGCCAATGCCTGTGCGGAAGAGGCTCTGCAGTCGAGCGAGCGCAACCTTGTTGCCCTCGTCAATACGATCCCCACTGCAGCATGGACTACTCGTCCGGACGGCTACTGCGACTTCCTCAATCAAGTATGGCTCGATCACGCGGGCATGGATGCCGAACAAGCGCAGGGCTGGGGTTGGACGGAAGCGATTCACCCGGACGACCGAGCGAAACTTGTCGAAGTGTGGCAATCGTGCCTGGCTTCGGGCATTCCAATCGACACGGAAGCGCGCATTCGCCGTTTCGACGGTTCCTATCGATGGTTCCTGATTCGCGGCAATCCACTGAAGGATCAAGAGGGCAACATCCTCAAATGGTACGGAACCTGTGTAGACATTGAGGATCGCAAGCGGGGGGAGGAAGCACTGCATGCGAGGGAACTCTCCTGGCGGCAGATCGTCGACAACATTCCTGGGCTCGTGGCTACGACGCGCGCAATGGGCGAAGTAGAGTTTCTGAACCGACAAACCCTGGAATATTTCGGCAAGACAGGTGAAGAGTTGAAGAACTGGGCCCTCATCGATGCCGTTCATCCTGACGATCTTCCTCGCGTAATCGAGGCGCGCAAAAAGTCGATCGAAATGGGACAGATCTATGAGGTTGAGCACCGATGCCGCCGGGCTGATGGTGTCTACCGATGGTTCCAAGTCCGCGGTCTCCCGGTACGAGATGCGGAAAACAAGGTAACCGCGTGGTATCTACTCCTTACAGACATCGATGATCGCAAAAAGGCGGAACAGGCTCTGCAGTCGAGCGAGCGCAATCTGAACCTAATTATAAACGTCATCCCGACCTTCATCGGCGTGTTGCGAGCCGATGGATCCCTTCTTTATACGAATCAAGCGGTGTTGGATTACACCGGTCTCACTCTGGAAGATGTGCGAAATGAGGATCATCGCGCTCGGTTTTTCCACCCGGAGGATGTGGAAAGGCTTCGAGAGGAGCGGCGTGTCGCCCTCGCACGCGCCGTACCGTTCGAAAATGAGCAACGCATGCTAAGCAAGGACGGCAGCTATCGCTGGTTCCTGATCCGCTACAAGCCTCTGCTTGATGACCAGGGAATAATCAATCGATGGTATGTGGCCGCGACCGACATCGAGGACCGAAAACGGGTGGAGGCTCAGGTCGAGCAAGCCTACCTGCGTTTGGCCGAAGCCCAGCAGCTGAGCAAAACAGGGAGCTTCATCACCGATTTGTTGGGGGACGACCACAACTGGTCGGAGGAGGCTTTCCGCATCTTCGAGTTCGATCCCGCAGCCCAAGTCTCCGTAGAGCTGATTCGGAAAACGATCCATCCGGAGGACCTGCCGACGTTCGAGGCTGTAATCGCACGCGGCATGACGGGCGCGGACGTCGACTTTAATTTCCGCATTGTGACTTCGCGAGGTGCCGTCAAGCACTTGCGGGGCATGGCCCGCGTCATGGCGCAGAGTGGAGGTCGTCCCCTATTCATTGGTGCTTTGCAGGATGTGACGCAAAGCAAGCTGGCCGAAGAGGCCCTGGACAAGGCGCGCTCCGAGCTTGCCCACGTGGCACGGATTGCGACGCTAAATACACTGACTGCCTCGATTGCTCATGAGGTCAATCAGCCGCTCTCGGGCATCATCACCAATGCCAGTACTTGTCGTCGGATGCTGGATGGCGATCCACCCAACATCGAAGGTGCGCGCGAAACGGCGCGTCGCATTATTCGCGACGGCAACCGGGCTTCGGATGTAATTACGCGACTGCGCGCTCTGTTCAGCAAGAAGGATTTCACGTTGGAGCCGCTGGATCTGAACGAGGCTACACGAGAAGTGATAGCCCTCTCATTGAGCGATCTTCAGAGGAATCGAGTGGTTTTGTTGTCGGATCTCGCGGAGGACCTACCGCCTGTCATTGGCGATCGTGTCCAGCTTCAGCAGGTCATCCTGAATTTGATACGAAATGCATCCGACGCGATGCTGGGCGTCGACGGCCGGCCGAAAGAGTTGCTGATCAAAACCGCGCGGGATGAGAGCGATCGGGTCCGTCTTAGCGTAATCGATGCAGGAGTCGGTTTCGCGCCTGAAGCCGCGGACAAACTTTTTGAGGCTTTCCATACAACGAAGACCGATGGGATGGGAATCGGGCTGTCCGTCAGCCGCTCGATCATCGAGAGACACCATGGACGTCTCTGGGCCGAGGCGAATGCCGGGCCCGGTGCGACGTTCTCGTTTTCCGTTCCTTGCGATCCAGGGAACGCGACGGATGTTGCGGTGCGGTGAGGAACGCTCCAGTCTGCTAGACGACAGCCCCGCGCTGCACTCGCCACGACAGCGCCAAGTTGTGCCCCACGACGCGTCCCTGTGTCAATGAGGGCGGAGTTGTTCGGAGCCGCTCTTGGAGTTTGAAATTGTCTGTGAAGCGAACCAGGACATCAGAAGCTCCTGCAGCACTTGAGGCTGGTGCGATGAAATCTGTTTGAGTAATGTCGCGAACTCAAAATAGATACGCGCCACGGTTATCTTTCGATTGACAGAATCGAATTCATACACCCCGCAACCGGGCACCTTCACGGGGATGCCAGTTGCAGCGCGGCCAGCGAAAGGACCGTTGTGGTCCGCTTCGAAGCTGAATTCCACAACCACGATGTCTTTTCCAAAGATCATATTCTTGACGATGTGATTGTTTCCAGCAAAAGCGGCGATAAAGGGGCGAACAAATCTGTCTCGGAGTTCTGCCCTTCCGTTTATGAGCATGCCCGGAAGCTCCACCGACACGTTTTCGGCGTAGTAGGACAGAATGTGGTCCTCGTCCGTGCCGTGCCACGCTTTATAGTATTGTTCGATAAACGCGCGGACGTCACCGGCGGAAGCAAGGGCGGCAGTGGCAGCCATAACTTCCCTCCTCGACGCGACATCTTAGCTCAATCTATTGCTGCAATGCACCTGGGAAAACGGGGCCGACGATAGCCATCCGGACGAGACAACTGATGGAGAGCTGTTCGCCTCAGCTAACGATTTATACGCCGAGCGCAGGGGAAGACACCGTTCTGGCACCGATCCAACGGTCTAATAGACTTTTCCTCTTGAGCGTGCATTGTTCGGAAATGATATCGAACTCTCGATTGCGCATAGTGGGCCGGCTGCCCCTGTCACGGTGTCTTCAAGGAAGGGTCACCGATGCGTACCCTCTCTTAACTACAGCCAAGGCAAACCAATACCAAAGTACAATAGACGCTCCTCAACCAACAGAGCAATGTTGTGTAATGCGACTTGAACGCCCCGAGCGGTCACTTGTATCCGTGGTCGATGACGATGAGTCCGTACGAGAGTCCTTGCCTGATCTCCTGCGGGAGTTCGGCTTTGCCAGCCGTGCTTTTTCCTCAGCCGAGGCATTCTTGTCGTCCGACTGCATCGATAAGACCAAATGTCTGATTCTCGATGTCTGTATGCCCGGAACAACCGGCCTGGACCTTCATCGGGAACTAAAGCTTCGAGGACAACAGATTCCAACCATCTTCATGACGGCCAAAAGGGACGAGGCGATCCGCGCCCGAGCGTTGGAGCAGGGAGCGGTCAAATTTCTGTATAAGCCCTTCAGCGATACGGCGCTGCTTGAAGCGCTGAATACAGCGATTCAGGCGAAATGAATTTTATGGGCAATGCTCACGAGTCTTGGAGTATAGTATGACTCCTTCCCGGGTACTCAGCCGTGAATTGGGGGCAGCACCAATGCCGCACTCATCCCCCATCGTATTTGTCGTCGACGACGATATCTCTGTGCGCGAGTCGTTGGAACTGCTGCTCCAGAACGAAGGCTGGCAACCGAAGACCTTCGCATCCGCACAGGCATTCTTAGATTGCCCTCGTGCCGTTGTTCCGAGTTGTCTCATCCTTGATGTCTCCCTTCCTGGTCTCGATGGTCTCGAACTGCAGAAACGTGTTGCTGTCGAACGGGTCGACATGCCGATCATCTTCATCACTGGTTATGGCGATGTGCCAAAGTCCGTGCAGGCGATGAAGCGCGGCGCTGTCGAATTCCTCACCAAACCTTTCAATGACGAGGTATTGTTGACGGCCATCCGGCAAGCCCTTGACAGAAGCCGTCTCGCTCGCGCTCATGAAACGGAAATGCGCGAGCTTCGGGATCGCTACGCGTCACTCACTCCTCGCGAACAGCAGGTGATGGCTTTGGTGGTCTCGGGTTTGCTGAACAAACAAGTCGGTGGCGAGCTCGGCATCAGCGAGATCACCGTAAAGGCACATCGAGGTCAGGTAATGCAGAAAATGAAGGCCAACTCGCTCGCGGATTTGGTGAAAATGGCCGCAAAGCTCCACTTGACCGAGCGCTCGGCAAAGCAGACCGCCTAGCGATCGGCCGCGCCGACGTATTTCATCTGAAACGGTAGGTCATGTACGTCATGGTCCGTATTCTTCCCGAGGCCACGAAATGTATATCGACGGCATGCCTACTATTATCTTTGTTATTGGATTCGTTCTCAGCGCGGGCGTGGCCGCAAACCCAGCTTGCAAGCGTCTTCGGTACCATCAGCGACGCAAGCGGTGCTGTGGTTTCGGATGCTCACCTTACCTTCGTCAACAAAAGCACCGGATTGAAACGCGACGTTTCCACGGATTTGAACGGCCAATATCGTGTCACGGGCCTGCCGACCGGAAGCTATTCTGCTCGCGTCGAAAAAGAAGGGTTCCAAACGCAGGTTCGCGAAGAGCTTGCGCTCACCTCGGCGTCCGAATTCATGATGAATGTGCCACTGACCGTCGGTGACCTAAAACAGGAGGTAACGGTCCGAGCAGACGTCCCCACGATCGACAACTCCACATCCACCGTCGGTGGACTCCTCCCGGAACACACTCTGGCTGAGCTCCCCTTGAGTGGCCGCGATCTGTTCAAAGCGGCGATTCTAGAACCTGGAGTCGTCCCGGCGCCGAACAGCGCTCCGTCACTGCTATCGGCCGGCAAGGGAGGACAAGCCTCGATCAATGGTATGCGTCCGAGCTGGACGAATGTCCTCATCGACGGCATGGATGCCAATGATCCGGTTTTCGGCTATTCGCCAGCAGGCGCCTCCGGACTGTTTCTCGGAATAAATGAATGGAGCGAGGTCCGCGTCCTCACGCAAACCTTTAACGCGGAATACGGCAGAAACGGGGCCGGTGTCATCGAGGTGGCTACCAAGTCTGGAAGCAATGACTTCCACGGCGCTCTGTTTGAAAGCCATAGAGATGCCGCACTCGACGCCAAAAACTACTTCGACTTAAGTACGGCTCCCATTCCGGCGTTTATCCGCAACCAGTTCGGCGCTGGAATTGGCGGTCCGTTGATGCGTGGTCGCACCTTTTTTTATCTGAACTATGAGGGATTTCGGGAAGTACGAGCATCCACAGCAATCGCCACGGTCCCGGATGCGCTTGCCCATGAAGGTCTGTTGCCTTCAAACGCGAACCCAGCGAGCTGCAGTAACTCGTCTCCGAACGCGTGTGTTGCCGTCGGAATCGATCCGCGTGTACAGCAATTCCTCAACCTGTTGCCTACTTCGAATGGAGCAGATAACGGTGACGGAACCGGGGACCTAATCACTGCGAATAAGGCGGACACAGCCGAACACCACGGCATGATCCGTGTCGATCACAACTTCTCGAACACACATTCGCTATTCGGGCGTTACATCATTGACGACAGCTCTTCTGTGGTTCCTTACTTCGGAACGCCGCCGGGAACTTACGTCCCGGGATTCCCGACACTTCATCAAGCCTGCAATCAGTACTTCGCTCTTCAAGACCGCAGCAACCTCGGACACGAAACCTTCAACGAACTGCGCTTCGGTATCAACCGCACGACCGCGGCCAGTTCGACCGTTGATGCGCATCCGGGGCTTTCTATTTCTTTGGTACCTGGCAGGCCGTTCGGAACGATCGACATTGCAGGGATGAGTCTGCTTGGGAATAGCGCGGTAGTGCCCTTGGGCGATTTTTCGACTGTTTATCAAGTTCAAGACCAATTGTCACGGACCGTTGGCCGGCACACTTTGAAATTGGGGGCGGAGTTCCGAAGGATTCAGTCCAATGGTCCGCTGGATTTCGGGGTAAATGGGTTGTACACGTTCCAGGATCTGAGCCCGTTCGGGATTCCGGCACGCAGCGACAATCCGGCTTTGGAATTCTTCCTTCAGGCTCTCCCTTTGTCATATGTCGGTTCCGTGCCCTCGATGTCCGATTCGGACCGCGGCTATCGCCAGAGTGTAGTTT
>Ga0307475_10001107_pt1 | contig 16113 bp, 16 predicted proteins | sample atmos_gasesECM1C_FD_203317 | JGI IMG/M metagenome (GOLD analysis project Ga0307475, IMG submission 203317) | Hardwood forest soil microbial communities from Morgan-Monroe State Forest, Indiana, United States - atmos_gasesECM1C_515 | ecosystem: Environmental > Terrestrial > Soil > Temperate... | reverse complement strand
CCATGCGCCGCAAGACTCAACGAAGTGTCACCATTCGCAAAGCTGATCGGTGGGGAGCGCCGCCTTGGACCGTTGATTTCCGTCGCGCCCCCCCACGTGCGCTTCCGGATCATGTGGATTTCGCCATCGTTGGCGGCGGCTTCTCCGGTCTTTCTGCCGCGGCGTGGTTGCGCCGGCTTGCTCCCGGGCGGTCCGTCCTGGTGCTCGAGGCCGGTTCGCTCGGTGAGGGCGCCAGCGGCCGCACCGGCGGCATGGCGCTCGCCGAAACCGCGGCCGGCACGCTCCCGGGACTCGGCGACGTGCTCGCCGGCTACAAGGAAATTCTCCGCGTTTTCCGCATTGATTCGCGGTTACGGCTTCCCGGCGTCTGGGAGCTGGGGCGCTCGGCTGTGGTGCCGCATTCACCGATTTCCTGGAGCGATTCCGGCCAGCTGAAAGTCGTGCGCCGCGTCCCTGGCGGCACGGTTGATCCAGGCAGAGTGGTCGCCGGCCTGGCGCGCGCGGCAGAAAACGCCGGCGCGCAGATCGTGGAGGACGCCGAGGTTGGCGCGCTGGACTTTTCGAATCCGCCGCGGCTGCAAGTGCGCCGCAATCTCCGCGGGTACATCCAGTCGAAAGAAATTCGCGCGGAACAAGTGCTTCTCGCCACCAACGCGTATTCACTGGAGTTGTCCGGGCTGCGCGACGCTGCCGCGCCGAAACTCACCTTTGCGCTGGCCACCGCTCCGCTGTCCGCCGCACAGCTCAAGGCCATCGGCCTGTCCTCGCGCCGCCCGTTTTACACTGTCGACTTTCCCTATTTGTGGGGACGCTTGCTTGATTCGAATGGCGTGATCTTCGGCGCTGGGCTTGTGCCCGCCCCCACCGGCATCTCTTTTCGCGTTCCCACTGGCGCCCGCTCGATTAAAAACGGCGCGCACGATCTCGACCGATATGATGTTCGCCGAGGCGAAGCCGCCGGCCGTCTCCGCTGGCTCGAAGGCCGGGTGCGCCATTTGCATCCTGCCCTTCGATCCGTACGCATCACGCACCGCTGGGGCGGCCCGATTCTCTTCACCAAAAAAATGCGTCCCATCTTCCGCCGCCATCCTCGCAGCAAACAGGTGATGGTCCTCGCGGGATACAACGGCCACGGCGTCGCGCTTTCTGTCTACCTCGGCAAATGGGCCGCGGAAGCGCTTCTCGGCCGACGGCGGCTCCCCCGCTGGCGCGAAACCTGGAAGTAGGAAGCAAGGAAGCAGAGATCTAAGGACAGAAAGGGATGCCCACTGGTGCTCTCGCGCAGTCCTTTGATTGACGACGCGGCGGGATGACCACGCGGCTCGTTCATGTGGGCAGGGGTAACTTCTTCTTGGAGGAACCCTTTTTTAGATAGAGGACGCGGTCGGCGGCAGCGAGCAGCTCATCGATGGTCTTGCCATCTTGCGGGTAGACCGCTGTGCCGGTGCTCACCGTGACAGGTGGGTCGTCGCCATCGGTGCTCAGCCGCTCGGCAATTCGACTGGCAACACGCAGAGCGGCATGGGATTCCGTCTCCGGAAGAACAAGCACGAATTCGTCACCGCCGTAACGCGCAGCGGTGTCAATGGCGCGGCAATGAATCCGAAGAATGTTTGCCAAGCGGCAAATGGCTTCGGTTCCCACGAGATGACCGTAGGTGTCATTGATCCTCTTCAACCCATCCAAATCGAGCAGTACGACGGCAAAAGGGCGTCCGGCGCGGTCGTAGCGCTTGATTTCCGAGTCGAGCGTGTCGAGAAGCCGCCGGTAGTTGGCGAGCCCCGTGACGGGATCGGTGAGCGCCAAATGCCGTACGTGTTTATCGGCGCGCTTGTGTTCGGTGATTTCGGCAGCGAGGACCAGCGTGGTTACGCCCATGATGCCGACGAAAGCCTGCAAGAGAAGTAAAGAAGTGTTTCGGGACTCTCTTGCAAATGGGCCAAATCCATGCAACGTGCCCCAGGTGGCGATCGCGGCCAACAAGAAAATGGCGGTGGCAGCCTTGCGGCGGCCAAAGCGAAACGCCGCCCACATCAAGAAAGGAATGCAAAGATATTCCAAGGGATAGTTTGTCAGCGCGGGGTGAAAACGGCCGCCGAAGACGATCCAACCGGTGAAAAAAAGTCCGAGAAATAACAGAGCCAGCTCGATGAGTTGCTGGCGGGTCCAATGCAGGCGGGGATTCTCCCACCAGAGGATCACCAAGGGAGTGACGACCACAGCGCCGACCGCGTCCCCGAGCCACCACGTCGACCAGATGGACCCATATATAGCCCAGTGAGCGAATCCGCCCAATGCCAGGGTAGTGACACCGACCGTGGCGCTTACGGTCGGGCTGAGCAGACCGGCAAGAAAGGTAAATTTGAAAATATCCTGGGCTCTCTCAAAGGCGCGCCGGCCTGCCGCAAAGCGGTTGACAAGGTAGCAGCCAGCCACGCCTTCGAGCGTGTTTCCAGCAGCGATGCTGATGGAGGTGGCGAGGGAACCAGCGGTGGTTAGATTCACAAGGAAGGCCCCAGCCAAAATACCGGGCCAAATGCGGTAGCCGAGGATAAGAAAAGCTGCGATCGCAATCCCCGTGCCAGGCCAAACGGCCGTGACGCTGGCATGCACAGAGGCCAGCCTCAACCCAAGTTTGCCGGCAAAGAAGTAGGCGGCAGTCAAGGCCAGTAAAGTCATCAGATCTCTTAGAAATCGCGAACGGACCATTCGTTTCTCCGGTTTTCGAGGCCCGGGCGCGGCCCCGGCGTCAGCAAAGGGTGAACACCCGGGATGGACTGCGACCTCCCAAGCAGCCAGAAAAACTCCCGCCAACCTTATATATTACAGGGGCCTTCCGCAAACGAAACAGGGGAGACCCGGCCAGTTTGCCAAAACGGTTAAGAGCCGGAAACAAAAGGTTTCCTAGTTGCATTTCTGACGAGCGGAATCAGAACCTGGGAGATTCCTCGCTCGGAGACGGGCGCGAAAGAGGATCACGGGCGCGTGCCGGAGCCGATGACGATTTCGAGCGGCATGTTCAATTCTTTGCCATTCCAGAATTTATTGAGGGAAGTGAGGATTTCCGTTTTGGCCTGAGCCAATTTCTCTGGAGGGAGCTGATCTATTAACGGGCGGAAGGGCGCGGCTACTTCAGTGAACTGCTCCCAGTATTTTTCTGCCGTTGACGCCCAACGGCCGGCGATGATGCGGTATTCCTCATGCAAATTGCTGAAGCCGGCGGTCTCCAGAGCGCGCCGGAGCCGGCCGCGTTCTCCAAACATAAAGAGGCTGGGCCCGTCGGGATCAGGAGGAGGCGGAGGCGCCGGAACATGCTTCAGAACGATCCCTGCCGTGGTGGTGAAGAATGGCTGTTCCTTCTTTCCCCAGGCGACAAAAACGGCGCGACCGCCCGGCTTCAAAACACGGAAGCATTCGCGCAGCGCCCGTGGGAGATCGGGGAAGAACATGATGCCGAAGCGGCAGGTGAGCCTGTCGTAGGAAGCATCCGGGAAGGGCAGCGATTCAGCGTTGGCTTCCCGGAATTCGATGTTCGTGAGACCTTTCTTGCGCGCGAGCTCTTCGGCAAGTGACATCATGCCCGGGCCGAGATCGGTGGCGGTGACGCTGCCGGAGGGAGCGATTTCCGCGGCAATCGAGAGCGCCGGATCGCCAACGCCACAGGCAAGTTCGAGAACGCGCTGGCCGGGACGAAGATGGGCGGCCTCAACAAGGGCATCGGTGGCGCCGCGCGTAAAAGCTGCGATCTGCGAATGCCATTTGCGCCAGGCGGCGACGGTCCGGTCGCCGGTCCACTCTTGATGAAGTTGTTCACGGAGAACCTGGATTTTGGCGGGTTCGGGCGCGCTCATGGGAGACCTCCACGGCCAACGATTTTAACAGAGTGCCGGAGTGGGCGCGGGCGCGAAGTGGATGGAGATGGGATCGAGAGGCGAAAGATGGAAGAGGATTTCTTCGCCGGGTTCGACCCAGAGCGGCGGGATGATGGAACCGGCGATGATGATTTGTCCGGCCTGGAGGGACTCGCCGAAAGCGGCGAGCAGATCGGCGGTGTGACGAAGGATATCGATGAGCTCTCCCGTCAGGGCTTGTAGATCGGAAGTACTGGCGATTTCGCGACCATTTCTGAGGACACGGGCGGAAAAACCGCTAAGAAGGCCGCCAGCGCGCGTGACATCGTTTGAACCGAAGATGATGTGGCGCTGATAAATGTTGCGGGCGAGGGTGCCTTCGACGTCCTCGGAGGGATGATCGACATCCGCGATTTCGATGGCGGGACCGAGTCCAGCGATGGCAGCCATGGCCGTACCGCGACGGGAGTTGGCGGGCAGGTCTTTGTCTAGATACACGGCGAGCTCGGGTTCGGCCGCGGGCTTTTTCCAACCCGCGACGGAGAGCGCGGCGTTGGACGGAAGGAGTGCGTTGCGCATCAAGAAACCAATCAGCGGGGCGGTGGTGTGGAGGCGCTCCATGGCGGCGGGACTGCCGAATGCGAGTTTCCATCCGAGCGGCTTCTGGCCAGCACTGAGGAGTTCGCGACGGCGGTTGAGTTGCGCGGTCATCCCGCGAGAAATGCGCGGATCGTCCCAGGCTGCGTTCATGATCGAGAATCCACGGGCTGGTCAGTAGCCTTCGGGCGGAATTTCATAGCCCGCTGCTTCGAGCGAGCCGGCGCCACTCCAGCCCCAGACGAGAACGACATCTTCGTTGCCGGTGTTGTCGAAACCGTGCCAGTGCCCGCGCGGCGTGAAGATCACATCACCCTGGCCAGAAGGCTCGCGCCCGGTGTCGGTGTATATGAAACCGCGGCCCTTGATGACGATGAAGAATTCGTCGGCGTTGGGATGACGATGTTTGTCGTGGCGCGCGCCGGGGGGAAGAACGGTCCAGCCGATGAGGAGTTTGTCCGAGCCGACCGTTTTTTGATCGATGAGGAACTGGACCTGCATGTTGATCCAGCCTTCGTCGCGCGAGAGGCCGCCGACTTGCGGCACATCACGAAGATTCGTGCGGAGAGGTTTCATTTAGACATGCCTCCCAGGCGGCGATAGACCTCGTAGACGGTTACAAAGTCGTGATGCGCAAGACCGAGACCGCGGCACGCGTTGAGAAGCTCGTTGGCCGCGGCCCCGAGCGGAACGGGCACACCCATTTTGCGCCCAAGATCGAGCGCCAGCAGCATGTCTTTTTGCTGAAGATTGACGTTGCCGTAGGTGGCGTCGGAAATATGTCCTTCGAGAATGAGGGGCGCGCGATAGTTGAGCACGGGCGAAGCCACGACGCTCTTGAGCATCGCGTCGACGGCGACTTCGCGGGGAACGCCGCCTTTTTCGGCGAGCGCGACGCCTTCGCAGAATCCGATGACTTCGATGACCAGCGTCATATTTAGAGCGACCTTGAGCTGCACGGCAAGGCCCTGCGCGCCGATGTAAGTGACCTGGGGACCGATGGCGAGCAAGACCGCCTGGACGCGCTCGAACGCGGCTTTGTCGCCGCCGACCATGAGGGAGGCCTTGCCTTGGCCGAGAGTGAGGGTGGTTCCGGAAATCGGGGCATCCAGCATGGTCAAACCGGCTTTGACGAACGCAGCGGCTACGGCGCGACTGACGTCGGGATCGATGGTGCTCATGTCCAGGTAGACGGCGTCTTTTCGGAGGCCGGCGATGATGCCGTTTTCCCCGAGGGCCACGGATTGAACCGCGGCCGAATCCATGACCATGGAGAAAACGATTTCGGAATCGCGGGCGACTTCGCGGGGAGAATCGGCCCACAGCATGCCGAGCTTGAACATGGGTGCGGCTTTTTCCTTGGTGCGGTTCCAGCCCGTGAGTGTGTGGCCCACGGCGATTAAACGCGGAACGATGGCCTGGCCCATGTCCCCCAGACCGATAAACCCAATTTTCAAGAAGCACCTCCGAGTTGACGTGAAAAGGACTCCAGAGAATCTATCGCGCCGGGCGTTTACGGGAAAGAGATGCCAAGTGCCGGCCCCTTCAGAGAGCTGAGGGCAAGCAGCCGATGAGCTAAGATGCGGAGCACAGCCATTCTGTACCGCGTCCCTCGGTGAAAACGCCGTTGTGGAACGGAGGTCTGGATCATGGACCAACACACAAACAACCCATCGAATGCGCCCATGCATGTCGGCTCCTTGCGGCGGCGAATGATCTATAGTCTGGCAATTGTCCGCCTCATTCTTGTACCGGTCATCTTTCTTGCAATCTATTATTTATTTCGAATGGGATGGATTGTGGACCGCATTGTAAGTGTCGACGCGCCGGCCGCGACCATGGCGCAGCAGGCGTCGATCCAAATGCTGGAAGCCCGGCGAGCAGAGCGAAATTACCTCTTGCTGCATGATCTTTCCTATCTGCAAGCAAACCGCGAGGCCGTAGCGCGACTGAATGCGATTCTCCAAAACATCAAAGGGCTGCAACCGGACGAAGCGGTTGCCGCCGAACGCGCGCTGGACGAAACAAAACACTACTCGGAACAGTTTGAAATCGCCGTGGCGCATGTAGCGGAACCGGGACAGGAACCCACGGAACGGGTGCGGGAGGTAGTTCGCGCTTACGAGAAGGATTTGGATGCGTTATTAAGGGACACAAAGCGACTGCCTCGAGCACGGCTCATCGAAAGGCTCCGCGACCGCATCGGGTCGTTCGACGCTCAAATCACCGAGACAGTGCCGCGGAATGACCCGATCTTGCGAGAGGCCACGGTGAATCTGGAAGAATCCAGCAGGAAGATCCTGCAACTGGCGTCAAGTCTGGAATCACAGAGCTGGAAGCGGGTCCAAGAGGACCACAAGCAGGCGCGCCGATTGATGCGGCAGGCGGAATGGGCGCTTACGATCGTCTCGGCGCTTACCTTCATCCTGAGCGTGTGGGTCAGCCTGATCCTCCCCCGGCAAGTCGCAAAACCGCTGCTCGATCTGAAGAGCGCGGTGGACGCCGCCGCGGCGGGAAATTACGAGCTGCATCTCAAGTTTCAGGGAGAGGGCGAAATCGTAGAACTGGCAAAGAGCGTAAGCAAATTGATCCAGCAGGTGAAGGGGAGAACCTAGAGGGCCAAGCGCCCGGGGCGGCGGGCGGAGCTTATATCGCAGTACGATATTTGTGGCGGGAAACCGTTTACAGATATATCGCATCACGATATATTGAATCAACTTTGGCGCCTTGGGCTCCAGATGGCCCTCGTGGGCCACGACGAGAGGTGGAGACGGACCGGGCAGGGCCTTCGGTCCGGTTCGTCTCTGAAGTTTTTGAGAAGGTGGCTGGCTGCCAGGACGGGAGTAGCTGATGGCGCCAGAGGGCGGCAGCTGAGGTCACTTCTTCCAGAACTTCATGACGGCCGAATAGTCGAGGTCTTCCTTGGCGGAACCTTTGACGTAGTTGTAAGTTTCGCGGGCGGCGGCGGTGGCGGGAAGCGCGACGCCGAGTTGATTGGCGAGATCGAGGGCGAGGCCGAGATCCTTGTGCATGAGGCGCAAAGGAAAACTCGGAACGTATTCGCCTTTGAGGAGATTAGGGGCTTTGACGTCGAGGACGCCGGAGCGGGCCATGCTGGATTCGAGGACTTCGACGAGTTTTTCGCCCTGCAGCCCGGCGCGCGTGGTGAGGGCGAGGGCTTCGGCGAGGGCCTCGACTTGCAGCGCGAGAATCAGGTTCATGGCGAGCTTGATGGTTTGACCGGCGCCGTGCGGGCCCAAAAGAAACAGTTTCTTACCCATCACGGACAGTATGGGCTGGGCCTCCTTCAGCGTTTCGGCGTCGCCGCCGATCATGAAGAGAAGCTCGCCTTTTTTCGCACCCCAGTCGCCGCCGGTGACGGGCGCATCGAGGAAACGCGCGCCGTGTTCCGCGCAGGCAGCGGCGATCCTGCGGGCGAGAGCCGGAGAAATGGTACTGGAATCGACGTAGATAGTGCCGCGCTTAAGCGCGGACATGGCGCCGCTCTGGCCCCAAAGAACTTCTTCGAGGGCAGGAGGATCGCTGACCATGGTGAGAAGAAAGCCCGAGGAAGCGGCCACTTCCTGCGGAGATTTGGCGAGCTTGGCCCCGGCGGCGACAAGTTCATCGGCACGCGAAGCGGTGCGATTCCAGACGGTGAGAGAGTAGCCAGCCTTGATGAGATTCATTCCCATGGGCCGTCCCATGAGGCCGAGACCAATCAGACCGATGGTGGGTTTCAAGAGAAGCCTCCTCGACGCTGGCAGACACGAAACGAATCTGTATTCTGCTCAAAATGAGGAGACGATTGTAGCCGAATCCTGGCATGGAAGCAGCGGAGAGGAAAATACGGTTAGCCGCGCTCTCTCGAGAAAAGATGCCCCCCTGAAGGGCGGCGCTGCACAAGCGACGTCAGGCGGGGAGGGAGGCGGAGTGGGCGAGTGCGGCGTCGAGGCAGAAGCCGGGGCGGTGGAAGAAGGCGGGGAGCTCGGAGAGGCGGAGGGCAAGACGTTCGGGAGAGGCGGCTCGGAGAGTGACGTGGCCGAGTTTGCGGCCGGGGCGAGGGGATTTTCCGTAAAGATGGAGGTGTGCGTCGGGGATGGCCAGGACATCGGCGGATTCGGGAAGATCGCCGATCAGATTGAGCATGGCGCAGTGGCCGGCGGGACCCGTCGAGCCCAAGGGCAGACCGAGGACGGCGCGGAGATGGTTTTCGAACTGGCTGGTGACGGCGCCTTCGATAGTCCAATGACCGGAATTGTGGACACGCGGGGCCATTTCGTTGGCGAGGAGACGGCCGCTGGCTTCGAAGAATTCGATGGCCAGCACGCCAACGTACTGGAGCGAATCGAGAACGCGGCGGGCGGCATCTTCCGCGGCGCGCTGGATTTGTGGCTCAAGGCGCGGGGCCGGCGCGAGCGAGAGCCGGAGAATGCCGCCGCGATGATGATTTTCGGCAAGCGGGTAAGAAGCAGTTTCGCCGTTTTTCGAGCGGACCGCGAGGATCGAGAGTTCGCGCGTGAAGGGCACGAAGCGTTCCAGAATCAGAGACGCAGCCGGCAACTCGGATTTTGCTTTGGCGACTTCTTCGGCAGTACGGAGGATCCACTGGCCTTTGCCGTCGTACCCCATGCGGCAGGTTTTCAGGACAGCGGGAAGGCCAAGTTGTTTGACGGCAGGTTCGAGGTCGCGATGTTTCAATACCGGGACAAATTCTGTGGTGGCGATGCCCAGTTGCTGGAACAGCTTTTTCTCGTTGAGGCGATCCTGCGCGGCTTCCAGAGCGGCGGGGGGCGGATAAACGGGAACGCGCTCGGCAAGGAACTTCGCGGCTTCCACCGGAACGTTTTCGAATTCGTAGGTGACGAGCTCGAGGCCGTTTGCAAACTTCTCGAGCGCCGCCTGGTCCATGTAATCGGCGGTGACGCGCTGGGCGATGCGGCCTACCGGCGCTTCCGGCGTGGGATCGAGGAAGCGGAAGTGCAAGCCGAGTGGATAGCCGGCGAGAGCCAGCATGTAGCCGAGCTGTCCGCCACCCAGGATGCCGATGGTCACAAGCGTTTCGCTTTCTTTACTGGAGAGAGAGCCATTGAGGGATCAGGCTGGGCGAGAACTCGGCCGGTTTGTTCGGTGCGAAATTTTCGCAGGGCTTCGCGGATAGAAGGATGCTTTGCGCCGAGGACGGCAGCGGCGAGGAGCGCGGCATTGGCCGCACCGCTCCTGCCGATTGCAAGCGTGCCGACGGGCACGCCTCGAGGCATTTGCGCAATAGAGAGGAGGGAATCGAGGCCCTTGAGAGCCTTTGATTCGACGGGAACGCCGAGGACCGGGAGCACGGTTTTTGATGCCGTCATGCCCGCGAGATGCGCGGCGCCGCCAGCGCCGGCAATGATGACCTCAATGCCGCGTTTTTCGGCGGTGACGGCGTATTCGAAGAGCAGATCGGGCGTGCGGTGCGCGGAGACCACCCGCGTTTCATGTGGAACACCGAGGGCCTTGAGCGTTTTGGAGGCAAATTTCATGGTGTCCCAATCAGAGCCGGAGCCCATGATGATGCCGACGAGGGGTCTTCCAGACGACGGTTTAAGCTTCGTTTTGGCAATCATGCTGTTTCGCATCTCTCCATTGTGATCATCGGGCAAGGACCTGGGCGCGCTCGTTCCAATGCTGGCGCAGCTCGCCGACAAGATAGAGAGAGCCGGTGACGAAGATGGCGTCCTCGGGAGCGGCTTCGGCTAGAGCAAGGTCCAGTGCTTCCGCAGCAGAAGAAATGACTTTGAAGCTCGAAGCGTGATGGGCAGCGATTTCGGCAAGCCGGGATGCGGAGATCGCGCGCGTTGTGCGCGGCTGGGTGAAAAGGACTTCGGCGGCGCGCGGGAAAAGGACGCCGGCCACTTCATCGACGGCTTTGTCACGAAGCGCCCCGTAGATGAGCCAGATGCGGCGGTTGGAAAAGTTTTGCTTGAGGAACAGGGAGAGCTGCTGCGCGGCGCCGGGATTGTGCGCGCCATCGAGGTACACGTCGGGATTGGATTGGAGTTGTTCGAGGCGCCCGGGCCAGACGGTGTTCGCCACACCTTCCATGATGGCGTGATCAGAGATGCGGAAGCCGCGCCTATGCAGCAGGCGGGCGGCGGCGACGGCGTTCAACGCGTTTTGCAACTGAAAATCGCCGGGAAGGCTTGGAGCGATTTCCAGCGTGTTGCCGGAAGAAGTTTCTGTGATGCGCGCGCGGGCCCGGCCGTCTTGCCGGGATTCCTGCTGGAGGTGAAAAGCTTCGATGGTTTCAACCACGGTGCAATTCAGTTGGCCAGCCCGAGCGAGGATGACTTCGCGTGCCTCCGGCCGTTGATCGGCGAGGACAACCGGCACTCCGAGCTTCAGAATACCTGCTTTTTCGCCAGCGATTTCTTTCAAGGAATGGCCGAGGAAATTTTCGTGATCGAAATCGATGCGCGTGATGATGGTGACGGCGGGCGAAAGAATATTTGTGGCGTCAAGGCGGCCGCCGAGGCCCACTTCGAACACGCCGAATTCCACGCGATCGTGGGCGAAGCATTCGAACGCCATGGCGGTGACGCATTCGAAATAGGTGGGATGGGCGCGGAGTTTGCTGTCAGCGAGCAGCTCTTCGATGGGGATTTGTATCCGCGTGAAAATTTCGGCAAATTCATCGTCCGCGATCTCCGCTCCGTTGATGCGAATCCGCTCGTTGATTTTCTCGAGATGCGGCGAAGTATTGAGGCCGGTACGAAACCCCGCGCGGCGAAGGATGGATTCGAGAAAAGCGGCGGTCGAGCCTTTGCCGTTTGTGCCGGCGATGTGAGCACTGGGATAAACGCGGTCGGGGTGGCCCAGGCGCTCGACAAGTACCGCGATGTTTTCAAGAGCGAACTTTGCGGCAGGGGCCTGCGTGGGCGCGGCCAATTCCCTGCCAAGCGAAAGTAAATACCGGACCGCTGCCTCGTAGTTCATTTCAGCTCAGAAGCAAATCGAGAGAGTTGGCAATGAACGATTTAAGTTCCTTGCGATGGACGACGGCATCGAGGAAGCCATGTTCGAGTAGAAATTCGGAGCGCTGAAAACCTTCGGGGAGTTTTTGACGGATGGTTTGTTCGATGACGCGCGGTCCGGCAAAACCAATGAGCGCGCCGGGTTCACCGATGTTCAGGTCGCCGAGCATCGCGAAACTGGCAGTGACTCCTCCGGTCGTGGGATCGGTGAGGACGGAAATGTAGGGGAGCTTTTCGTCATCGAGCTTGGCGAGCGCAGCGGAAACTTTGGCAAGCTGCATCAGGCTGATGGTGCCTTCCATCATGCGGGCGCCGCCGGAACAGGAGACGGCGATGAACGGCTGGCGGGTTTCGATCGAGAGTTCGATTCCGCGGGTCACTTTTTCGCCGACGACGGCGCCCATCGAACCACCGATGAATCCGAACTCCATCGCGCAGAGCACGACCGGGCGGCCGTTGAGCTGGCCTTCGGCGGTGATGACCGCGTCATTCATGCCGAGCTTTTTCTTGGCTTCTTTTAAGCGTGCGGCGTACGGCTTCGTGTCGACGAACTTGAGCGGATCAGTGGAGGTCATGCCCGCGTCGTGCTCGGTCCAGCGGCCATCGAGGAGCATTTCCAGGCGTTGTTTGGCGTTCATCTTGAAGTGAAACTGACACTTGGGGCAGACGTAGAGATTCTTTTCGAGGTCTTTGCGAAAAACGATGGTGCGACATGACTCGCACTTGACCCACAGGCCCTCCGTGCGCACGCGGCGCTCCTCGGGCGGGGTCGTTTGCTCGATCGATTTTTTGTCGCGCTTGAACCAGGCCATGGAAGAAAGTAGACAGTTGTTAGTTGTCAGTTCTACGTTGAAAGAAAGACCCACCCGGGTCCGACTGATTCACAAGCAGTCTGAAGAGGGCAGCTACACCAACACCTAGTAGTCAATCCCTCGCTGAGCCAGTATACCCTTGCTGTAAGGGTGTTTCACCTCGCGCATCTCCGTAACCAGATCGGCAAGCTCAACAAGCTTGGGATGCGCATTGCGGCCGGTGCAGATGACGTGCACGCGCTCGGGACGGTTCTTCAGCGCTTCGACGACTTCGTCGACGTCGAGCATCTTGTAGCTGATGGTGTAATTAATTTCGTCGAGGACGACGAGGTCGTACCTGGTGCTGTATATGGCGTCGCGCCCCGCCTGCCAGCATTTGCGCGCGAGCTTGATGTCTTCCGGATCGGTTTCCGCGCCGCCGATTTTGACGAAGCCGCGACCCATCGGGCGAATTTCAAACTTATCGTCGCCCAGCAGTTTCGCGCTGTCGAGTTCGCCGTAGTGCCAGGAGCCCTTGATGAACTGCACCATCAAGACGCGCAACCCTTGGCCAACGGCGCGGAACGCCGTGCCGAGCGCACAAGTCGTCTTGCCCTTGCCCGGCCCGGTGTAAACGATGAGCAGTCCTTTTTCTTCCGGCACGGTGTTTCGCCTCGACCATTCTCCCTAGGACACGGCGAAAGGACTAGAGTTTGCGGAGTCGGACCTCAAAGGTCAAGTTGATCGCCAATCGATTATGCAAGCTGCAGACGTTTGACGAGTTCTCTGGAGATGGCTGAGAGGCGAGTGAGCGATTCGGGAGAAAGTGCGTGGCCGCGGGCGGCATGCGTATCGCGGACTACGATCCACAAGCCAGGGCGGTAGGTCTCGTCGTCGCATGGGCAGATCGCACCAGTAAACTGAGCCATCTCGAAGCACGTACCGCTGAGCAGCTCGGTAAGGACACCACGCGCATCGTCGATCAGATCGCGGAATCCCTGGCAAACGAGAATGGCGTCGACGTCGCGCGGGGTGGGCTGTTCCAGCTGTTCAAGGTCGTAATCGGGAAGCGGCTTTTCGAGCGCGATTTCAAGCGCGGCGGAAGGCTGGTTCTTGTCCGGGACGATTCGAATGGACATGGTGAGTATGGTTTTACACCAGGCGGCCTATTTCGGATAGGGGCTTCCGGAGAGAATGGCGAAGACGCGGTAGAGCTGTTCGGCGAGCATGACGCGGGCGAGTTCGTGGGAAAAGGTCATGTTGCTAAGAGACAGTCTTTGGTGGGCGCGCTGGCGGAGCCTCTCCGGGAAGCCGTCGGCGCCGCCACAAAGGAAAATCAGCTCGCGTGTGCCGCGGTCGCGAAGCTCGCTAAGCCACTTGGCAAGGGCGTTCGAATCAAGGCTTTTTCCAGACGCCTCGAGGAGCACGACAGTGGCCGCCCGGTCTGTCTCCAGTTTCTTCAGCGCAGCGTCAACATCCCGGACTTCGGTGATCTCGATCGGGCACGAACGGCCAATGCGCTTCACGTAGTCGTCGAGCATGGCACGCATCTCGGTGCGTCGCGTTTTCCCGAGCATTAGGAGGCGGAGTTTCACTTCAAACCGTATTTCTTGCGCTTTTCGAGGAGGGTCTTGCGGCTGATGCCGAGGGCTTCGGCCGAGCGGCTGATCTGGTAATGGGTGGCTTCGAGCGTGGCCGCGATGACTTCGCGCTCGACCTCTTCCAGGGAACGAAGTCCGGCCACCGGGCTCGCCGCGCCGGGAGCGGCAGCGCGAACCGTCTCCGGAAAATTATCCGGTTCGAGGAGATCCATCTTGCCTTGCATAACAGAGCGGCCCACTCGCGAGAAAACCACGGCGCGCTCGAGGGCGTTGCGCAGCTCGCGGACGTTGCCAGGCCAGGCGTATGCCGAAAGCATGCGGCGCGAAGGATCGCTCAATTGCGCTTTCGGGCGGGCGTGGATCGAACGAAGCGTCACCAGAAGATGTTCGGCTAGCGGAATGATGTCAGCGCGGCGTTCGCGGAGCGGCGGAACGGTGAGTGCCAGTACATTCAGCCGGAAATATAAATCCTCGCGGAAACTCCCTGCTTTCACTGCGGCCGGAAGATCGACATTGGTGAGCGCGATGAGGCGTGCTTCGATGCGCAGCGTCTCCGTGCCGCCCAGACGCTCAAAAGTGCGCTCGTGCAAAACCCGCAGAAGCTTTCCCTGCGCGCCGGGCGAGAGCGCAGCAACCTCACCGAGAACAATGCTGCCGGCGCCCCCGAGTTCCAGCCGGCCCAACTTGCGCTCGACGGCTCCGGTGAACGCACCCCGCTCGTGGCCGAAAAGTTCGCTCTCGACCAGTTGCGGCGGCAGGCTGGCGCAATCGATTTTCAGGTACGGAGCATCCCGGCGCGGGCCAAGCTCATGAACCAAGCGCGCAAGATGGTCCTTGCCCGTGCCGCTTTCTCCCGTGATGAGGAGAGTCGTCGGAGCGATGGCAACTTTTTCGGCGAGTTCAAACAGGCGGTGCGAAGCGGGATCTTCGGCGATCCACGGCAAGCGCTCGGTGGTCATTGTCGTGATCGGCCGCCGCGCGGGCGCCGGGAAGCGGCGTCGCCGGAAAGTTGATCGCGAGCAAAAACCGCGCCCGGCGTGGCTCGCGCGGGGGCCATGCCTTCCTCCTGATTGGGAATCACCAGCGTGGGCGAGGAGCGCCAGAGCCGTTCCAGGTCGTAGTAGCGGCGCGCCTGTTCGCTGAATACGTGGACCACAAAACCACCAAAATCGAGCAGCGCCCATTCCGCCGAGCGATGGCCCTCGCGGTGCTCGGGCGAGCGCCGAAGATTCTTGTAAAGCTGCCCTTCGACTTCGGTGCAAATCGCCTGGACCTGCGGCGTGCTGTAACCCGTGCAGATGACGAAATATTCCGTAAAGGCCGCCGCGTCGCTGAGGTCGATCACGGTAATGCCCGCGGCCTTTTTTTCTTGTGCGGCTTCAACGGCCAGGCGAACGCCCTTTGGCAAGGATTCCAATTTCACCGGTATAGGCCCTGTTTAAGAATGTATTCCTCGACACGCGCGGATACAAGGCCGTGGATGGACTGGCCATGGTGGGCGCGGCGGCGAATGTCGGTGGCGGAAACGTCGCTGGATACATTTTCTAGCAGATAGACCGTGGTGCGGTGCAGTTGCGCCACAACCTGGGAAGGATGCTCGGCTTCCGCTTCTTTCCTGGCGTCCGGACGCACTATCAGTTCGGGCGGAATGACGAGCCGGAGCGCTTCGGTACGGATGCCCGGGCGATTGGCAATGATGAAATCGCAAAGGCCCAACAGCGTTTCATATTCTTTCCACATCGGAATGTCGAGAAAAGCGTCGGCGCCAATCATGAAGTAGATACGGTCGCCATGCCCGTGATAGACGTGGCGGAAGTAGCGCACCGTGTCCACGGAATAGTGGAGTTGCGTGCCGCTGAAATCTTCGCCGGCCTCCGCGAGCGACGGCACAAAGTGCGGATGCTCCGTACAAGCCAGGGAGACCATGGCGAAGCGATGCGGGAACGGCGCGAGGTGTTGCTTCAGTTTATGCGGCGGCCGGCTCGCCGGAATGAAATGCATTTCATCGAAATTAAAGCGCCTGTCCGCGGCGCGCGCCAAGCCAAGATGCCCGCTGTGGATGGGGTCGAACGAGCCGCCGAAAAGCGCGATGTTGCGAGGATGATGTTTTGCGGCGGTGCGGTGCGCCTGCGCGGTCGTCAATGCGCCTCCCGGGTGGTTTCTACCGAAGAGTTTCTCACGAATCCTCGTCTTCGGAAGCCGCGAGAGCGGAACGGTCAGCTTTGACGTGAGCGGGCGATAGCGCATCGCTCGACGAGTC
>Ga0307475_10001104_pt1 | contig 16142 bp, 15 predicted proteins | sample atmos_gasesECM1C_FD_203317 | JGI IMG/M metagenome (GOLD analysis project Ga0307475, IMG submission 203317) | Hardwood forest soil microbial communities from Morgan-Monroe State Forest, Indiana, United States - atmos_gasesECM1C_515 | ecosystem: Environmental > Terrestrial > Soil > Temperate... | reverse complement strand
GCTCCAGCCCTATATCCAACTGCTTCACTTGCGGTACCCTGTGGATGACCTATTGCTGGCGGTCAGGAGCGACGACGATACTGAGTTTGCGAGCAACGCATTCACCGAGCGCCGGAAACGGAAGCGAGTCCTGGCGGTCGCCAGGCTGAAGCCTTCTCCGATTTTCCTAGCCGTGCATCGCCTCGACGATTCCGTATATTTCCGCCGCCTCGAGCGCGAAGAATTCTTGATTCTGAGCAAACTCCGCGAGGGGAAGAAGCTCAATCTTGCAATCGAGTCGGCTTTGCGGCGAAGTTCGATTGACGCGCAAGACCGGCCTGCCATGGTAGAGCGCTGGTTCCACGCCTGGGCGACCCTCGGTTGGTTCTGCCGCCCGAATAACGGGCCCAAGGAATCCTGAGTCCCCAATCCCGAGGAGCCTCGCAGCATCCATGAAAAAAATCTTCCTTCAAATTCAAAGGCTTTACGACCGGTTCTTCGACCTGGTCTCCTACCTGCAATCTCCGTTTCTTCTTTTCGTGCGGCTCTATTGGGGCTGGCAGCTCATCCAGAGCGGTTGGGGAAAACTGCATCATTTATCGACCGTCACGGATTTCTTCACCAGTCTGGGATTGCCGCTGCCCGCGCAGACGGCGGTGTTTATTTCCTGCCTCGAATTCTTCGGTGGAATTTTCCTGGCTGCCGGACTTCTCTCGCGGCTCACATCTCTGGCGCTGACCATCAACCTGATCGCGGCCTACATCATCGCGGATCGCGAAGCGCTGTTCTCGATGTTTTCCGATCCGGACAAATTCTATGCCGCCGCCCCCTACACATTTCTTGTCGCATCTCTCATCATCTTGCTCTTTGGACCAGGAAAGTTGTCCGTCGATGCGCTGCTACAACATCTCTTCGGCAAGCCAAAAGCATAGCCGGTGCATCTGATTGTAGTCTGAGGCTGCGGGAGAGATTTCCGTCTGAAGCATCGAATCGATGCCACCAAGAGCGCAAGCCAAACCGGAATCCATCCGGGGATTACGCGCATTGTGCTGGTAATATTTCTGCTGCCGTTGCTGGCAGCCTCGGCAGGAGAAATGAATTCGACCATCCTGATCGGAAGTTCTCGCCTCGACATCGTCGTCGGGAAGGGACGATTCGACGTCAACAAAGACGGGCTGCTCGATTGGGTCCGCTCGGCCGCGGAGTCTGTGGCGGGTTACTACGGGCATTTTCCTCTGCCGCATGTCTTGATTCGCATCACTCCCGGTGAAGGAAAGAGCATCGGGCATGGGATGACATTTGGTGAATCAGGCGGGTTGGTGACGATTCAGGTCGGTGCCGAGACGACGCGCGCGGATTTCCGATCTGATTGGATGCTTACGCACGAGATGCTGCACCTGGCATTTCCCTCCGTCCGCCGCGACCATCACTGGATCGAGGAAGGCATCGCGACGTACGTTGAACCGATCGCTCGCGTTCGCGCCAAACAGCTGGACGTGTCACAAATGTGGTACGAGCTGGCACGCGACTTGCCGCAGGGCCTGCCGGCCACGGGCGACAAAGGGCTCAACCACACTCACACGTGGGGGAGAACGTACTGGGGCGGTGCTTTGTTCTGCCTGATGGCTGACGTTGAGATCCATCGCCAAACTGGGAACGGAAAAGGACTGGAGGATGCTCTGCGGGGAATCTTGGAGGCGGGAGGAAACATAACCCAGGATTGGCCATTGGAGAAGGCTCTCAGCATTGGTGACCGCGCGACGGGAACGCAGGTTCTGATGACTCTCTACGACAAGATGAAGGACCAGCCCTTCAGCGTAGATCTCGACGCACTGTGGAAAGAGCTCGGCATCGAACGAGACGGCAAGAGCGTCCGCTTCATGGATAGCGCGCCGCTGGCAGCTACGCGCAAGGCGATCACCTACGGACAATCTCAGGCGCCTGTCAAATCTACTGGTGCGTCTGATTCCACCGCTGTGTTTGCAGGCCGCAGAATGCCGCCGGGAAAGGCGGAATAGATTGCGTGAGGGAATCGGAATCCGCAGGGACTTGAAGATGGTGCCGAGGGGCAGAATCGAACTGCCTACGCCGGCCTTTTCAGGGCCGCGCTCTACCGGTGAGCTACCTCGGCACCGGCACAATCAAAGATTCTACGGAAGTTCGGCGACGCAGGAAAGTAAAAACGTCAGACGCAATTCAGCGGAAACATCTGCTGTGAGAACCGAACGCAAGAAACGTTACTTCATGGATTCGTCGAATTCCTTCATCCAGTCGCGCTTCTTGAGCACTTCGCGCGGCTTTGCGCCGTCCGGCGGTCCAACGATGCCATCTTTCTCCATCAGGTCAATCAGGCGCGCGGCGCGGCCGTAGCCGACTCGTAGGCGACGTTGCAGTGTGGAAGTCGAAGCGCGCCCCGCTTCCAGCACCACGCGGATGGCGTCTTGGTAAAGATCGTCATCCACATCCTCGCCGCCGTCAGCACCGGCGCCGCCTGCCGTGGCATTTTCGTCCTTGGGCGGCTTGAGGAGTTCCGTGTTGTAGATCGCCTTGGCCTGTTCGCGCCAGAAATCACATACGGCGGTAATTTCGGATTCGCGCACATATGGCCCATGAATTCTGTGCAATCTCGACGAGCCCGCGGGGAGATACAACATATCGCCCCTGCCAAGCAGTGATTCCGAGCCGTTGGCATCCAGAATGGTGCGCGAGTCCACTTTGCTGGCCACGCGGAACGAAATGCGCGCCGGGAAATTCGCTTTGATCAAGCCGGTGATCACGTCCACAGAGGGCCGCTGCGTCGCGAGAATCAAATGAATGCCCACGGCGCGGGCCATCTGCGCGAGGCGCGTGATGGATTCTTCGACGCCATTGGTGTCCACCATCATCAGGTCGGCTAATTCATCTATCACGATGACGACGTAGGGAAGCGGCCGGTGCTCCTGGTCGTCCGAGTTGTCAAAGAGCGAGAGCGATTGCCCCTTCTCGAATGTGCGGTTGTACTGCTCGATGTTGCGGACGCCGCGCTGCGCCAGCAGTTTCAGCCGCCGCTCCATTTCGCGCGTGGCGTTGCGCAGGACGTGCGACGCCACTTTCGCGTCCGTGACCACCGGGGTCAAGAGGTGCGGAATATCCGAGTACAGCCCCAGCTCGAGCTGCTTCGGATCAACCAGCACCAGTTTCAATTCATCCGGTGTCGCTTTGAAGAGCATGCCCATGAGCAGGGAATTGATGAACACACTTTTCCCCGTGCCTGTCGCGCCCGCAATCAGCAGGTGCGGCATCTGCGTCAAATCCGCAGCGCGAATCCGGCCGATCAAATCTTTTCCGAATGGCAGCGTCAGTTTCGAGGGTGAATGCCCGAATTCCGGGGACTCAATTACGTCGCGCAGCGCAATCGTCTCGCGATGCGAATTCGGCACTTCGATCCCGACTGTGGATTTTCCCGGGATGCGCTCGATCAGTATGGATTCCGCGCGCAGCGCCAGGCACAGGTCATCTCCGAGGCCAGTAATCCGGCTGTATTTGATTCCCGCTTCCGGCTTGAATTCGAATGTGGTCACGACCGGGCCGGGGTTGATCTGCGTGATGTGACCGGCCACATCGAATTCCGAGCATTTCTGCTCGATGGCACGCGCGCAATCCTTCAGCTCGGTCTCGTCCATTTTCTGGCCGCGCTCGGCCATCTGGAGGAGTCCCGGTGAAGGCAATTTGAAGTTGGTCTTGTTGCGCGCAATCTTCGGGTCGCTGCCGCTCTTCTTCGATGGCGATGCGTTCAGCGTCTCGTTCTCATGGAACTTGATGACCGCCGGAGCGCGGCGGGATTCCATCGGCGCGTCATCCTCTTCGTCCTCCACGTCTTCTTCTGCCAGCACCTCGCGCCTCGACATGCGCTGCTGCGTCACGGGGGGCCGCCCGGCAATTTTGATTTCTTCGACACGCTTGCGCAGGCGCTCAGCTTCGCGGTCTGCGCGCCAGTCTTTCATTCGTCCGACTAATCTTCCGATGATTCCATCATCCGTCATCGGCTGCTTCATCCAGCCCGCCACGGCGCGCAGAGAAAAACTCGTGGTCAGAATCAGCGCTGCCAGCAGCGTCGCGATGGAAACCAGGTTTGCTCCTACCGGATTGAACGCCGAGCGCAATCCATGCGCCAGCACAGTACCTAGCAATCCGCCCGCCGGTAGAGCGCCCCTCACTTCAGGCATATGCACCAGTGTCAACTCGGCCGAGAGGGAAGCGACCAGCATGGCCCCGCCCACCAGTTTCGCTATCGGCGCCACCACCAACTGGCTGCGGAACCACCGCATTGCCACCAGGAACATTCCGACGGGGAAAAGGAACGCTGCGAAGCCAAAGGACTGGAAGAACAGGTCCGCCAGGTGCGCGCCGACCGGGCCAATCCAGTTGCGTGCAGGCCCAGAAGAAGGCGGAGCCGCCGAAACGTTGAAGGAAGCGTCGTGCGGGGAATAGGAGAGAAGACTCAACGCGAGCAGGATCGCCAGGCTAAGCCCCACGAAGCCCACAAGCTCATTAATGCGTTTATTTTCAGTCGGCGTCAGAATGCGCACAAAATCACCTCTTCGGCTGGGAGTGGGGGAAGGCTTCCGCATGCCTCGTGCCGCGCGGGCGCTGACGCGCGGAGCTCACTCGGAGGAACGCGAGCAACGCGATGACTATAGCAAAGTGAGGGTGTGCGTAAAGGGGGAAGTTCAAGCGAAGGTGTCGTAAGTGCCGTGAGTCGTGATTTGTGAGTCGTGAATCGCGAGGCGTGAATTGCGAGCTGCAAGGGGATCCCGGTTTTTTCGCGATTAGAGCATGTGCGGATTGATTGTTTTGAGTGAGTTAGGAGGCTTTCTAATATTCCATTCGCGATTAGATCGGCAGCGATTCGTGGATCCCGGTCCGTGCGTTGTGAGAGGCGACTCGCGGGCTGTGAACGGCGATGAGGAATTACGGGTCTATCCGGAAAGTCGTTTTTTGTTGCGATTAGAAATTGTCTAAGTGTTGGCTCCCCGGGACTTAGCTGAATTTTTAATTTGGTGAATGTTGCGATTAGCCTTTTCTTCGCCCCACTTTTTGAGGTGGGGTGGACCATGGAGGAGCGCCGGGGTCTTAGAGTAACTCACACGCCACCATTATATCATATGATAACAGGTGCTGCAAGTGAAATCGGACCGGGAACCGTCCTAATTGGTCGCGATAACGAAAACATAATGGGAATAGGCCGAAAGGCAACGTCAAAACCCGCACCCTTTGCCAACGGCGCAAAGAGTGCGGCACCCGGAAGTTCAAAAACAGATACAAAACCAGATAGAGGCCAAGGCCAAAACAATCATGACGACCGAGACAACTCAACAGCGAAACGAGTTGCTCGAGTCAGTTGATCGCGAGAGCGGGCAGGCCAACAAGGGCGAGACCTGCCGAGGTGGCGAAATGGTGCGCCACCCGTCTACTTCTGTTTCGGGCGATAGGCCCACTTTCCGTCAATCCGATCGCGATCAAACTCGCCCTCGAACCCGTAAGTCTCAAGTTTGTAATGGGCGCTAAAAAAATCGATCGCATTTCCGATGCGCTTGTCTTGCTCGCCTACGTCAGTTACACCCGCTGCATTTAGGGCCTCTCTTACCCAGCCTTCTTTACCGAGCTTCTCAGCTAATTGGCCACGTGTAACCAAGTGCTGTTGCTTGCCCCAGAGATCATGGATTGTCGACTTTATGATCGGAATAGTTTTTTCTAGCGGTAGAACCGTTCGTTGTCCGGGTTTTGGCGGTCTCTGCTTGGCGGCGGCCCGTCGAGGGACCGTTTCCTGCGTCGCCGCCGGACCTTCGCTACGAATTGGCAACCCGTGCCTTTCGGCGGCGCGCCGGAACTCTGATTCATGGATTTCACTGTATTCGATCCCAATCCGGTCAAGGAACTCACGGACGGAGTTAGTCAAGTTTGGGGCAACGAGCCACATCAAAATGTGTTTTTCCCCCCGGTTCTGTAGCTCGTCTTTGTATTTGGCGAGTTGAGTAGCATCTTCATACCTCGCCGGAACGGCTTTCAGCTCCATGAGAATATTTGTCTTGAATCGATCCTCAAACAACAGATCAAAGCGTCCGACCCCTGCGAAAGACTTCTGCCGCCCTTTGAGTTGAAAGCCTCTGTCCGAGAAGAAATCATCGGGATGGTTAGCGATGAGATCCTCCATATCTTTTTCGAGCATACAGACTCCTTCCAGCTTCCTAACCCATCTTTTTAGCGACTCTTCGCATGGGCAAGGCATTCGCGGATTTTAGCAGGATTGTACTCGAAACCTGATTGATGAAAACCGGGTTTTGGTTCTACTGAGGCGAAAACAGCCGGATTCTCAGTCGTCCTCCGCCAGCGGGCCGGGACCTTATGAACCTCAGCCCGTTTTGTCTAACGGGACAGCGCCGCTAAATGGTGTCGGCGGGCACGAGAGAACCGTCTATGGCACCGTATGCCCTGCGGCCAGCCCTTACCACGACAAAAGTGCTCCGGTGCCTCTCGGGAGGGAGCGGGTTAACCGGGAACGGCTTTTTGGTTATGTCAAATTTCGCCCGCCGCGCCATGCCGACGAGCGCGTCTTAGCGCATCACACGGGGGCGTCAAGTGCATGGCCGGTGCAAGGGCTCCCTGTCCACGACCGCTGCGCGCGTCTCTCACGGGCGCCTGCCCTCAGACCGTGGGCACAGTGCCGCCGTCGATGGTGAATTCAGTGCCGGTGATGGAGGCGGCGCACGGGGAGGCGAGGTAGGCGACGAGCTCTGCCACTTCTTTCGGTTTCGCCGGGCGTCCGATGGGGATGCCGCCGAGTGAGTCCATCAGAGCCTGGCGGGCGGCCTCGTTATCAGTGCCGCTCTTTCTTGCCAGTTCATGGACGAGGCCGACGGAGGCATCTGTTTCGACCCATCCGGGGGAAACCCGGACCACGCGAATGCCTTTCGGACTCACCTCCTTGGACAGGGCTTTGCTGTAGTTCGAGAGCGCGGCTTTTGCAGCGGCATAGGCGATGGTAGCTTCGTGCAATGGCATGACACTCTGGATCGAGGTGACATGGATGATCACGCCAGAACCTTGCTTGAGCATCGCCGGCAGGAGTGCCCGATCCAGCCGGACAGCGGGGAACAGATTCAGGTCGAGGGCGCGATGCCACTCGCGATCGTCAAGCACCGCGAAGCCACCGGCAGGCGCTGACGAGCCGCCCACGACATGGACAATGATGTCGATGCCGCCGAGGCGCTTCAGAACAGCATCGGTGACGGTCGCGCAGCCTGGGGCGGTGGTGACATCCGTCGCTACGAATAAATCCGCATCGGCAAGATCGCTTGGCCTTGTGCGGGCTGTGGCCAGGACCTTCGCACCGCCGTCGCGCAATCTGGCCACCACCGCTTGGCCGATTCCCTTGCTGCCGCCCGTTACGAGAGCGCGCTTGCCGTCAAATTCGTGTCGATCCATGCTGCCTTCCTGTCCGCCAAGCATCAGTGTATCTCCAGACATGCGAGCTTGTTGTTCGTCCCGAGATTATGGGTAGGGCGTTTGGAAGCGAGAAGATGACCCAAGCGCCTCAGAATGGCAAGGCAGGCAAGGATACGGAGGCGTCGGCGTCTGTCGAGACGCTGACTTCTCGCCAGCGTTCCGCTTCGGCTGCGCGCGCCGCCTCAGCCTGGGCCGTGAACTGGACGGCGTCACTGCCGAGCAGCAGATGGGCAGGCAGCTTGTCGCTGTCCACAAGGCGCAGGATGACTTGAGCGATCTTGGCGGGGTCGCTGGTTTCGTGGCCCCAGTAGGACGCGATCGCGGCTGCAAACGTGCCCACGGATGGTTCATAATCCGGGAGCAGGCGAGGCATTCCTTTGCTGGCGCGAGCGCCCCAGTTAGTGCGTATTCCGCCAGGTTCAAGCGCGCATACCTTGACGCCAAAGGGAGCCACTTCCTGAGCCAGGGACTCAGTGAAACCTCCAACCGCCCACTTGGCGGCATGGTACACAGCGTTGCCAGGGCGGGTTATGCGGCCGCCCACAGACGATATCTGAAGGATGGTGCCGCTCTTTTGCTTTCGCATGATCGGCAGCGCGGCGCGGGTGACGTTCACTACTCCATAGAAATTAGTGTCGATCAACGCTTTGAATCTTTCCGAGCTCAACTGCTCGAACGGTGCAAAATCGCCGTAGCCCGCGTTGTTCACGACAACATCGAGCCGCCCGAACGCAGCGACTGCCACCTGCACGGCTGCTTTGGCCGCATCCTCATCTGCCACGTCGAGGGGAGCGGTGCGGACCTGATCGCCGTACTTTTTTAGAAGATCTTCAAGGCGGTGGGGATCGCGGGCCGTTGCGACGAGGCGATCGCCCGATGCGAGCACAGCTTCAGCGATGCTGCGGCCCAAACCGCTTGCGCTGCCGGTTACCAGCCAGACTTTAGACATGAATAGCCTCCATCCCGTCTGATTGGATGCAGCATAACTGGCTAGGCACTCAAAGATGTGGAGAGATTATTCTTCGACGCCACGCGGTTCGTCGCCACATGGGCACTAGCTCACGGAGCGCATTTGCAGGAACCACAGCAGCAGGACGGCTAGGCCGAACAGGATTCGGTAGTAGATGAAGAGTTTCAATGTGCGGGTTTGCAGATACTGCAGGAAGAACGCGATCACGATGTAGCCGACCAACGCGGAAATGAAAACGCCCAGCATCAGATCGGGTATGGGCATGTCGAGGGTGCCCGCGTGATGAGCCTTGATGAGCTTGGGGAGTTCTTTCGCGGCGGCACCGGCGATTAGCGGAGTGGCGAGGAGGAAAGAGAAGCGCGCCGCGGCCTCGCGCGTCATCCCGCGAAACAGTCCGGCGCAAATCGTGATGCCGGAGCGCGAGACGCCTGGGAACAACGCCAGGGCTTGGGCCGTGCCGATCACAAGTGAATCGCCGAGAGAGGTCTGCTCGAGCCGTCGTTCCAGGCGGGCGGCGTATTCGGCGTACCACATCACCAGCGCGATGGTGATCATGGCGCAGGCAATGGGGACCGGATTGCGAAGATATTCCTCGATGCGATGCTCGAACAAGTAGCCGACGAAGCCACCGGGAATCGTTCCGGCCACCAGGTACCAGAACAGGCGGCGATTGTGCATCACTTGATGTTCCGGGGCGCGCCGCGGATAGTGGAATCCCAGGCCGCAGAGGACCAGTTGAGTCCATTCGCGGAGAAAATAGAGCACCACGGCGAGCAGCGTGCCGGCGTGCAGCGCAACGTCAAATGCCATGCCGGGGTCGGGGATGCGGCCATGCGAGAGCCAGGGAATCAAAATCAGGTGCGCGCTGCTGCTGATGGGGAGAAACTCGGTCAATCCCTGAATTACGGCGAGGACGATCACTTGCCAGAGATGCATCAGTTAGTGTCTCGCTTTCGAAGCCGCAGCGGATGGCGCAAGCACTTTGGTCATCGAAAAAGCGTCGCGGCCGCCCGGATAATATCCCTTCCACACTCCGCGAGTACGATAGCCATGGCGCTGCCAGAAGGCAATCGCGGATTCGTTGTCTGTTGCCGTTTCGAGACCTATCTCTTTCACGCCGTGCATGGCGAGCCTGCGCTCGGCTTCTGCCAGCAGCGCCGTGCCGCCGCCGCGGCGCCGGAATTTTTCCAGCACGTCAATCGTGATGATGTAGCCGCGCGCCTGCTGGTGCGCCGTCAGGCAGAATCCGACGGCGTTGCCTTCTTTCTCTGCGATCACGCACTCGGCGCCGGGGAAGCGAAGATAATTTCGAAATTCGCGCTTGGAGTAGGCGATGGCAGGCTCGTAGCAGGCCTGGTCAATCTCATAGAGCGTCTCGAAATCTTCGGGGGAGTAGGTGCGCAGGGTGAGCTTCACAGCGGCGTTCAGACTTCCAGAATCACCGGCAGAATTAGGGGCCGCTTGGAGGTCTGCTTGTTGAGGAAGCGTTTCAGGTCGGCGCGAATTTTTTCTTTGATCACGCTCCAGTCAGTTTTTTCCTCTGCGCTCGATTGCTCGACCGTGCGGAGGATCACCTCACGGGCTTGCTTCAGAATTTCCGCGCCATCTTCGCTGGGGAGGAATCCGCGGGTGACGATTTCCGGTGGCGTCTCCATCAGGCCGGTGTGCTTGTCAATCGCGATGATCGGGACAACCACGCCATCTTCGGCCAGGTGGCGGCGATCGCGGATTACTACCTCTTCGATTTCCTCGAGCGAGCCGGAATCCACGCAGACGCGCCCGGCGGTTACGGGCTCGCGGCGGTACGCGCCGCCGTCAGCGGTGAATTCGAGTGGCTGGCCGCTCTCGAGCAAGAAAATTTCGCCCGAAACTGCGCCAACCTGCTCGGCCAGCGCTGCATGCTGGAAAAGTTGGCGGTATTCACCGTGCAGTGGGATGAAATACTTCGGCCGTACCAGTTGCAGCAGGATCTTCATTTCTTCTTGGCTGGCGTGGCCGGAGACGTGAATTGGCGCGGAGCGTCCGCCTTCGTAATACACCAGCACGCGGCGGCGGAAAAGGTGATCGATCATGCGGAAGATGGCTTTTTCATTCCCGGGAATCAGGCGCGCGGAAAGAATCACGGTGTCGTTTTCGCCGATACTCATCAGGCGGTGATTGTCCACGGCGATGCGCGAGAGCGCGGAAAGAGGCTCCGCCTGTGTGCCGCTGGCCAACACGACCAGTTTTTTGGGATCGAAGCTCTTGATGTCCTGCGGGCGCACCACGCTGCCATCGGGAATCCGCAACTTGCCGAGACCGTGCGCGATTTCGATGTTGTCCACCATGCTGCGGCCGACAAAACCGATCTTGCGTCCCACCATTCGCGAAATATCGATCACTTGCTGGATGCGGTGAATGGAGCTCGAAAAGCACGACACCACCACTTTTTGTGGCGCGGCGCGGAATAATTCTTCGAGGCGCACTACTACGGCCTTTTCAGAAGGTGTGAAGCCCGGCCGCTCGACATTGGTGCTGTCGCTGAAGAGCGCCAGCACGCCTTCTTGTCCATAACGCGCGAAGGCGTGCAGGTCGAATGGCTTTCCATCCACTGGCGTGGGATCGATTTTGAAATCGCCCGTGTGGATGATGATGCCGACCGGTGTGCGGATCGCCAGGGCGACGCAATCGATAGTGCTGTGTGTCACGTGCAAGTACTCGATTTGAAACGGTCCGAGCGTGGTGCTCTGTCCCGCCGCCACCTCGTAAAGCTTGGCTTTATCGAGCAGGCCGTGCTCTTCGAGTTTCTTGCGGACGATGGCCAGGGCGAATTTTGTGCCGTAAATAGGCACATTCAGGTCGGCGAGGATGTAGGGAATCGCGCCGATGTGATCTTCGTGCGCGTGGGTCAGTACAATCGCGCGGACCATGCGCTTGTTCTGCTTCAGGTAGGTGGTGTCGGGGATGACCAGGTCCACGCCAAGCAATTCCTGCTCGGGAAACATCAGCCCTGCATCGATTACGATGATGTCGTCGCCCGAGCGCAGGGCGAGCATGTTCATTCCAAATTCGCCCAGCCCGCCCAGCGGGATGGCCCACGTTGAAGGTTTGCTCATGAGATTCTTCCGGTTTTCTCGCTCAGCTCGATCGAAGAACGGCCTGTGGCGCGCGAAATCAATCTCGCCTCAAGGGACACCCAACTACTGTAACTCTAGTCTCGTCCGCCGGCAAAAAGGCGCGCGATGGCGACCAGCAGCACAGCACCAACGGTGGCCGCGGCCAGGCTGCCGATAAATCCGTACGTCACAATTCCAAGTTTCGTGAATATCCAGCCGCCAAGCACCGCGCCGATGAGACCCAGAATCACGTCCACGATGCAGCCGAATCCGCGGCCACGCGAAATTGTCCCGGCGAGCCAGCCCGCCAGCAGTCCGATGATGATCCAGCCAATCAGGCCGCGGCGCGCCTGCATTTGAACGTAAATGCCGTGGGCGTCCTGAAAGAGAAAAAGGGAAGCAGCCATCGCACTCATAGAAATGTCCTCCTCAAATCAGCCCTGGCAAAAAATATAGCCCAGGCACTTGTACACCAGCTTTGCGGCCAGGAAATCCGATGCGTGGTCGCCGGGCTGCGGGAGCAGTTCCACCACGTCCATTCCGACGATTTTTTTGTGATCTGCGACGGCGCGCACGAGGGAAATCACCTGGTGCCAATCCAGGCCTCCGGGCTCCGGCGTGCCCGTAGCCGGCACGATCGAAGGATCGAAGCCGTCCAGGTCAATCGTCAAGTACACACGCGGGCTGAGGTCGGAGAGTACTTTCGCAATCCAGCTCTTCAGCGGCGCGCGGGAAATATCTTTGGCCCAATAGACGCTCGTCCGCAGATGGGGGATTGCTTTGGCCTCTTCCATCGAAAGCGAGCGGATGCCCACCTGCACGGCAGGGCATATCTCTATAACGCGGCGCATCGCGCAGGCATGGCTCTTGGGGTTTCCCTGATACTCATCGCGCAAATCCGCGTGCGCGTCAATTTGCAGCACGCACAGGTCCTTGTATTTTTTTGCAACCGCGGAAACGAGCGGCGGAGTTAGCGAATGCTCGCCGCCGAGCGCCACGGGGAATTTTTCGTCAGCGAGCAGCGCGAGCTGCGCGGTGAACAGCTCGGTCATCACTTCATCGAGTGTGCCGTCCATGGTGTCGATGGGCGCGAGCGTGTGAATGCCGATTTGTTTGCACGGCTCGAGTTCAAGTTCCTCGTCGTAGAGTTCCATGTTGCGGCTAGCAGCGAGAATTGCGGCCGGGCCGTTGCGCGTTCCATGCTCGTAAGTGGTGGTCCGCTCGAGCGGAACCGGAAAAATCACTGCGCGCGAAGTTTCATATTGTGAATGTTCTTCGGGAAGGCCGCCAAAATTTTCGGGCGGCATCGGAGTGTATCGGGTCATCGTTGGTGTAGGCTCAATGGAATAATTCGAAATTCCTCTTTCACCGGCGGCCCCACTTGTACTATCAATGATGCGCGCACGGCCACATTTTCGCGCTCCCGGTTCTAACGGGCTGCAATACATTACCTGCGAGGACGCTGAATGGCAAAGAAAAAGGGCGCGACGGGAAGAATTCTACACGATCCGATCACGGATCATCTTACGCCGATCTATCCGCTCGACCTTTCCCGCATCAAGACGATTGACGATCTGGTCCGCGCCATGGGGCAGACCGCGTTTACCGGGCGCCAGATCGGAGATGCCGCCGACGTCCTCGAAGCCATGGCGCGGGACAAAGACTGCTTCGCCGTCATGACGCTTTCCGGCGCGCTCACGGTTGGAAAAATGGGGCTGGTTTTCTGCGATCTGGTGGAATCAGGTGTCATCAAGGCGATTGTTTCGACCGGCGCGTTGATGGCACACGGCCTGGTGGAAGCCACGGGCCGCTCGCACTTCCGGTACAACGAAAAAATGGACGACCGCGAACTTTTCGTCGCCGGCTACAACCGCGTGTACGATTCGCTCGAGCCTGAGGTGAACCTCGATCACGTTGAGGAAGTGATGCAGCACATCCTAGAGCGTTGGGACGCGAATGACGTGGTGTGCAGTTGGAAGATGAATCGCCGCATCGGCGAATATCTGGTGCGTCATTCGAAGGGCCGCGGAATTCTGAAATCATGCTACCAGCACAATGTGCCGGTCTTCGTTCCCGCATTCACCGATTCGGAGCTGGGAATTGATTTCGCTCTGCACCAGCGCCTGCGCAAGAAAGCCGGGAAGCAGCTTCTGCGTTTCGATCCGTACGAAGATTTCGAGCACTACGCCGCCACCATGCTGGCCACAAAGCGCATGGGAATTTTCACCATCGGCGGCGGAGTACCGCGCAACTGGGCGCAGCAATTTGGGGTCTATGCGGAGCTTCTCGCGCGGCGCGGGTACGAAAAACTTCCGTTGAAGCGCTACAACTACGGTGTGCGCATCTGCCCCGAGCCGGTCAATTGGGGCGGGCTTTCTGGGAGCACCTATACGGAAGCGGTTTCGTGGGGGAAATTCGTGCCGCCCGAGGAAGGCGGAAAATTTGCGGAAGTGCTTGACGATGCCACGGTCGCGCTGCCGCTCATCGTCGGCGCGGTGCTCCAGCGCATCGGTTATCTCAAGAACGCGAAGCGCCGTTAGCCTCGAACTGGGGAGCTAGATCGTTTATGCGCGGTCTCACTGTAGGAATGCTGTGCAAATGAGTTGGACTGAGTTCAAACTTCAGCATCAATCGTCTTCGCCGAGGAGAATCGCGGCGGCGAGGACGGTGGTCCACAATCCGCGCTTGTCGCCGACGGCGGATTGCGTGATGTTCATGGTGCGGACGATTTTGTTTGAGATGCGATAAACCTCTTTTTTCTCGTCCCACGACAAGTCGGGATCGAATTCCACGTTCAGCGTGGTTGCCAGCATTTCCGCGGCAAGTTCTTCTGTGTACTCGCCGGCGATTTCTTCGCTCTCGCCGAATGAATGGTGCTCGGACAAATATCCGAACATGGATTTGTCGCCGGGCAGCGCGAGGCCGACGCCGGCGGCGATCAAGCGGTGCGGCTCGCGCGTCTGATTTTCACTGATCACGGTGAAAGCCACCTGGCCCGGCTTCAGATGTTTCAAACCTTCGCTGCGTGAGATCAATTTGCAATACGGCGGGAAGATGGAAGAAACGCGAACAATGTTGCACGCCGCGATGCCCGCGTTGCGGAGCGCGAGCTCAAAGCTCGATAGGCGCTCCCGGTGTTTTCCGACTCCCTTGGTAAGGAAAATATTTTTCGCGACGAACGACATGGGCCTTGCCGGGCTGCGGTGCCTCCAAGAACTCGAGTCGAAAAAACTTGCGTGCGAAATTTAACAAGCACCTGGAGCAGAGTCAATCATTATTCACGCGCGAAATATTACTGCTGCGTGAATTCGGCCTCCATCGGAGTGTCCCTGGCAGGAGCTCGAGGAAACTACGCCGTGGCGCCGAGGGCGATGCAGTGCGCGAGCGCGTCGGCGATCGTTTTCAACTCGCGCAATTCAGAGTGTGTGAAATCAGGGCCCGCTTCGGCCGCGGTCTTGCCCTTGCGCGAGACCTGAATCACTCCGATCACTTTTTTCTCGAGGGTCATCGGAGCGCTCATGATTTTCTGGATTGGGTCGCCGCGCTGTTCTTCGCTCAGCGGAACAGCCTCAAACACGGAAGCGTGTGGGACCACCGAAAAATGATTGATGATTTCGGGCCGCTTCTCCCGCACTGTGCGCGCCGCCAGCGAGTTGGTGCTGGTCAGCGGAATGCGCCCCACTTCTTTTAGCTTTTCCGGAACTACGAAGTAGAGGAAGCGCGCGTCCGCGGTCATCGCAAAAATCGCCACTTCGTGAGGTTGCAAAGCAAAATTCTTGCTGATCAGGTCCACTGCGCGGTTGAAGCCCACAAATTCCCCCGCCGTGTTCTTGCGGACCAGTTCAGCAGCCCATTTTTTCAGTTCGCCGACGTAATCGCAGGGCATTCCTGCGCCCTCACTTTTCCTTACAACTCCATGGTACATATTCCCCCACCTTTGCTGCTCGGCTTCCCTTGCACATGGTTCCAATCAGTCAGCGCGGCGCCTCCTCTAGCTGCATTCAGCGCGCTGCGGCCCACGCTGGTGTGTTCAGGCCGTCTTGCAAACTTCTCTGCGGATGCCTATACTGAATTTTCGCGATTGGCGCAGGATTTTTCTTCGGAGCGTGCATGCCGTCCGCAGCGGCTGATTCCAGAACGAGTTATCTCTTCGACAAACTGCATTCCCTCAGCGGAGTTATTCCCATTGGAGCGTATCTGGCGGACCATCTCTGGTCCAACAGCTATGGGCTCGTAAGCGTCGAGAAATACAATCAGGTTTCGCGCGACCTGCAGACTGTCCCCTGGCGCATTCTGGTCGAAGCCGGTGTTATCTGGCTGCCCATTCTGTTCCATGGATTTTACGGTCTGTACATCTGGTGGAGGGGGAAGTCGAATGCGCTCGCCCATCCCTGGATGGCCAACTGGCTGTACGTCTTGCAGCGCTGGTCGGGAATGATCGCTTTCGTTTTCATCGGCTGGCATGTGTACACCGAGCGTTTCCTTGGCCACGGCGTGACCACGTATGCGGATGTAGCGCATGCGATGGCGAATCCCTGGTATCTGACTTTTTACATTGTGGGAGTTACGGCCTCCGCCTTCCATCTCGGCAATGGGCTCTGGAATTTCGCCTG
>Ga0307475_10001101_pt1 | contig 16144 bp, 21 predicted proteins | sample atmos_gasesECM1C_FD_203317 | JGI IMG/M metagenome (GOLD analysis project Ga0307475, IMG submission 203317) | Hardwood forest soil microbial communities from Morgan-Monroe State Forest, Indiana, United States - atmos_gasesECM1C_515 | ecosystem: Environmental > Terrestrial > Soil > Temperate... | reverse complement strand
TGATCACACTGGGATAGGTGAAAGAAGCTGTCCCAGGCGATAATTCCGTCGAAGGTGCGGCTGAGCACCAGCGTTCGCATGTCGGCGACATGCCATTCGTGCTCAGGGAACCGATCCGCGCACATCGCGATCATCGCGCTGGAGGCATCCACCCCGGTCACCCGGCAGCGGCGTTCGATGAGGTATCGGGCGATCGGGACGCCGCTTCCGCAGCCAAGGTCAAGCACCGTGGCATCGTGCGGAAGCAGAGCGAGAAACCGGTCGAGCCATGCGTTTTCGACCAGACGATCGCCACGATCACGAGACCAGGCGCCGGCATGGCGTTGGTATATCTCGATAACCCGGCCGGCGTAGGATTCCACGGATTCGAATCTACTCGATCGGCGGATCATGTTGACGGACTTAGACGCTCGCACTCTCGACGACATCAGTGGCTTAGCGGTCGACGTCTCGCCATGCGTCAGCGCGTCGCGCGCGCCAACAGATAGCGCCGCTCGGGCAGGCTCCGCGTGCGCTGTGCCGCGCGGAGGTAGCACTCGCGCGCGCCGTCTTGGTCGCCGAGTTCATCGAGCAGATGCGCCCGCACCGCATCCACGCGGTGATGTCCGCTCAGGGCGGGGTCCGCCGCGATGTCGTTGAGTTCGGCAAGAGCGGCGGCCGGGCCACGAACCATCGCGACGGCGACGGTCCGGTTGAGCGCGACCATCGGTCCAGGGGCGAGGGCGGCGAGAACGTCGTCCAACGCGAGGATCTGCGGCCAGTCGGTTGTGTCGACGTCGGCGGCTTCGTCGTGCACGGCGGCGATCGCGGCCTGCAGCTGGTAGGGGCCGGGCTTCGCGACCGGCAGCGTTGCCTCGATGATCGCGACACCTTCGGCGATGGCCGCCCTGTCCCACCGGCGGCGGTCCTGCTCGGCGAGCGGGATCAGCGCCCCGTCTGGGCGGGTACGGGCGGCGCGTCGGGCGTCCGTCAGCAGCATGAGTGCAAGCAGCCCGGCGACCTCGCCCGCGTCGGGCAGGCTCGCGCGCAGCTGCCGAGTCAACCTGATCGCTTCGGAGGTTAGCTCCACGCGATTGAGGGCCGCGCCCGACGTTGCGATGTAGCCCTCGTTGAAGATCAGGTACAGCACGTGCAGCACCGCAGGCAGCCGCTCGTCTCGCTCGTGCGCGGTTGGCATCCGAAACTGCGCGCCGGTGTCGCGGATGCGAGCCTTCGCCCGGCTGATGCGCTGCCCGATCGTCGCCTCCGGCAAGAGCAGAGCGCGCGCGATCTCGGCCGTGGTCAAGCCGCCGAGCGCGCGCAGTGTCAGCGCGACCTGCGACGCACGGTCAGCTCACGGTGGCAGCACAAGAACACCAGCGCCAACGTGTCGTCGATCTCCGCTGCGGCATCGGGGGGCGACGCGGGCTCGCGCGCGTACGCTACTTCTCGGCGCCGGCGCGCAGCCTCTTTCCGCCAGGTCTCGACCAGCCGCCGCGACGACGTCGTGATTAGCCAGCCGGTCGGGTTGGCCGGCACGCCGTCGACCGGCCAGCTGACCGTGGCCGCGACCAGCGCCTCCTGGACGGCGTCCTCGCAGTCGTCGAAGTTGCCGCTACGACGAACGAGCACACCAAGGACGCGTGGAGCGAGTTCGCGCAGCAGATCGCTGACCGCAGGCTCGGCGGCGCTCACGTGTCCCATTCGCTCAAATCGAGCACCGGTCGGACCTCCACGAGACCCCAGATGGCGTCGGGCACCCGCGCAGCGATCGCCAAGGCGCGGTCCTCGCGTTCGCAGTCGACGAGCAGGAAGCCGGCGAGGTGCTCCTTCGCCTCGGCGAACGGCCCGTCGCTGATCATCGTCTGAGCGCCCGCGACGGTGACGCGCTTCGCGAGCGCGGGATCCGCGAGACCTTCGACCGCGACCAGCTCGCCGGTGTCGGCGAGCTCCGCGCTCAGTGCGAGGTGGTCGCGGCCGAACCGCTCACGCTGCTCCTCCGTCAGGGCCTGCCAGCGCTCTAGGAATTGCGGGTTGCTGTGGATCAAGATCATGTACTTCACGACGACCTCCGGTCAGTTGGACGAATTATTGCGCTCCTGTGTCGAAACTGGCGCCCCGGCTTCGACACCCAGCTGAAGGCTCCGCCCCCGCGGAGCCCCGGAGAAGGGATCAAACGATGAAGATCAGCCACGCTGGCACCGACGTCCACGCGATCCTCGACGAGCTCGCGGCCGCGCACGCGGCGCATGACGCCGACGGCCTGTTCGCGCTGTACTCCGACGATGTGGTGGCGTATTCGCTCGCGCCGCCGCTGCAGCAGGGGCCCGACACGCCGTACGGCACTGTCGACGGCATTCGCGTCTGGTTCGCGGGATTCGACGGCCCGGTGCAGCTCACGTTCCGCGACCCGGTCGTGAGCCAAGACCGCGACCTTGCGTTCGCGCACACGCTCACCCATATGACAGTGAAGCCCGTCGGTCAGGACGAGTCGGTCTCAATCTGGTTCCGCTCGACCTTCGGTCTGAACCGCATCGACGGGTCGTGGCGCATCACGCACCGACACGACTCGACGCCGTTCTACATGGACGGCTCGATGCGCCCGGCCACCGACCTGGAGCCCTGAGGTGCCAACCATCTTGGGTAACAACGGGATACGTGCCGCGCGCCTTAACGATAAGGGATTACCCGCGCCTACCAGAGATAGACAACCGCCTCCTTCCCGCCTGTGCACTTGATCCAGGGGTTCGAGCCGTCTCCGGCGCATTGCATCAGGAAGTTCGCCGTATTCTTCGGATCGCAACTCGCGCCCGCGACAGTGTTGCTGGGGACAGCTCCTTGCGCCGATACGGATCGCTGCGCGGTGCCCGCGTTGCCGCATGCGTTCCGATATGCCAGCAGCACGGAATTCGCGAACAAGCACGACGTTCCTGCTGAGCCGCGCCCCGCGTGAGTCCCGAATCCGGTCCCGTTCGCGACCTGATAACCCTGGTCGCAAGTTGTGTGGCTGATGCTTTGGTCTGGGCCGGTCACCAGCGGAGGTAGTCCGGCGGTTGGGCTCATCGGGGCGGTCGGAACGATGGTCGGGGCAGCGGCCCGTTGGGAATTCAGTTTTGCCAGCAGGCCGATGACGACGCCGATTGCTCCCAGAACCAGCGCCGCCGACACCGCAATAACGGTCGGCACCAGCCAACGCGCGCGGTCGCGTGGCCGTTCAGCATAAGTGACGGGCCCGGCTCCCGTCGGTGGGAAGACTTGCGGAGCGGGTTGGGGCGGCGGCATCGGCGGGTACTGGTTCCGCACGCGTTCCGTCAAATCTAGCGCGGTATCACCGACGCCTTTCAGTGCCCGATTGGCCGCCCGCCCTAACGCGCCTGCGCTTCCATATCGATCGTCCGGTTCTTTGGCCATGCCGCGCGCAATGACGTCGTCGAAGGATGCCGGAACTTTTGGATTCGCGACGCTTGGTTGCGGAGGCGGGTACGCCAAGTGGGCCGCCATGACCGCCTGCGGAGAATCGACCTGAAAAGGCATCTGACCCCGTAAGCGATTCGTATAGAACACATGTCAGGGCGTAGACGTCTGTTGCCGGGGTGATCTTCTGATCGCTAAATCGTTCGGGCGCCATGTAGGCGAAAGAACCGATCTGGGCACCGGTCGCCGTGAGGCGGGTGTCGCCCATCACTTCGGCGATGCCGAAATCGACCAGGTAAGCGAAATCGGCTGGTGTGACGATGATGTTCTCCGGCTTGACATCACGATGAATCAGGCCCTCGGCGTGCGCCGCGTCCAGCGCCGCGGCGACCTGGGTGATGATGGCCACGGCGTGCGTTGGATCCAGGGGCGCCTTATCGATCATGCTCTGCAAGTCCGTCCCCCGGACCAGACGCATGTCGATGAACAGGCAGCCGTCAATCTCTCCGTAGCCGTGAATCGGGATAACATGCGGTTCTTGCAACTTCGCCGCGGCATGTGACTCCCGCTCGAACCGGATCCGGTACTTGCGATCATCGGCGAACTGGCTCTTGATGATCTTCAGGGCAACAGTTCTGCCGATCTCGTTGTCATAAGCCTCGTAGACTTCGCCCATTCCGCCCTTGCCGAGAAGGCCGGTGATCTTGTACCTGCCGAATGTCGTTCCGACACGCGACTCTTCCGCAGACACCGTCATATCCTCCCGTAGGGATTATGCGACACCCTGCCGACGTGCGTGGCACGTTTGCCGCCGGCGGCAGCGGTGTTCACGTCACCGACCGCACCGTCCAGCGGGCAGCGCCCCGAAGTGATCGATCAGCCACTTGGCGACCTCCCCAAGATCGTGAGTGCCGTCATCGAATGAGCCCGATACAGGTTCCGCGGCGATCGCCACCGCCATTTTCCCCGCCGGGGTGGTGTGCACGCCGATCTGGCGGACAAGGTATTTGCCGGACGGTGACGGGCCCCAGCCGCCTTTGAACTCAGCACCGGGTATGCCGCCAATCCCCCATGTCTGGTTTGGCTCGACCTGGCCCATCAGATTGAATATCGGGTCATTTGCGCCATTGCAGAAGGCGCCGATGGTGAACCGGATCTGATTGACCAGCGACCAAATGGTCTGGCCGAAAGCAGTGAATTCTGGCCTCAGCTTTCGTGATTCGACGACGGTGGGATCACCGTTTTCTTGCAATACTTGTTGCACTCTCTGGGCGGCGGTGGTGGGATCGCCGAGCTGCGCCCACAGCGATTCGGCTGCGGCGTTGTCGGACTCGGTGATCGCGGCTCTCATCAAATCGGTGACTTGCGGCGGGTTGGCTTGCCGGTAGGCCGCGATGACCAAGGGCACTTTGATCGTTGACCAGGCCGGTCCCTCTTGCCAGTCCCCCCACGTCATGGGGGCTTGCCCGTTGCCGATGGCCTCGAGCGCGATGCCCATCTTGGCGTGCAGGTTGTTTTCTAGCTGGGTGAATTCCGCGGCCAACGTCGTCGGCGGCCGCATCGAGGCTGGCGGACCGGGTGCACGGCGGTAGGTGAGGACGGCGGATAGCGCCACGATCGCGGCCATCACAACCAGGGTCACGGCAATCACGGTCAGCCTCCAGCGAAGCTTCACCGTCGGTACACAGCTAGCCGGTGGCGGCTTTGGCGCTCAGATACGCCTTTATCCCATTGGTGACGGCCGCGGCATATCTTGCCCGGCCGTCCGCGCTTTCCATCTGGGCAGCCTCGTCCGCGTTCTTCATGTTGCCGAGTTCGACGAGGACCGCCGGGTACTGGGCCAGGTTCAAGCCGGCGAGGTCGTCTCGGCCGTACAGTCCGTCGGACCCGATGTAGGTGGACGGCTGAAAACCGGCTGCGACCAGGGCATCGCGCATCGTGTGCGCCAGCTGCATGGCGGGGCCCGACTGGGCGTCGTTCAATGGCGGGCTGGAGTAGTTCACGTGGAATCCCCGGCCCGACGGGGGTCCGCCGTCGGCGTGGATGCTGACGATCGCGTCTGGGCGCATCGCGTTGGCCAGCGCCGCGCGCTTATCGACGCAGGGTCCGGCAGAGCTGTCGTTATCGCGCGACAACTGCGTGCGAACGCCCATTTGGTTGAGCGCATTCTGGATCTGCCCGACGACGTCCCAATTGAACGCATGCTCCGGATAGCCGTCGTTGGTGGCGGCACCCGACGTGTTGCACTGTTTTGTGCCTCCCCGGCCGTTGGGGACCTGCTGGGTTATCGAGGAGTCGTTGACGGCGTTGTGGCCCGGATCGAGGAAGACAGCCATGCCGGCGATACCTGCCGCCGCGCGTGGGGCGTCAAGGAGGGCGCCGATGCTGAGCGTGGCCGGCGCGACACCGGCAATTTTCAAGACGTCGCGCCTTGAAACAAATTGCAGTCGGCCGCGTCTGCTCGGCGGCGGATCACTCACTGCGCGATGGTAGCAATCACCTGACGAGCTGGGGGCACCTCCCGCTTGCGGGGGAACGCAGAATCGCATTTCGCGGGCATCCCGCGTGCGATTCTGCGTCTGCTCGCCAACGTCAGCGCTGGGCTGACAACGATGCGGGCTTCGACGGGATCAGTCCGTGTGACCACCCGGGTATCACGATGAGTAGACCCGTGATGATCAGATAACCGCTGCGCCGCCACGCACCGACCGTCATGATGGCATCGCCCACGAGGCGAACCGCTTGGGCCACGGGAGGCATATGTTCAAGCACATACCTGCCTCGACGGGTCGAGCGCAGCGGGCTTGTGTCGGTGCGCAGTAAGACCGCCGAGGCAACAGCGGGAGTCACGAAATGAACGATGAGACCCACGATGCGATGGCCGGTCCATATCAAGACGAGCGAAACGATCGATGCAGTTCCATCAGCGGTGAGCTTTGTCCAGTGAACCTGATGCAGGAGAAGCTCATCCTTGCTCACGCGGCGCTGCCCTCCATCTTGCTCGGGATTTCATAGATGATATGAACCTCGTCGGCGGCGACGTTTTTGTGTAAGCGTAGTAGGCGGCCCGGAACAGGTTGTGCGCGAAGCTAACGACGGCTGAGCCGACGTATCAGCGCTAACGCAATCAGTTTGGCGGCTAGACCGGGCTCAGAGTCTCGGGGGGACAGAACTGGGCGATCAGCAAATCGACCCGCTCGCGGTCGTAGTCCGGACGTAGCCGGCCACCGCGGCTAAGGGTGGTCAGTCCGTGCAACGCGGCCCAGAACACCTCGGTAAGGGTGTCCGCGTCCGCCTCGTTCGCGACCGCTGACACCGCCTGGCGTAGCTCGGTGAAGGCGGCTACCAATTCGGGCGGGGTGTCGGGTTCGGCGAAGTGCAGTGTGGTGCGCCCGGTGAACATCGCGTCGTAGACGGCGGGATTGTCGCGGGCGAAGTCCAGATAGCCGCGTGCTATCCGGGTCAGCGCCTCGCTGGGCGTTCCGGCATCGGCGCGGACCGCGCGAAGCAGGCGGGCCAGCTCGCCGAAGCCGTCGATGGCGACGGCCGCGGCAACCTGATCCATGCCCGAAAAGTGTTTGTAGAGAACCGGTTGGCTGTACTCGATCTCGGTAGAAAGCCGCCGAGTGGTGACGGCTTCCCACCCCTCGGCCTCGGCAAGCTGACGCGCGGTGTCGACGATCAGCCGACGGCGCGCGGCGCGCTCCCGGGCACGGCGATCTTCGGTAGCCATACCCAGCATGGTAGCACAGCTAGAAAATCTAGCAATGCTATTGACATCGCCGGCCCGTGGGGTTAGCGTTGCTAACACCTACGGAAAAGGAGTAACCAGATGAACGACACCGGGCAGCGCCTCGCTGCCGCCTACCTGAAGATGCTCAATGAACACGACCCGGACCTCGTGGATAACTTCGTGGCCCGCGACTACAGCAATCACAACGCGTTCGTCGACGACGGCCGGGAGGCCAACCGGCAGTTTTGGGCCGGGTTCTTCGCGGCCTTGCCGGATCTGACGGCGACCATGGAGGATCTCGTCGTCTCGGGTGACCGAGTGGTCGGACGCTTCGTGTACCGCGGGACGCATAGCGGCGAATTCATGGGAATTCCGGCGACCGGGCGAAGCGTCGAGATGCGCTCCATCGACATCTGGCGGGTCGCCGACGGCATGTTCGTCGAGCACTGGGACGAGCTGAACACCTTGCAGTTCTTTCAACAGATAGGCGCTCTGCCCCAAGGAGGTGCGGCGTGATCGAGCTCGCCAGAGTGGCCGCGCTGATCGGGGTGATGGGCACTGCGGTGGTCTTCGGCACCGACGTGTTCTGCGCGATGGTGCAGAGACCCGCCCTGGCCCTCGTCGACGACCGGGCCCTGGTCGCCGTGATGGGCTACGTACATCGCTACGGGGACCGGCGAATGCCGTTTCCCGGCGTGGTCGGCATGGCCGCCGCCGCGGCGAGCGCGGCAGTCGCGGCCGCGGCCGGCCGATGGACCATGGCCATCACGGCGGCCACGGCGCTGGCGCTACTGCTGGTTTGGATCGCGCTGTACATACGGGTGAGCGCACCGATCAATCGGCAGCTCACCGCGACCGCACAAGCTAGTGATGTCCCAGCGAATGCTCGTGTGCTGCAGGACAATTGGGACCGAGTCATCAACGCGCGCGCGGTATTGCAGGGCCTGGCGGTCTGCGCTCTGTGCGTCGCTTTGATGAGCTGAGAGGCACCAATCAATGTTTCAGCTCAGGATCTACACTCTGCGGTCCGCGCGGGCCCTCGAACGCTACGCCACGGTTCACTGGGCCCGGCATGTTCCCAGCCTGGCGTCCTTCGGCGTGACAACGCACGGAATCTGGACGCAGCGCGCCAACGACGATCATCGGCTCGTCGCGCTGATCTCCTATCCCGAGGGCGCCGACCCCGAAGCGCTCACCCGCGACTTCATGGCTAGCTCCGAGTTCGCCGCCGACATGGAGGGCTTTGATACCGAAGACCTTGTCGCCGTTGACACCATGCTGCTCGATCCCGCGCAGCGGTCAGGCCAGCACGGAGGCGAGTTCGGTGCGCGGCACTGAGACTTCGAATTCCCCGTCGGCGTGCGAAAGCACTTGTCCCTGGCCGAAAAAGAAAATCACCGCGTCGTCGGTGATCGCGAAATTCTGATAATTGTTGACGTTCAGACCGCCGTTTAGTGTCGGCGGTGTCGCTGAGCCCGAGCGCTTTCGCGCGGCGCGCTGGACAGCCGGGTACACGACGTCTAGCGGATTGGTGTCCGGTTTGAACAGCGTGTCGAATGTGATCGGGGCGTGCTTGCTCAGGTCATAGTTGAACGCCTTGTACCAGGCCACCGGGTGGGGCTGGGCGTCCTGGCCCATCAGAAGTACCAAGCTTTCGGTGCCCGACGCCGGCGTGCCCGATCGGTACGTTTGGCCTCGGGCCAAGAGTTGATACGGTGCCGGCCAATCCCCCGCACCCGGCAGCTGGGAGAACCTGATGAATCCGTCCCGCTGTACCGTCAGGTAGTCCGTCACCGGCTCCTGGTCGGGGTAGTCGACCGGAAAGCTGAAGTCGATCTTGTAGGTGGCGGTGGCGCTGTGGATCTGGCAGATCTCGTCGGGGCCGACCGTTCCGCCGAGGTCGGCACACGCTGACTGTGCGCCGGCTATCCCGGTGGCAGACCAGCCGACCAGGAAGCTGGCCACCACGGCCCGTAGTCCGAGTATGCGCATGTTTTAATCATCGTCGCCTCGCCTCCTACGGGTCGGCATTTGCACAGAACAACACGCCGAGGCAGTCAGCTTGCGCGATCCTGGTCTTCGGCCAGAAGATCCGCATACTTCTTCTCGAAGTCCCAGACCTTCGGGAAACCGATCATGTCCACGAAGTCACCGAAGGAGTAAAGCGGATCCGAGACTGACTCCCCTTGCGCCACAGCCTGATACACGCTGGCGAGTGCGTGACTTGCAGCGAACAGCCCGACGGTGGGATAGATCGCCACGGCAAATCCCATCTCCTGCAGCTCACTCGGGGGCAGGATCGGCGTGACGCCACCGTGCAGTTGGTTTGACAAGACGGGGATGTCGAACGCGGCGCCAATCTTGCGCATTTGCTCTTCGGACTCCGGCGCCTCGATGAACAGGATGTCCGCGCCGGCCTTCGCATAGGCTTCCCCACGTCGCAAGGCCTCGTCGAGACCCAGCGAGGTGAGGGCGTCCGTGCGGGCGAGGATCAGGAAATCCGCGGACGAGCGGGCGCCTGAGGCGACTTTGATCTTGTTGACCATTTCCTGGCTGGGCACCACGTGGCGGTTGGCTGTGTGGCCGCACTTCTTGGGAAACTGTTGATCTTCGATCTGAATCGCCGCGACGCCGGCTTTCTCGTAGCCGCGCACGGTGTGGGCGACGTTGAGCAGCCCGCCGTAGCCGGTGTCGCCGTCGGCGATCAGCGGCTTGTGGATGGCGTCGACGATCGCTTCGGCGCGGTTGACCATGTCGGTGTAGGTGGCCAAGCCCGCGTCGGGTTGGCCCAGGTAGGAGGCGACGACCCCGTAGCCGGTCATGTAGATCGCCTGCGCGGCGGTGCGATCGGCGATCTTGGCCGAGACCAGATCGAAAACTCCTGGGGCGGCGATGAACCGGCCGCTGTGCAACATCTCCTTGAACGTGTTCATTGCGACTCCCTTCGCTTTTGTCTTGACTCAAGGTTCGCGCACCAGATATTGATCAGTCCAATAAACTTTCTGATGTGTTTGATCAAGATATTGAATGGTTTCGGCTGATCAGTCCTGACCTCGCCATCGCCGTGGCCGTCCTCGAGGAGCAGCACGTCCGACGCGCGGCGGAAAGGCTGGGGGTACCGCAGCCGACGGTCAGCGTCGTCATGCGTCGTCTCGCCGACGCAATCGGCGCCCCGCTGGTGCAACCGCGCGGACGCGGGATCGTGGCGACCGAGGCTGGGCGCGCGTTCCTTCCGGCGGCACAAGCGGCGCTAGTCCAGCACGCGCAGCCCGACAAGACCTGCAGGAGGTCATCGATCCCGACCGCGGCCGCGTCGCCCTCGGCTTCGCGCACAGCCGCGGCCCCCGCGACGTGCCCCGGCTGCTCGACGCATTCCTCGCCGCATACCCCGATATCTCCTTCACCCTCAAGCAGGGCGGGGTGCCCGCGGTGCTCGACCAGATGAGGCGAGGCGCCCTGGACGTCGTGGTGGTGGCGCCAATGCCAACCACCGACGATCGCCTGGAATCGGTCGTCCTGGCCGAAGAACGGCTGTGCCTCATCGTTGCCGGCGATCACCGCTTTGCCGACCGGAAATCGATTGAGTTGCGGCAAGCGGCCACCGAAATGTTTGTCGGGTTGACCCCAGAGCACGGCCTACGTCAGCTGTTCGACACACTATGCGAGCGAGCGCGATTCGCCCCGCAACTAGCGTTCGAGGGCGAAGAGCATGAAACGCTGCGCGGTCTTGTGCGGACCGGTCTTGGGGTCGCGGTGCTACCACGCGCGACGTATAAAGACCCCACACTCGTCGAGATCCCGCTGCGCGACCCTGACGCGCGCCGGCACGTCGGCGCGGTATGGCAGAAGGGCCGCCGTCTCCCTCCAGCCGCGCGGCGCTTCATCGACTTCGTCACCACGTCGGGTGCCAAGGTGCTGCGTGGCGGTTGAGCTTGTCAGCGGATGCGAGTCACGACGCTGGGGCCACGCGCACATGGCGGGGTTAGTCGTCGCTGGCGACGACCAATGCCACGCGGCTGGTTTGGCGATCGATCAACACGAACTCATAAAAGCCGGTGGCCGAGCCGGCCGACGAGCCCCATTCGTGTTCGGCGGTTTCGCGTAAATCGGCCAACTGGTAACGGCTGGCCGCGTCGCGGATCCGCGGGTAGACCTCCGTCTCCATGGCGGCGCGGTCTCCGTCGGTTAACGGCACGCTGTATTCGGCCCAGGTGCGTATCAATGTTTCGGCATCCGTCGCGGACACGGGAGCAAACGACTCCGGGGTGATGGCGTTCAACCAGTACTGACCATGAATGGTTTCCGCGTCTTTGAACTCCGACCTGGCGTAGCTGTCGCGATAACGCACATGGCGAATTAACAGCTGCAACACCTCGCGGTCATCGGTGTTGGCCGGCAAGGGAAACAACTTTACGACAACCCATTGCCGGCTGGTCCGGAAGTTGATGAAGACCTCGCCCTGATAGACCAACCGCTCCTCCGAAACCGTCCTATGACCGGCCCCCGCACCGCTTGTTTCACCCATCGTTTTCACCCCCTTATCGCCAGTATCCAACCCGAATCTTCGCTGCCTTAACACTGAGGTTCTCGGCTCTGTCACCGGAAGGTAGCCCGAAGACGGCCTTCCGGCAATCCCATGGTCGCAGGTCGGGCCAACATCTGCCCGTCAGGTGGCCGGGTCAGGAAGATTGGCACAGACCTAGGACGTGTACCCGATGTTCGGCGAGACCCACTCATTCCACTGGTGATGGGTCATGTCAGCAGAAAGCTTGTCGCACAGCAGGTTCACCGAGTCCGCATGTGGAGGTGCGGGCCATGATCGCAATTTGCCGTCGTGGAACCCGCAGGCGAGCAGACGCAGAATCGCACCCAGGAGCCCCGCGTCGTGCGATTCTGCGTCTGCTCGCCAGCGTCAGCTGACCGCCCAATTAGCAAGCGCGACAGTCACAATTCGAGGTGGAGCCGCAGCGCGTCGTCGAGCTGTGCGAGCTCAGCTGGAGAGACTCGGCCGATCCGGCGGCGCAGTCGCTCGGTTGCAACGGATTTGATCTGCTCGGCCTGCGCCTTGGAGTCGACCGCGAGACCGGTTGTGGCCGCAGGCAAGAACACCTGGAACGGATAGATCGTGGTGATGTTGCTCGTCACCGGGACTACTGTCACCACCCCACGCCCGAGCCGGGAAGCGGTCGCATTGGCCCGGTCATTGCTGACCACGACAGCCGGGCGACTTTTGCCCGCCTCGCTACCCCGGGCAGGATTGAAGTCGACCTGCCATATCTCACCGCGCAGCATCACCGAACCCGTCGTCCGTGGCGTCCTCCCACACGTCGTCCTCGCCGCCCGTCGACCACTCCGCCCAGGCGTTGCCATAGTCCTCTTCGAGGGCGGGGTAACGGAGCATGCGAATCGCTCGCTGAACGGCGGCTGAGCGCGATGGCAATCCGGCGCGTTTGACGTATGCATCTAGCACGCGCACATCTTCGTCGGACAGACTGACACTCAACTTCATACTACGATGCTACTCTGGTAGTAGCCCGGTAGGACTCTTTCAACGTCTATGATGCGGCGATACGACGCGCTGCCTCTACAAGCGCCTCAGCGGCGCGTCTCGATTTCGTGCATTCGGCCGAGGTGGCCGACCGATGGGTGTAAGCCACCTTGGACTTCACATTCAGGAGGCTGCATAAGTGCTTCTCCATGTCGGGTTCGGCCTGTCCCAGTAGCGCGACTGCCTGGTTGTGATTCTCACCCGCCGCGTATTTTCCTAAGCGCACACCGCAAATGACATCAGCCGCCGCGATGCCTGCGTTTACCAGGAGGGTCACAGCTGCGTCCGACATCTCATCGTCGATGACGATTGCGGCATCGAGGAACTGCGTGGCCTTCTTCAGCCGGCCCATTCGGATGGTCTTCGAGCTGGGCCTTGTGCGTTCAGACACTAGTTACGCACCCTTATTCCGGACCGGCTTAAGCTGCTTAAGCAGCCAGGCACGCGATCCCGCCACCGTGAGTCCATGTTCAAGAACTTCCCGCACCATCGGCTCAGTCCGAGCAGCGCGCAGCTCGGCGACTGTGTACTCAATAGCACGGGCATCGTTGCCGGTCCAGGCAGTGACAGCCGCGGCCAGCTCGTTAACTTGAATTTCCCAGTCGGTCGCGGGCGTGTCGTTCTCCCGCACCAGGAAAAGATCCACATCGCTATCCGCGGTCATCGTGCCACGCACAGCGGACCCGAAAACCGCGGCGTACGCCGGACGGTGATCCCATCCCCTGAGCTGTTCTTCGAGTCGAGTCAGGAACTTATTGAAGAGGTTCGATAACGCCACGATGGGCTCCGCGGCGAGATGCGCGGTGTTCAGGCGGTAGGCGTAGGTCTGACCCACGCGTTCTGATAGCACGACGCCTTGTCGCACCAATCTGGTGAGGACCTTGCGGATGCCCTCCTCCGAGAAGCGGTTCAGGGCACGGCGAATCTGGCCGGTGGTAAATGTGGCATCGTGCGTAGCCAGGACGGCAAGGACGTCACCGTCAACTGTTGGCGTCACTGTCGCGAATGGTCGGTTCAACTCCACGAAGCGCATCTCCTGTTGGCAGATTCTGCCCTACTATAGTTGGCTTGACAGTATTATAGTTGATCTATCCGTACTATAGTGGGGAACTCCGCAGCGAACCGTCGAGCCGAGGCATACCATGACTCAGTGCGCAGCGCGGAGCGCGCGGTCAGGCCTTCGCGGCGCGCTGGTGAATGGATTGGTACCGGCAGCGGCCCTACACTCTGCGCATGAATTCGCTGGGACACGCTGTCGGGCTGCGGGTCAACGACGATGGCCTGTCCCTGTTCTCGTTTGAAAGCAACGGCTCAAAAGCACTGTGGGAGTGCGGAAAATGACCGAACCCGTTGAGTCTGGCAGCACTGCTCAGTTCGCGGCTGCGCGAGCTCAGCCTCGTTGCGACTTCCCAGAGAGCGCGGCTTTGGCCCGCACCAGTTCCGGCCACGCGTAGTTGGCAGGGATGTGCTTTGCGGCTTCGGCGACGGCGGCAGCGGCTGGGGCACCGCGAAGTTCGAAATCGTCTAGCGCAGCACGCAATTCGAACAATGTCGCGCCCTGGCGGCGGGCCAGTTCGATGGCGGCGTTGATGTCAACTTGGCGTGCGGCCGGGTCGTCGTGGGTCAGTGCGCGTAGCCGCAACAGTTCGGCGTCATAGAAGCACATACCCGTGTCCTGAGCCAAAGATAGCCCGGTGTCGAGGCGCTCGCGTGCCGCCTCGGGTTGGCCGGCGGCGATCAACAGCCGCCCGAGGACGCCGTCGAAGAGGGTGGTGTAGATGTTCACCCCGATCCTGCGCAGAGTGTCGAGGAACCCGGTGATGGTCGCGATGTGCGCCCCGAGGTCACTTGGGTCGAGTTCATCGTCACCGAGTGCGGCCAGACCGCCGACGGCGGCGTGCCAGGTGGCCCCCGCCGCCCGCCAAACATCGAAACCGTGCCGCTCGCCCTCATTGATCATGTCTGCGGCCACGAGCGCGGCACGGTCGAGCTGGCCGGCCTCGACGCGCAGCCACGTTTCCATGGACCGGATGTAGGCGCGCATGTACGGACCCTCGGGGAAGCCGAACCCTTCGGCCAGGCGTGCCGACCGGGCCAGCTCGGCCTCCGCTCTCGTAAGATCGCCGCGTACCAGCGCGACCAAAGCCAGGTGCAGGCAGCCCGACGAGATCGGCTCGCTGACCCGCAACCACTCGGCGTCGACCTTGTGCTGGTCTGCTGTGGCCACGCCCGCGGTTGCCGCCTCGAGGGCGGAGGTGGCGGCATTCAAATCGCCGCGCAGATACGCCATCGTCCCAAACAAGACGTCGACCTTCGGGCGGGCCCACTGCTGACCCTCGAGGCCCCGCCTTAGCGACTCGATCACCTGTGCCGCCCGGCGCAGGTCGGCACGGACTTGGTAGTAGTTCCCCAGGGCGATCAATGTCGCGAACAGCTCGTCGTCGCGCAGGGTGCCGCCTAGCCGCAGGCACCGCTCGAAGTCCGCGGCAGCCTCCCGGCTTTGATAGCCCTCCGCGGCCGAGGTGAGAAATCCTCGGTCCATCCGCAAAGCGGTCTCGCGGCGGTCGCGGTCCGGGCCGGGTGTGGCGCGGTCGAGTTGCGCGAGCCCCCGCGTGAGGTAGGCGAGGGCCTCGGCCAGGGCGCCGCGCAGCCGCGCATTGTTGGATGCCTGCTGGTAGGCGGCTGCCGCCTGGTCGAACCGGTGTGCTCGCTCGTAGTGGCCGGCGACCATCCCCCAATCTGGCTCGCCGCCCGCACCGCCGCTTAGGACGTCGGCCACCTTGGCGTGTAACCCGCGCTGCACGGTTGGGGGTGCCAACTCGGCGGCGACTTCGCGCAGCAACTCGTGACGAAAACGCCAATTGCCGGTTCCACACGGCTCTAGCACCAGCGCATCTTCGAGCTCGTCGATGACGTCGTCGACCTCGTCGTCACTCAAGTCCACAACCGAGCACAGCATGCCCAGATCAATCTGGCGGCCGATAACGGCGGCCGCCTCCACCACCGGCACCACCTTCGGGCTCGCGCGCAGCCGGGCGAACAACGGCTCATACAGCGTTTCGGGCACCCCGGTCTCACTGAGTCCGGCCACCACCTGCTCGATGTAGAACGGCACTCCGTCGCAGCGTGCGGCGACTACTGCCCGCTCATCGGCTTCGAGGTCGGGATCGAGTGCGGTGATCAGTGTGTCGGTCTGTTCGTCGGTCAAGGGCGCCAGGTCGAACACCGTGTGTGGCCACTCGATCGGCAGCCACTCGCCGGGCCGACCCGTGATCACCACGAGGAGCCGACCCTCGCCACGGTTCAGCAGCTCGCCGAGGACCTCGCGGGTCGATGGGTCGAACCAGTGCACATCCTCGGCTACCACCAGTCCGGCACCGTCGCCGATACAGGTCAGCAGGTAGGTCTGCACCGCCTGCGCGATCAGCTCGTAGAGTTTTCGGCCCTCGGCGGCCACCTGCTGGTAGCCG
>Ga0307475_10001097_pt1 | contig 16185 bp, 16 predicted proteins | sample atmos_gasesECM1C_FD_203317 | JGI IMG/M metagenome (GOLD analysis project Ga0307475, IMG submission 203317) | Hardwood forest soil microbial communities from Morgan-Monroe State Forest, Indiana, United States - atmos_gasesECM1C_515 | ecosystem: Environmental > Terrestrial > Soil > Temperate... | reverse complement strand
TCCGGTGGCACCGACGATCACCACGCCGCCAGCGAACCAGACGGTGACCGCAGGACAGACGGCCACGTTCACGGTGCTGGCCGCGGGCACCGCGCCGCTCGGCTATCAGTGGCAGAAGAACGGGGTGAACATCGCCGGGGCCACTTCGACGAGCTACACCACGCCGGTCACGACCACCGCCGACAGCGGAGCGAATTTTGATGTGGTGGTGAGCAACACCGCCGGGACAGTGACCAGCGCAGCCGCCACGCTGACGGTGAACCCGGCACCGGTAGCACCGACGATCACCACACCGCCAGCGAACCAGACAGTGACCGCGGGACAGACGGCCACGTTCACGGTGGTGGCCGCGGGCACCGCGCCGCTCGGCTATCAGTGGCAGAAGAACGGGGTGAACATCGCCGGGTCCACTTCCACCAGCTACACCACGCCGGTCACGACCACCGCCGACAGCGGAGCGAGTTTCGATGTGGTAGTCACGAACACCGCGGGAACGGTGACCAGCGCAGCCGCCACGCTGACCGTGAACCCCGCTCCGGTGGCACCGACCATCACCACACCGCCAGCGAACCAGACAGTGACCGCGGGACAGACGGCCACGTTCACGGTGGTGGCCGCGGGCACCGCACCGCTCAGCTATCAGTGGCAGAAGAACGGGATCAACATCGCGGGGTCCACTTCCACCAGCTACACCACGCCCGTGACGACGACGGCGGATAGCGGAGCGACCTTCCGAGTGGTAGTCACGAACACCGCGGGAACGGTGACCAGCACGACAGCAACGCTGACGGTGAACCCAGTACCCGCCCCTGCCATTCAGGTGAGTCCGACGTCCATTAATTTTGGTAACGCGGTGGTCGGCATTAATTTGTCCCAAGTCTTGATCATCAAGAACACCGGCACGGCTACCTTAACCATTTCTCAAATAACTGCAACAGGCTCAGCTTTCAGCGTCAGTGGTTTCTCGCTTCCATTGAATGTCAGCGCGGGTCAACAAACCACTATCACAGTGGCCTTCCTACCGACGGTGGTTGGCTCTGCATCGGGTAACATCTCCATCGTAAGCAACGCGCCCACTTCACCCACTTCTGTCGGCCTCACCGGCACGGGATTAGCCGCCACCTTTACTCTCGGCATTAGTCCGACAAGCTTAAGCTTTGGCAATGTAACAACAGGAACTTCCTCAGCCCCTCAAAACGTCGCAATTACCAACACGGGAAATTCCAGCGTGACAATTTCACAGATCAACTTGACTGGCGCTGGCTATTCGATGACGGGCGGCAGTGCACCTGTCACGCTCACTCCGTTGCAGAACCTCACGCTGAGCATCCAGTTCAGTCCCACGGCCACCGGGACCATAAGTGGAAGCATTTCCATCGTAAGCAACGCAACGGGGTCGCCTGCGACGGTTTCACTGTCGGGCACCGGGGTTGTCCAGCATTCGGTGGCGCTGACCTGGAATGCGAGTACTTCAACGGTGTCTGGGTATAACGTATACCGCGGCACGGTGAGCGGAGGCCCGTACACAAAGATCAACCCATCGCTGGTTTCGGTGCTCAATTACACAGATTCCACCGTAAAGAGTGGCACCACGTACTACTACGTAACAACGGCTGTGGATTCTAGCGGGAATGAGAGCGTCTTCTCGAACCAAGTTTCCGCCACTATCCCGTAAGCGTGTCCGGGCTCTAGTCCAACAGCTATCGTTTGCCAAAATTAAGATGCGGGGCATGCCGCGTCTGCGTCAATTCTCTACTTGCCTTGTCCCCCGACGACCTGTTTGCCGCACCGATCCTTCGGGTCTCTTTCCATACACCGACTCCCTCGCCGCCCAGAGTCTTCTTTTTGTCGCGAAGCAAGCGCTCTTCAGCTCTAAGCGCGGCCTCTTTGTGTGAGATAGGCCTACAATTTGACGTGAGCTATTTCATACTTCGGGTCCCCGGCCTGGCTTACGTCGGGCGGAAACCAGTTTTGCCAAGAGCCAAAGCCTTAACGAAAACCTGGCAACCTGAACTGGAGGGAAGGTCTCAGCTAGCGGTGACCGTTTCGTTCTTCCCTGATACCATCTGCGACGAGACCGAACGGTAACGTCGAATTGCGGCGTGCGGTAACTCTCAGAAAGAACCTTGCGGGGGGACGAATGAGCAGGGATGACCGTGCAATTCAACATGGAGTTGTGCCGGCGACAACCGCAAAGACCATATCTGGCTTGCAACTGCTCACCGCAATTCAGGAGGGCACGCTACCTGCGCCTCCCATTCAGAAGGCCCTGGACTTTCGTCTCGTGGAAGTAGCGAGAGGATATGCTGTATTTTCTGGCATTCCCAGATTTGAATACTATAATCCGCTTGGATCAGTGCATGGCGGATACACCGCTGCCCTCCTAGATTCGTGCATGGCGTGTGCCGTGCACTCCACGCTTGAGGCTGGATACAGCTACGCAACATTAGAAATTAAAATCAACTATGTGCGAGCACTTACCGCTGACACCGGCGAGGTACGGGCGGAGGGAAAAGTCATCAATTCAGGAAAGCGGGTCGCCACGGCGGAAGGACGACTTTTTGATTCCGCGGGGAAGCTTTACGCGCATGGAACCACAACGTGCCTCATTCTTACCCTCTAGACCTTACGGCAGACAGCAGCTGCCCCCCCTCCCCAACAAAACTGTGCAACGCCTCGCAGCTGGCTTCTCACTGGACGTGCGAGTCCGCGATCGCCGACACTACTCTTAAACAAAAATCTAGAGGACTTAGTCGGGCCGCCGGCCATCTCCACGAGGTTAGTGGACTGACAGCTGCTCCGATGCTAGCGATTTAGCTGCTCCTCGATGTATGTCAATCGTGTGTTGATGTAGACAAACTCATCCTGCAACACGTCGCTCAAAGCAAGAACAGCGTTGCAGACATTCCAGAGTAGCTTGTTTTCTGCTTTCACTTCGCCGGAAGCATCGCTCAGAAGCTTGATGTTTTCTTGCAAGCAAGCAACAATAACTCCATAGTGAGCAGACGGCATAAGCTCTCCTCCTGATTTTATTAATTCTGCGTCTTTTCTCTCGCAATATAAGTTATCTGCGGCTCCATCCTCGCGAGAATGCAAGTCACCGCCTCGGATGTGAACTATTAAGCTTGAAGGTGGCGATCAGAAATGACTTCACGGCTTTAGTGGCTTCAGTTGTGGCTACAGGGTCATAGCCGATGGTCGCGCCGCGTCTAACGCAGGCATCGTTCCAACTGAAAGCTCGATCCGTCTCGAGGTTCACGATCTTTCCTCCCGCTCGCTCCTCCCGGGGGCAGTGACTTGTTGTCACGGCATCAGGCAGGAAACGCGCCGGCGAGTAGAGAGGATTGTCGAACGCATGTTGTGCCCCGGTGTATTCCGTGAGTTGGATATCCTTCCCCGCACGGCTAAGCCGCTCGACGTACTTTCGGCAAGGCTCAATGGACACGTAATTGTCTGCAGTGCCGTGAAAGAGTCGGATGGAACGATCACTCACTTGCTCGTCTCCGATGTAAGCGGTGTTGCACTGGGCGTAAAAAGGGATGTAGGCAACGAACTCGATGCCGTCCGGTCCATGCATCCGCTGGAAGCGTTTGAGACTCGCATAGAGTGCCACAAAGCCTCCTCTGGAGAAGCCCATCAAAGCAATCCGCGAGGCGTCGATTCGAGCGTGCGTTGAGAGCAGTTCGAGTGCTCGATAGGCATCCATGATCATTGCCAGGTTCGCGAGTTGAGACTGGTCCGTTACCGTCTGAACGATTCCTCGTCCCGTGAAGCTGTCTATGAGGAAGGCGGCCACACCGATGTCGTTCAACTCTTTGGCCCATCGGTCAACGTTGGCGCCCAGACCGGCGGATCCGTGCATGAGGATGACCGCAGGCACTCGCTCGGTGCCTGAAGGGAGCTTCAACTCACCACCGATCCTTGCTGGCATCCCATCTTTGGCGCCGGTCAAAAACTGCTGGTCGGTGACCGTTGTGGTCACGAAGTGATGGATCTCGATTCTCGCGGTCGGTGCCTCAGAAGGCTGCGTCTGAGATCCTGCCTCGAAACCTTTGGTTGGAGACTCCCCTGCGGGTCCTCCAGCGACAGACCGTCCTTGCCCCAAGCTGCCTCCACTCCTTGGCGTCCGCACGGACTAAAGTTGGGAAATTCTGGTGAGGAACATACCCTCGCGCGGAGGAAACCTCAAGGGTCCCTGTGCCGTGAAGCAGCCGGGGACGCGATGCGCCTTGTTCGCGCCAGGTGAGAGCGAACCGCTGCATACCTTACTCGCCTTTGCAGCAGATTCATAGTCAGATGTCTTGATCACCTGGTCCGAAAAAGAGCTGGCGTGGATTCGACCAGGTGGGAATTGGGGCATAGCGTGGTTGCTACTGTGCCTGTCATTTGCAGCGAACATCCTAGATGACACCCTCAACGATTTCCGGATTTTCAAGGCATCGATACGACCACCAGGCTATCCCTCAGCATGGTGACCCCGTCACTCGACCGTAATCCCGAGCGGCGCCGCAAATCGGCCGCAAATCGATCAACTATGAAAGTGCTTTCAGACTATCCCGATTGCCCCTCTCATGAATCTGGGTAGACTGTCGTCCAAATCGAGGCTGATCCACCGCCATCCAGTCCGCAAATTGGTGTAACCCCGTCGAGTTACCGATGGGCAAGCGCGAACACGGGACCCTTCAGAGTCCCCACATAGAGGACATCATCCGTGACGCCAATCCCTCGAATCGTCCCGGGAAGCTGGTGGGACCAGACGCGAGTGCCATCACTGGCCCGAAATGCAACCAGCTCGGCTCCGTCGCCAGCAAGCACCTCATCACGCCAAACGTAGGGTCGGGCGGAGGTCCAGTTCGGCGACGCTTTCGCAGACCACCGCGCTTCCTTCAGCGAAAGATCGAAACTCGCGAGAGTTTGCGGGCCAAGAAAGGCCATCAACGAATCGGACGTGACTATGAGCCGCCATCTCGCTTCCGCATCCACCGCCAAATCCGCCAAGACCTTTCCTGAATCTGCGTCCAGTCGGTAAACATGACGGTTCGCTGTCCCCACGTAAATGTCCCCCCCGTGCGAGGCTACGGAGGTTGAAACACGCGCGCCGAGATTACTCTTCCACACCAATTTGCCAGACTGTGCGTTCACGGCGTAGGCCATGCCGTCCAAGCCTCCAAAATAGGCGCGGTCACCTATTACCGCCGGAGATGAGGTCCAGTAAAGAGGTTTAGGAGGAGCGCCACTCCGGAAGCTCCACTTGGCCACTCCGCTCCCTATGTCAAGACAAACCAACTCGTCATCAAGCGTCACTGCGTAGATGTGGTCTCCCGAGCGGACTATATCCGAGGCAAGCCCCCGCCATTCCACCCGGTATTTCCAACGCACCGCGCCAGTTAGCCGCTCGAAGGCATACACGTGCCCCATCTTGCCGTCGGTGCCAACGATGATTAGCTTTTCAGTGACCAGCGGGTCGCCGTGAAATTCTGTCTGGTCACCGTCCTTGCGGATATCGTAGGACCAGCGCACTTGTCCCGTTTGTCTGTCGAGCGCGCGGATCAGCCCGTTACAGGAACTAGCGATCAGCAACTCGCCCACGACCGTGGGCGAAGAGAAGACTCACCCACCGGTGTCAAACTGCCACAGCAACTCGAACGCAGGTGAAGGCGGAGGAGCATTTGTTTGCAGAGGAAAAACCAGTCCTGTGAAGGCTAGTATGGTTTGGATGAAGCCGCTGGCTCGGATATTCACACTAAGGTGCATCTTCTCAAACCAAGCGAAAAAACCTACTGTCGTGGTAAACACTTTTCGAGTGTATGCAAATCGGGTGCGTAGGCAAATAAAATAATCCTCGAAACGATGTACTTAGGCGCTGGCATCCCGACTGCACCGGACTTGTTGGGCTTCTCTCGCGCTTGATGTGGTTGGAGGCAGTCTGTGGTGCCTTGTCGCTACAGTAATTCATTTCATCCGTTACACGGCCCGCTGGCGGCGATTCTTCCGCTGTTCCCTCGCCGCTTCCAACTTCCGATCCCGCTCGGCGTGAATCTCCTGCTGATGCCCGGCGAGCATGTCCTTCGACCAAATGCCGCCTCAGAATAGCGACCCTCTCTTCCGGCGTGTAGTGCTTCCGTTGCTTTTTCATGTGCTCCCTCTGTTATCTTAACGGATGAACGCTTTCTCCATTTCCAGCTGAGGCGGGACATTTGTGTTGGTTCAGCCTATATTTGGCAACCAGTCGATTAAGCCTGAGGACCGCCCAGTTCGTCCCAGATGCGCGTCCCGTGCGTCTCGCTCAACATTAAACTTCCGACGACTAGGGTTAGTCCCGCCACGATGATGGGGTAATAAAGGCCCGCGTAAATGTTGCCTGTCGTGGCGCAGACGGAGAGTCCGATTACTGGCAGCAATCCGCCCAACACGCCGTTGCCAATGTGATATGGCAAAGACAGCGATGTGTAGCGAATCCGCGCCGGAAAAGCTTCGACCAGGTATGCAGCAATCGGCCCGTAGATCATGCAGATGTACATCACCTGCACGAATACCAAGAATACGAGCATGGGCAGGTTCGGGTTCGGCGCTTCCTTCGCAGGCACCTGCGTGCGCGTCGCTGGATCAACAGTAATAGCGGTCAGAGCGATGGCACCGGTTATCTTGTTCCTCGTGGACTTTACGGTCACCACATTGTTCCCGGCGGCCCGTTCCATGGCCGTGTAAATCGGAATGTATGTAACCACCGCGAGCAGACATGCGGCCATCATCAGCCACTTGCGCCCGATTTTGTCCGACAGCGAGCCGCAGAGGGTAACGAAAGGCATGCCCATGAGCAACGCTGCTGCGACGACGATATTTGCTGTTTTTTCGTTGACCTTAAGAATCGTCTGCAAATAAAACAAAGAATAAAACTGCCCCGTGTATGCTACGACCCCCTGCCCCGCGGTCAGGCCAAAAAGTATAACGAGCACCCTTCGAAGATTTTCCCAGCTCGCAAATGAATCTTTCAGGGGTTGTGTGGATGATTGCCCGGTTCTCTTGAGCGTCGCAAAGATTGGCGATTCCTGCATCTGCAGCCGGACATAGAGGGATACGAGCACCAATAGAATCGAGAGCAGGAAAGGAATTCGCCAGCCCCACGCCCCGAACGCCTCACGGCTCATGAACTGTTCCGTAACTAGAATGACGATCAACGAGACAAACAGGCCGAGCATCGCCGTGATCTGAACAAAACTCGTGTAAAAGCCTCGCCTTTGATCCGGAACATGCTCGGCGACATACACCGCTGCTCCTCCGTATTCGCCCCCCACAGCCAACCCCTGCAGGATCCGGATGACAATGAGCATAATCGGGGCGAACAATCCCGCTGTCTTGAATGTTGGAAGCAATCCAATGAGTGCCGTAGCTCCGCCCATGATGGAGAGCGTCGCCAGGAATGCGTATTTGCGCCCAACCAGATCACCAATTCTCCCAAAGAAGAGCGCTCCAAAGGGCCGCACCACAAATCCCACGGCGAAGGTGGCCAGATACGCGATGTATGCGAACGTTTCGTTACCGGGCGGATAAAACTTCAGTGAGAGGACTGCGGCCAAGCTGCCAAAAATGTAAAAGTCATACCACTCGATCATCGTCCCCGCGGCCGAGGCCACAATCACGCGCCAAATGCCGTAAGATACGCTCCCCTCCGGTTTGATTGCTGCGGTTCGACTCGCCATCCGGCCTCCTGTTTGAGTTCACTAGTGGGGACCCACACGAAAACCCGCTTGAACAGAACCCAGGGAGGCCTGCGCTCTGGAGGACGCTATAGCGCTTGTCGAGCGCCCTCGGTGACTTATTCGATTGTAGCCAGTTCGATCTTCAAGATGTGCGAGAACCTGGATTGGCGAGTTCATGTCGTTTCGGCCGCGAATTGCCAAGAACCAACTGCCCCACGCAGCGCCGCCACTCAACGCAATACCGATGGTGCTGAATTCTTGTGGACTGCACGCAAAGTTGAAAAGTCTGTCCGCTACGTCATTAATAGGAAGGTTTGCGGTAGAAGACCCCATTTTTAATTCTTTCGTGGAGATCCTCGGAATCTTGCTGAGAGTGCCATCGCTGATGAAGGAATTGGGCAATGTGGATCAGTCAGGCCGGCCAACTGAGTGGTATTCGAAACCCAGGGACTTCATGTGAGCGGGGGAGAGGAGGTTGCGGCCATCCAGGACCAAAGGGCGAACCATCGTGTCGCGGATGCGAGGCCAGTCAAGAAGCCGAAATTCGTCCCATTCAGTGAGGATCACCACCGCATCGGCTCCCTCGGCCGCCTGATAGGGATCACGGCAAGAAACGAGTTGGGGATAGAGCGCGCGAGCGTTCGGAATTGCCTTCGGATCATAAGCGCAGACGCGCGCGCCTGCGGCCGCCAAGCGCTTGTAGAACTCCATGCCGGGCGAACCGCGGATATCGTCGGTATCGGCTTTGTGTGCCAGGCCAAGCAAACCGATTTGCTTGTCCTTCAGCACCCAGAGCGTGCGCAGTGTCTTCTCGAAAAAAGCATCGATCCGCTTACGATTTATGTCTTCGGCTGCTTGGAGGATCCCAGCATCCGCGCCCGCTTCTTCGACTAATCTGCAAAAAGCCCGAAGGTCTTTGGGTAAGCGGTCGCCGCCAAAACCTATTCCCGCTTGAAGGAAGGCTTTCCCGATGCGCGGATCCAGACCGACGGCATGCGTCACTTCCTGGACATTTGCGCCGAGCCGTTCGCAGAGATCCGCAAGCACATTCGCATAGGAAATCTTAACGCCCAAGAAGGCGTTTGACGCGTGCTTGATGAGTTCTGCGCTGTGCACGCTGGTGAGGACCAGCTTCGGAGGCTTGCGCGGGGGACAGGCCTTGGGATGAAGGGGACATTGGAAACTTTGCTGAAGAATACCAGCGTAGACTTGACGAAGAGTTCTTTCCGACTCCGCATCTTGCACTCCCAGAAGTATGCGATCCGGGTGAAGAAAGTCCTCAACAGCTGTACCCTCGCGCAAGAACTGAGGGTTCGCCGCCACTTGGAAGCTCGCGTGGCGATTCGGCGAGTACACGTCAAGAAGGTGTTTTAGCTGCTCCCCGGTTTGCACGGGCACGGTGCTTCGCTCAACGACGAGCTTTGGGGAATCTGCCGCAAGCGCGATCTGTTTTGCAGCTGAGTCGAGCGCTGCGAAGTCGGATTCGCCGTCATCAAGTTGGGGAATTCCTACGCACAGGAAGATCACGTTAGAACTTCGTGCAGCGTCTTCCGTATCAGAAGTAAACCTGATTAGGTCGGCAGCACGGCTACCCTGGATTAGTTCAGCAAGGTATGGTTCATAGATGGGAAGGACGCCTTCCTCGAGCAAGCGGACGCGTTCCCGGTCGCGATCGGCACAGATTACCTGGTGGCCGATGGCCGCCAGGCAACCACCTGTGACCAATCCAACGTGGCCGCAGCCGACGACAGAGACCCGCAGAAGTTCCCCCTACGATGATTTGCGCGTCATTTTACAACGATTCCGCCGCTTCCGCGAACCGAAGGTTAAATGACGAGAGAGTTGCTAGCCAGACGAAGCAGGTAGGCAGGCCCTTCTGGGAATCAATTTTGGTGAGGAGAGAACTTTCTGGGGGACGGCATGAGTTCGCCAGCGGCTTTATTCAAGCGCCTATCGCAGCTTTCCCATTCTCCCACCGTGCACTGGTCCTTACGGCAGTCAATTCGCAAAGGGCGGAGTCTTCTGGGACCTCCTGCACAATCTGGTTTCGGAGCCACCGCCAGATCCTGTGAATAGGTTGGTTTTCCAACTTCTCTTCAGACACGCGGTTAACCCTCCAAGACTCCCACCTGGTCACCGCCTGCAATCACATGGAAGACCAGCCATGTTGTTGAGGAAGTGGCATTCCACGACAGCGGCAAGAAAACAAAGGCCTTAGTAGCCGCCCGGTCAAAATACCGCCGATGTAGTGCCCTTTTATTAGAAAATGGTTCCCCATCCGCGGCCAGAATCGCCTTGCCAATTGCGACAGCGCAGAAGCACGCTACGCCCCAAGATGTGTCGCAGACTTCAATGGCAAGGGCGGCGCGAGAATATTCTGACCAATTTTCATCACAATTCGGTGTCCAACAAAATGCTAGGACGCGAGAAATATTGTTTGCTGTACTTCTTTATGATGAAATACGGCAGCAGCACAAACTCCGCGATCGATGGCAGCGGATCCTTCCTGGAAAAAACGGATTCCACACGAGTGGCCTTTAGTGAATGCCAATACGCGCCGAGTTTAAGATAGCCATCGGCAAGATCAGAGAGCACTAACGGAACGTCGGGAAGAAGTCGCATCCAACCCAGACCAGACTTTCCGCGTGCTGATGCTACCTGCATGCCGCATTGATCGGCGAACAAGAGATAAGGAAAATCCACCCCCGCTGCGAGACCCAACCCGTGGAAACCCCAAACCCGGGCGTTCACATCGAGCAACTTGTATTCACCGTCGCGAGGATCCTGTTTGAACTCAACTTCCACGATTCCATAGAAATTGATAGCGCGCAGGAATCGCTCGGATAACTCTTCAAGTTCAGGAAGGTCAACGGTTTCCACATACGTCGCAGCACGACCAAATTCGCGCGGATGCTGGCGCATACGTCTGGCCAACATCACGGAATGAGCGCGGCCATCACGGAAAAAAGCACAGTAAGACAGCTGGCGAAGACCATCCCCAGGAATGATCTGCTGAATGAGAATCTCACGCGGATCGATATCGCGACAAGCACGCAGATAGAGCTCACGGAGTTGCTCGGATGTTTCCGCGCGCCAAGCTTTCGCACCGGTGGCGTAAAAGAAATTTTCCTTCACAGCCGGTTTAACTGCGAGCGGCAGATGAGCATCCAGGGCACAAAGGTCATCGACACTCTTAGGGTTCCAAGTGCGCGGTACGGGAATCCCCAACTTCTCGGCAAGTTGGTAGGTATTGGTCTTGTCCCAAGCCCAACGAACGGTTTCCCATGGAGGGGTTGTGACGCGGAAAAACTCAGCCAGGCGATCGCGATGGATAGAGAAAGCGGCGACATTTTCGTCGCGAGTCGGAAAGAGAACCCAATCCTTCAACCCAAGACGCTGACCCACTTTAAGAACGGAATCCACAGTTGCTTGTTGATCTTTGAGATCAGGCACTCGCTCGACGCGGGTCACGTACTTGGAAAACTTGGAAATCGAATAAAGATCGTCGATCACGACAACGGGAATGCCGCGCCGCCCCAGACTGCGAGCAATCGCGAGTCCTGGGTGATCGCCGCCGACAACAACCGCACCGATCTGTTGTTTTCTGGTCATTGCGCTGTCTCAGATGCCGCGTAGAAACGGCCAAGGTTCGAGGTTGGTGTCACCGACCAACCAACCTGTGTTTAGAGATTTCAGAAGTTAACGCGATCGAGGAAAATTCCGTGCCAGCGACAAAGTAGAGCAGCGGGCCGAACGTCCGGGCGGCTGCGGCGCCAATAAAATGCAGCCCTGGCAGGGAACTGCGGAAGCCAGAATCAAGCACGGGATATCCATCGAAAACCTGCACCTGCCTGACGATATCCTGCGAGAGGAATCTGTATCGCGAAATATCGACGGAATATCCAGTGCCAAGTATGACGTGGTCGACGACGGAAACACTGCCATCATTCAGTTTTAACTGCACTTGTGAACCTGACGAATGGGCCGCGGCAACGAATCGGCTGGTCTTGATGTTCACATCCTCAAGACGAGTTGGCAGCCAACTGGAGCCCGCGGAACGGACTGCTCGCGTCCGAATTTTGTCGCGCCATCCAAGCGGGATGCGCCGTACCAAATTCGGTGCAGCCACAAGCCGGCTGATTCCCGCCGGACCGATGTCGTGTTTGGAATACAGCAGGGAGGAAACGGGACCCAGGTGATGCATCCACGGATGCTGGCCAATCCAGCGAAGAGCCGCAATCCTCGCGATGACCTCAACTTCAGCGCCGACTTCATGCAGCAGAGCGGCCGACTCTAGCGAGCTCTGACCTGCGCCGATGACCGCCACCTTTTGACCCGCAAACGCACTAACGTTGAACCCGGAATAACAGTGGGTGACCTGACTAGAGGGCAGCGAGCGAAATACTTCCGGAACTTTCTGAAATGGACCGATGCCGGCCGCGACTACGACCCGCTTGGAAAAGAAGGAGATTTCATCATTCAGCAGAATTCGGAAACCATTGCCAGAAATTTCAATAGCCGCAACTCCCCTTTCATCCAAATTCGAAATCAGTTGCCGTTGAAACCACTGGCCATAGTCAACAAAGGTTTCCCGTGGTACCGGAGCGGCGGGCGCAATTCCATTCGCCGACTCGAAAACGTCGAGCCTGTGAGAAGCAGAAGGATCCGAAATATTCGAAGCAACCCTGGGAGAGCGCAGGAGCATTCCTGCGGGCATCTTGTCGGCCCAAAATTCCATTGGCTTTCCGAAGATGCGGACATCCACGCCAGCAGCTTTCAGATGTGCAGCCGCCGATAATCCGTAAGGGCCCGCCCCGATCACCGCGACCTCGGCATCGGGAACTCTTGATGGCCCATCAGACCATGTGGGCCGGACCGGGGCTAGCAATTGCGCAGCGGAGCTCATCCTCTTGCTCTAAACCTCCCAGTCACGGGAAAATCGATCTGGACTACCATCGAAGACTGTTGGTTTAGACGATGCCCGAGCATCTGAAATCCTGCGAAGAGAATGACAATCGGAAGGTGGCGAAGTAAATCGGATTGCGACCATTCGAGCGAATTGGCTCTTCCCAAATCCGAGGGACAGGAAGTCTATGGGTGCTATGGGTCGATACCTCTTTGACCATCGTAGAAATCCTCAGCAAAGCCAGCAAGTTACGTTCGTACCAAAAATCGCCCAAGCCCGATGGAACGAGAGTCCTATACCAGAAGAGTGCGCGGCCCCGGTATCTTTGGTAACGTTCGTGAAAAGGTGTGCAGTTCGGCGATGCCGGAGGCAGCAAGATTTGATTCTTGCTCCGCATCCCGCAGTCGAAGAGTTATTCCCCGCTTATGCACTGGCCACAGGGGCGCGCGAGGTGGTCAAGGAGACACAGGTCAACAGTCTGCCGCTTCAATTAAGGCGAGATGGTTCTGTTAGCATTTCCGGCGGCCAATCGCCACCCCTAAAGGTTCCCGGATGCTGATCGCGTCGTGGTAGATCGCACGCCGAACCCACACGTCGCGTTCGGAGCAGTAATCCACCGCTGCCTTGGAGCAAGGTTGGCAACCATGCAAAAGGATCGCCGGGCAAGTTTGGAACTAATTTTGCACAGCCCGCGCAGATTTGCACAGGGACACAACGAGAATTGAATTGACGACGCAAACGAGAACGCCTACCTTTCACGCCAGATTGAAGCCGGAAGCATAAACACTTTACGACTCAGTTTAAAGGGGGCGCAAGAAGCTTATGGGCTGATGCGCCCTTATTTTTTTGGCGGCGCGAAATTATTGAGCGATGATCTGCAATCACTTATTTATTTACCTTGAGCGCCGCCCATCCGAATCAGGTGGTGCGATGGACAATCCCTTCGAAATTTTCAAGAAAGAAAAGGACGGAACCCTAGCCTGGATTGCGGTAGTAGGTCAATTGCACACAGCAGCGGCTCTTGTCGCGGAGCTTTTTGAAAAATGCCCCGGCGAATATCGTGTCTTTGACAAGCGTACGGGGGAGATGATTTCATCTGACGAACCGCTGCAAACTGGACGCGGAACCTTACATTAGATTGTGTTGCCTGTTGCATACTCTGAATGCATGCCATCCCTCGCTAAGATTTGGGTTGCGGTCGAGAAAGTCGAGAAAGATGACGAAGTCGTGTCATCAGTGCGGTCAAATGGGCGCCGTCTTCCTCGCTTATAGCGATAAATTTTAAGCCCAGGCGTTCGGGCCGCACATGTCGCACAGTCGCATCGGTTCGGATTTGTCCCTCCGGAGCGAGAAGATTGAGATGAACCTTTTCTCCCACTGCCATACACTCCAGCTCGCCGATTGCAAGACAAAGACCTCCCGCACTTACGTCGAGCACGCGAGAAAGGCCGTCGTGCCTCTTGCAATTCCAAAATGCCCATAGGTCTGACAGCCCGGCAACCCGAGAGGTAAACCTCCGAGAAGGACTCTGACCTGAGGGCATTGCGTCACCCTGCAATTCTTGACCTGTAGCAGGACATGCACGAAGAAGCAAAGCGGGGACGTTGCACTTTACATACTCCTCGACCCATTAATAGTCAATTAATTTTTTGGAGATGCCGCCTGGAGGTTTCTTAGGTGTGCATGATGTCAGTCCGTTCGCGTTTGGGTGGGGGCGCAAATACACCGTGTGACGAGCAATCCGCGAACTAAACAGTAGCGTTGTACGGAAATCGAACACTGAGCAGTCTTTGCCGAGCGGTCTTTAAGAGAATGCCGAGGCGCTTCGTTTCTGGGGGTGTTGGGCGTTGTAGGAGTGAAGCGCCTCGGTCCTCCTAGCTCAGGTTGTTTGAATCGGGAGTATTGACGGGCTTGAGCCGAGAAGAGCTTTTCAGAAGCACATCACCTTCCAAAGCAATTTGGTCCAGCTTTCTTCGTATCGTCTTCAAATAAAAGCAGATGGTCAGAGAAGATTTGTGGGAAGGATTTCGTCGTGGCAGAATTCCTGCAAATAATGTGAAGAGAATTTCCACCGCGAACCCTACTGCTGACTGGGCATAAACTATCGAGCAGTCCAGAAACTCTCTTGCGCTTGCCACGCTAGTGTACGGAGTGATCGTCGAAATCTTTGGTTTCTGGTGTCCCTCACGGCGCCGGAAGAGTGGCTTGCGGTACGTGATCACCTTCCCGACTTTCATGTGTCCCGGTCGTGATCTCAATTCTTCCCCACACAAGGAAGATTATGGGTCAGGAGCGCGGGGACGTACTTGGGATCGCTTTAGCTTCCGAGACCCCCGGCGCCATGCCACAAAATCTAAGTCATTGAAAACACAGGCCTTCACCTAGTTCGTTTTGTAATTTCATTTCTGGCATCAGTGGCGCCGCAGCGTCCATCGCCGCTGCAGGATCGGCCCCACTGTGGATCAGAAACCCACGTCCGCGTCACGAGGTGCCAGGCACCTAGCTGATGCCTATAGCCTGTAAGTACTACTGCGTTATATTATAATAGTTCGATACACCCAGCGTCGTCACCCGGGAGCGCACCCTTAAGCTGCAGAACTAGTTTAAGCATCTTAAGCCGAACCCTCCAGTCCGGACGTTTGAACGTAGCCGTTGTGTGTCCGCGATATTTGATATTCACCGTTTTTGTCGCATCAAGCCGGGCCGCTAAATGCTTTGTCAATCAGCCATTACAAGACTTAGAATTGACTTTACGCAAAGGCGAGAGTAACGGTCGCCCAATTTTCTGGGTCATCGCCCAGCTTCCTTGAGTTGTGTCCCCCTTCTGGAATAAGCGCGCTGCGGCCTGCCCCAAGAGAAAATCCGGATTTCTTCTGATTTAGACGAGGAGGTATCCCACGAATCGAACCGCTAGATACCGTGCGATAACGGCCTATGATTACCCGAGGCAACAATCATGACCGCCCCCGCATCGTGGAGTCGGAAACGGTACCCCGCGGGAGGCGTTCGCCGCTTTTGCAGGTCTAACTAGAAACGAGGCCATGACCAAGTTAGCGGGGTGCCCTACAAGTGATTCTAGCCGATCAAGTTGCAAATTCCGGCGGGAAAGTGTGGGAGTCTATTAAGTGGGAGTCTACTAAGATGAGGAGATTATGGTTCGTTCTGCTGCTCTTCCTCTGCCCGAGCTTACAAGGCGCCGGGAGCAGCGCCGTCAGTGCTTCCGACAAACAAACGTCAAAAGATCAAGAGATTGGGCGTGCGTTCGTGAAACACGTAGTCCTGCTTCTTGCTCTATTGTTTCCGATGCGCGTTTTAGGGCAAACGTGGTCTACGCTGCCGGTGGATTACCTCATCAACATGAATACCAGTTCTCCCGGAACGCCGCTGACTTCCGCCATTGTTGCGGCCGGGACGACGACTTCAAACGTTACGTTTAGTTCTATTGGGATCGACAGTGGATTTACAGTCGGAGCTAATCCAGGACTTTGTTCCAACCTTGGCCCTATCCAGATAAACGGCGGCGGGGCGCTGCTGCCGGTCCAGTCACAAAATTTCAATAACATCGCTATAAATGATGCT
>Ga0307475_10001096_pt1 | contig 16188 bp, 10 predicted proteins | sample atmos_gasesECM1C_FD_203317 | JGI IMG/M metagenome (GOLD analysis project Ga0307475, IMG submission 203317) | Hardwood forest soil microbial communities from Morgan-Monroe State Forest, Indiana, United States - atmos_gasesECM1C_515 | ecosystem: Environmental > Terrestrial > Soil > Temperate... | reverse complement strand
TCTCCAGGTCATCCAGAAAGGGAATGAATACCTGCACGTCGGCCACCACGCCGCTGGCATCGGGAAACAGCAGTTTGAAATCTCGCGGCAGCACGCCAACAATCGTGAAGTCATTTCCATTCAACCGCGCGGTCTGCCCGACAATGCCTGGATTCGCCCCGAATTCCCGCCGCCAGAGTCCGTCGGTCAGAATCATCAGCGGGACCGCGCCTCGGCGGTCTTCGCCCGGCGCAAAGAAACGTCCCAATTGCGGTTTTTCCGCGAGCAGCGGGAGGAAATTTGCCGTCGTAAAGGCCAGCCGTACTTGTTCCGGCTCGGCAGTTCCCGTGATGGTGCCGGTGGTGGCCCAGATCCCGCCAATTTCGTCAAACGAGCGGCATCGCTTGCGCAGCTCCATCATCTCCGGCCCGGAAGCCGGACCGCGCGTCTCTTTTCCCCATGTCGACCAGAGGATGGTCAACCGGTTTGCCTGGGGATAAGGCAAGGGTCGGATCAGCACCGCGTTGACCACGCTGAAGATCGCCGTGTTCGCGCCAATCCCCAGCGCCAAGGTCAAGATCGCCACCGCCGTAAATCCCGGCGAGTTCCTCAGCATGCGCGCGCCGAACCGTATGTCGGTCCACACCGTTTCCAGCCAAAAGCCGCCGCGCTCTTCACGGCACTCTTCCATGAACCTCTCGTGGCCGCCAAATTCGATTCGCGCTCGCCGCTCCGCCGCCTCGCGCGTCAAACCCGACCGTTCCAAGTCCCCTCGGCGATCGAGCACGTGCGCTCGCAACTCCTCATCCGTATCTTTTTCAATGTGTGTGCGATGCAACATGGAACGCAACAAGGCCAGGAGTTTCATGCACTTTCCTCTTTTTCTTTCATTGCCAGTCCAAAACACTGGACTGGACTTCACTCATAACGCAGCGCCACCATCGGATCCACCCGCATCGCCCGCCTCACAGGCGAGTACCCAGCCAGGAACGCTGCAGCGGAGAGAAGACCAATCGCTGCGACCATGGTTAGGGGATCGCGTGTCGTGAGACCGAAAAGCATCTTCTGGAGGAATCCGACGGTTAGCAACGAAGTGAACGCGCCAGCCGTCACGCCGCCCCCAAAAACCACCGCGACATCCTTCATCACCAGACTCAGAATGGAACCAGGCTTAGCGCCAAGCGCCATGCGCACACCGAATTCGGCGCGCCGCAAGGTTACGAGATAACCGAGCGCCCCGTAGAGACCGATCATCGCCAGCAGCAAAGCGAGGCCGCCGAAAAACGTCGAGAGCGTGGCAAGAAGACGATCCTGGACAAGGGAGTCGCCTACCTGCGCGGCCAAAGAATGAAAATCCAAAGAGATACCTTTGTTCACCTGACCCACGGCATCCTGGACCGAGGAGATCAAGTCGGAGGGAGATCTCTCGGCGCGAAGTTCAAAATTCTCGCTGTCTGCGGCTTCCGGAATCTGGGAGGCCGGGAAAAACGCCTGGGAGTAGGTTTCCTCGCGCAGGGATTCATACTTCGAGTCTCGAACAATGCCCACGATCTGAAAGGCGGGAGCCTTCTTGGCTGGGCTGTCGTTTGTTCGTATCAATTGGCCTACGGCTGGCGAGCGGGGGAAGAATTTGCGGGCGAAGGTTTGGTTGACAATGACCACAGGTGCGGAACTGACCGTATCCCCGCGATTGAAGTTCCGTCCTTCGAGAAGCGGCGTGCGTAAAGCAGGAAAGTAGCCCGCGGAGATGAAATTGAAATAGACCAGGGCGTCCTCTCCTTTTGGCGCGTCCGGAGCATCCACTTGAACGCGCTGATTCCACTCGAAATTACTGACCGGTGTGCGAACCGATCTGCCTGCGGCCACCACCCCCGGAATTGCTCCGAGGCGGCTCTCGATATCGTCGAAGACCGCGTTCTGGCTGGCCGGTGGGATTTCTGCGGATTTCAGGTTGGCGTTCACCAACAGCACGTCCCGCCGGTCAAATCCCAAGTCCAGCGTGGCGAGCTTGAAGAAGCTGTGCAGGAACAAACCTGAGGTGACCAGCAATAGCAAGGAAAGAGCTACCTGGGATGCCACGATCCATTTGCCGGGGCGAAGCCTCCCGCGACGTTCGCTACCGCCGACTTGGCTGTGGTCCTTCATCGCCGAGGTTAAGGAAACACGAGTGGATTGAAAAGCAGGCAAGAGGCCGAAGAGCAAGCCGGTTAATACGGCGACAGCGGCCGTAAAGCAAAGGATTCGCCAATCGAGCGACAGATCCAGGAAAATCTTATTGTTCGCAGTGGAAATGTAACGCACCAGCAGTCGCGTTCCCCAGCGCGCGACGAGGACGCCCAGCAATGCGCCGGCCGTGGAAAGCAACAGGCATTCGGTCAGCAGCTGTCGGATCAGGCGCCAGCGTGAAGCGCCGAGGGCTTTGCGCACTGCGAACTCCTTCTGCCGAGCAGCGGCGCGCGCAAGCATGAGGCTGGCGATATTCGCGCAGGCAATCAGCAAGACCAGCCCGACGACCGCCATCAGGATATAGAGCGGCTGCGAAAATTGCTTGCGCATGGAGGAAGTTCCCGAAGCAGCCGGGACGGCCACTAAGGTGCGCCTGCGAAACCGTTGTTGCCCATCGAGGTCCCAGTCCTCGGGCACGGCTGCCGAAAACACCTGGGGGGAGAGCACGGTTAGCCGCGCCTTGAGTTGTTCCTTGGAGAGACCGGGCTTGATGCGCCCCATGATGTTGAGCCACCACCAAGAGCGGTGTTCCAGCCGGGATGCTTTTCCATCGAAAACCCTCGAAGCACAGACCGGCACGGCAACATCGAATTTGCTTCCGACGTCTACGCCGTAAAAGCCCGAGGCGCTGACACCGATGATCTGAAAGGCGTGATTGTTCAAGGGGAGCGTGCTGCCGATGGCGCTCGGTTCACCGCCGAAATGCTCCTGCCAAAAGCCATAGCTTAAGACCGCGGTCGCGGGGCAACCGCGCTGATCATCCGACTCGGAGAAAAGCCGCCCGGCCGCGGGGCGAACGCCTAGCGTGTGGAAAAAGCCTCCGCTCGCATAGATTCCGTTGACATAGTGAACCGCGCCGCCCTGGGAAAGATTGCATTGCCAGGCACTCCAAGAAAACGTATCGAAAAAAACGTCTTGATGGTCGCGTAGTTGTTCCCACAAGGGGTTGGTGAAACTCGAAACGGCCGGTCCAGCGCGTGAAGGGTCATTTCTGAGTATCTGGACCAGCTCCCCGGGCTCGTGTACGGGCAGAAGCCGCAGCATCACCGTGTCAAGCAAGCTAAAGATGGCGGTGTTGGCTCCGCTGCCGAGGGCCAGAGACAGCAGGGCCACCGCCGTAATGAGAGGCGTACGGCTCAGAATGCGCAGCGCATAGCGGCTGTCTTGTAGAAGGATTTGGACCAGGTTTCCGCCGCGGGCTTCCCGGCATTCTTCCTTGAATTTTTCATGCCCGCCGAACTCGATGCGTGCCCGCCGCTCCGCTTCCGCGCGAGTCAGGCCCGAACGCTCCAGGTCATCGGCGCGGTTTTGCACGTGCGCGCGCAGCTCCTCGTCCGTATCGTTCTCAACGCGCCCGCGGTTGACGAGCGCGGTGACGAGTGAGCGAAGCGAAGACAGCAGGCTCATACTTCCTCGGGTTGCGTGTTCAGCGCTGAGGCAATCGCGGCGGCCAGGCGGTTCCAGCCGTCGGCCTGCTGGCGCAGGCGCTTGCGCCCGGAGGAGGTCAGCTCATAAAACTTGGCGCGCCGATTGTTTTCGGAGGTACCCCAGCTCGCCTTGAGCAGACCCTGCCGGACCAGCCGAAACAGTGCCGGGTAAAGTGCGCCTTGCTCGACGAGCAGCGCCCCCTGGGAGATTTGTTCGATGCGAAGCAGAACGCCGTAACCGTGGAGCGGGCCGAGAGAAACGGCTTTGAGAATCAGAAGATCCAGCGTTCCGGGAAGGATTTGCGCTTGTGCCGGCATCACGCCTCCTAAGTGGCTTAGGAGGATACGCAGCGCTCTCCTAAGTTGTCAAGGGGAAGTTGGCTTGGCGGCTTGGCGCGGGCGCCGCGTGAAGAATCGAGGGAAACCCAGCTGTGATTCCGCGCGCGGTTTTTGTGCCAGCCATGTGTTTTTAGGTTCTCGTAAGACCGGAGTTCTCGCCTGGTCGGGAAGGGCAGCCGGAGGCTTGTCAGCGGTTCGAAGGACACTCAGTGTTTTGTGGACTTTGGCGCGTCGAAGGTCATGCGGCGCAGGATGCCCTCGCCTTCTTTGACGAAAATGACCTGATTCGACTTGATATCCTTGAGTGTTTCAACAAGCCCGCTCGGCCAGCGGATTTCGAGCAGCTCGACTTTTTCCGCTTTTCCGATTCCAAAGTGCACGCGCAAATCGTTTTGCGAAAAATACCCGCCGCCGCTGCGCACTTCGTCGATTTGCGAATGCTCATGCTTATCTTCGGGCGGATGCGTCACGCACTTAATGCGCGCCCCAATGCCGCTGCGGTTCGATTTTGTCCCGATGGTCTTGATCTTGATCCAATTATTTCCTGTCGCGGAATCACAGCGCAGAAGCTGCGGAAAATCGTTCACCGTATTTACGACCACGTCGAGGTCGCCGTCATTGTCAAAGTCCCCGAAAGCACACCCGCGCGCTGCGACGGGCGTCGATATGCCCGGCCCGGCATCGTAGGAAACGTCATCGAAACGGCCGTTGCGTAGATTCTTGTAGAGCAGCTTGCGCTGCGGGTATCCCGCCTCGGTTTTCAGCTGCTCCACCTCCGGGTACACGTGCCCGTTGCAAATCAGCATGTCCGCCCAGCCGTCGTTCTCCATATCGAAAAACCCGCAGCCCCATCCCAGATATTGCGTGTGCTTGCCGAGCCCTCCCTGAAACGTCGCGTCTTCAAAATTCGCGCCGCCGAGGTTGTGATAGAGCGAAGGCGTGTCACCGGCGAAATTGGTTTTCACCAGATCGAGATTGCCGTCGAGGTCGTAGTCCGCAGCGGAAATTCCCATGCCCGCTTGCGGCTTGCCGTCCGCGCTCAGCGCGCAACCGGCTTCGAGCGCAATGTCGGTGAATGTCCCGTTCTTTTTGTTCTGATAAAGGGCGCTGGCGGTCGAGTCATTGGCCACATAAATATCCGGCCAGCCGTCGTTGTCGAGATCAGCGGTCAGCACACCCAAGCCGTAAGTCCCGCCGGCCTGCAAAATTCCCGACTTTTCGCTGACGTCGGTGAACGTGCCGTTCCCGTTGTTGTGATACAGAATGTTTTTCCCGCCGAGCAACCCCGGCGGCCCGCACGCCACCATGATTCCCTTGTACAGGCACGGCCCCGATTCCGGCACCGGCGCGGTTTTCAAGTCCATGTCAATATAATTCGCCACAAACAGGTCAAGGTGCCCGTCGCGGTCATAGTCGACGAACGCGCAGCCGGTGTTCCACCGCTTGCCCGTGCCCGCGACGCCGGCTTTCTCGCTCACGTCGGTGAACGTGCCATTCCCGTTGTTGTGATACAGCACGTTTTTCCCGAAGTAGGTGACGAACAAATCGTCGAAGCCGTCGTTGTCGTAGTCGCCGATGCAAACTCCCTGGCCCCATCCTGAATGCACCAGTCCGGCCTTTGCCGTGACGTCGGTAAACGTTCCGTCGCGATTGTTCTTGAAAAGATGATTGGTCGGTTCTTGTCCGGCGGGAAACCCTTCCAGGCGCGTGCCGTTCACCAGAAAAATGTCGAGCCAGCCATCGTTGTCGTAATCATAGAAAGCCACGCCGCACCCGGTCGTCTCGAGAAGGTATTTGTTCTTGTGCTCGCCGCCGTAGATGGTTTTTGCATTGAGTCCGGATTCCCGTGCCACATCCACAAAGGTGACCCCCAGATCTTGAGCCGGTCTCGCGGAAGCCAGCGCCGTAGCTCTGGGATTCTCGAGCGATGCGCCAACCGATGTGCGCGCCCATGCCCGACGCCTGGGTACCGGCAGCGCCAGCGTCAAAACTCTTTCGAGCGGAAGCACCAGCGCGGATCGGCAAAGCGAGCGGAGAAATTTGCGGCGTGTGGAAGCCACTCGGACCGGACCTTTCCTGAAGAAGGGCGTGCGGGAATCCCGCCCTTTCTTTTATAGTAAGGCCCGCTTGCCATTGCAAGTTCAGGACTCCGGGGAGCGAAAGAATGGAAATCTCGCGCGAGTTTTCTTACTGCCCGCAAAGAAAGTTTTGCGATAAATGGCCAAAACCAGTTTTTGCTTTCATCATGGCTATCCTGGTCATCACCGCCGCGGCCCCGGCTGCCCGGAGCCAGCAACAACAGAGAGAAGTGTCTCCGCCTATGGAACTTTCGCGCACCGTGCGCCCCTGGGAATTTCTGCCCATCACCGGGACCCGGGCGGCCCTTTTCGGAAACGAAGCCGGCGAGATGGAGGCGTGGGTCTATCCGCTGAAGATCTTCCGCGAATTTCATCTGCATTTCCTCACCGAAGGCCGAGTTCTTTCCGGCGAAACACTCGCCAGAACTCTCACCGTGCGTCCGGAATCCGCCACCATTCTCTACGCCGGCGACACCTTCACCGTGCGCGAAACTCTTTTCGTTCCGGTGGACGCGCAAGGCGCAATCATTGTTCTGAATGTGGAAACCGAGCAGCCCCTCGAAATCGAGGCCGTGTTCCATCGCGACTTCCAACTCGCATGGCCGGCGGCGCTCGGAGCGACGTACATAGATTGGAGCGCACCGCAACACGCATTTTATTTTGGGGAAGAGAAAAAAACGTTCGCTGCGTTTGTTGGTTCGCCCACGGCGGCGGATCCGCACCGGGAATTTCAGACCAATTATTCCGAATCCCAGAGCAGTTCCTTTCGCCTTGGCGCCACGGAAAAAGGCCAAGAGACAAAACTCATCGTTGTCGCCGCCTCGATGGAAGGCCGCCCCGCGGCGGAAAAAATGTACCAGCATTTGACCGCAGATTACGCCGCACTGCTCGAAGAATCCCGGAAATACTACCGGGATTATCTCGCGCGCACGGTCAGCCTTGAGCTTCCCGACGCGCAATTGCAGCAAGCTTACGATTGGGCGCGCATCAGCGAGTTCCAGGGACTGGTCAGCAATCCTTATCTCGGCACCGGGCTCGTTGCCGGCTACCGCACTTCGGGCGAGTCCCAGCGCCCGGGCTTCGCCTGGTTTTTCGGCCGCGATTCCTTCTGGACAGCGCTCGCCCTCGACGCCGCCGGCGATTTTTCCACGGTGCGTACCGCTCTCGAATTCATCAGCAAATTCCAGCGCGACGACGGCAAGATCCCGCACGAAATTTCGCAGGGCGCCGCTTTTGTGGACTGGTTCAAAGGCTATCCGTATCCCTACGCCTCCGCCGATGCCACGCCACTCTACCTCATTGCCATGAACGATTACGTGGTCGAAAGCGGCGACACCGCGTTCGCCAAAGAAAAGTGGGCGAGCCTGTGGAAAGCCTACGAGTTCCTGCGCTCCACCTACGACGAGCACGGTTTTCCGAAAAACCTCGGCGTCGGGCACGGCTGGGTCGAAGGCGGCCCGCTCCTCCCGGTCAAAACCGAGCTGTATCAGACCGGGCTCGGCATCGAGGCGCTCGGCGCGCTCGCGAATCTTGCCCATCTCACGGGCCGGGAAGACGCGAGCAAGGAGCTAGCCAAGAATTTCGCGGAGCAACGGCCGCTCCTGAACGACACTTTCTGGCTGGCCGATAAAAAGCGCTTCGCTTTTGCGCTGGACCAAGACAATCGCCCCGTGGACGAACCGAGCGTGCTCGCAACCGTGCCGATGTGGTTCGGCTTGCTCGACCAAGGGAAAGCCGAGGCCATGATTACCCAGCTCGGCGATCTCGATCAGCAGGCGGACTGGGGCATGCGCATCATCTCGGCCCGCTCGCCGAAGTTCAGCGGCGGCGGGTACCACTTTGGCTCGGTGTGGCCGCTGTTTACCGGCTGGGCTTCGGTGGGCGAGTATCGGTATCACCGCGCGTTTCCCGCTTATGAAAATTTGCGCGCCAACGCGCTGCTCGCGTCTGACGGCTCGCTCGGCCACGTCACCGAGGTTCTCTCCGGCGATTTCTACCAGTCGCTTTCCACCAGCTCGCCCCACCAGATCTGGTCCGCCGCGATGGTCGTGAGCCCGCTGTTGCGCGGTCTGTTTGGCCTCGCGACCGAAGCGGCCACGAGAACGCTCACCTTTGCGCCGCATGTTCCCGCCGACTGGACCTCGTTCGCCATCCGCAACGTCCCTGTCGGTTCGGCAAAGCTCGGTTTGCACTACGCCAAAGACATCGACGGCATCACCTTGGAAGTAGGAGCTCCGGAGGGAGCTTCTGGCCAGGTTTCCATCGACTTCGAGCCCGCCATCAGCGTGCGTGCCAAAGTCCTCGGCGTCACACGCAACGGTCGCGCAGCAGAGTTTCATGTCGAGACCAGTAGCGTCGACCAGCATGTCCTCGTGCGCATGCCCCTGTCCGCCGGACCACACGCGCTGCGCATCCGCCTCCAAGACGATTTTGGACTCACCTACCATTCCACGTTGCCCGTTCTCGGAGCCACTTCCGAAGGTCTGCGGATCGTGTCCGAGACTTGGTCACCCTCGCGCGACCGCCTCACGCTCGCCGTCGCAGGCCGCGCGGGCCGCCAGTACCGCCTCTCCGCATGGAACGCCTCACAGATGGCGTCTGTCTCGGGTGCCAAGCTTTCACGAGGCCCCGATGGGAGAACTGACCTCCTCGTGGAGTTTCCGGCGAACGCCGCCGAGCTCGTCGCCCATACGACGATTTCCATTCAATTCGCCCCCGAGTCCAAGGAGCACTAACCCGGGCGACAGGAGAAGAAAGATTCTTCGCGACCATCAGAACAACCAGGGCGGCAATTCCATAGCTCGTGCTTCGGATGCTCGGCGAATTTTCCGGTCGGTTGGTCCATGGCAACTTGCCAATAGCCCAGGGAAAAACCCCAGCCTATAATGAAATTCGTCGCTCGGTTTGTTTCCGAGGTCCCCGATGACATGAGCTCGCTATGAAAAGTCTTGCCGAGTATCTCGAACTTTCCGCAAAAGCCCATGGCCACCTGTGCGCCGGGCAAGTTCTCGGCGTGCGCCTGACGATGCTCGGCTTGCGGGAGCTCGGAATCGACGATCCTGTCGCCGAACGCAAGCGGCTCGTCACCTACGTCGAGATCGACCGCTGCGTCACCGATGCCGTCGCGGTTGTGGCCCATTGCCGGTTGGGCAAGCGCGCGCTGAAATTCCGCGACTGGGGCAAAGTCGCCGCTACTTTTGTGGATTTGCAAACGGGCCGCGCCATTCGCATCGCCGCGAAAGAATCCTCCAAGCAAGCCGCCCGCGAAATGTTCCCCGAACTCGCTAAAGAACCGGGCCAGCAAAAAGCCTACGCGCAACTTCCCGATGAAGTCTTGTTCGACAAGCAATGGGTGAAGGTGCGGGTGCCGCCGGAAGATTTGCCGGGCTTCAAAGGCCCGCGCGTCGTTTGCGCCCAGTGCGGCGAGGGCATTAACTTCAAGCGTGAAGTCGTTGTCGGCGGCCGCACGCTGTGCCGCTGCTGCGCGGGCGAACGGTACTACCAGCCCGCGGACTGAGCTTTAGCGTAAGGAGACGACGCGGCGTTCGGGCTCGCGAGGTTTTTCATGCTGGCCCAGTTTTTTTGGCGGTTCCACCTTGAGCATGCGGAGGACCGCGGGCGCCATGAGCGCCAGGAAAATGCACAAAAGCAACAGCCCGGCCACGCCTTCCAGTGTTCCCATGACCGTGCGATAAAGCTCCAAGGTCCAGAATTCTTGCGTTAACGCCGCTTGCAAAGCCGGCTTGTTCCACTCGGCAGCTGAAATATATTCCTGAAGGGGCTTAACCCGAGTTCCACTTGAAATGCCCACAACGACGATCGCGAAGCGGATGTACTTTTCAAAACCACTGCGGACAACCGGGTCTACGACAAAGCGCCGCAAGATGGTGTCCAGCGCTTCTCGCGAAAGCCAGGCGATCGTGGCGGACAAAACCAGGGCAAGCACGAAGGACGCGCCAAACAAGGCAATAAACATCGGGGGACTCCAGGGCCTAAATACGATTTTGCGTCACCTGATTATTGCGCACACTAGTGGACGCCCCAACGGGAAAATCTGCGGTATGTTTCCAAAGCACAAGCTTCTCCAAGCACGACACTGTGCTTAGGAAGCGTTCGCGACCTTTGGTTCTGCGTTAAAATGATTCTTTCATGCTGAACCTTCCCCCGATCACCCTGCGGCTGCGCAGTTTCAAGCTGATCGATCGCGTCGCTCTGGCCTTTCTGCTTCTCTGCGCGATCCTGTTCGGCACCGCCTGCGGACTGCTTTTCGTTTACGTCGGCGATTTGCCCGAGATTCGCGCGCTCGAAACCTACCGCCCCAATGTGGTCACGGAAATCTACGCGGATGACGGCCAGCTGGTGGGCAGTTTCGCGTTGCAGCGCCGCATCCTGATGACTTACGAGCAGTGTCCCAAAGTCCTTTACAACGCGGTCACGGCCATTGAAGACCAGCACTTTGAGCAGCACTGGGGTATCGACTTCCCGCGCATCTTCACCGCGGCGCTGCGCCACCTTACCAGAGGCCGCCGCGCCGGCGGCGCCAGCACCATCACCATGCAGCTTGCCGGCAATCTGTTTCTGGACCGCAGCGACATCAGCTTCCGCCGCAAAGCGGAAGAAACGCTCCTCGCGCTGCAGATCGAGCGTCGCTATAGCAAGCCGCAAATCTTCACCATGTATGCGAACCAGGTGTACCTGGCGCACGGCGATTACGGATTCGCCGCCGCCTCACAGTTTTATTTCGGCAAACCGGTCACCGATTTAACCCTTCCGGAAGCGGCGTTGCTCGCGGGCATGATCAACGGCCCGAAATATTCTCCCTTGCTGAATCCGGAGGCGGCATTGGCGCGGCGTAACCTGGTGCTGCATCGCATGGAAGAAGAAGGAAAAATCACTCCGGCAGAGGAAGCCGCTGCCGTGAAGTCGCGGCTCGGCCTACACGTGCAGTATCCGCGCAACGACCTCGCGCCCTATTTTTTCGAAGAGCTTCGGAAATATCTCGAAGCCACGTATGGAACCGCGGCGGTTCACGAGCGCGGCTTGCGCATTTACACGACGCTGAACGTCCACATGCAGCAGGTCGCCAACCAGGCGTTGCGCGACGGGCTGCACGCCTATGAGCGACGCCACGGGTGGAAAGGGAATCTACCGAACGTCCTGCGCGACAATCTGGGTAGGCTCGACACCTATGAAGACGAGGATTGGCGCCACGCCGTTGAAAAAGGGAGTTACGTTACCGGACTCCTGCTGAGCGTCGGCGATCGCGACACGGTCATCAAAATCGGGCCTTACCGTGCCATTCTGTCGCCGAGCGATTTTGCCTGGACCGGCCGCAGGAAGCCTTCGGAATTGCTGAAGGTGGGCGACCTGGCGCAGTTCTCGATTCAGGAATTGCGCGGTACCACGGCGCGCGTGCAACTGGAGCAGCAACCCGGGCCGCAGGGCGCGCTACTGTCGATCGACAACTCGACCGGCGAAATCAAAGCCATGGTTGGTGGTTATAGTTTTGAAGATTCCAAATTCAACCGGGCAACCCAGGCGCTCAGGCAGGTCGGTAGCTCTTTCAAGATTTATGTGTACGCGGACGCTCTGGAGAGGGGCGCGTCGCCCTTTGACACGATTGTGGATCTGCCGTACACCACCATCAGCGGCGGACAGCCTTACACACCGCACAATTACGATGAAAAATTTGAGGGCACGATCACGCTGCGGCGTGCGCTGGCCGGCTCGCGCAACGTCCCGGCCGTCAAGCTCGCGGAAAAACTGGGCGTCAACTCCGTCGTGGACACGGCGCGGCGTTTCGGCATCACCACGCCGCTGCCGCCTTATTTGCCGCTGGCCCTGGGTGCGGCGGACATGAAACTGCTCGAGCACGTTGCCGCCTTCACGGTGTTTCCCGACGATGGCATCCGCATCGATCCGTACATGATCCGGCGGGTGACCAGCTACGATGGCGCGCTGCTGGAAGAAGCACATCCGGAAGTACATGACGTCGTCTCACCGGAGGTCGCGCGCAGCATGACCGCTATGCTCGAAGACGTCATCAAGTTCGGCACGGGCGTGGCCGGGAAAGCGCTGGGGCGGCCTGCCGCGGGAAAGACCGGCACCACGCAGGATTACACAGATGCCTGGTTCATAGGATACACTCCACAAATTACCGCCGGTGTGTGGGTGGGCTTCGATGACAAGCAAATTTCCCTCGGCAAGCGCGAGACCGGCGCGCGCGCGGCGCTGCCGATCTGGCTCGAATTTATGCAAGGCGCCCTCGCGGGAACTCCCGTTGCGGATTTCCCGAATGTGGTTCCGCTCGAACAGCTGGCGGGCGGGCATCAGCTGCAGTTGGATACTCCCGATACCGCCCCCACCGAAGACGAGCCGGCCCAGCCGAAGGAAAAGCCGCCTGCGGTAGTTCCAGCGACCAAGACGGGAACGGCGGGTCGAACCGGCGCCGACCCGCCGCCTTAAATGAAACCGACGGCTTTAACTTCACGCTAAGCACCGCTTTTTCGAAAGGGATCCCATCCGCCAGCTGTGAGCAGCTGCTCGCGGCCATTTTCATCGCGCAAGACCAGCTTGGATTGTTTTGTGATGGTCCCGATCGGAGTGAGAGGTATGCCTTGGAAGGCGCGCGGCAGTAGTTTTCTCTTGCGCAACGGGACGGTGAAGAGCAATTCATAGTCGTCTCCACCATGCAAAGCGAGGCGCAGGGGATCCAGACCGTGCTTGCGGGCCATGTCCGCGTTCCGCAAGCGTGGGAGTGTTCGACTTTCAAGGCGGGCCCCCACCCCACTTGCCGCGCACAGACGCCCTAGATCGCTCGAGAGGCCATCGGAAAGGTCCATCATCGAGCTGGCTAGCCGTTTCTCGCGAACCCACTGCCCCAGGGCCAGCCGCGGCTCCGGGTAAAGGTGCTTCTTCGTAAGAAGATTCTTCGGATTGCCGCGCCGGCGACTCTGTCTGAGGACGGCAAGCCCTAGTTCGGCTTCCCCCAAACGCCCGCTTACATAGATTAGCTCCCCCGGGCCAGCTCCAGAGCGAACCACCGCGCGGCCGGTTGGCACGTCGCCGACAACCGTAACATTCATGGAAATCTCCCGGCGGCGGGTGGTGTCTCCGCCGGCCAAAACACATCCGAACTTCCGCGAAGCTCGCCGGAGGCCGGCCAAAAACTCGTCAAGCCAGCGACCGGTGTGGCTGTCCGGGAGCGCGAGGCTTAGGAGGAAGCAGCGGGGAACCCCACCCATTGCGGCGATGTCGCTCACCGCCCGCGCAAGGCATTTCCAGCCGAGAGAATCGGGAGGTTGCTTTTCCTGGAGAAAATGGGTTCCTTCGAGGAACCAGTCGCAAGTGAGGATCATTTCATGGCTTGCCCGAGGGCGAAAAAGCGCGGCGTCGTCTCCCATGCCGAGGCGCACTTCCCGCGAGACCTCGCCGCGACGGCGGAACGCCCTGTCAATCTTGTCAATCAGGTCGCTTTCGCGCACGGTCATGACCAAAACTAAAAGCGAAAATCCTTGCCTTTTTCCTTGCGTTGCTCGCCGTTCTGCGTTGCCTTACAAGGACATAGCGTTATAGCGTACTTTTGTCCTTTTTGGGCCGGAATCGGCTCGAGCCGTCACGTCGAAGGCGTACCGGGTACCTGTCCTTGGGTACAGGAAACTGGTTGGCACAGCCTGTCCGGACTGGTACTAAAATCGGGTTGACGAAGCCCTCCCCAGAACCTAGTATGGGCCTGGTCGCGAACCAGCCCCCTCGGTTCAGATTGAGACCGGTTTCTGCGGGTTTAGGGTGAGTCGCCCGCAAATGGCGAGTACAAAAGGCCCCAAGGGCCTCTGGGTGAGCATGAGACGCAAGAGCTATACATTTTTTATAGCATCCACGCCGGGGAAACTCCGAAAGGTAGTAGTACCAGCCTATCTAATACACGGCGTCGCCATTCTCGCCCTGATTGGCGCCATCAGCGTCACTGCGGCCGTGGCGTCGTACTCGCGGATGCTTTGGAAAGTCGGAAATTACAACGCCGTTCGCCACGAATTGGAAGCCAGAACCCAGCAGTACCGCCAGCTGCAAGCCACCGTCAATGACGCCAACCAGCGCCTCGATTCTCTGCAATCTCTCGCAACCGAAGTAGCCATGACCTACGGTGTACTGCGGTATCATCCGGCGGCGTTCGATCAGAGCGACAACCCGGCGGACTCGCAGGATGCGTTTGACCGCTCCATCGAGCAGTACACCTTTCTGAAGCGCAACGCGGCGATGATCGCCGTCGCGAGCGGCGGATTGCAATTGCTCTCGCCTCACAAACTTGCCGATTCCTCCTACACTCCTTCGATTTGGCCGGTGATGGGGCACATCACGGATAGCTTCGGCGAGCGGCTGGACCCCTTCAGCGGCGAGGGCGCGTTTCACACGGGCGTCGATGTCGCGTCCGACTACGGCGCGCCGGTGCACGCGACCGCGGACGGCGTCGTGGTCATCGCGGAGAATCACGCGGGCTACGGCCGGCTGGTAGTGATCGATCATGGATTTGGAATCACCACCTGGTACGCGCATCTTTCGGCGTTTTCGGCGGTTGTGGGGGCCCGGATCAAACGGGGTGAGGTCGTAGGGTACACCGGCATTAGCGGGCGATCGACCGGACCTCACGTGCACTACGAAGTGAGAATGAACAATGCGCCGGTTAACCCGTGGCGGTACATGAAGTCAGGTCCGGCGGGCGACTAGGGATTCCGAAACAAAGCGTGAAGTGGATGCGGGCTTTAGCCCGCTTTTTTATTTTGAGCGTTCGCCAAAAGACTTGGAAGCAGTGGCAATTTCTTGCTTCGCTAGCGCCTCGCGTCCAAGCGGTAGGAAACTCCTGCTAGGTATGACCGCCTTTCTTGGCATGAGCCGTATCGCCGGGCTTGGCAGGAACGGCGCTCCCTGAACCAGCAGCGGAGCGTCTTGCTGATTCCAGAAATGCTCGTGAGATTTCAAACGCGAGCCGGACCGACTTGGTGTCGCCGCGGTCCAGTTTCGAGACATCCGCGCCTTTGAGAAGCGCCAGGTAAGCCTCGCGCAACGCAGGGTTCAGCTGCTGCCGGGTCTTGGCGTCATTCAACCCGGCTTGCGCCAGCGACAGAATGCCATTCAACAGATCGGCGAGTCGGCGCGTGGTTTCCTCCGACGTACTTTCTCCCTCGGCCACAACGCGCAGGCCGTCGTTCTCCGGTTTTGCGACAATGGTGATCCACTCGAGCTGATCCAACATGGCAGACAGTTGCGGCGAGCGAAGGCCGCCCGGAGCTTGTGAGGACAGGGCCTCCCCGGCCGCGGCTTCCTGGCGAATCACGGCGAAGATCGGCGAACCGGCAAGGCGTTCAAAACGCCCCCGCCATTCCGCGATCTCATCGCCACGTTTCTTGGCGCTCAGAATTTGGCCCAGATTCGGACGATCCGTGAGAGCGATGCGATCGTTGCTGAGGAAAACAAAAGTTATTTTTTTTGTGCCGCTCTCCGGAACTTCGAAAATCTCGCGCCCGCCGCGTCTCTCGGTGGTGCCGGACTTGCGGGCCAGCGCGGAGATTTTCTGCTGATCGAATCTTCCCTCCGCGACCGCGAAGAATGTCGAATCCTGGTCGGTTTTCTGAAACGCCATAGCGAGGCGGTCGAGGTCGCGCTCGTAGTCGAAGCCAGTCTCGTTCAAAAATTTCGTGTAATCCTCATCGGGTTGCGGCGGTGGCGCCCAGGTGTAGAGTTCCATCAGGAACGGAGCCGAGCGCAGTTCGCCAAGGTCGGCGAAGAGGATCGCGCTCGAGTCCGCCGGCATCATGTCGAGCAAATCACCGCGCTCGGAAGAACCGCCCGGGCTGTATCGCTGGTAGGTATAGAAGGCCGCGGCCGTCCCGAAAAGCAGACCAGCCGCCAAGGCCATCCATTCTCGCTTGTTGAGTTTCATCTGCCCGGATCTGCTCCCCAGGCTCGTGATTCTCGCATGAGTCGGCGGTCCACGATGCAAGAATCCTATCGGGAACCGGCTCGAGAGCTCCTTCGAAGAATCGAATCCTACGAAGAATCTTACGGTCAAGGGACGGCTCTCCGTTCTCCCGAGAACTTATGCTAAATTATAGATTGGAAACAAGATAGTCCCTTGCTAGGTC
>Ga0307475_10001095_pt1 | contig 16194 bp, 11 predicted proteins | sample atmos_gasesECM1C_FD_203317 | JGI IMG/M metagenome (GOLD analysis project Ga0307475, IMG submission 203317) | Hardwood forest soil microbial communities from Morgan-Monroe State Forest, Indiana, United States - atmos_gasesECM1C_515 | ecosystem: Environmental > Terrestrial > Soil > Temperate... | reverse complement strand
GACGTCATCGCAGCAGTTTTCCCGCTGTGCGCGAATGACCTTGGCGATCCACCACGTGGCCGGATGATAAAAGAACGCGGTCTCAGCCATGCGCTGCAAGATGTTCACGAAGTAGTCGCGACGGCTTACGTGGGCCAACTCATGAAGCAGAATGGCTGTTCAGCCGGCAGTCCCGTCAGCAGTCCGACGGGGACGAGAATCATCGGCCGGAAGTGACCCAGAACCACCGGCACGTCGGTTAGGCAAGACTCCATGAGAAGGACGGGCCGCGAGACTCGCAATTTCGCCCGAAAGTCAGCGATCTTTTTCAGCCAGTGATCCGATGCACAACATAGACCGCGGCGCCGGAGTCTTTGTACGAAGACCCAACTTGCTCCGCGCCACAGGCAGATGAACCAGACTCCAGTAAACCAGATCGGTCCAAGCCAGGGCGCGATGGAGGAAAGGCTGAGATTCCAATAGGCGGAATTATTGTCTTCTGAAAATGCATTCCAAAGCGGGAATATCGGCGGCTTCAGGATGCGCCCGTTTTGAGGTTGCTCGGGCGCCAAATGGATTAACGTGAAGGCAAATGCGGCCAGCATTGCCAGCATCGCTAGGCAAGCAGCGGCGTATCGTGCGCGTGGGGAACGGAAAACCAGCAACGCAGCGGCCAACAACGCCGCAATCATGGCTCCTTCCCATAAGCTGTGCAGCAAGGCCCAGCCGATCGTTCCGGCCCATGGGGTCTCGACGAAATGTTCGAGGATTCTCATTTTTTTCCGCTTTGGTATTCGTCCAGGAGTCTGCGTAACTCTTTGAGCTCTCCTTTGGTGAACTTGCGTGCCGACAGTGCGCCGACCAGGAGCGCTTTGGCCGATCCGCTGAATGCGCGTTCTAGCAAATCCCCGGCCAGTTGTCGCTGTGTCCACTCGCGCGGCTTTGCGGGCTCGTATACATGGGCGCGCTGGCTTTTGTTCCGGAGAAGCAAGCCTTTTTCGGCCATGATCTGCATGAACTTCAGCGTGGTGCTGTATTCGGCCGAGTGGCGGCGGCTGATCGCATCATAGACCTCGCGCACGGTAGCCGGTCCGATGCTCCAGAGTACGGTCAAAATCTCCAGCTCGGCATTCGTTGGTTTCGGCAGTGGCGTTTCCATGTAGGAAGACATTACTAGTAAGGAGTTCCTATGTCAACTAGATTTTTGTCGCGTGATCGTGCTCATCGTCGACGATTTGGTAGTCAGGCGGCGCGCGGAACAAGGCTGCGTCGGGTTCCGAGCGCTCGATATTTCGCAGACGCACGATGGACTCGCCCGTGCGCGGATCGGAAGTCTTGGTCAGCTGTGGTCCGCAAAAATTCCATTCAACGGTGTTCAGCGCATTGCAACATTGTTACATTCTGATCGCTTTATTGGACTGCCTCGGCTTCATCTTCTTGAATATCGCTGATTTCAAAGACGTTCGCGCCGGATGACATTTTCAGTAGGGACAACATCGGCCACAGCGTTGATTTAGTGCGCGACATGGTTGCGTGCCACGAGATTCCCCACGTCCCGAAAGGCAACGGAGAAAAGCGCGTCCACGTTTTGATCGACCGCCTCGATTTAGACCGATGGGTGGAGAAGAAGAAGGTGGGAGCAGCCGCGTAGTTGGTAGCCCGGACGGGATTCGAACCCGTACTCTCTGCCTTGAGAGGGCAGCGTGTTAAACCGTTTACACTACCGGGCCATTTCGAATTCTATCATGTACACTAGTTCGCCGCGTGCATCAGGTTCGTAACGAACTTGCCGCCTTTCTCCAGCGCAGCCGCCAGTCGGCTGACATCCGCGACGTTGTAGCGGTCGAGCATAGCGCGTGTCTTCCATCCGCCGATCTTCAACACCAGTCCTTCATCGACTCCCGAGGCCAGCAGATTGATTGCCGCAGATGCGCGGCAGTCGTGGATGCGGACGCCGGTGCGGGTGAGTTTCTTCGCATCCCACGTTCCGATGCCTGCTTTGGCGCATGCCTTCGCCCATTCGCGGCGGAAGTTTGTGGACTCGAATACGGGCTGATCGCTTACGCGGAAACGCTTTTTCAAATCCTTTGCAATCGGTTCGAGTATGGGACCAGCCAACGGCAGCATCAGCGGACGTTTCGTCTTCGTCTTGCCCGCCGCGATTTCGATAATCATCACGGCGTTCACTTCCTTCACGTTGTTCCAGAGAATCTTTTGGGCTGCGCCAAGGCGGCAACCGGTCGCGTACAGGAAGTTGAAGAATGGTTGCAGGTTCGTCTCAGACTTCGGCCCACCCTTAGTTCCCTTCCCTCCGCGAGCCTTGCCATCAGGCAACGCAGCCAAGACTTTCGCGAATTGCTCCGGGGTGATGTACTCACCAGCGGCCTCAGAATCATCAGGCATTGGGAAGTACGGAATCTGGTCTTGTGACAGAATCTTCTCGCGGCCTGCCAGTTTGAACATTGCACGCAGAACAACCAGCTCCCGGCGAATGGTTGGACCTGTAACTACTTGACGGCGTTTCGCGATGTACTGGCGTATGACCGCCGTAGTGATCTGCACGGCTTTCATCTTGGAGAAAAACTTGTTCAGGTGCCCAAGCTTCGATGCTTGAGGCTTCGGCCTGTCCGCAAGGTATTGGTCGCGGATGTGTTCGTAGGTGATGCGTGCGGCTTCGGACGGCAGGACCACGACGCCACGATCTGACGCGCCACGCGCAGCCAGGAGTTGACGGTAGGCATCTTCGACATCGTTGGTCTTCGAGTTGACGAATTTTTGGGGAGCACCAGGGGTGGGGTAGTAAGCGAAGTACAGAAACTTGGAAAGGCCGGATGCTCCGCCGTTGCGGTAACCAATCCAGCCTTCGCCGGTCTTCAAACGACCGTTCACCGTGGTTATCCGTCGGCCCTCTCAAGGCTAAAATCCGGGTTCGAATCCCGGTATCGCTGCCAAATCTTTTCAAGCACCATTCAGGATTCCCTTCAGAATCGGCTAAGACCATAAAAGCATTGGACTTACGCAGCTATCTTGTCATCGGCGAGCGGTCTCAAGTTCGTCTCCTAACGAGCGGCGTTCACCGTGGAACGGATCGCTAAGCGATGGACGAGGAAAGCGACTGTTTGACCGACATCCTTTGAAGCCGTGCCCTCCGTCTTAACGATTCAGACACTCCCCCGGCATTTTGTCCGCGTGCCACGGGAGTCTCCTCTATACTTTTCCTATCGAAAAACCACCATGTTCCAGCATCTTGACATCGTGATTTCTTTTGTCGTCCTCATCCTCCTCGCCAGCCTGTTCATCACGGCGGCCACGCAGGTTGTCGTCAGCCTGCTAGGCCTGCGCGGTGCCAATTTGCGGCGCGGCCTACTGGACCTAATCGAAACCGCCTGTCCGGATCAGGAAGCCAGACGCTGGGCAAAGGAAATTGCCCGCAGAGTCTTGCGTCACCCCACGATTTCTGACTCGATCTTTTCGCGCTTTCGCCTTCGTGCGGACCGGATCCCCTTCATTGCGCCGGAGACCGCAGGGAAACTGCAAGGCGCCAGCGCCGCAATTCCCCTCTTGCCGTGGATCATGGGTGGGGTTGCAGGCTTTTTCATCACTCCAATCGTAGTGGCGATTGCCAAGCGCCTGTTCTCCGCAGCTATCTGCCAATATTCGGACTTTCTGGCTGGCTACGTTTCAGCGATCAATTTCTGCACCCATCCCTGGCGCACCGGGGCGCTCGTAGGAGCGATTCTTGGCGGGCTGCTCAGCCGTTGGCGCCTGGCCACTTCAGTCCGTGTCGATGAGCTGCTCGCCGTCCTCGAAAAGCTCGCCGAACCGCTTCCCGGAACGCTGCCCGATGCTGCCCAGCGCGCAATGCTCACGATCGCGTGGAGGGAGCCGACCGCTGGCGCGGGGCCAGAAGCGGAGCAAGCGGCTCGGCCTGTCCACTCGAAGCCCTATTTCGATGAGGGCATCGCCTCGCTGCCGAGTGAAGGTCTCTCCCCGGCGACTGCGGATTTCGAGGAAGGCATCGTTCGCCACGCGGAGCCGGTCGAAACGGAGGGAAGAATCGCCGTTGCGGTGGAAAACTCGACAGTGCAAACGAAGGAACACGAGCCGGAATCCATGCCTGCCACGGAAGGATTGACCGAGGTCTCTACTCCGTCCGAGCCGCGCTTGGAAGGCGTGCGGGCCTGGTTCGATCACGTCATGGACAGGGCTTCGCAGCGCTTCACTCTGCAAGCACGCCTTGTAACGGTGGTGCTCTCTTGTATCTTCGTCTTTGCCGGGCGCTTTGACGCCGTTTGGCTGTTGCGGTCGATGTCCCAAAGAGCCGAATTGCGCGCCGGACTGGCCGCCAGCGCGGAAGGGCTTGACAAGCACGCGGAGCAATTCTCCCGGTCAAAGCCAAGCGCTCGCACCGTTGTGCCCGACGTCTATCGCAAGGCCATGGTCTCCATTTTGCGCACCATTCCCGGCGTCCCTGAAGGGAGCGACGCAAGACCTCCGGTAAAGCGCAGAGCACGGGCGAAAGAGCGAGAAAAAGCCGCCGCCACCCCGGCTCCCACCGAAGACAGTGTCACCGCCGGCGCGAAATCCAAAGCGATGCACGAGCTCGAAACTGCGCCGGGATTTGCCAGCCGAGAGGACGCCGAGTCTTGGCTGCGCAAGACCTTGGATGGAAATCCCGCACGCGAGAGCCTGGCTGCGGCCTACCAGCAAGAGGTGAACGCCGAGCTGGTCAGCGATTCCGACAAGCTCATTGACGAGTCCGCTTCGCTGAGGAGCGAACTCACGCGCTCGGAGTTCAAGCTCTTCCACGACGGGCAAGCCGGGCCGCTGTCCCCGAGCGAACTAGCAAGCCTTTTGGTCACCGTAGCATTTCTGAGCCTGGGAGCGGCGTTTTGCTACAACACGCTTAAGAAACTCGCGAGCCTCCGCCCGCAATTGGCAATCAGCCAAGATCTCGAGCGCAACCACGAGAAGCCGGCCTAGGAAATCCCCAGCGAAAATTGTCGTGACGTGAATCGCCGGCGATATGGAACGCTTGACAGAAAAGCGGGGCGGGTCGAGGCTTATCCGCAAATCCACCTCGAAATTCGCCGTACGGCAGACCATGCCCAGTGCGTGCGAAGCGACCGCTGCGGCGGCTGCAACCCGATAACGTCCCTGCTTTCCACTCTGTCTTTTTGCGGGGCGTGGCAGGAGCAACGCCATGCCCCTGGTGTTGAACGGTAGTTTTGCGCTGCCAAATTGGTCGATTCTTCCCGCGTTTTTCCTGCGGTTTTCCACAGCCGTTGACGTTTCTTCCATCCATTGCATCAGGTCTTTCGATTGACGCTTGCAACGCGCCCGCGATACGCTATTGCGCTCGCCAGTGTTCGGACCTGAGCGTGAGCCCGATTCCAATTTGAGGAGCTTCATGTCGAACGAACTTCGCAATTTCCTAGCCCTTTCTTACGATGAGCTGGAGCAATTGAATCTGAAGGCCAAAGAACAGCGCAAAAATCGCGTGGCCGCGCACAAAATCCAGGAAGAGCGCCTCAAGTACCTCACCGACGAAAAACGCATTAAAGCCGTCACCGTTTTGTTCAGCGACCTCGAAGGCCGCCTGCACATGCTCGACTATGACAAGAAGTTCCTCATCAAGAGCTGGGACAACTTGACCTTCGACGGTTCCTCCATTCGCGGCTTCACCGCGCAGCGCGAAAGCGATCTTCGTCTAGCTATGGATTGGGGCTCTTTCTACTGGCCTCCTGCGGACGTATTCGGCTCCGGCAAAGTTCTGGTCTTCGGGCATGTCATCGACAAGGATGGGACGCCCTACACCGCGGACATTCGCGGCGTCCTCAAGGGCTACGCCGACGGGCTGTTCGACAAGAAGGGCTACACGCTCAACGCCGCCAATGAAATCGAGGGCTTCCTCTTCGCCGGCCCCAACGCCGAGCGCCGCTATCACGAAACCGGCAAATTCGAATACGTCAACACCGGCGGCTACTACCACTCGCTTCCCGGCGACCCTTTGCGCACCTTCATCGACGCCACCGCCGAGGTTCAGCGCGCCATGGGCTTCCAGAACGAAAAGGATCATCCCGAAGTCGCGCCCTCGCAATTCGAAATCAACTACGGCTACGGCGAAGTGGTGCAAGCCGCCGACCAGATTCAACTATACAAATTAGTTTGCCGCCAAGTCGCCACCAATATGGGCTTCACCGCCAGCTTCCTTCCCAAACCCATCGTTGGCGTCAATGGCAGTGGCATGCACACCAACGTTTCCGTCAGCAAAGATGGCAAAAATCTTTTCTGGGATCCCGAAGGTGAGGAAAAGCTGAGCCCGTTTGGCTGGGACTTTGTCGACCGTATTCTCACCCACGGCAACGACATGTGCTTGCTCATCAATTCGAGCGTCAACGCCTACCGCCGCCTCGACCCGCACTTCGAAGCGCCAAATCAGCTCAACGCTTCTCCTACCAACCGTGGCGCGATGGTGCGCATCCCCATCGGCAACGAACGCAGTATGCGCACTGAAGTGCGTGCAGTCGCTCCCGACTCCAATCCCTACCTGGTGATGTACGCGATCTTCAAGTCTGGCTTGGACGGCGAAATCGCCCAGATCAAGAATCTGCGATCCGCCCAGCGCTACTTGCCGGACAACATCTACACCGCGATCGAAAATTTCGAAAAGGCCGAATGGACCACGGCGCTCCTTGGCGCCGACGTGAAGGCCCGCTACGTTGAACTCAAGCGCACCGCCGCGGATCGCTGCCCAAGGTCACTCGGCACCATCGTGAAAGCGCAAGAGGTTCAGTTCCACCACGAGGTCTACAACCAGTTCCTCTGGAACCTGTTCTAGCACCCTGCCTTGTTGCGAATTGGCGGGGGCACGATATGATCGTCCCCCAGGGAACCCGCTGCCCACCCATGAGGGAACAAAAACCACAACCCGTGGCGGTGTGCACTCGCTGCGGAGCCGTTTCCTACTCCCCGGAGATGATTAATGGCCAAATGCCCTCAGGTGATTGTGGGCAAGCGCTGCACCGGCGTGATTGGCAGCGCGGGAAACAAAGCCGAATGGGAGGCCTGCCCCGGCTGTCTGGCTACCGGGACCGGCAATGAGAAACCGTGCGGGCAATGCTGCGGAGTCGGCTGGGTGTATGTCCGCAACCGCAAGCAATGAGGGAACTGACAGGTTGGCCTGTTTCGCACTTCGAGCTGCCTATTCTCTGCGTTTTCCTCCATCGTTCTTTGGAGCTTGCAAGGCAAAGGAAAGAGTTTCGGGCACGCAACCCCGATATTTCTTGCTGGTCCAGAGGAGTTAGGCCGCGAAATTGCGTCCTGAAGGCCTCGGTCTGAACATTACTCCTGACTCCTGCGTCCCTACGACGGCCTTAGCGACTCCCGAACCTGCGCGTGGCGGTGATGCCCTTGGCTTCGGTGATGGAGAGGGTGGCGCCGGCGGCTGCGCCGGGGAGGCGGTCGAGCTGGCCGCTCGGCCAGCGAACTTCGATGGAGTCGGCTTTGTCGCGCTGGCCCAGGCCAAACGTGAGGACCAGTTCGCTCGCGGAAAGATAGCTCGAGCCGCTGTGCAGCGTCTTGGTTTGCGTGTCTCCGTCGGCGGTGAGCTTCACGACGGCGCCAATGCCGTCGCGGTTGGATTTCGTGCCGATAAGCTTGATGCGGAGACTGCGATTCGATGCTGCAGGGCCCTGCGCTTCGTTGCGGAACAAGTACACGGGGCCGCCGTTGGCCGAGAGCAGCAAATCCAGACGGCCGTCATTGTTGATATCCGCGTAGGCCGCGCCGCGACCGACGCGCGGAGAGGCGAACTCCGCGCCCATGGTGTTTGTCACTTCCACGAACTTTCCTTTGCCCACGTTGCGGAACAGGTGCGGCGCCATGGCGTAGGTGACGTTGGCCTGCACCTTCTGGATGTCGGCGTCAATGTGGCCGTTGGCGATGAAAACGTCCGGCCAACCGTCGAGGTCGTAGTCAAAAAAGAAGCATCCGAAGCCCAGGGTGAGCAGCGAGGCGCGGCCAATTTCCGAGCGCGGCGCTTCGTCGACAAAGAGCCCCTTGCCTTCGTTGTGGTAGAGCGAAACCATCTGGTTTGAGAAATTGGTGATGAGCACGCTGGAGTAGCCGGAATGATCGTAGTCGGCGGAGTCCACGCCCATGCCCGCGCGCGCCACGCCGTCTTCGCTGAAGGCCACGCCGGCCACGACGGCTCTTTCGCTGAAGGTGCCGTTGCCGTTGTTGCGATAGAGCTTGTTGGGCTGTGTGTCGTTGGAGAACAGAAGGTCGGGCCAGCCGTCGTTGTCGTAATCGAGCACGGCCACACCGAGAGTCTTCGAAGTGGCGTCGCCGAGACCGGCTTTTTGCGTCACGTCTTCAAACGTGCCGTTGCCGCGGTTGTGCCAGAGCCGCACGGCCGTGCCTTTGTACGATTCCGGCGTGCAATACGATTTGCGCTTGCCGTCGAGCGTGCAATAGAGATCCGTCTCGGGCGTCCACTGGACGTAATTGCCAACCACGAGATCCAAGTGGCCGTCTTTGTCATAATCCACCCAGGCGGCGCTGGTGCTGAATCCTTTCGGGCCTTGCAATCCCGCTTTTTGCGTCACGTCGGCGAAGGTGCCGTTGCCATTGTTGTGAAACAGATGGTTTTGCCCGTAGGCAGTGACGAACAGGTCGTCATTGCCGTCGTTATCGTAATCGCCGACAGCCACGCCCATGCCATAGAGCTCGATGTCCAAACCGGCTCTTCGCGTCGCGTCGGTGAACGTGCCGTCGTGATTGTTGTGATAGAGCTTAGGAGTTGAATGCTTGCGAAGGTGGCCGGGCCAGTCCATGCCGTTGACGAGAAAAATGTCCGGCCAGCCGTCGTTGTCGTAGTCGATGAAGGCCACGCCGGGGCCCATGGTTTCCGGGAGATATTTTTTGCCGAAGGCGCCGTTGTTGTGGAGGAAATGGATTCCGGCCTGTGGCGTGACGTCGCGGAATTGAATAGCGGAGGTTTCGGGCGCAGCGCCAACACCGGTTTTCACAACCAAGGCAAGTCCAACCGCAAGTGCGGCGAACGGACGTTTCACCATGCCCCCGTTTCAGTCGCGGCCGACGCCGAGGGCGTCGGCGACGCGATTGATGTAGTTGAACCAGGACGCAATCAGGGTAATCTGCAGGATGCCACGGTCGTCAAAGCCTGCCGCGCGCAGTCGCGAGTGATCTTCCTGACTGCATTTTGTGGCGTCCTTGGTCAGTTTCACGACGTAATCGAGCATCGCGCGGTCCTGCTCGGTGATGGGCGCCGTGCGGTAATCCTTCTTTAGCGCTTCCACCATGTCCTCATTTAGAGTGACGCGACGCAGAAACTCTGCGTGGGAGACGATTCAATAGTGGCAACGGTTCGTGACCGACACCATCGTCGCAATCATTTCGTGCTGATGCCGTCGGAGCGGCAAGTCCGGAGACATCAGAGCGCCAAACGTGCTGAAAGCGTGAAAGAGCGCTTCGGGAATCAGTGTGTGGCTCGCCACAATGCCCGCAGTCTCGCCGTTGTTCACGGGTTGGACCGGCGTGGCATACTCGATGGGGTAGAGTTTTCGTTGGGACTCGATGGCGTTCTTAACGCAGGGGTCATCTTCCATTCGCACAGTCTGAATCCAGGTCATTTTTCCTCACAGTCTGATCAGACTTCCCGCCAACTGGCGGAACTTGCCGCGCAAACGAGCCGGCGCAAAGAAAAAGCCATTCCTCAGGGGCGAAAAGCCCGATGGATATTTGCTGACGTTCATGTAAGGTTCGCCCCCCGGTTGCCACCCCGGACTCATTTAGGGCTTTTGCGCCGGGGCTCGAGCCCCCGCCCGCTAGGCAACCCTGACCAAGACCACCGCTAGTTGCCGCCGGGATTCGCGTTTTCTGATACAGCGACCTTCCCGGCTGCCTTTACCTTCGCGGCTTTTGCTGCGGGTGCTTTTGCTGACGGCGGCTTTTTCTGCGGAGCTGCGGTCAGCGCGACATTGTCGTGTTCGTGAATCGCCTGGCGCTCGTTGTTGTCTTCGGGATGCAGCTCGCGGTAAGGGCCGGTGATGGCCTGTGCCGCTTCATCGGCTTTAAACCGCAGGTAGCGCGCCTTGTGCTCTTCGGCTTTGCTTTCCTCCCCCAGGCCCGCGTAGCAAAGCATCAAATTGTAGTGCGCCTGCAAATCTTCGGGATCGATCGTCAGCGTTTTTTCGAATTCGGCAACGGCGTCGGCGTAGCGTTTTTCAAGGAAGAGCACGCGGCCAAGTTCGTTGTGGACGACGCGGTCGCGCGGGAATTGCTCAACGACGGTCCTGAAGTGTGCGATGGCGCCGTCGTAGTCGCCGTCTTCACGGAGAGCTTTCGCATAGAAGAAATTCGTGCGCGCCAGCTTTGCGTTGATAGCCAAGGATTTTTCCAGCACTCTGCGCGCGCCCGCCGTGTCGCCTTCCTGCAAAAGCACGCGGCCGATGTTGGTCCAGCCGTCGGGATTCTGGGGGTCGGCCACGGTGATCTCTTCGAAGGCGGCGGCGGCGCCTTTCAGATCGCCCTGCAGAAAGAGACCGATGCCGTAATCATTCCAGCGCGTCCATTCTTCCCTGACGCTGACCGTCTTCGGCTGTGGCGCTGGCGCATTGCGCGGGAGAACGCGCACGGTCTTGGTGTCCTCGGCAAGGACGGTGATGGGAAGATCGGGAATCGCTTTTATATTGCCGGACACGTTCGAAGTGTCCCCGGTGAACACGAATTGACGGTCGTCGTAATCCGGCGTAGTTCTCTGTTCCGTGGAAGAGGTGAGTTTGGTTTCCGGAACTTCGACGCCGGCAAAAGAAAACTGTGTGTTGTACCAACTGAACTTGCGGTAGTTCAGTTTTGCGTGCAGCGTGATTTTGGCCCCGCAATTTTCGGGAACATGCAAATGATAGTGCACGGTATCCGCCGCGCCCGGAGGGATCAGGTGCACGTAAACGACCGAGCGCGTTGCCCACGCATTGCGCTTGTTGATGACACGGCCGTGTCCGTCGATTTGCAACGAACGATAAAAATGCGCGCCCGGGTCGACGGGACCCTTCCCGTTGTCCTCAACTTGGCCGCTCCAGAAAACGGTTTCGCCCCTATCGTCGGTGGCTTTGAGCTCGAGCCAAACGTCAAAGGCATCAACGGTGCCGCCGGGAAAGAAATGGCCGACACCGCGGGTTCGAACGACTACGTCGACGCGAACGTCATCGCCGCGGCGAACCGCGGCATCCGTGCGATCGATCGGAGCGGTAACCGCGCGGCCTTCACCTGCCTCACCCTTTGGCAGGGCGGCCTCCGATTCTTCCCCCACGGCGAAGGTGGTGGAGAGTTCCTGCTTACCCAGCTCGTTGCGGGCCGGCGCGCCCCGTTCTTTTTTGGCGGGCGAGAGCGCGAAAATGTCCACACTCAACTGATTGGCCTGCAGGAATTTTCGAGTGACGTCGAGCTGCGTTTGGTCTTCGTTGGCGGCAGGCACGGCGGTGTTCGCGCCCGGGAAACGATGTGAATGCACGTAACCCTTGACGTTGCCATCGTCGTTTGAACGAACCAGCGGCATATGGCAATCCGCGCAATTGCTCGGCGACTTCGGATAGTAAAAGGAACGCGCGCCCTGGCCGGAAACTCCGCTGGCCTGCCAGTTGTCGTACTCATTGAAGCCGCGAATCCAGCGGTAATGGTTGACCGGCACATCCAGGTGGACTTTGTGGCAGGAGGCACAAAATTCCGCCGCTTGCAAGCGCATAAAGGGCTTGAGGAACGTGCGGCGGTGAGGCTCGGGATTCAAGTGCACGACAAAGTCGTGCAGGGTCCGGATCACGGGATTTTCGCTTGCAGCCAGCTCGTGCAACTTGGGATATTCGAGAAAGAAGTCGCCTTGGCCCATGGTGCTCTTCACTTCCACGATGCTGTGACACATCAAGCAGCCCAAGCCCGCGCGGGCTTCGGGACGATTCACAATTTTCCTGATTGGCGTGTCGAACAACCCGCTGTAGAGCAGCGCGGGATCGTGGCAGCCGGCGCACCACTTCGAGGGCTTTACGCCGGCGACGTCCTGCATGTATTCGATACTCTTGCGATACCACTGATTGTTGAAGGACGAGAAGTGGTGCATCGAACTGTTCCACTGGGCGTAAATGTCCGCGTGGCAACGCTGGCAGGCGTCCGATTTCATGAAATATTGCGAGGGTATGTTGACGTCGTGAACGGTCTGCGCGGAACTGGGAAAGAATTTTCCTGAAGCACCGTCGCCTTCGCGATCCATGGAGGCGGGCGCCATCGGCGGATTGATGATGCGATTGGGGCGCGCGTCCCTCCAGCCAACTTCGCGGGTCCACCACAAGACGGCCGAGATGGCCAAGGCCAGAATCGCGAGAGAGGAGAATCGAAGGGCGCGAATCACGTTGCTCGGCCCCAGCCATCCTTTGGAATTGAGCCAGGAGGCCGCGAGCAAGAGCACGCCGAGAATGCAAAGAACGATGTGGGCGTACAGCCAATTCCAGAGACGAAGAGGCGTGCCGATTTTGAGCAACGCGATGCCGAGAAGAGTTCCGGCAGCAAGAAGAAGCCAGCCCAGGCGGGCGAGGTTCGATGCGCCGCGAAGCAAGGGAACGAAAAAAGCGACCAGCAACAGAAAAGCGAGGACTCCGACGGCAACGTGGAGGAGATCGACAACCGCGTAGCTGATGGTGGCGGACGGAAATCCATACAAATACGCGGCGCTGGCGGCGAGGAAAACCAAAAACCGGTACAACCAGCGCTCAGATGACTCAATGCGCATCGCAGGCCCCTTCCGACCGGCTGGGCACCAGAAAAAAAGCGACCGGATGGCTGAGATCCATCCGGCCGCGATTCAGTTTGGGGTGCCCCGAAGCGAGCCAAGGTCTGGCCAAGCTGGAGGCGATGGTGCTAGTGAGCATGTTTATAATTTTGCGGCGCGAAATAGGCAATACTGCGAAACCATTAGAAACGCGGAAATCATCCGAAACAATAAGACTAGCGGCAATAATAGAAAACCATTAGGCATGGTAAAGCGGCTCTATCCCCTTTCCTTCCAGACACTTGTAGGCCCTTTGCGCGCGAAGGTTTTTGTATTCTTCCGTGCGCCCGCTTGGCCAGTTGATGACCACGCGGTCGATTTTGTCGCGCTCGGCGAGGCCCGCGGTCACCGGGAGTTCGGATTGTGAAAGATAGCTCGAGCCGCCACGCACCATGCGCGACTGGTGAAGGTCTCCGGCGAAAATCTCTACGGTCGTGCCGATGGCATCGCGATTGGACTGCGTGCCTTGCAATTCGAAGCGGATGCTGTGGTTGCCGGCCAACTGCTCGTTGCGAAACAGGACGGCAGGGCCGTTGTTGGTGGTCAGCAAAATGTCCAAATCGCCGTCGCGATCGAGGTCGCCGTAAGCCAGCCCGCGGCCGACACGGGGCTGGTCGAAGCCTCCGCCCGCTTCGGCGGCCACGTCGCGGAATTTTCCGTGCCCTTCGTTTAAAAAAAGCTGAGGCGGCTGAGCGTAGCCTACGTTTCCGCGAATGTTCCTGACGGTCTCATCGATGTGTCCGTTGGCCACGGCTAGGTCAAGAGCACCGTCCAGGTCGACATCAAGGAACATGCACCCGAAGCCGAGAGTCGTTCGCGACGGCGCGCCGACTCCCGAAGCAATGGAAACGTCGTCGAAGACGCCCGGAGCGCCTGCGCGGTAGAGGCCGATCATTTCGTTGTCGAAATTGGTGATGGCGATTCCGGGCTTGCCGGAGTTGTCGAAGTCTCCCACGTCGATGCCCATGCCGGCGCGCGCTTTTCCTTCGGTGCTGAAGGCGAGCCCGGCCTCGATGGCGACGTCCTTGAATTTTCCGTTGCGGAGGTTGCGGTAGAGCTTGTTGGGCTGCGTGTCGTTTGCGACGAGGAGATCGGGCCAGCCGTCCCGGTCGTAATCCAGCATGGCCACGCCCAGGGACTTCGAACTGCTGTCGAACACGCCGCTGGTGGCGGTAACGTCCTCGAAGGTGCCGTTGCCGCGATTGTGAAACAACCAGCAGGTATCGCCGCGATAGGCCTCCGGCGTGCAATACGACTTGTGCGTGCCATCGAGACTGCAAAACACGTCGTTTTCCGGAGACCAGCGAACGTAATTGCAGACGAAGAGATCGAGGAACCCGTCGCGGTCGTAATCAAACCACAACGCGGAGGTGCTGAGGCCCTGGCGACCAAACAGCCCGCTCGTGCGGGTGGCCTCGACGAAGGCTCCTTTGCCGGTGTTGCGAAAGAGGCGGCTTTGGCCGACGCAAGTGATGAAAATGTCGGGGAAGCCATCGTTGTTGTAATCGCCGACGGCCACGCCCATTCCGTACATCTCGACGTCAAGCCCCGCGATTTTGGTGACATCGGTAAAAGTGCCGTTGCGATTGTTGCGGTAGAGACGCAGGGTCGAGCGCCGGCGCTTGTGGCCGGGCCAGTCCATGCCATTGATGAGCAGAATGTCCTGCCAGCCGTCGGCGTCGTAATCCAGAAACGCGCAACCCGAGCCGAGCGTCTCTGGAAGCAGCTTGCCGCCGTAGGAGCCGGAGTTGTGCTGGAACCGGATTCCGGCCCGCGTCGTAACATCGTTGAAGCGAAATCCTGGGTTGGAAGACGAGCCAGCCCACGCCCAACGTGGAAAGCTTCTGGCAGCCAGGCCCGCGGTCAATGGCGAAAGAAGCGCGGAGAAAAGAAAATCCCTGCGGTTCAAGGAAGATTCACCAGACCATTGCGAATCGCGTAAACGACCAGCTCCGCGGTTTTGTGAATGCCCAGCGTGTCCATGATGTTGGCGCGATGCACGGCGACGGTATTCACACTGAGATTTAAGTCCGACGCAATCTCTTTGTTGGATTTTCCCGCGACGATGTGCTGGAGAATCTCCAGCTCGCGGGGCGTCAAACCGCCCCCGCGTTCGCCTTTGAGCGCGTCTTTGCGCGACACTTGCGGGTCGAGAACGGTCATCCCCGAGGCGATGCTCTTTACCGCGCTCACCAGGTCGAGATCCATGGCATTTTTCAACACGTAACCGCGCGCGCCGGCCTCGAGGGCTTGGCTGACCAGCGTTTCTTCGGAGTGCATACTGAGCATTAGAATTCCCGCTTCCGGATAGGCTTTCAGTATTTTGCGGGTGGCTTCGATGCCGCTCAATTCGGGCATGGCACAATCCATCACGATGACGCGTGGACGCAGGTCGGTGGCTATGCGCACCGCTTCTTCGCCGTCGCTCGCTTCCGCGACCACGGAGATGGCCGGGTCGTCTTCCAACATGCGACGGAACCCGCGTCGGACCAGCGCATGATCGTCGGCCAGCAAAACCGTTATCTTATGCGGCATGACTTTCCACTTTCTCGCGGGGAATCTCGAGACGCACTTGCGTGCCGCCTTGGGTTCGCGGAGTGATAGCCAGCTTTCCGCCGATCAGCTCGGCGCGTTCGCGCATGGCCACCAATCCAATTCCCCGCTGCAGTTTCTCGGCAACAAATCCGGACCCGTGATCTTCAACTTCGAGTTCCAGGGAATTCGCCAAATATTTCAAGCGGACCCAGGCGTCGCGCGCGCCCGAGTGGCGGCTCACATTATTCAGCGCCTCCTGAAGCACGCGATAGATGTGCACGCCGGCGCGCGGCTCCACGGGAAACGGGTTGCCGCTCTTTTCGTAGTGCAACTCGATGCCCGCTTGCCTGCCCACCTTGGGAATATACCAGTCCAGCGTGCTTTCGAGACCGGCTTCCTCCAGCAAAACGGGGTGGAGCGCTTGCGAGAGCGTCCTGATGTTATTCAAGGTGGCTTGCGCGATTTCCTGCACCTCTTTCAGATCGCCGTGAAGAGGCGTTCCCTCCCCCACCTGCTTGCCCGCGCGGCGCAGCATCGATCCAACGGCGGTGAGCACCTGACCGAATTCATCGTGAAGCTCGCGGGAAATATGTCGCAAAGTGGATTCCTGTGCGGAAATAAGTTTTTGCGCCAGGTCGCTGCGCTGCTCGGAAAGATCCGCGAGGCGCGCAAAAAGCTGGCGATTGCTGCGAATGAGGTACAAGCTGGTCAACACGATGGCAATGAGCGTGGCGGCGAGAAAGAGGTAAAGCTGGCGCTGTACCCCATCATAGATTTTCGCAATGCTGGCGGCAGCCTGCTCTTCGCCCTCGTTGTTTTCGACAAGCAGGCGAGAAACC